>FLNZ01002526.1_pt1 | contig 193024 bp, 184 predicted proteins | sample 1140391 | NCBI WGS metagenome assembly FLNZ01 (sample SAMEA3878171, study PRJEB12797) | bioreactor metagenome | biome: Moose rumen | place: Sweden | collected 2011-10 | reverse complement strand
CAACGCAATTAGATGATACGCTTGCGTCGTCACGGACAAACCTTTGTCGCGCTCTGTTTGATAACGATTCAGCCACAAGCGATACTTTCTCAGCCATTCCGCAGTAATATCCGCCGGTTTCAAATCATTATCCGGGTTCGTCTCCTCGCTAAATTCCAATATTCGCGACAAGCATAATTCGTAATTCCGCGTCGTATAACGACTGCGCCCACTTTCAATCTCTAATGATTCCAGAAAATCGTTTATTAAATCGCCAACGTACATTTTAAACCACAATATACTTCAATATTACGTCGCTCAAGAAGAAAACCGTCAAAAACCCTAAGATTAGGAACGGGCCAAACGGCACTTTCGCCTTCCGATTTTTGTTTTTTATCGCTATCGGCAATACTACTACGCTACCAATCACATTCGAGGCAAACACACACATTAAACTCAGCCAAAAATTTCCCAACATCACCGCGAGCGGTAAGCATAAAATCCAATCTCCGCCACCTACCCAGCATTCGTGACTAAGTTTATACATCAAGTAGTAAAAACCTGGCAATATTATTAACGAACCCGCAAATGACAACCAATCAATCGCAAAATCTGGCCATGCATTTAATACAAAATATATTATCGCCACGCCAAGCGCGCCCAACATCAGCGATGTTGGCAACTCGCACCACTTTGCGTCATAAATAAACAGGATCGTAAAAATCGTGAGTAAAACCAAAAACAGCCCAAATTTCACACATTCTACCGCATTTAAGCTAGTTAGACTTTCCTGCGTTGGCCATAACAAAAAACTCAACACAAATGCCACCGCTAATCCGACCTCGGCGAATATTTCCGCATAACCAATGCTCTTTTTACATTTACGGCATTTTCCACCCAACATCAGCCACGAAACAATCGGAATATTATCATACCACTGCAATTGGTACTTGCATTGCATGCAATGCGAAAATTTTGATTTATCTTTCTTGCGAATTCGCCATACTTGGCAACAAGCAAACGAGCCCAACACGGCACCCAAAACAAACAATATTACCATCCACAGGAAATCCATAAGAATATTCTACCATAAAAAAGAGGCCCCTTCTGGAGCCTCTTTTAACCTCTAAGATTAGTGGTTATCGTTGCAGGTAACAGCGCCACCTTCGAGCGTGTAGACCAAAGCGTATTGACGATCACCAGTACCCTTAAGGACTTGGTTCTCATCACCACAGCCAGCGTTGCTGTAAACATAAATGATGTGAGTAACATCAGTTTCACTGCTGTTAGCATTATCATTTGTTCCGGTCAACTTACCTTTCGCGGTAAAGATATAGGTGGAACCATCTGGATCACGGAATTGATCCGAAGATTCGCTACAGGAGTAGTTCTTACCATCGGAAGTCGTACAAGTCTGATCAATATAGCGTTGAACGAACTTGGTATCGGTCTTCGTTGGATCCTTCGACCATGGCGTGCGGCCACTGTTGTTGGTCTGGAAATCGTTTGCTGCAGTCAAGAAGCGCGAAATATCATTCTCACGCTGCGTATTGCGCTGACTGCGCTGCAAAGCTGGCAAAGCGATAAATACCATCAAGAAGATCAAGCCCGCGATAGCAAGCACCAAGACCACCTCAATGATCGTAAAGCCTTTTTTGTTTTTTGTAGTCATTTTATGCTCCTTTTTTATTTTTGCAACCAGTAATTGCCGTTTGGCTACTCAGATACCCACCGAGTGATTACCAATTGCAAAACTGCATTTACCTAAACTATACATAATTCTTATGCTAAAATCAAGCTTAATTTTTGACTAATTGTGGAAAAGTGTCTTTATGTGTTAACCAATCGAGTTGACCAAGGAGTAAATCGGGAACAAAACACCACCTACCAAGAGACCAGCCACAATTGCAAGCATCACCATCATTAACGGCTCAATCATTGCCGAGATCGTCGCAATTTTTTCGTCGAGCTCATCCTCAAACACTTGCGCCGCCTTGCCGAGCATCTCATCCATCTTACCGGATTGCTCGCCAATCGCCGCCATTTGATAGACCAATGGCTCAATATAATCTTTATCTTTCAAAGCCACCGATAGCGTCTTACCACCGCTTACCTCATCAGCTGCTTTCTGTACCGATTCTTGTACTACTACGTTTGCAGTTGCTTCACCAGCAATCTCCATCGTATCAAGCACTGCCACGCCAGTTGCAAGCAGAATTTGCGAAATACGCGCAAAACGCGAGTTGTAAAGAATCCTAAATAGACCATTAAACAGCGGGACATTTAACTTAATCGTCGCCGACATATGTATACCCTGCTTTGTCTTTAAGAATTGCCCGACACCTACTACAATCACACCAATAATAATCAAAACTAGCCACCACATCGACATAATAAAGTCCTTAATGGCTACCAAAGCCGCCGTCAATGCTGGCAATTCCTCACCCAAATCATCATACAAGCTCTCCACATGCGGCACAACCTCAATCATCATGTAGATAAATACGACCACAATCACAAACAAAGTTATTAACGGCATTGTCATAGCGCTCTTGATTTTACCAAGCATGCGCTCATCTTTTTCTTCCTGATCCGCGATACGTTTCAAGCTGTTATCGAGCGTACCAGAAACCTCACCAGCACGAATCAACGAAAGATAGACTTTATTGAAGATATCTGGATGTTTCTCAAATGCATCACTTAAGCTTCGGCCAGCTTCCACGTTTGCCAAGATTTCTTCAATCACCGATTGCATTGCTTTGTTACTCGTCTGCTCGGCTACCGTGCGCAAACCTTGCGAAATCGGCAAGCCTGCACCCACGAGCGTGGCGAACTGGCGCGTAAAGTTAATGCGGTCTTTTGCGGTTACTTTATTCAGCTTATCCGCAATGCCGCCGCCCTCTTCACGAATACTATCTGGTACATATCCACGATCCACCAAAAGCTTACCGGCCGTGCGCTCAGACTCCGCCTGAATCGTACCTTTAATAATTTTGCCAGTGCCCTGCTCTTTGGCTTTGTAGATATATCGTCTCATCCGCGAGCTAACCTTTCAAATTCTTGTAAATCAACCGCGTATTCACGCGCGTTATCATACGTAATTACGCCGGTCTGAATCAATTTCACTAGCGTGCGGTCCATCGTCTGCATACCTTGGTCAGCACCAGTTTGAATAATCGTATCGAGCTGATGTGTTTTACCTTCGCGAATCACCGAACGTACGGCTGGGTTCGCAATCATAATCTCTGCCGCTACCACGCGTCCGCCGCCAATCGCTGGCACTAGGCGCTGACAACAAATTGCCATCAAAATATTCGAAAGCTGCGAGCGCACCTGCGGCTGCTGATGTGGCGGAAATACGTCAATCATACGATCGATACTCTGTGCCGCTGAGTTAGTGTGGAGCGTCGCAAATACTAAGTGGCCAGTTTCTGCAATCGTAATCGCTGCGGAAATCGTTTCAAGGTCGCGCATCTCGCCCACGAGCACCACATCCGGATCCTCACGAAGCACGCTACGAAGCGCCGCCGAGAATGAGTAGGTATCATAGTGCACTTCGCGCTGCACTACTACTGAACGAATCGACTTGTGCGTAAACTCAATTGGATCTTCAATCGTAATAATGTGTGCGGTTTTTTCGTGGTTAATCTTATCTACTAAACCAGCCAAAGTCGTAGACTTACCGGAACCAGTTGGACCTGCCACCAGCACTAAGCCACGCGGAAAATCTGCAAAGCTCGACACAATTGCCGGCAAACCAAGGTCCGCAATTGTTGAGACTTCATTTGGAATCAAACGGAAAGCACCCGCAAGATTGCCTTTTTCGTGGAAGGCATTCACGCGGAAACGACCTAAATCACCAAACGAGAAGGAATAGTCAAATTCCTTATCTTTAATCAAAATCTGTTTCTGATCTTCTTCAAGTGTGGCAAAAATCAACTGCTCAACCGTCGGTTCATCGAGCGCACTATAGCCAGCTACTGGAATCAATGCACCGTCAACGCGCAAAACCGGCGGCAAACCCACCTGAATATGAAGGTCGCTCGCCTTTAGGCGCACGCACTCTTCAAGCAAATTCTCAATTCTCACGTCCTGACCAGCAGATGTTACAATTGTACTCTGTTGAATTGGTGCCGGACCAGCAGCAGGCGCTGGGTTTCCACCAGGCGCTTGCGGAATAACTTGCGGCATCGCCGCTACACCATTTTCCTGCCCACTTTCTTGCATACTCTCATTATACTTATGCTTTCAACAAAAATCAAATAAAAACCCGAAAAATGCACGAATATCTGAAATGAGCTGATAGTCATTTTGGAACTATTACGGAGCCAAGCTGGCGAGTAGAAAACGCGCCTCGCCCGTAAAGACGGGACGAGGCGACATTGTGTTCCAAAATGGCTGTTAGTTTATTTCAGATATTCGTGTAATTTCTTCGTATCTTTATTCTTGCGTAACTTCGCCAAAGCTTTTGCCTCAATTTGACGAATACGCTCGCGCGTCACCGAAAATTCTGCACCCACTTCTTCAAGCGTGTGGCTCTTGCCACCACCAATACCGAAGCGCATCTTGATAATTTTTTGTTCACGATCAGTCAAAGTTGAAAGAATCGAAGCAATCTGCTCTTTCAAAAGCTGCGTCGCCGCCGAATCTTCTGGCGATACGCGATCTTCATCTTCGATAAAATCGCCGAGCGACGAATCATCATCGTCACCATCACGTCCAACCGAAGCATCTAAAGAAGCGATATCCTGCTTAATCTTCATTACATATTCAATCTTCTCTGGCTCCATACTCATCGCTTTGGCGATTTCTTCTACGCTTGGCTCGCGGTTGAGTTCTTGCGTCAAACGACGTTGCGTGCGCATCACCTTATTAATCGTCTCCACCATGTGCACTGGAATACGAATCGTACGCGCCTGATCCGCAATTGCGCGCGTAATCGCCTGGCGAATCCACCACGTCGCATAAGTCGAAAACTTAAACCCTTTATCTGGATCAAACTTCTCCACCGCACGTAGCAAACCCGTGTTACCCTCCTGAATCAAATCCAAGAAATCCAAGCCGCGACCCGAATAGCGCTTCGCAATTGAAACCACAAGACGCATGTTCGATTCAGCCATTTTGTCCTTCGCTTTTTTCTGCTCTTTTGGCGTGCCGTGAATAATTTTCTGCGCCAATTCATACTCTTCTTCCGAGCTGAGCAACGGAATCTTACCAATTTCGCGCAAATACAATTTCACTGAGTCGTCCGAAACTTCATCGTAAGTTACCGACTCTAAATCGACATTTAAATCCTCGTCGCCCTCACCGTCGATATCGTCAAGACTTGGCTCATCGTTAAAATCATCGTCTAAGCGCAAATCTTTTTCGTCGTCATCCATTCTTTATCTTTTCCTTCGTTATTTATCAACAAAATCCCCGCCCGTTTGCAAGTTTTGTTTTAAGAGTTTTTGTATATTTCTTGATCAATTTATACTTCTCCTGGATGGGTTACAAAATTAACCCACTGTCCAGCATTTAGGTGAAATATACCATAAAATTATTTGCTTCGCAATAATTTATTCATCTTTTGCAAGAGCGCATTCTCGAGCGCCTCATCGCCACTCTCCTCGGCCTCGCGGATCTGTTCTTCTAGCGCTTTCCGTTCCGCGTCGCGCCGTTCTGCCGCTACTTTTGCCTTCAAATTTTCTGCCTCTTTTTGCAATAAATCACCCGCCCAGTCGCTATATTGCTCTTCAAAAATCAAATCAAGCTCATCGCGATTGAATCTTCGCGCCTCAAAATCACCTAAATCCACCCCGTGTTGCGCCAAGGCCGCCAAATTCTTCTCCGCCCGACTCGCTACCGTTGTATTTTTTACAACATTAACCTTCTTCAGCTTCTTTTTCTCCGGCTGCGCTACTTTTTTTGCCCGAAAAGCCTCTAACGAAATCCCCAACCGTTCCGCTACTTGTCGCTCATATTTCTCGCGTAGCACTGTATCCGCTGGATCAATTTGTTCAATCAAACGCTTCGCCTCCGTCGCAAATTCTTGGAAGCCCTTCTCAGTTTTCAAATTATATTTATCAACGTATTTTTCTAGTAGCCATTCTAACGCCGGCCGATAATTCTGCACCGCTTCTTGCCACAATTTCGGATCTTTCTGAATCAACTCGTCCGCATCCTTGCAACCGTGATAATCATCAATTACCGACAGATAAATCCCAAACTTCGACGCCATCGAAATCGCCCGTTCGGCCGCTCGAATTCCCGCTTCGTCACCATCGTATGCTAAACGAATATCCTTCGTCATGCGCGCAAAGCTCTTTAAATGCATCTCGGTCATCGCGGTCCCCGCCGTCGCCACCGCCTGGCACACGCCCGCCTGATGCGACGAAATTACGTCCATATTCCCCTCTACCACCACCACAAAATCTTCGCGTCGAATCGCATCGCGCGCCTGCGAAAGGCCAAAAATATGGCGACCTTTATTATATAAAATTGTCTCTGGCGTATTTAGATATTTCGGCGAATTCTCATCCTGCTCAATAATGCGCCCGGTAAATCCAATCACATTCCCCGACACATCCATCAGCGGAACCGTCATGCGCCCTTTAAATAAATCCCCACCAAAGCGGTTTACGAGACCGGCCTCCTCCAATTCCGCCCCCGTAAAACCGCGCTTAGTTAAGAAATCCACCAACGCGCGCCCAGATTTTGGCGCATATCCAATCCGAAATGTCTCCACCGTCTTCTTATTCAAATTTCGCTTATAAAACACATACTGCATGACGGCTTTGTTTTTAGTCAGGCAGAACTGAAAATACTTGGTCGCTAGCTCCAAGCAGTCGCGAATCCGTTGCTTGCGCGCTGCCTGTTTGCGATCGTCGTTCGAATAGCGCTTCAGCTCCACGCCTGCCTGTTGCGCCAACTTTTCTAGCGCCTCACGAAACGTACAGCCTTCCATTTCCATCACGAAAGTAAAAATATCGCCACCACGGTTGCTCGAAAAATCATGCCAAATCCCCTTATCTGGCGAAACCATAAAACTTGGCGTACGATCCGTCCCCCAAGGTGAATGCCCTTTAAAATTTCGACCCGCGCGCTTCAACTCGATATATTGGCCAACTACATCTTCAACCGCCAATCTCGCACGAATCTCCTCTTTAGCATCCTCCATACCAAAATTATATCACTTACACAACAGATACGGAAATCACACCACTTTTTTCATTTCCGTTTATGCTATAATGTTTTTATGGACAATAAAGCTTATCTCGACGAGATTGCCGTTAAAGGCAAACGCAAAGGTGCTGATGGGCCACCCCTAAGCCCGGCAATTATCAAGTTAATTATCGTAGCTGTTTTCGCCGTGATTTCGCTCGCGATTGTTGGTAGCATCATTTCCAACAAAAACACCGCAAATACCCAACTTTACGAAAAGGTCTATTCCCGCGTGGCCGCCTTCGCCGACAAAAAAGGTCCATTTGCAAAATATCAGAACTACATCAACTCTTCGAGCCTCCGCGCCCTCAATATTTCCGTCCGCAGCTCGCTCGAAACCACCCGCAGCACGCTCGCTAGCGCTGCCAGCGGCGTCAAAATCGACACCAAGAGCATCAGCGCCGAAGTTAAAAAAGATGAATCCGGCATTACTAGCCTCTTTACTTCCAAACTCGACGAAGCTCGCCTCCTCGGCGAACTCGACTCCACTTTCGCCACCGAAGCCTCTTACCAGCTCACGATGCTAATTTCTCTCGAGCAAGAAGCCCTCGCTAAAGTCACCGACATTAACTTCGCCAACGCTCTTAGCGCATCCATCGAGGATCTCACGCTTCTCCGCGACAATTACAACGATTGGTCACCGACCGGCGAATAAATTAGCCAACAAAAATATCTCCCATTGGGGAGATATTTTTTATTCTTCCACCGACAAATTGTATGACAAACGAATCAAATCGCAGATTTCATCAAAACTCAATTGCCCTGAGCAAACCAGCTCCAAGCCATTCCGGCCGAGTAGCCGTCCACCCATTGCACTTTCATAGCGCTCTTGTAGTGTCCGACTGAGCTGTTTTTCGCAGCGCACCTCAATTCGCACCGGCGTCATCCCCTTCGACATGGCGAGGAAAATCTTCTCGCCACGCATCAAAAAGCGCGTCTTTTCATCTTCTTTTTGCGTGCTCTCGCCGAGGCTCAATGCAAACTTTAGGAGATCATCTTCAGATACCATTTCAGCTCCTCGATGCTTCCCCGGATGTCATCCAGCGCTCGATGATTTTCCGGCTTCGCAAACTGCCGATGCAACGCATTTTCAAAATAAACTTTCCATGCGCTCACATCTAGCATCCGATAATGTAGTTTTTTATTCAATTCTGGCCATTCCCGCTCAATAAACTTACGGTCTTGGTGAATCGAATTCCCCGCCAAATACACAGTTTCTACTTTAAATTGCTTCAAGAAATCGAGCAATTCGCGTTCAACCTGCTCTGCCGGTTCGCCGTCAGCATTTTGCGCAACCAAAGCGTTGTACGAATCCTTGTTTTTCTCCCAGAATTCGCCCACCATCCGCTCGCGCATCAACTTTTCGTCGACCTTCACAACCGCCGTAAACGTGCCTAACTCTTCCATATTCCAGTCGGTCACAATTGCGGCCACTTCCAAAATCCGGTCTTTCACCGGGTCAAGACCAGTCATCTCCAAATCCACCCACAACAGGATGGAGCTGTCATCAACTTTTTTTGGCATTATTTTTTTACGTCGAGCTTCAAAAGCTTAATTACAAGATAAATCACGAACGCCAAGATGATGAAATTAATCAAATCGTTCAAGAATGCGCCTAGTGCCAAAACCGCACCGGTATCACCGAGCGGAACCGCCCAGCCCTTCAAACCTTCGGTCGAACCAAGCAAAAGACCAATTGGCGGCATAAAAACGTTATTTACGAGAGAGTTTACCAACGCACCCGCATGAGTACCGAGTACCAAGCCTACCGCGAGACCAACGATATTCTGCTCTTTAATAAACTGCATGAAGCCACTCGTGCCGCCTTTAATCTTGCTTGCACCAGCTGCCACGAGACCTTTTTTCTCTTCTTTTTCTTCTTTTTCGCCCGCCTTAACTTTTGTGACTTTTGCCATAAAACTTTCCTTGTTTATTGAGGTAAATATACCACATTATTAGGATATTGACAAATATTGCAAAGTGTGCTACAATAATACATGCGTGAATTAAGCGCTTATGATATTTCAACAAATATCGTACCTTTAAATACGTTTCCTACTCAAAAATAATGATGAAGGGGGGATCTCCATGAAAAAAGGAAACATTTATAGATTTGAAGATTTGAGAAGTATCAACGGTATCCCCGAGATAGAGGGATACAAGATTGTTGAAAACCACACCATCGACAGTTTTTTCAAAACTTTGAAGAGCCACAGTACCGATCTCTACACTGTTAGATTGTACACGAACAAAAGCGTCACAACTCTCATGTACGGTTCTGTCGTGGGGAGCAATTCCCCACTCACCGCTGATCAGGCCAATGTCATGCATGGCAAATGGCTGCGCAATCAGCTGAGCGCCTTCGCTTCGACCGCACCGGATTTGGCCAACCAGACCAATAAGACCGTGATTCATACACACCATGCGGCCACCTTTATGGCCTGCAAATGCTCTAAAGGCACCATCGTTGGCGGTTGGTATAACAGTAATGCCGATACCGACATCAGCCTGCAAATGCTGGCCTACATCTTCCTCAACTTCGCCGCACTCAACAGCATCGGCAAGTTCCCGGATCAAATCTTACGCGAACGCGCGTACGACACCATCCCGACCGATTCTCGTTTCGGCAAATTCGAGGTCGATAAGGCCCAGAGCATCTTCCTCGCGGAAATATTTTCGCGTCACGATCGCATGACCGCCCGGCTTTGTACTTCTTAGAGCTTCATTCTAAAGCCCCGCCAGTTCCTTTTCGGCGGGGTTTTTGCTGTCTTAAAAACCCAAAAGAAAAGGACCCGCTCCCGAAGGATTGGGTCCAAGGTATGGTACTTACTGCACAGCAGTTTTGAGTGCTCGGTTGCGTCTTGCGCGTTTGGCGTTACGCGAGAAAACTCACTAAGCACTCAAGTGGCACAGTTCCTGCATGCCGCGGAATACGTCGGGCATCTTGGCGGAAATCTGACCAACCAGTCTGCGTGCTTTAGCGCCATTACCTACGCGCTTCAAGGCAGCGATTGCCAGTTCGGGTACGGAGGGGTATGAACCCTCTCGACAAAGTTGCAGGATTTCCTCCCTCTCGGCCGCTGTTCTTGCGCTCAGCATCTCTTCCAGCAGGCTAAGATATTCATCGGCGTCCTGGTCCGTCACGGACATCATACCGATGTGGTCGGTAAAATTTTCCTGCGGCTCCAGCTCATAGATACCCATTTCGAGTGCCATTTCGGCCTCGCTGACGGCATCCGTAAGATGGAAACCACCCGAAGCTAACAGGTCGCACACCTGCATTGCTTCTTCCCCGCTTGCGCAGGGGATTGCTTCGCCATCCACAATGACGAAATTGTTCTTTGCTTGTACACTACACTTCATTTGTATACCTCCGCTAAGTTATAAAATTGACCAGCCCGCGCTGGCCTTGACCGCCAAACCGCGAGCTCGCCACAACTCTCGGATCAGCGTCCCATCATTTTTCACCCAAAAGGACAGAACGCTGACCCGAAGCTGCAGAGACATACAACTGCAAATTCAGTACCAGTAATGTCCATTGGGTATATAAGATATATCCAATAACTCTATTGTATCACACTTTTGCTAAAATGTCAATACTATTATGCTTTATGGCAACAAAAATTCCCCGTTGCCGGGGGATTTCGCTTACATTTTGCTTGGAATCTCGATGCCGAGCAAGTCGAGCGCCCGTGCGAGCACCTGGTCAGCCCTGACAATCATCTCGAGCCGCGCCGACTTCTCTATCGGTTCCGCCGTCGAAATCGGCGTTTTTTCATAATAGCGGTTCAATTCCTGCGCCAATTCAAACGCAAAACCCGCAATCTTGTGCATCTCGAAATTCTCACACGCCTGCGCCACCACCTCTGGAAACTTCAACAAAATCTGCAAAATATTCTTTTCGGCTTCCCAATCGTAGTCTGCCGCGTTTACGCGCTCAAAATCCGCATTCTTCTCGAGAATCCGGCGCAAGCGCACGTCCGCATATTGGCAAAACGGCCCCGATTGACCCGTCAACGCAAAAATCTTATCTGGGTCATACAAAATACCCGTCTTGCGATCGGCAATAAAATCGGAATACTTTATCGCACCCACCGCCACCTTGGCGATGTCTTCATCCGAAAGCTCCGCACCAAAATTCTCGCGTACACGCTTTTCTGCGTCATTTAACAGTTCTTCCATCAGCACCACGCCCTTGCGGCTCGACATTTTTTCACGCTTCCCCTCCGGCGAAATCTGATCAATCGTCCCGAACCACAGATGATAATTATTTATCTCAATACCAACCTTCTTCGCCATCGCAAATAGCTGCTCAAAATAGAATTTCTGCTCAGCACCCACCGCATAAACAATCTTGTCTGGATGGAGGTTTTCCGCACGGTACAACATGCAGCCAAGATCAGTCGTAGCATAAAGCGCCGCGCCGTTACTCTTGAGCATCAACATCGGTACATCAATCCCATATTCGTCTAAGCGACAAATTACCGAACCGTCATCATTCTTTTCAAACAAACCTTTTTCTAGATACTCCGCCACCGCTTGCTTACCGCGTTCCACAAAGCAACTTTCGCCCATCTCGAGCTCAGTCGAAATGCCGAGGCGCCCCATTATTTCATGCGTATGCGCCATCGAAATCTCTTTAAAATGTTCCGACAACTTCACTGCCTCAGAATCTTTCGCCTCAAGCTTTAGCAGCCATTCTTGACATTGGTCAGCCAACTCATGGCCACCCGCCTTCTCTTCGGCCTTCAAATCGGCCTTCATCTGAATATAGATGTCGCCGAGATCATAAATCGTCACCTTATCTTCCGGAATTCCGGCGCGTTTAAACCCCGTCGCCCAAATGCCAAATGGCGTTCCCACGTCGCCTAAATGGTTATCCGTAATCACTTTCCAGCCATTCGCCTCAAGCACCTTTTTCGCCGCCCAGCCCTGCGTGCCTGGCCGCAGATGACCAACCGAATATGGCTTCGCGATGTTCGTACTCGGATATTCCGAAATTGCCACTTTACCCTTACCAGAATCGTTGTCGCCGTAATTCTCCGACCACACGTCATCCAGCTGCTTTTTCAAGGCTTTTCCAGATACCGAAACATTAATAAAGCCTGGCCCAGCAATCGTTAACCCAAAGCCGCAATCCCCTAAGCCATCGATAATCTCTTGGGCAATCTGACGGGGATTCTTGCCAACCTGACGCGCAAGACGCATCGCCACGTTCGTTGAATAGTCACCCTCAATTTCGCTCGGCACGCTCGCAAAATCAACAGTTTCGTCAACGCCGTATAAATCGTTGATAAGTCCCTTGATTTGTTCCCTTAGATTATCCATAATACACATATTTTACCATGTTTTCACCTCTGTTTCAAACGCAAAAACCATAACAAGTATTGACTTCTTTCGCAAAGTATGCTACAATAATACTATAGCTTTTAGCGGAGGTCATTCTGTGCTAAAGTTATAGTTCGGGCTCGTCCCGAAATTTTGTCGCTCGTAAAACGACACGTTCATTAGGAGGTTTTTCTATGAAGTATTCCGAGAAAGTTCAGCAGTATCTGTCTATCAGCGCCAAGGAAGCCGCCGGCACCAAGCTTTCCAAAGAGGAGGCTCAGAAGATGCACGCTCTGCGTCGCGAACTCGCCGCTAAGGGTCTCGACCCTCAGCACCCCGTCGGCCTTTCTCAGCGCGCTTTGATCATGGATCACAAGGCCAAAGTTGCCAACTACGTTGCCCTGCGCGACACCGACAAGCGTCTCGGCCAGATGGCCGTGCAGCTCGCCGAAATGGGCATCAAGCCCGACAAACAGCAGCTGTCCCGCATCCTGCGCGAATTCGATCAGAACGCCAAGGCTATCAGCAAGAAAAAGACCGCGCGTTGCGCGAATCCGTCTCGTCAGTATGCCGATCAGAAGCTGGCCGAACTCGAGGCCGAAATGGCCGCCGAAGAAGCCGACGCCGATCCGGCCGTCGTCGACGCCTACTACCGGACCGTGATGGTTCCGACCACCGTTTAATTATTTCGGGGTTCACCCCATTAGATACTTCACACTACACTCACCTCATCGGGGTACGCCACAGCCCCGTAGGGCGGTTCCTAGAACCGCCCTTTTTTCTATGTCTATTTTTTGCGACTTGCGCGAATTAATCCTTCAAATAGCGGATGCGCCCGATATGGCCGACTCCTGAATTCCGGATGCGCTTGCGTTGCGATAAAGTATTTTGTATCAATCCCCTCAACGAATTCTACTAATTTCCCATCTGGCGAGAAACCTGACAACTTCAAGCCGCCTTTCTCGATTTCCTTAGTAAACTTTTGGTTTACTTCGTAGCGATGACGATGGCGTTCCACGATATCCGTCGTGCCGTAAACTTTCTCCGCCAAAGTGCCTTTCACGAGCTTGGCTGGATAATTACCAAGGCGCATCGTGCCGCCCGTACTCTCCTTGCCCTTTTGGCCTTCCATGATATAGACCACGTTCGCATCGGCTGGCGCATCGAATTCCTCCGAATTCGCCTTCTTCACGCCGCCGCGTCGCGCGGCCGCAATCACTGCCGTCTGCAAGCCCAAGCAAAGACCTAAATATGGTTTATCGTGCTCCAAGCAATATTTACCCGCCGCAATCTTCCCCTCTACGCCACGGATACCGAAGCCACCCGGCACCACAATGCCGTCAACCGCCGCAAAATCATCATCCGTCGCTTTCTCGGCGTCAATCCAAACCGTCTTTAGCTTCACGCCCACTTTCCAAGCCGCCGCTTTCAACGCCTCCGTCACCGACAAATATGTGTCGGTGTTATCGATATATTTCGCGACCAAGCCAATCTTCACTTCTTCTTTTGGATTCGCCTCAATACTCTTCACTAGCCTCTCCCACTGCGTCATATCTGGATCGCCGTGGTCAATAAAGCGCTCGAGCGGCGCCAACACGCCACCTTTTACGGCGTTTAGCGGCACTTCGTAAACAGATTTTGCGTCCGGCATCAGCACCACCGCATCTTCCGACACCGCACAGAATGTCGCGAGCTTCGATGCTACCTGTGGCGCTTTAACTAGCTTATCAACATCCATTCGCGCCACCACCATATCTGGAATAATGCCAAATTCGCGCAAATCACGTAGCGAATTCTGCGCCGGCTTCGTCTTAAATTCCTGCGAGGTCGATAACCACGGCACATAGCATACGTGCACATACAAACAATTTTCGCGCCCGACTCGCGTACCAAATTCGCGAATCGCCTCAATAAAATGCTGACCTTCCATATCGCCGACCGTACCACCAATCTCAACTATATGGACGTCAGACTTAAAGTGCGCCGCGTTATCGAGGAAAGTTTGCTGCACAAGACCAGTCACGTGCGGCACCAATTGCACCGTATGACCGCCGAATTCGCCATTGCGCTCAGCGTCAATCAATTTTTTGTACAATTTGCCAGAGGTCCAGATGGAGTTGCCCGTCATCTCTTCGTCGAGAAAACGCTCGTAGTGCCCTAAATCGAGATCCGTTTCCGCGCCGTCTTGGGTAACGAAGCACTCTCCGTGTTCGCGCGGGTTCAATAACCCTGCGTCCACATTAAAATAAGGGTCGCATTTCTGCATCGAGACTTTTAGACCCTTCGCCTTCAAAATTGCGCCGATACTTGCCGCCATGATTCCCTTGCCGACGCCGGAAATCACGCCCCCTGTTACAAAAATAAATTTAGTGTTTGTTTTCATTGGGCACCTCCTTATCTAGCCCACCTTTTAATATAACCTTAGCATAAGGGATTTTATTCAGCTTCGCAAGAACTGACTTTTGCGTTTTTTATGCCGTAACACTTGCGTTTATACGCTATATCTAGCGTAGTATAGCTTAAGCATGACGCTAGAATAAAATACGCTATAATATACCCAATGAAATGTTTTCACCTCAGTCAATATAAATTCTATGCTCCAAATTACAAAGAGCTCAAATTCTTTTTAATTTCCGATATCCATTTTAGCCCAAAGGTTACCGCTATTACGCTCGACGCAATCATCCGCCAAGCGCAAACTCAGCAGCCAAACTATATCCTGATTGCGGGCGATTTAGTCGACTCGCTCGACAATATTAGTAGTGCTACCGACCTCAAACGCCTCACTGCCTGGCTCGAACAGCTTGGCAAAGTCGCACCGGTCCTCATTGCGCTCGGCAATCATGATTTTTATCGTGCTAATCCGCAATATCACAACGTGTTCTCGCGTCACCGCCATTGGTATGCCGAAGATAATCCTACTTACGTCCAGGCGCTCAATGATACGCCAAATGTTCAGTTGCTTGATAATCAGGCTTTCGAAGACCACGCAGTCTATATTTTCGGCTTTACACAATCGCCAGAATACTTCCAGTTCGACCGCGACGAGAAGTCTACTACTTTCTTTAAGCCAGGCGGCGAAGATCGCGATATTATGCTGTCAGACATCGATGCGCTCAATCAAAAGCTTATTAGCAAATTGCCAAAACATAAAGCTAAAATCGCCATCATTCACTCACCAGTTTATCTCAGCGATTCAGAAGTTGGCTCTCGCTTTAATGAGTTTGATTTTCTCGTTTCTGGCCACATGCATAACGGCGTCGTACCACCAGTCCTCAATGAGGCTTGGCCAAGCGACCGCGGCATTATGGCCCCAGGCAAGAAATTCTTTCCACGTGGCTCACGTGCACGCATTAAAAGCATCAATGATCGCCTTATTACGCTCGGCGCCGTCAGTACGATTCAAAATAGCGCTAAGCCGCTCACCTTCCTTAACGGCGCTTATCCAGTCAGTATCGCCACGCTCGAGCTTTCGCACCGCGAAACGCTCGCCCGTAAACCCGACGTCCGTCACAAATATATCAAATTTTAACCATCAAAAATCTCCCCGATAATGGGGAGATTTTTTATTAAGCTTCGGCTTCTTCTTCGCGACGGCCAAAGAAGATGGCGCCAATTAAGCCAATTCCACTGATGACTAACATGGCAATCACGCTAAGAATATCATCGGAGGTTTGTGGGTTTTCGCCCTTGCCCGGTTCATTATACTTGTTCTTGAAGATTACCTCCGAGCTCGTGTCAGATTCGACGACAAGTTCGCCTTCACCGTTGTCGGCCACCACAATCGTAATTTCATACTCGGCAGTGTCGAAATCAATATCGCCACGGTTTTCATCCACAATCTCGCGGACCAAGAAGTTGTATTCGCCAACCTCTTCAAAGCTAATGCCGCTGAATACTACGTTGCCATCAGCATCGTTCGTGCCAGTCGCAACTACTTCACCGTTCGTATCGACTAATTCAAATTCGAATTCGCCTTCCTCAAGATCACGGCCTTCAAGCATCTTGCTAACCACAATCTCATATCCATCAATTGGCGTTGCGGTATAGATGTTACCAAAGACGAGTTCTTCAAATTCCTCTTCGCCTTGCATATACTTCACCGTCGCCTCAAGCGCGCCACCATTATCCGTCACGGTCACAATCACTGTGTATACAGATTGATCGTAATCGTAGCCCTCGGCATTGCCTGGCGTCTCCTTCACAGTGTAGGTGTAGGTTCCGACCTCCTCAAAGGTAAGCTCATCGAAGCTCGCCGTACCAGAACCGGTAATCGTCTGGGTTTGATTCTCGCCTTCGCCAGTCAACGTAAACTCAAAGGTCTGTTCTTTATCTTCCGGAATATTATCCGCACCGACCACTACCTTTTCGATATCGATCATCACGCTCGTCGGTTCAGCCTTGTAGACGTTCATAATCTTTACGCTACCATCTTCATCAACGCCTTCGATGGTCGCTTCAAGCTTGCCGGCCGTCGTATTATCAGTTACAACTACCGTCACCTTATGGTTCTCTTCATCATAAGTAAAGCCATCCGTACTGCCCTTAACCTCTTTCACGATGTAATAGTAAGTTCCCGCTTCGGTATAGGTTATCTCATCAAACATCGCGCCTTCGGCTTCTGCGGTGTTTACGGTTTGTTCGCCAATCTTATTACCAAGATTGCCATTCTCGTCAGATTCGTAAAGCTCAAAGGTAAAACTGCCATTCGCATCACTCTTTGACCGATCATCAATCTCTTTCGTAACACCAAACTCTACCGTTACCGGCTCAGCGTCGTACTCGTTCGTAATCGTATAGCCTTCTGGCTGATCAAGTTCAGTTTCAATCGTGCCATGGCCATTATCCTTCAGTGTCACCGTAATTGACAAATCGTCCGGCTGATCAATACCAGCTGGCATTTCGCTGATTTCCTTAACCGTATATTGAATCGTAGTTTCATTGTTTTCGGCGTTCTCTGTATCTTCTTGCGTATACTGAACCGTAAACGTTGCCGTTGGCTCACCTTCCGACACCTTCTGTGATTCGCCAATTTGGTTGCCTTCGCTGTCGTAGAGAGCAAATTCAAATTCCTCGCCATCAAGCCAATCACGACCTTCCAAATTCTTCGTCACATTGATAGTCGCACTACCAGTTGCCGTATAAGTATTTGTCATCGTTGGCACTGTGTCGCCATAGCTTGGCGTAGCCGTTAAGACGCCCTTACCGTCCTCGTCAGTCACAGTCACCGTCACAGTTACTGAATCAGCCGGCGTCAAACTACCATCCTGGTAGTCCTCACCGAGTACTTCCTCGACCGTATAAGTATAAGAGCCGGCCTGAGTATACTCAATTTCATCAAAGCTAATTTCGCCATCAGCCGTCACAGCCTTTGCCACGCCAACTTGGCTGCCATTGCTGTCTTTCAAGATGAAAGTATGCGTTTCGCCTTCAAGCCAATTGCGACCGTCCAAAACCTTTGCAGCCTTTAGCGTAATCTTGCCCTTCGCAGAATAGTTGTTCTCAAAGGTAATCGAGCTCGCACTTTGACCATTCTTCGTAATCGTCGGCGTAGTCTTCAATGCGCCGTTATCGTCAGAAACCACAACGGTAATATTATAGCTAGAGTCATCATAACTATAACCACCAGCACTACCACCTTTTTCTCTCACGACGTAGTTGTAGGTGCCAACCTTATCGTAAGTAATTTCGTCAAACGGCACGCTGCCCGCACCGCTAATCGACTTCGTGCCAATCTTATTTTCAACGCCACCTTCTACTTCGTATAATTCGAATTCAAAGGTTGCCGGTTCAAGGCCATCACCAAGGCCATTCAGCTTCTTATTTACCGTAAAGACAATTGAAGTCGCCGTCGCTTTATAGGTATTCGTAATCGTCAAATCACTTGCTTCGCCATACGACACGCTTGCTTTAAGTACAGAATTCTCATCCACTACCGTTACGACAACCGTATATTCAGTCGTATCATACGTGAAACCACTCGCATCACCAGCTACCTCTTTCAAAGTATAAGTATACATACCGGCTTTATCGTAAGTAATCGTATCGAAATCTACGCCACCCTCAAGATTACTAGTCGTAATAGACTTCGTCTGATTGACGCCCTCGCCCGTCAGAGTAAATTCAAACGTACCATTTACATTACTATTCGACTGATCGTCAATCACTTTATTGACGTGCAAAGTTGCACTCGTCGGCGTCGTCGTATAAGTGTTGGTAATTTCCGTACCGTTTGTATAGGTTGGCGTTACGGTCAAAGTACCATCACCGTTATCAACAACTGCCACCTCCACCGTCAAATCGCCAGATGCTGTCACGCCTGCCAAACCCGGATCGGTTTCCGCAATCGTATAGGTATAAGTCTTCCCCGCATCGCTAAGCTCGTAAAGAATCGGACTAAACGTTGCTACTGGCGACGCTTCGGTAACCGGTTTAGTTTCCGATACGCCATTACCAGACAAAGTGAATTTGAAGGTTTCCGTCCATTCACGATCCGCACCGGCAAACTTCTTCGCCGCTTCGAGCGTCACACTCGTCGGAGCCGTCGTATAAGTATTCGTAATAGTGTTATTATCGTATGCCGCTTCGACTTTCAGCTTGCCGTTACCAGCGTCCGAAACAGTTACAGTGACATTGATGTCTGCCGACTTCGTCAAGCCGTTCGCCGCCAAATCACCAGTCTCGGTAATTGTATAATTCAGCGTAATTGGCCCCTCGAGTACATCGTCTTGCGTGAATTTCAAAACTTTATCCGCACTTACGAAATCTGCATCTTCAAAAGTAATTTCGCCATTTCCAGAAACCGTCTTCGTCGCAATCGTCGCGCCAGAAGCATCCTTCAATTCAAAAGTATAGCTCTCGCCACTCTTCCAGTCGCGACCAATCAACTGCTTAGAAGCTTTCAACTTGATATCGCCAGTCGCCGTATAAACGTTCTCTACCACCTGACCGTTTTCATAAGTCACCTTGGTTTCCAGCGTACCATCATGCTTATCCGTCACCTCAACCTTCACGTGGAGATCGCCGGTATTGTTCGTCATACCAGTGCCATCTAGCTTGGCGGTCTCACGAATCACATAATAGAATGTCTTGTCGGCCTGACCTTCTCCGAAGGAATACTCGATTTCGTCAAATACCACCGCATGCTCACCATCCGTATTCTTAGTGGCAATCTCATCGCCAATACTATAGGTAGCGTCAGAACCATAAAGCGTAAAGGCGAAGCTCTCTTGATTGGCCCAATCGCGACCAGTCAGTAGCTTTGTCGCGCTAAACTGCACCGTGCCTTTTGCCTCATAGGAGTTCGTGATTACATTTCCGTCAGCACTGGTGTATTGCGTATCAATGCTAAGCGCACCCGTGCCATAACCATTTTCATCTTTCTGTTCGGTCGCAACTACTACTACCGTAATATCGCCAGAAGTCTGCTCCACGCCATCACGCAACTCACCCGTCTCACTAATCGTATAGACATAGGTATCTTCGTGATCGACATCAAACTCAAACACCGCACTGTCATTAGCATTCTCAATCGTGTCGGTCAAATCCTTGCCTTCACCAGTCAAATTGAAGGTAAAAGTGTCGCCGTATGGCCAGTTATTGAACTGCTTTTTCGCTTCAATCTTGACATGCCCCGTCAGGCTATAGGTATTTGTAAACGCTGCCTCTACAATATCATCCTTTACAATCGTACCAATATTACCAGTTTTCGTAGTCGTATAGCCCGCAGCTGCCGCTTCTGTAACTTCATAATAGGCACCCTCTGGCAAACCTTCAATCGTGACACTTTCCCCATCAGCTAGGCTAATCGTACCACCAGATTCAATCTCGCCTGTCTTGTCGCCAGTGTAAGAAAACTTCTTACCTGTCAGTTCGGTTCCGCCTTGCTTATCGTAAAATCTCACCGTGAAATCAAAGCTTCTCGGATAATTCGTCGTCGCACCATCAACGGTCTTAGAAATCTTCAAACTACCAAAGGTATATTTGTTCGTAACAATCGTCTGCCAAGCCGAGTTGCCCTGCATCACATAATACTTCTGACCATTCAAAGTCTTAGTCTGCTCATCGGTATATGCACCAAAATTGCTTGCCGAACCCACCGAAATCTGCGCATTAATATCTTTCAGCGTATAACCCGTCGGTAAATTCGATTCTTCCACATAGTACATCGTCCCTGCCGCTACGTTTACAATCCGAATCGTATCACCTACGTATAGTTCTTGCGTCAAAGTGCCCTCGCCGTAAATGTGGTCCGAGCGATAGCCAGTTATTTCGCCATTTTCATCTTTTAAGGCATTCGTACAATCATCGTGCGCTTCCGCACAGTAAATACGATAATCGTAGCTATAATCGCTACCGTCCGCATTCACTAAATGCGCCACCGCCGTGAACTTATCCTGCAAATCAATTTCGTTGCCATCTTCGTCAACGACTTTCTTCTCGATATTAATACCACCTTTAATCGTATTCGTTGCCGAAAGCGAAGGCAAATCATAAATATCTTCAATGCCGATGATGTTTCCTTCATCATCATAATTGAACGTTACGCTCTTCACTTCATTGTCAACAATCATTGGATGATGCTGATATGCCGTCAGCTCAAAGTGATTATTAATATCTTCTTCCCTGAAGACATAATCGTGGCCCATTTCTAGAATCGAGTAAGTTTTGCCGTTATATTCCACGAACGCCTGGCCAGACGTATATGCTGGACTTGCCGCATTACTAATCATAATACCCGGTGCGACATTAATCGGATTAGCTGTCCACTTTCCATCTTCACCCTCGGTCAGGACAATACCATCAACTTCTTCGGTTGAATCATCGAAGTCGTAATCTCCGTCATCAATCTTCAAATATAGCTTAACCGACGAAACTTCTTCGCGTTGCGTTGGGTCCATCGTGTCATCCCAAAGCTTTTCTATATTAATTTTCTTTTCTGCTAAATCTACCGGATCCGGATTCGCAATATTAACCGTGGCCGGATCGGATACTACCGTCGTCGTTTCATTACCAGACGTCGTAGTAGTAACCGTGGAATAAGTTAACGTTGGATAGTCCGTATTAGTCTTGAGCTTATACACGCCATTGCCCACCGAAATTTGCGCCTTCTGCTCGGGAGTTAAACTATCGTAAGAAATCTTACCGTTATTTAAATCAGCTACAAGATCAAGTGATTCTTGCTTTGGCCATACCACAAAGGTTATCGTGTAGGTTACGCCATTTTCCAGCACCATGTTGCCGAGGCTCCAATCGACTTCCTCATCGCTATTAATAGTCGCCTTCGGCGCATCTGCCCATTCTGTGCCATAATTTCCATTATCGATGTCGGCCGTTCCATATGTGCCGCCGCTACGATAGTATTTCAAACCAGTTACATCGCCACCAGCAGCTGCCTTCACATTCGAGGCTGTCATTTCGGTGACACCGTCCGTCAATTCAACGTTCGTATAACCAACTGCAGTATTAATACTATTAGCAATCGCGGTGAGAGCATCCGCAACTGCGCTACTGCTTGTCGCGTCTTTAAAATAGTCCGCATAAGTGGAGTCGAGAGAAGTTTCATAAGTTCCAGTACCAGTATAGGCGTATTGTACGAGACTCGAAAGATAGCTGCTACTCGTAGAATTGCCCCAAGTAAAGATACCGTAAAATTTATAACCAGCCGTTACTAATTCGCGAGCATCATCATTTGCATATCCCCAGTTAAGACGATATCCATTCGTATTATTGCTTGGATTATAAAAACCCGCGTGCGTCGTCGGCTCACCATCCGTCATGAACACTATATATACATCTTCATTTGCCTGAGAGGCCTTAATAGCATCCGCGTACGATTTCGTCATTTGTAAGCCTTCCTCCCAGTTAGTGCCAGAAGCGCTATCAGCATTTATGCCATTAATAGTATTTTTGAGAGTAGTAGCATTATTTGTGAAATTCTGCACCTGATAACCCTTATTGCCAAAGGTGACAATTGCAATCTCTACCATGTTTGGGCAAGCAAGTGTATTCTTTGCCATCATTTTGTCGATAACACCATTAGTCTCAGTCAAGATAGCCTTCTCTGCGGCTAAACGCGTCATCCATGAATTATTATGTGTAGTATTGTTGTTTATCATACTATTCGAAATATCGAGCGCCAAAATCACATTCGCACCCTGACAATTCGTTGTAGTACTACTTGACGTTGAGCCTGTCACACTTAAAGCGATCGTATACGTTCCATCGCCATTGCTGATAATCTTTTTTGTAGTTGCTGGCGCATCATCGCCAACCGCCGCATAAGCACTACGCAAAAGCGCACCACCCATCGGTGTTACCGTACTTAGCAGCATAAGAAATGCAGCTGCCACGTAACGAAATTTCTTCCCTACACTCACAGTTCTCTCCTCCGTGAATTTTAAAAAATTATTTTGATAATTGCGCCTCCCACTCCATACAAGGAGGCAGTTAACTCGAAAATACATCATGGGTCGACCGTTTGCAAGCATAGGCATGTTATTTTATAATATAATTTTTACGCTTAAAAAATTTATTCACGCCCAAAATATTACTGTTGTACTTTTTACAACACCACCAAACCCCTATTTTTCACCCTGTTGTAATTCTTACAACATGTATAAATCTTTTAATTATAAGCTCTTTCTCTGTCAACAAAAAACTAGACGGGTATTTTCGCGAACTACATCCGCCAGGATGGGCGGAGCGAAAACACTCGTCTAGTTTTTTGGTAGGCCCAGCTGGAATCGAACCAGCATTGTACCCTTAGAGGGGGTATGTCCTATCCGTTGAACGATGAGCCCTACTCTGTACATTTTACCATATCCCTACTCAAAGCCAACTTCTACGTCATTTTTTCGAAAAAATACTACTTGCTTTTCATAACACTTATGCTATATTAGAAGTAAATCAAGAGAGGTCAAAAACAAATGGTCAAAAACAAACACAAAAATCTTCGGTGGATTTTTGTTGCCTGCCTCGCGCTGGCTCTTTTTATCACAAATATTATCGTTAGCAACACTAACGACCCAGATATTAACATCACCAAACTTCCCGAGGAGTTCATCACGAATTATCTCGACGAAGTCGGCACACTAGATCAAGACCATAAAGACTATACCGTTATCGTCACTTCTGCTAAATCGCTCCCCGAAACTTATGGCGCCGCCAAAGTTATTGAAGCTCCGAATCACCAATACATTCTTCAATACGATAGCGAAACCGCCAAAAACGCCGCCATCCGTGGGCTCCGTGAAGACGGCATTGCCGCTCAACCGAACTTCCAGTACAAAGTCTTCCAGGATTACAACTCCTGGGGTGTTTCCACTATGAGTATCGACTACGCTCTTGAAAATATCCCTACCACCTCTCAAAACTCTATTAACGCCGCCGTCATCGACACCGGCCTCGACATCGACCTCTTCAACACCTATTACTCCGGCAAACTCGCCGGCTCTTTTAATGCCGTTCACCCCGACCAAGATGTTACTGATCTTCACGGCCACGGCACCCACGTTTCCGGCACCGTCGCCGAAGCTACGCCGTCCTACGTTAAACTCTTTGCTGTCCAAGCTTCCGCTACTGACGACGGCAATCTTTACACATCTGACATCATCACCGGCATCAACTACATCACCTACTATCACGCCGCTGATGTTATTAATATGAGTTTTGGTAGTGTCTATACCGGCGATGAATCTGATGTCGCCCTCTACCAGGCCATCGAAGCCGCCAAACAAGAAAACATTATCTCTGTCGCCGCCGCTGGCAACGACTCAACTGACGCCCCATCCGCCCCGGCCTCTTTCGATAATACTATTTCAATTTCCGCCGTCGACGCCAGCTTCAAGCTCGCAAGTTTCTCAAATTACGGCGACACCATCACTTTTGCCGCCCCTGGCGTCAACATCAAGAGCCTCATGGGCAACAACGTTACCCTCACCAGCTACAAACAGCCAGGCGACGATGATGACCATGGCACCATCAGCGGCACTTCTATGGCCGCCCCACACGCCACCGCCGCCGTTGCTATCATCAAGAGCATTAACCCCTCACTTACTTTCGACAATACCGTTAACGCCCTCAAGGATCACGCCATCGACCTCGGCACATCCGGATGGGATAGCTCCTTTGGCTACGGACTAATTAGTTTTGCAGATACTAACTTCTGCGCTAATAGTAACAGCCAAAACTGCGACGATTACGGCGTCTTCCGTAAAATGGTTGCTAGCCAAATCTCCGTTTCGCCACAACTTACCGATTTCAACTACTATAGCCTCACTAATATCCTCCCTAGCACTATTACGATTACCGGCACCGACGGTTTCAGCGAGACTCATATCCTCGGCGAGCTCGACGATGTGAAAATCACTGGCTACAACCCGCTCGCCACTAGCGAACAAACCGTCTACGTCGAATACCTCGGCCTCGAGACTTCTTTCAAAGTCACGAATTACACTGACTATACTAGTGGCTGGGTCTACGAAACTTCTACCGACGACACCATTGCCATCACGAAATACACCGACAGTCATCAAAAAGCCTATAAGCTTTACATCCCGAGCCAAATTACCGGCAAAAATGTCACCGCTATCAAACCCGGCACCTTCTCAAGCTCCACCAACGCCGCCAACTATCGCACGCTCATATTGCCTAGCACCATCACTACTCTCAATAATATTGGCAACACCTTCGTCGAACTTTCCTCCATTGAATCTCAAGCCAGCGAACTAACGCTTGGTAGCATCGCTATTCATAACCTGCCAAAACTTCAAACCATTACTGGAAATATCTTACTTAACGCCAGTAGTAGCGGCGCACTATCGAATAATCCGCTTCTCACTACTGTCACTCTCTCTGAAAATACGACCATTATTCCAATGGACGCTTTCTTTGGCGACAAAAGCCTCAAGACTATTGTTTTGCCAGATGGCGTCACCGCCATTGAGGAAAACGCTTTCCGCGGAACTGGGCTCACCGCCATCGCGCTCGGCAACAATCTCACTACTATCGGCGCCTACGCATTTAATTCATCGGCGCTTGAATCTATTTACATCCCAGCCTCGGTCACCTCAATCGACCATACCGCTTTCGGCTGGATCGACACTCTTGAATCCCTCACTATCGCCGCCGATAATCCAGTCTACGATAGCCGCGATAACGCTAACGCCATCATCGTTACGGCCACTAATATTCTCATTACAGGCATTAGCACTACTCAGATTCCAAATACCGTCACCGCTATCGCCTCTAACGCCTTCAATCAAATGTCTCTTATCGGTATAGAAATCCCTGCTAACGTTCAAACCATCGAAGCTAATGCCTTTAACGACTGCTTCTCTCTGTTCTATATTAAATTCCCTAATAACCAAATTAATCTCGCCGACAGCATTATCACGAACAACACTGGTATTTGGACACCCGTTGGTATCACCTTCTGGGTTTATGACCATTCCGATACGCTTGCCTATGCCATCGAACGTGATATCACCTATCGCATTATCGACGAATCTTCCTCGGACGATAAGCTCATCGTTCATATAGCTGCGAAATATATCCCCGGCTGGGAGGAAGGCCGCAACTATCGCGCCTTCGAACAAATTACGCCTGAAAATCTCGAGCTCACTATCACCTACCTCGACTATACCGATGAAGTTATTACAACCTTTAACTCCGTCGACTATGAAGGCGGCGCTGATAGTCTTCGTGCTAAAGATAAGTTCGCCGTTGGCATTGATTACGGTACCGAAACTGGCTATCGCCACTTATACCAAACTCTCGAACTAACCGTCGAAAAGGTTGACCCAACCTACACCACTCCTACTGGCCTCACTGCCGACCCCGGCCAAACCCTATCCGAGCTAACCTTACCTACTAACTTCTCCTGGATGGACGCTTCTACGATCATTGAAGGCGCCGGCAACGTCACCTATTATGCCAAATACACCCCAACCGACACCGACAACTACAATATTATTGAAGATATTCCGGTCACCATCTATGTTCACACCACAAAAACTCTCTTAACCCCTAACTTCTCTATCGCCCCAGTTCCATACAATGACAGCACCGACCATATCGACCCAGCCGATATTACCGTCACAAACCTCGCCACCGACGAATATACCGTCGTTGGCTCTACAATCACTTCTAATACCACTGCCACCATTGTCCTGCGACTATCCGATGCCAAGTTCGCCGATTATTACTTCGACGGTGGCATCCAAGAAAAAGCTTTCGACGTCACTATTACTACCACCTCAATTAGCTCGGACTATAGTGGCCTCTACGATGGCGCCGCTCACAGCTTCACCTTTAATATCAATACTGATGGCTGTTCCATCGTCTACGCACTCGACGGTGAAAACTTCAATATCACCACCAAGCCTAGCTTCACCGAAATCGGTAATTACTTCGTCGATATGCGCATCTCTTGCCCAGACCGCGAGACCATCACCAACTTCGCCATCATCTCTATCCAAGGCTTCACGGTAACCGGCAATCTCGCCATCATCCGAACCGCCATTGTCACACCGGACAACAGCACCTCTACACTTATAGACAACATCGTCCTTAACCAAGGCCTGATGGGCACCATGCCAGAAATTCACGACCATGACGGCACCGATCTCGGCTTCCCATATCCAGATACCCTCAAAACCGGCTACCAATATCACTATGGTATTGGCGATACCTACTACACCCACGACATCGCGGTCCTCGGCGATAATAACGGTGACGGCGAAATCAACGACCTTGATTTCACCGCTCTCAAAGAGCACTTACGCACCGGTAGTGGTCTGGACGGCGTCTACGCCATCGCTAGCGACGTCAAAAGAACTGACGACGACGTCACGCTCAACTCCGGCGACCTACTCAGATATAAACAGCACATATTAAATATAAGCACCATCGGAGGAGACCACTAATATGACACTTAAAAAATTAATCATCCCACTCGCCACATTAGCGTCCGTTATGTTCTTTACGGCCCCCACCTTTGCCGTTCGCGCGCCAGTCGTCGCTTCCTTTACGTCAAGTGCCGAACAAATCGCAACTGACGGTTCCTTTACAATTACCCTTTCCTTTACCGCTGCTGCCTGGAATCTTCACGTCACTTCAACTGGCCCCGTCAGCGGCTGCACTTTCGATAATGCTGACGCTACTTCCGACGCCCAAGACGCCGAACAAAACTTTACTATAAATTGCACCGCCACCGGAGCTGGCACTATTGTTGCCACCCTCTCTGGCGACGTTAGTATCTACGATCAAGGCACTATTTATACCGACTCGCAGTCGGGTAGCGTGACAATTATTGCCGCCGATAGCACTTCCGGTGACGACGACCTAAGTGGTGGCAATCCGACAAGCGACAATCCAACCGCTGACAATGGCACCGCCCTACCGCAAACCTATGACAGCATCAATCGCTCTCTCGTCGCCGTCGGCGCCCTCAGCGCCGTTATGGCCGGCGTCTATCTTTATAACCGCAGTCGCCGCGGATAGACCATCTTACCCCTATTTATGTTATAATGTAACAGATAACAACTAATAGGAGTATTCTCATGAAATTATCCGAAGAACTCCAGTGGCGCGGCTTCGTCGCCGAGCATACGCTGGATCAGATATCAGACCTAGACAAAGCTCCGCGTAATTTCTATTGGGGCACCGATCCTAGTGCCGATTCGCTTCATATCGGTCATCTCGCTGCCCTCATGATGTGCGCATGCTTCGTTCGCCATGGTTATACTCCATACTATCTCGTTGGTGGCGCTACCGGCCAAATCGGCGATCCAAAAGATACCGTTGAGCGCGATCTAAAAGGCCTCGATGAAATCGAGAAAAACAAAGCTGCTCTGGCCGCCCAGATTATCCGCGTCACCCACTCTCCAGAAGGCACTCAGCTCGTTGATAACAACGATTGGTTCAAAGATATTAAATTCCTACCTTTCCTCCGCGAAATCGGCAAAGCCTTCAGTATGACGCAGCTGCTTGACCGTCAATTCGTCCAAAAACGCATCGGCGAAGGCGGCTCCGGCATTTCCTACGCTGAATTTAGCTACACCCTCATTCAGGGCTACGATTTCTTACATCTTTTCCGCACCTACAACGTCGACCTCCAGCTTTGCGGCGCCGACCAATTCGGCAACTGTACCTCTGGCATTCATCTCATTAAGCGCCTCGAAAACCACGAAGCCGACTGCTATTCTTGCCCACTTATCATCGACAAAGTTACCGGCCGTAAATTCGGCAAATCCGAAGGCAACGCCGTCTGGCTCGACCCAGCAAAAACCAGCATTTTCGATTTCTACCAATTCTGGCTTAATCAGTCCGACGAAGCCCTCGAAGACTACTTCAAATACTTCACCTTCGTCATGCCAGATGAACTTGATCAAATCCTCACCGAGCATCGCGAAAATCCATCCGCCCGCCTCGGCCAAAAACGCCTCGGCTTTGAGGTTACCAAGGTCGTCCACGGCGAAGCGGCCGCAAAAAGTGCTGAAAAACTCACCGCTTTCCTCTTTGGTGACGGCAAAATTTCCGACCTCACCACCGACGACGTCGAGTTACTCGCACAAAGCTTCCCAACTGCCGCCACTGGCAAAACACTTGTCGACATCCTCGCCGAAACCGGCCTCGCCAGCAGCAAAGGCGAAGCTCGCAAACTCATCTCTGGCAACGCTATTTCCATCAATGGTGTCAAAGTCACCGCCGATCAGACGATTTCCGAGCTTTCCCTCATCAAAAAAGGCAAAAATAAATTCGCCCTCGTACGCTAAGACAGCCCATTTTACCCCTATTAAGCATAAGCGTACTATTGACTTTTTGAAGCATAAGTGATATAATCATTCGCATCATTGATGGATGATTGTATGCCATCACGCACATTGCAAAGGAGAATGACTATGCATACTCAAAAAGTCGTTTCGTTGCACCCTGTCTTGGCCTTTATCTTTGGTCTCAACCAGAAAACTATGGCCGATTCCTTTTGCTCCGCTTCGACAACGAATATCAGCAATCTGGAAACCGACGAGTCCGTACAGCTCGCTTTCGGCGACGCCGAGTATATCGATAACTACTGCCAGCGCATCATCGATGGCACTGCAAGTATCCATAAACTCATCTACGCTCTTCCAAGCCTAACTCTATCTATGAGAAAGCGCTCCTCAAGCGACCGCGTCGCTGTTAAAAACAGCTTAAAACAGGTTCTCTTCCACGCTGAAATCTCCGATGCGGAGAGAGAGCGGATCTATAACTCCGTATGCGAAATCTGTCGTATGTAAGTTATTCTTCGCTCCCAGACCCCACCCCAACCGGTGGGGTTTTCTTTTTATGCTTTTATAGCAAAATACTATTGACTTTTTTGCAAAAGTGTGCTAATATTATATTCGTATCTATCAGCGTATAGATACTGCACCTTTGGAGACTTCCAAAGCTTACTTTCAACTATTCCCTCTTACCGGGCATCAAGCACGTTATTTTAGCGTGTTTAATGCTCGGTGAGAGCCTCATAGTGCATGGCGCACATGAGAAACGTTCGAAAGGAGCTCAAGAACCATGAAAAAGATGTTTATCGTTCACCCTGATGGGACCTACACCACCGCCTGCGAGGACCCTCGCTACACCGATATGGTCGTGTATCACACCGATGCCGGCAATCTGAAGATCGAGGCGCCCTGCAATGGCAACTTCTCTACCGCTGCTCAGCGCAAGACGGTCAATGAACTGGCCGGCAAGTGGCTGGACAGCAAGGTTAGCAAGATCGGTATCTCCGCCAGTGGCGAGATCACTGTCCGCGAGGACAAGTCCAACGATGACGGCATCGAGATCCGCTTCATCACCGCCAGCACCGACGGCAAGCTGTCTCAGGACGAGGCTGTTGCCGGCGCCGGTCTGATCGGCGAATGGGTGGGTAAGACTGCCAAGAAGGATACGGCCAAGAAGGCCGCTCCCGCTGCTCCCGCTGCCACTGCCAATGACGACGACAAGAAGACTCCGCCTCCGGCTGAGCCCGACAAGAAGTCCGATCCGGCACCTGACGACGGTGACACTCCGCCGGCTGGTCCCGACAAGAAGAGCGATCCCGCTCCCGTCGCACCCGACAAGAAGAGCGATCCCGCTCCCGATCCGGCACCGACCAAGAGCACTCCTGCTCCGGCCAAGAAGGACGGGGTCCACTGGGATCCGAATCTGTCCGTCGATGAGAACATCGAGAGACTCTGGAACGCGTAAGCGAACCATCGCCCGCAAGGGCAGCAGCCTCTCAAGGGAATTCATGAAGACGACAAACCGCTCTAGTTGAGCAACTTCATGGAGGAAGTCTCCGCAAATTCCAAGCCGCGCCCTAAAAAGCGCGGCTTTTCCCTTTCTAGGCATAAGCCTTAAAATCTTGTATAATAACCTCCATAACACTTGGAGGTATATTTTATGAAAAAAGTATTAGCATTCGACGTCGATCAGACCTTAAATATTGCCAAAACCCCGATTCCTCCAGAGATCGCCGAGCTTCTCACGAAATGTCTTGACCATTTTGAAATCTGCCCAATTTCCGGCCAAAAATTCGACCAATTTTTGATTCAAATCGTCGACGAAATGAAAGATGCCACCCCAGAACAGCTCACCCATCTCCATCTCTTCGTTGCTCAAGGCACTCAATATTACCGCTACGACGCCAAGAAAAAAGATTGGGATCAAGTCTATAATTATCCACTCACCGATGAGCAAGTTGCCAAAATTACCGAAGCCATCGAAACGGCCGCCAAAGAACTCGGTTACTGGGAAGAAGATAAGCTCGCTGCAGGCGACGAAATTATCGAAAACCGCCTCAGCCAGGTCACCTTCTCTGCCCTCGGCCAAAAAGCCGGCACCGAAGCTAAATATGCCTGGGACCCAGACCACAAGAAACGCGAAGCTATCGTCAAACGCTGCAAAGAACTCGCCCCAGAATTCGATTATGAAATCGGCGGCACCACTTCTATCAATGCCATCACTCCAGGCATGAATAAAGTCTTTGGCATGACGCACCTCATGGAAGAACTCAACGTCAAAAAAGAAGACATCCTCTACTTTGGCGATATGACTCAACCTGGCGGCAACGATTATCCAGTCGTCCAAATGGGTATCGAAACTATTACTGTTCGCTCCCACGAAGATACCGCCTACGCCCTCCGTGGCATTTTAGGCCTGCTCGACAAGTAGCTTGTGCTAGAATAATAGTATGAAGAGGAAGAAAACTGCGGATAAACATTATTTTGCACGTATCTGTCGCACGCTCGGTCGTTTCTCGATGTGCGCCGGCGCGATTCTAGCATTAGGTATGATTATTTTGGGCATTTTGCGCGCTACGCAACCCGCCATTAACACTCAGCTTTCCGAGTCTTACCGTGCCATCAATAACTCTTCCGTCGACAGTCTTCCTTCCGTCACAAATAATCACGCTTCCGGCTTTAATCTCGGCGCCGCCATGTTGGCTATCGCCGTCTCGGCTGGCATCATCCTTTTCTTCGCTCAAGCGCTCAAAAGCTACAACTCCTCCATCCGCAAAGCCATCGCCAAGGTCGCCGAGCTCGCTCATTTGCCAATCTTCATCGTCGAGCTTGCGCTCACGCTGATTTTCTGGGTTATTACCATCTTATTCATGTTCCAAGACCTACCAGTTTTCAGCCTCTACATCTTTATTACCTTCATCATTAATGAATTATTGTTCATTTTTGCTTGGCTATCTTACGGTCGTCCGGTTTATACCTTATAATTCCCTCCATTTTCATCTTGCTTATGTTAAAATATAAGCATGACTAGTCCTCGCAAAACTTATATTATCGCTAACTGGAAGATGAACTTCACTCCGGGTGAAGCTAGTCTCTATTTGAATCGCTTACAAAAGCGCATTCCAGCTGGCCGCAACCCACAAGTTGTTCTCGCTGCGCCTACCGTAGCACTTCAAACTTTATCTCTGCAAATTGACCGCCGTCAGTGCAAACTTGCCGCACAAAATTTCTACTGGCGCGATTATGGCGCTTTCACTGGTGAAACTTCTATTTCTCAAATTCGCAGTTTTGTGGATTACGCTCTCGTCGGACATTCCGAACGTCGCTATATCTTTAACGAGTCACAAGAGGATATCGCGCAGAAAGTTGCCGCCGCTATTCGTAACGGCGTCACCCCCGTGCTCTGCATCGGCGAGACCGCACTCGAACGCAAAGATGGCGAAACCGCTGCCGCCATTTACAATCAACTTACCAGCGGCCTTCATGAAGTTAGTAAAGAGGACATTTCTAAAGTAATTATTGCCTACGAACCAGTTTGGGCAATTTCCAGCAACAAAAACGCCAAACCGGCCAAACCAGCCGACATTGAAAAAGCTCAGATGATTATTCGCCAAGATCTCGCGCATCTCTACGGCAAAGACATCGCCGAAGCCGTGCCGATTCTCTATGGTGGCTCCGTTAATGCCGACACTGCTGCCGGCTACCTCGAAATCGAAGGCATCGATGGCCTCCTAATCGGAGGCGCAAGTTTGATAGCAGATACATTCTGTGCTATCGTAGAGACAGCTAAAAGGATTAAAAATGAGCGATAATATAGACTATGCCGAACTAGATAAAGCCGTAAACGAAGCGATTAAATCTAATCAAGCGGCTCGTCCAGTTGCTAAGTCTACCTCAAAGCCTGTTGTAAAAAATACAACAGCTCCGCGTCCGCATGGCCAATTCATGGATTTTGTCCGCCGCCCAGCGAACACCGCTACGAAGCCTGTTGCCCGCCCAGTCGTCGCTCCTACCGTTAAAACCACGACCGCGATTGCTAAACCGGCTGCCAAGCCAGTCGCTCGTCCAGTCGCAAAACCAGTTGCGCATCCTACTCCGCGCCCGGTTGCACATCCAGTCGCCAAGCCAGTCGCTAAAACACCAGTTCATCCAGCCGCACATCGCGCCGTTGCAACTCACCCAAATGTCGCCACTCAGATTCAGCAGCGCCAAGCTAAAACCACTCCGCAGCCGGCTACCACTCCAACAGCAAAGCCGGTCGTCAAACCAGTTGCCAAGCCTGCGCCAAAACTAGCCGAAAAACCAATCGTACGCAAAGCTACCGAAGAAAAAGCTCCAAACGCTAACAATTATTCTCTTGGCGGCCGTTCCCCATTCTTGACTGATGCCAAGGTCGAAAAACATCCACTTGGCAAGAACATCCCAGAAACCAGTTCTTCCGCTCTCAAGAGCACCAAGAATACCTATAGCCAAAAAGCTCCTAGCAAAGCTACGCATCATGCCAAAAAGCATGTCGTTACCGAAGCACCAAAGAAGCACACGGGTTGGCTCTGGGCACTCGTCGTATTATTTGTCCTTGCCGCAGGCGGTGGCCTCGGCTACCTCGCCTACATCTTGGTATTTGCCGGCGGCTTCTAAATCTGATATAATACAAACACGCTACATGATCGCATCTAGCGTGTTTTCATGTGGTGGGTATAGCTCAGCTGGTTAGAGCGTCGGTTTGTGGCACCGAAGGTCGGAGGTTCGAACCCTCTTACCCACCCCACATATAGATATCAAAAAGAGCGACATTATGTCGCTCTTTTTATTGCTTAAGCCTTATGGCGCTAAGGTAAAGCTTCTAGTTGGAATCGCTAAACTTCTAGGCGTAACATAAACGGAGGCATTGGCACCATACAGTATGGAAGGGCTATTTGACAATCCGTTTCCGTTTGTTCTCGGAATAATCACCTGCCAGTTACCCTCCGTTCTAGAACCGACACTATTTAGAATGTTCTCCAAATTCGTGACATTAGACATATCCCATCCGCGCATATCTATAGTAACATTCCCCGTTGCATACGCACCAACCACAGTGAAGGCGGATCGCATATTTGTTATATTTTTAGTATTCCAATTACTGACATTTATATAAACATCATTTGAGTTCATACCATTAGCCCAAAACATATCTTCAATTGTTTCAACTTTCCCCGTGTCCCAACTACTTAAGTCTAGGTAAAAATTATCAACACTCTCACCAAATATACCAAACATACTACTAAAATCCGTTACATTTGAGGTGTTCCAAACGCCAATATTACCGATGTCTATAGTAGAAGCATTACTCGCGGCGCCATAAAATGCCGCACTCATATCCGTAACTTTTGAAGTGTCCCAATCCTCAAGACCTCTAACAATAAATTCATCAGCCTCATCCGCAGCGCCCATAAACAAATATTTAAGGCTTGTGACATTTGGCGTATTCCAACCAGACACGTCTAATATGACACGCTTCGTTCCGGTGCCTGAAGAATCCGAACCGTAGCTCTCGAAAAGACGTTCAAAGCTTGTCATTTTCTCAAGATTCCAACCACTCATATTCACATTCATCGTCTTAACATTCGTACCGGCAGTCCAGAACATACCATTCATTCTGGTAACATTCTTAGTGTCCCAGCCACTGAGATCTAAGTCTATCTCTTCACCATAAGATCCAATCCCCTGGAACATACAAGTCAAATCCGTCACATTGCCGACATCCCAATCCTTAATCCCTTCGATAGTATAACGCTCTACTCGAATACCAGTTACGCTAAACATATAGCTCATATTGGCTACTTTCGACGTGTTCCAGCCGGACACATTACCAATACTCCACTCCTCAGCGGCGCGTCCAGCACCTTGGAACATCGCTTGCATATTGGTCACATTCCCCATATCCCAAGAGTCTAAACCAACTATCTCATATGTTCTAGCGTTATGCCCAGACATATTAAAAGTTTGTAGGAATGATACGGCATTTTTAGTATTCATCTTCGTAACGTCTGCATAAAATGTTTCCGCATTATATCCAACACCATTAAACCAGTTCAGCATATTACGAGGCGCAATTTCATCTTTAACATTTACCGTAGTAACATCTTTGCTGAGATTGCTATCGGAATCGTAATTACTATTGACCCAAGGAACGCTACTAACGCTCCCGTAAAATGCATTTGGATTAATTCTCCCCACACGATTACCAGCCAACTCATATTTCGAAAATACTAAAGTTTCATTACTGTCATTATTATCATTATCTTGTAACGCCCAATAATAATAGCTTTCCCACATAGCGTACAATGTCGTATCCTCATAAAACGCAGCGCTATCGCCAGGGTTATATTGCTCGCCAGAACCATCCGCTTTCGTATTCCATCCTACAAAAGCACTGTTTTCCATAGAAAATTGATTTGACGCGATAGATATAGATTCGCCCGCTATGACAGTCTGCGGACCCATTTCGCCAGTAGCATTCTCATTCCCCTTATCATAAGCAAGGGTTACTACTTTAGGTATAGATACCTTCGATTCTATAATAATCTGATATTTATTAATGGCATTCGTACAAGCAATTGGCACGACTACCACGCCTACTACTATTATTGAAACAATAGCAACTCGCTTCTTTCCTTTTGTCACATTAAACACTACCGCAATTATGCCAATTGAGACGCATAATACACTAATTAAAATCGTTAGATTATCTATAGTAACAGGGTTTGAGGTATCGTTTTCTAAATCGATCGTCAGACTATTTGTTACATTATAAGCGCCATCATTAAAAACTGCAGATGGCACAGTATTACTGTACTTTATCGTTATATATACTATTGATTCATTACGGCTTTTTGCGACATTGCCGTCTTTAAAATCATATTCATAAGAAACATATTCATCACCTTTGTCCGGCGCAGACATTTCATAATCTTCATTAGTGTTATTTAAAAGAGTAACTTTATATCTAACAAAATCGCCTTCTTCTATTAATCTAATGTCGGAATAGATTTTTAAATCATCAAAAGACGCTCGCGACAATAAGGCAGCATTATCTGATATATCTTCAAGCTTAAGGCCTTTTATGCAGACTGATACACATAGAAATTCATTATTAGAAAAAACAAAGTTTATACCAGTATATCCTGACAAGCTCGGGTACCAACTATCGATATTCTCTAGCAATTTTTCCGGAAAAACGAACTCAATATTATCGTTTACTGTTAAATCTTCATTTATTCTAATAACCCAGCCATCATTATTGTCCCTATTATCAGTAAACAACACATTGCCAGTTTCGCTATTATATACAGTCTCAATCTGAGTCTCGTCGTTCCAATCGAAATAAATCAAATCATAGTCCTCAAGAATCCAAAATGCCTCCCGCTGTTCTTGTGACATATTGTTTAGCGACCTAATCTCAGGCGCATTTATAGTCAAAACATTCTCTTCCGCCGCAAAAATACTCATAGGTGACGCTACAATTAGCAGTAAAGCAATGCTTACGGAAACAAAAAACGCTAACAACAGACCTTTTTTCGACTTCATGCCTCACCTTCCTGTTAGAATTTTTATTTTCCACAAACCACTTAAGCTTATAGTACCACAATTATGCGTTCTATACAATTTTTGTTATAATGTAATTACTCGCGGGTTTCATATAACGGTTATTATGTGAGTTTTCCAAACTCAACATGAGAGTTCGACTCTCTCAACCCGCACCAGAATAATTAGAAAAATGCCCGTCAGGGTATTTTTTTAATTATTCTATTGTTGAGAGAGGCGAACGCAGTTCGCCCGTGGTAGGATGGTTTATAATAAACATATGGATAATAACACCCCCGCTAATCAATTAGACCAAGCTACCCCCACTCCAGGTCCAATCGCGCCTACCCCAAATCAAAATCCAAAACCTAAATATACGAAAATAATTCTTGTCTGTCTAATTACGGCCATCTGTCTCATTATTGGCGTCGTTGTCGTGCTTGCCAACGTCGACATGAAGCCGACTACCGACGCAAATCCAGTCGCCGACACTAATTCGACCTCGGATATCCCTTCGGACCCAGAAAACCCAGATCCCGACCCGACCGATTCAGTCTCAAATGAGACTCCAAGCACCGACGCTCCCGCATCTATCGACTATGTCGCTCTCGGAAAAACCATCATCCCCGCTCGCGACGATAACGGTCGCATCCCCGACCATGTCCGTGGTAAAGCCGATTCGAACGTCATCGTAGTCGAATATGCCGACTTTCAATGTCCAGGCTGCGCTAGCATGATGCCTCGCATGTCCACCGTCTATGCCGAATATAAAGACCGTGTCGCCTTCGTTTTTCGCAACTATCCAATTAATGGCCACCAAAAAGCCATGCCGGCCGCCATCGCCGCCGAAAGCGCCGGCCTTCAAGGCTATTTCTGGGAAATGACCGAAGCGCTTTATGCTAACCGCGAAACTTGGATTAATACTCCTGATTCCGGCCTTAATAGCGTCTTTCTCACCATCTTCAAACAAGTCGCCCCTAGCGGCAATACCGAAAAATTCACCAAAGACCTTACTTCAACCAACATCAAAAAGAAAATCGAATTTGATCGCACGCTTGGTTCCGCCGCCAAGCTCTCCGGCACACCGTCTATTTATGTTAACGGCGTCCTCGTCGACGATTTCACCACCTTTGATAGCTTCATCAATACCCTCAAGAAGACCATCGAGGCCGAATTAAAGAAATAAAAATCCCCCGGCCTTTCGACCGGGGTTTGCGTTTAGTAGACTTTGGATTTTGACGGAATGCGCATAATGGTCGCGCCGAGTTTGAATGCCATGTCCATACGGCAATGCATGCAGAACTTATGCTTACCATATTTGCTACGACTAAGCGTCTCCTTCAATTCGTCAACGCTTACTACCTGTTGCATCACGCAACCGGGCTCATCGCAGTGGTGGTTATACAGCGAATTCTTCTCGCCCGGTTTACCCTGACGATCATACGCAGCACCGAACATGTGTCCCATCTCGTGTACCATCACGTGTGCGATGCAACTCTTTAGCCACCCGGTTGCCAAATGGCGATACCTCGCGAGACCAAGCACTATCACGTGTTCGCTCTGCATCCCAAAGCAAAAGTTCAATCCCGAACCCTGCGGATACAAATCGCGCGCCGTTATTGCAATTGTATAAAGTTTCGCCGATGGCATAAAACTAGCTCTCAGCTCCTCAAAGAAGCGCACGATGCTATAGGTATCAACCTGCTGCTCGCGCTTTGTTGCACTCGCAATCGCCGCATCCATCGAAGCACCACGACGGAGCTCCTTTTTGCCATAGATATGGAAGAAACAATTCGGAAATGCATCCATGCACTCCTCTACCGCTTCCTTAATCATCAGCTCCTCTCGTTCAGTCACGTCCTTATCCCAAACGACCAAAAAATTATACATTTTCGTCCCCCCTTTTCTGGTCAAAATCTATCTGTAAACTAGCTTGCGAGCTTATTAATTAAGCTATCATTCTATTATATCACAGATTGGCATTTTTGTCAATCAGCACCCCTGTTATGACATCAAAAATCCGCGCCAAGCGCGGATCAATAAGACTATTTTTATGCCAAGTCCGAAGCCACGCGGTTCACTTCGTCTACCGTCGTAATGCCAGTTAAAGCCTTCAGCATGCCATCCTGGCGCATCGTTACGGCACCTTTCATCCTCGCTACGCGCATAATGTCGCCCGATGTCGCATGCGCCACAATCAATTTCTGGATATCCTCATCCACCGAAATCGTCTCATAAAGACCAGCACGACCTTTATAGCCGCCCGGCGTTTCTTCTGTATCGATACCCTTCACTAAGGTGAAGCTCTGCGAATCTGCTGGCGGCAAGTTGCCATAGCCCAACTTCTCCGAAACGAGGGCTACTTCCGCTGGCGATTTCGGCAGCAATCCGCCCACTACTTCGCGGAGCATCTGCGTCTCCATGTCCGAGCTCTGATACGAATCACGACGCTCTGCCACGCGGCGCACCAAGCGCTGGCCAATCACGGTATTCAAAGTCGAAGCAATCAAGAATGGCTCGATGCCCATATCGAGAAGACGCGGCATAATACCTGCAGCTGAGTTGGTGTGGAGTGTTGAGAACACCAAGTGGCCCGTCAAGGCCGCCTGCACCGCCAAGTTCGCCGTCTCGCCATCGCGAATCTCACCGACCATCACTACGTCAGGGTCTTGACGCAGAATTGAGCGCAAACCCGACGCGAAAGTCAAACCTGCATCAGTATTAATCTGAATCTGGTTCACACCATCCATCTTATACTCGACCGGATCCTCAAGCGTCACAATGTTAATCGTTTCATTCTTAATACGCTTAATCAGAGCGTACAAAGTCGTAGACTTACCTGAACCCGTCGGGCCAGAGGTTAGAATCATGCCATTCGGCTTACCGATGCCTTCAACGACATCCGCAAGCGCGCGACCGGTCATGCCCATCTTTTCAACTTCCATCGAAGTACCGGATTTATCCAAAAGACGAATCACCACTTGCTCACCCCAAACTACCGGCGAAGTCGCGATACGAAGGTCAATCGTGTTCTTGTTTACCACCACAGCAAACTGACCATCCTGCGGGATGCGATGCTCATCAATTTTCAAACGCGCCATAATCTTAATACGTGACACCAGCGCCGCCTCAATTGATTTCGGCAATTCCATCGTCTGGCGCAATACACCATCGATACGCATACGAATTACCAACGAATGTTCGAGCGGCTCAATATGAATATCTGATGCCTTTGACTTTGCCGCATATTCCAAAATCGAGCTTAGCGCCTTCGAGATTGGCGAGTCCTGCGTAATCGTCTGAACTTCATCCTCACCACTACCTTCCGCCTCTGAAGCTTTTGCAGCCTTATTCACGTCCTTAAGGTCGGCCACATACTGCATCAAAGCGTTTTCAATGCCGGCTTCCGATGTCATCATCTGCCTGAGTGGCATCTTCGTCAAAGTCGAAATATAATCCGTACGCTGCACGTTCGTCGTATCAAGCATTGCGATGAACAGCTGCCCATCTTCTTCCTTTAGTGGAATCACCTTCGAACGTTGCGCTACTTCTTGCGGAATTTTTAGTAACGCTTCCTTATTAAAGCGGCAACGGCGCAAATCTACATATGGCACATTCGTAACAATTGCAGTCGCGTGCTGAATACAGTCGTCTGTCGCCACATGCTTGCTCTTCAAAACCGCCAAAATCGGTTGCCCAGATTTTGCCACCTCGGCATAGGTGCGTTTTACCAAGTTCGCATCAACAAGTCCATCTTCGACCAGCAAAGATACAACTTTATCTTGCAGCTCCTTGGTTAGAAGCATATTTTAGTTTCCTGTGTTATTTTGATCGTTTTGGTTTTCATCTTCCCCACCACCTTGGTCCTCTTCGCCTTCTTCTTCGTCTTCATCGTTATCATCCGGCTGCTCATTGCCTAAGCTATCCACGCAGGCTTGTAAGGCTTGACTCCAAGAATAGCCAGTATCACATTCGCCGATGTAAACCTCTACTGTCGGATTGTATGCTTTCGGATTGAAAGTTTCACTACTCGGCTCTTCTAGGTTATCCGAAATTACATCCATATATGTAATCTTCTCAGTGCGGTCATTCGGATCACCCAAAATCGCATTGCCTAACCAAAACGAAATACCCGTCGCGAGCATCGCTACAAAGACAATCAATGCAATATCCGTACCTTTCATTAATTAGAAACCTGGGCCCCTTTCTGAGATGTACATTTAGTGCTGCTCTTGTCGGCACAAATGACTTTACTCTTAATTTGTACAACCTGTGGATCTGAATAATAAGCAATATATGCGCCAGAAAGTGTAATTGCCGAATTCAAATCGCTATCCGCCCATTCAATCGTAATCGTATATACATCATAGTTGCGGATTGAGTTTTCGATATCATCAAGCATTTGCTTCACTTTAATCGAAGAATCTTCTACGCCGATGTTAATCTGTGAAACATTCGCTGTAATTGTAGTCGCAGAATTCTCTTCTGAAGCCTCGGAATCATTCTCCGTATCGCTACTTGTATTACTTAATGAATAATCTGAAGAAGCGTTAAATGCGATGTTCTCTATATTTACGCCACTCTTATTCATCAGCCAGTTAATCGATGACACGGTCGCCTCTTGGTTAAGCGACGAAGGAAGGCTGTCCGGAATCACGCGCAACCCTGAACAAGTACGTGCCATCTGAATATTCGCAAGGCTATATTCAAAACCTTCTTCCTTAAAGTTCTTACAGTTCTCGCCGTCGCGATTTCGCGCCATCACTTCCAAATTTTCGCTCGTCGCGAGGTCCCCAACTTTCGAAGCAATTGTCTTCAAGTTCTCTTGCACGCGCGTAAAGCCCTTAATTGATTCATCTTTCTCAGAAATAATGTCCATATTAAAACGAATCACTTTCACGAGGTAGACTACGCCAACCAAAGTGACGCCAAGCACTACTGATGCAATCCCGATTGCAATCAACATCGACTGCTGCGCCTTTGAAATTTTTGCGCGTTTCGCAAATGCTACGCCTTTACCTTTATCATCTTTTTTTGCCATTATTGGTCTTCCTCCAATTCGGCTTTAGCCGTGAACATATCACGCACCTGGATATAGCTGTCCGTCACATTCTGACGAGCCGGTCCAACTATTATCATATGGCGATTCGAAGCATAGAACACCTCAATATTAAACGGCACGCTCGCTTCAAATACCGCTACAGTGTTATCGTCAGCATCCTTACCAATCTTTGGCTCAGACGTAACAATATCGTCTACGATAATCGGACACGCCTCAATTGTTGCATTAGTGTCAATTGTTCCTTCGTCGTTATAAACGATACAACTACTCTCGAAGTAATAATCTTTAGTACAATCTGTCGTCTTGCGGCCTTTCTCGTTATTGCCAGCTTTACAAGCTTCCTTCTCAGCCGAAGTCTTGTAGCTGCGCAAAATACGAATCTTTTCCTTTTCTACGCCCTTCTTTTCTTCTTCTTGTGTTTCGTCGTCGGCTACCACGTTTTCATCATTTTCCGTATTATCCTGCTCTTCTTCCTTAGTCTCTTCTTCAATCATCGGCGCTTCGCAACCTGGATCGCCACGATTGTAAATTCCGATAATGCGACCATTTTCGAGCTTTTCTTCAATACAATACGAAGGAATATCTACATAATCACCTACTTCTTTATCGTAGCGTTTGTATGCGCCGGTATCATAATATGAAGCTTGCGCTTTCTTCTTGAACGCCTCGATTGAACGTGTATGTGTATTATTTGAAGAATAACCATTTCCTTCGAAATAGATCGTGCCATTTTCCAAACTCAAGTTGAGCTCATCTATCAAAATCTTATCTTCGCCCATCGGCAAAAGCACATCAAGATAAGCAAAGATGCGCGACAATTTCATCTTTTGCGCATTCAAAAGGTTAATGTTGCGCATTTGATCCTGAATCGTCAAAAGTTCGTTCACGTTCTCAAACTTCATAATGCCCGTACCATACTTGCCACTATCGCAAGATTTGCCATCCGTAGTTAAACCGGTCGAGCGACAAGAAATATCCGTATCTTGCGAAGCAATTTTAATTGATTGACCAGTCATAATACTGACTAAAATCAAAATTACTGCCGCACATGAGCCAGCCACGATTACGCAAATCATGAAAACTAAGTTACGAATCTTTTGCTGCTTAATCATCTCCCCTTTAACATCAGGAACTAGGCTAATTTCGTACATATTACCTACTATTTGTCCTTTCCGCTAAGCCAATTACTACAGAGAATTCTGCCGCCACCTGCGCAAGTGCTTGCTGCTGTTGCGGCGTTACGCGCACCATCTGCCATGGGTTACCCTGTACAGTCTGAATGCCAGTCTTAGCTTCGATATATTCCGCCATAAATGGAATCACACCTGCAAAACCAGATAGCACAATTCCACCCACTTTTACATTCGGATACTTCGTCTGGAAGAAGCGTGCGGACTTCGTCAGCTCACCAGCAAAGCTTTCGAGCGTCGAATCCAACGCTTTAAACACTTGACCATCAAGCTTATCTTGCGCCAAGCCAAATTTCAAAATAAACTGACGCGCTTGACTCTCTTTCACATTCAAAGAGTTTGCCACCGTGCGCACTAATACCGAAAGACCACCCGGAAGCATACGCACCAAGCGTGGCGCACCATAAACAATCGAAAGATCCGTCGAATCTTCACCGTAATCAATAATCAATTTCGCATCCGGTTGATTTGGCGGCGTCAAAGCCCGCGACATCGCAATCGGGTCCGGCTCTTGTGCGATTAAGTTAAAGCCATAATTTTCAACGCCTTCCATGCGTTCCTCGGCATACTGAATCGTCGTACAAGACAGCAAAACTTCAGTAATATTCGGATCGTTCGGGCTCGGACCAAGAATCACATAATCTACCTTTGCATCATCAATCGACATTGGAATATATTGGTCAGCGTGGTACTTAATGATCTTCTCCATCGAGCGGCGATCTTGGGTTGGAATCTCGATAATCGTCGTAAAGCTCTTATTCGAAGGCATGCCCAAGGCTATGTTCTTTGTGCGAATACCAGCCTGCTGCGCGGCGCTAGCAATCGTCTCACCGAGGCGGCGACGTCCTGCATCGCTACTATCCTGCAAAATTTGGCGACTCACTGGCACATACGCAAAACGCTCCAGCACCCATCCGTGTTGGATATTCCCCGATAACTGTACCATCCTGAGCGCGTCTGTTCCGATATCTAACGCGAAGAACTCGCCCACACCATAACCTAAGCTCATACAATAATATTAGCATAAGCTCAAAGCAAAATGCAAACTATTTACACTTAATTTTGTGTAGTTTTACACATTAAATTTAAATTCCACCACATCGCCGTCGCGCATCACGTAGTCTTTCCCCTCCGTGCGCATCAATCCGGCTTCACGTACGGCTTTTTCCAATCCCAATCGCACCAGATCATCATAAGAGCAAATCGTCGCCGCAATAAAACCACGCTGAAAATCCGTATGAATCACCCCCGCCGCCTCTGGAGCCGTTGCTCCAACGCGAATTGTCCATGCGCGCGTCTCTTTCTTGCCAGCCGTCAGATAACTTTGCAAACCTAAAGTCTCATAGGCCACATGCACTAGCTGACTTAAGCCGTCTTCCTTGATGCCGTAGCTATCCAAAAATTCCTGTTTCTCTTCCGGCGCCATATCTGCCATCTCGGATTCAAGTTTCGCGTTTACGAATACGCACTTTCGTGGCGCTACCATTTGCGCCAATTCGGTTTTCTTTGCCTCATCCGTGAGCTCCTCCTCGTCGAGATTAAACATATAGAATACCGGTTTTGCCGATAATAAGTCTAAGCCGTCTACGGGCTCAATATGCAAGACGCCCGTCTTCAAATCTTCTAAAGCCTTTGCGGCTTGCTCGGCGCGTTTCGCCGCATCTTTATCGCCACCGCGCGCTTCCTTTTGAATCTTTGGTAATGTTTTTTCTAATGTTTCAATATCCGCTAACGCCAATTCTGTCTCTACCGTCTCTATATCACGCTTCGGATCTGGTCCACCCGCCACATGCGTCACATTATTATCTTTAAAAGCTCGCACTACGTGACAGATGACCTTACATTCGCGAATATTTGCTAAGAATTTATTACCTAGGCCTTCCCCTTTCGAAGCGCCGGCAATCAAACCCGCAATATCCACAAATTCTACCGTCGCCGGCACTACTTTATCGGAATCATACATTTTTGCGAGCGCATTCAAACGTTCATCTGGCACTCCTACAATTCCCGTATTCGGCTCAATCGTCGCAAAAGGATAATTCGCCGCAAGCGCCCCCGCATTTGTCAACGCGTTAAAAAGCGTGCTTTTCCCCACATTTGCTAATCCAACAATTCCAATCTGTAAACTCATATCTGTTATTTTAACATAACAGATAATATTTTGCCCTACTTCGTCAAACTATAAGTATTTGGAATGGCAAAGAATTTATTCGTTTTATTCGGCCCCTCAACCGTAATATAGCGAAAATGTCCATCGTCAGTTTTAAACATCCAGCTCATTGTCCAAATATTCTGCGAGCGATAATAGCCTTTTAATAGCTGCGCATTTATCTCGCCCATCTCCACTACTGATAGCTCGACACTTTCTGCCCCTTCACCCACAATCGTATTTCGCCATTCCACAGCAGCCACTTCAACATTTTTCGGACTCTCACCTTCATCGACAATTGTGATGTAATAATTTCCGTTTTCATATAACGCACGATTTTTCAATGCACTGTCCGCCATGCTAATCTGGCGCCAATAAGTTTCAACCCTCAAATAACCTAACTCTGGGCTCCCAATATATCTAGCCTCATCAACCGGTTCGTCTTGCTTCTCTACTGCCGGCGCTTCATTTATCGATTCTTCTTCATCCTGAGCAACTATCACAGTTTTTTTCTTGGCCGAGGCCACGCCAACGTCGCTCAATTGTACTACCGCCACCAGCGAACCACAAATACCCCCCGCCACAATCACGCCTAATACCGCGCAAGCAAATGAAATCACTCTAAGTTTTAATTTTTCCGAATCTTCGCGTGTACCATTCGATGATTCCCGGTCAATCGTAGTCGTTTTTTCTACTGCCCAATCTGGCGGAAGCGCCGGTGGTGCAGGCGTCGGGTCGGTATTCACATGCGGCCGTTCTAGATCTTTTATTTGTTGCTCAAAATCAACGGCACCGCCTTTAAAATCTGTCTGATTCTGCTCTGTCGTTTTTTCCATCACACTTACGTTTATAATAGCGCAAAAAGCGACAATCCCAAAATTTACCTAAAAGCTCAACGTAAATGTAGTTATTTTTTTATTCGAGTTCGCGGTCAATTTCCATTGATTTTGATCAGCCACTGTCTTTGCAATTGCTAATCCTAATCCCGACCCTTCAGAATTCTTGTCCGACTGATAAAATCTATCAAACACTTTGCCTAAATCCTGCTGCGCAATCGTCTTACCATCATTACTCACCGTCACCGCTTTTGTTGTAATTTTCACAACAATACTATCTTTCGAATATTTCACTGCGTTATCGAGTAAAATATCTAAAATCTGCAATAAATCTGCTTCAGCTAATGTCGCCTTAGCGCTATCTGGTGCTACGATATCCAACTTCTTCTCACCCAGCCGCGCGCGAATTAATTCTGCCCGTTTCTTTACGACTTTTACTAAATCAATTTCCTTCTTTTTTGCCGTCGTAGTCCGACCGTCCGTTCGCGCAAGCGCCAACAAATTATTCACCAAATTCGACGCTCGATCTAGTTCCATATCCACATTGTCCGTCCACGGCTGTTCGGTCGTGCCAAGCGCCTCAAAATTCGCTCGCGCTGCCGCAATTGGCGTCTTTAACTCATGCGAAGCATTCGCGATGAATTCTTTTTGCTTCCGATATGCTTCTTGCACAGGATTGATTGCTCTTTCCGCCAGATAATAACTAACCCCAAACACCAACAGCTCAATCATCACGCCCACAATAATTAAAGTTACCCCCAAATTCGCTAGACGCTGTGAACGGTCTTTTTGAATTTCTTCCGAAAAACGGCTCCGCACTTCATCGCTAATCCCCTGTTCGCGTCGCATTTCAAACGGCGTCTGATGCGACGCGGCTGTTGCTACAAAAATCGAAGTAAACGCCACAAATACAATAATTGTCGCCGTTATCATGTTTGTCCAAATAAATTTGTTGCGCAACTTCCGAAACATTTTATCTACTCCGCCACGATTTTGTAGCCTAATCCCCTAACTGTTGTAATTTTAACAACACTACCTAAACTTTTTAAAGTTTTTCGAAGGCGCGACATATAAACTTCAATATAATTATCTTCGCCATATGCTTCTCCGCCCCAAACTTTGTTTAGTAAATATTCTTTCTGCACAATCTTACCTGGCGTCTTTAATAATTCACTAATAATTGCGGCCTCTTTCGCCGTTAAACTCTGTCCATTTAGCATCTTTTCGTTCGTGTCATAGTCTAAATCTTTAAAATGCACGATATTTGATTGAATCGCCACCGGACGACGCGTCAACGCATTGATGCGCGCTACCAATTCGGCCGTCTTAAATGGCTTCGCTAGATAATCGTCTGCTCCCGAATTTAAGCCATTTACTTTATCTTCTACTTCTGAAAGTGCCGACAGCATAATCACTGGCGTCGTCACTTTCTTTTCGCGCATGCGTTCCAAAATCTGAATTCCCGACAATTTTGGCAACATCACATCTAAAACCACACAATCATAAATATTATCGACTGCTTTTTCTAGTCCATCTTCGCCATCGAAAGCTAAATCTACATCAAAATCCTGCTTCTCTAAATTATGCTTTACAGCTTCAGCTAAAAATTTTTCATCTTCTACATACAATATTCTCATTTGGATTTTCTCCTATCTATATATTACCAGTTTAGAAGTCAAACCTTAAAAAAGCTTAAAATAATTGCGCACTTTTAACCTTTTGCCAAAATGAATAAAAAATTATATAATATGCAGATATGTTAGTGTCCGATTACAATTACGATTTACCCGAAGAATGTATCGCTAAGCGTCCGCCAAAAATCCGCGGCACTACTCGCCTGCTTGCGTTGAATCGCCAAACTGGCGAAATTACTGATTCGCATTATGCCGACTTAGCCGACTTTCTCGAACTAGGCGATCTTATAATTCTAAACGACACGCGCGTCATGCGCTCTCGCGTCTTTACTGAACTTCCCGATGGCCGTCCACGCGAGCTTGTCGTACTTGAAAAACACGACGGGGATATCGACCATGTCATGTATCGCGGCAAACTTCACGCCGGTGATCAGCTCACCGTCAAAAACGTTGCCGACAATTCAAAAACAAACGACATTATTACCATTAAAGAAATTCTCGGCAACGGCACTGCCACCGTCACCGCGAATCGCGACCTCACCAAAATCGTCGCCGATTATGGTAATGTCCCACTTCCGCCTTATCTACATCGTGATGCTGATGCCGACGACATTAAGCGCTATCAAACCGTTTGGGCAAAAGAACTCGGTTCCGCCGCCGCACCTACTGCTAGCCTCAATATGACTAAAGATCTCATAGCTAAGCTCCAGCAAAAAGGCGTCCAAATTCAATACCTCACGCTCCATGTCGGCCTCGGCACTTTCTTGCCGATCCGTAGCGACAATGTCGAAGAACATCATATGCATTCAGAATGGTTCCATATCCCAGATGAAACTCTCAACGCTATCGCAGCAACCAAAAAAGCCGGCCATCGCGTCATTGCTGTTGGTACTACCGTCACGCGCACGCTCGAATTCTGGGCCAAAACCAGTAAAACTTCCGGCGAGGATGACATTTTTATTTATCCAGGCTTCAAATTTCAAGCCATCGACGCCCTAGTCACAAATTTCCACGCGCCGAAGTCCACCGTCCTCATGCTTACTGCCGCTTTTGCCGGCTGGGAGCATCTCAAGCCAGCCTACGAGCACGCCACAAAAAGCGGCTACAAACTTCTTAGCTATGGCGATTCGATGTTTATTTATTAATTGACTGTTCTCGTCACGCCGTTGCCAAGCTCGCGGCATTCCATACCATTAAAGGCTTTTCTTAAAGTATCTGTATTGAAATCGTCACAAACCGGCAGACCTTGCATAGTCTTAAAATAGCGCCAGCTGCCACCGTTCACTCGATAGAATAAGGCAAAACCATCTACGGTAGTCATCGTCATCCTTTGATAGCCACCACTTGGACTATCTTCGATATCATCTTGCGAAACCTTATAAAGTGTCGGACTAGCCGGCTCACTCATCGCGCTGGCGACAGCCTCAACTAAACTCTTCTCTGAGCTATCAAACCATTTTACCGATGCACACGAAATCGTATAATCGCTGCTTGCTACGCGCGGTATCGAACACGCAACCGTATCGCCTTCGTTAGCAAAATTCACCATATTCACATTATCAGCATTCGCATATTCGTGAAAACCATTACGTTCAATCTGGTTAATCAATGTTTCCACATCTCGGCTAAAATCTTTCAGCGTATCTTTTTGAATTCCATCAATCGTAAAGCCGTACGAACGGTTCGTAGCGGAGACAAAATTTCCCTTTACTGCATAATATGGATACGTTTTACTTGTCGTCGGCATAATCGTAACTTGCGCACGAATATTTTTCTTAAACAAATCGCGCATTTTATCGAGTACAGATATAACTTCCTTCTTTTCAGCAGAATTATCGCCATCTTCATAAGCATGGGCAAATTCGCTCGATTCCGATACTAATCCACCATTGCCAATAATCGACACTACGGCCATCACAACCACCACTACTACAATTACCGCAAAAGTTCCAATTGCAATTTTTACTGGATTGAATTTCTCTTTACGCTCTGACTCCATTTAATACTCCATATTAACGCTATAGCTTTATTATATCGTACTTTTTCATTAAACTAATATCAGTTATGTTAAAATTCGACATCGAAAAACAGACCGGCCTTATGCGCGCCGGCATTATCCATACTCCACACGGCGACATTAAAACGCCAGCTTTTGTCGGTGCCGCTACCCGCGCCTCCGTCAAGGCCATTACGCATGCCGAAATGCGCGAGCTCGGTTCGCAGGCTATTCTAGCAAATACTTATCATCTTATCCTTGTTCCAGGCCCAGACCTCATCGAAAAAGGCGGCGGTTTCGCCGAATGGACTAGCTGGCATGGTCCAAGCTTTACCGACTCTGGCGGCTTCCAAATGCTTTCCCTCACCGATGCCAAAATCGATCACGACGGCGTAACTTTTAAGTCGCACTACAATGGCGACCAAATTCGCATGAATCCAGAAATATCCATGCGAGCCCAATGGAAAATTGGCGCTGATATTCATATGGCTTTCGACCAAGCCATCGATTCTACCGACAAAGATCTTGTAGCTAAAGCTATGAAGCGCACCCACGATTGGCTCCCGCGCAACATTAAGGAACACCAGCGTCTCGCCGCCGAAGCCAAAGCAAACGGCAAACTCGAACAATTTCTTTATGCCGTCGTTCAGGGCGGACTTTTCGAAGACTTGCGTCGCGAATCCGCCGAACTCATGGCCACGCAACCAGTCGACGGATACGGCATCGGCTCACTCTACACTACCGAAACACCCGAAACCGCAAATATCATCAAACTCACCAACGAAATATTACCAAACGACAAACCACGTCACCTTCTCGGTATGGGCTCCGAACCGCGCGATCTTTTCATCGGAGCTATGTATGGCTGCGACACATTCGACTGCGTTGCTCCAACCCGCCAAGCTCGCAACGGTGCACTTTATACACCACACGGTCGTATTAACATCAAAAATGCCAAATATCGCGAAATGTTTGCGCCAATCGACCCAGATTGTGACTGTTATTGTTGTAAGAATTACAACGCATCCTATTTACACCACCTCTATAAGGTCGACGAAATCACTGGCAAGACACTCGCCAGCATTCATAATGAACATTTCGTCGTCAAAATCGTCGACCAAATTCGCCAAAGCATCCTCGACAACACTTTTGACGCTTACATGAAAGATTTTCTAGCAAAATATTACGGCGCCTAAAATGGAATTCGATATTTTGTATGCTTATATATCTTTACCATATAAAAGATAATCACGCCCGCAAGGCCTAAATATAGAATCGGAAACAGAATAAACACAAGCCCAAGCACTCCAGCAACCATGCTGATAATTCCTGAAAATACGAAGAGAATAATATCTAACCATAGAATAATTTTCTTTTTCTTTAGAGAATTTTCTTTGCCAAGAATATCAATTAAGCCATAAATTGCCACTCCAATCGCACCTAAAACCGGTAGCAAGAAAAAGGCAAATTCAGTAATCTTCTTTTCTTGAAAAGCCACCATTGCTGAAAAAATGAAAATAATTAACGCCACCGCAATCAGCCCACCATATAGACCGGCGACGGTTTTCTTTAATTTTTCTGGAATTTGCGGCACCTTTTCAACTACCTGCATCTCTATCTGTGGAATATTCATAATCATATTATAGCGTAAAATGATACAATATAAACATGAGTACCACGACGAAAATCCAAATCGACACCAAAACTTTTATTCGGTTCTGGTTAGTTATTATTGGTTTTGCTGCTGCTGGATATCTTTTATTTAAAGCCAGCTTTGGTCTTATGATTATCGGCGCTGCGCTTTTCTTTGCGCTTGCCATTTCCCCGCTCGTTAAACGTCTTGCCGGCATTTTCCCAAGCAAAAGTCGCAATTTCGCCATCGCACTCGCCTATATTATCATCGTCGGGTTCTTAATTGCCTTTGTTGCCATCGTCTTCCCGACCATTATTAATGAAACTATCCGCTTCCTCGGCAATTTACCATACATCATCGGCAATGCCACCGACAACGTCAGCTTTATTAACAAATTTGGCAACTCTATCGGTATTGAAAACTTGCAAAACCAAATCATGCAAGCCGTCAACAACTTCTCCGCTACCTACATGCAAGATCTCGGCGGCATCCTCACTAATTCTATTACCTCCATTAGTAACGGCATTGCCGTGCTCATTTTATCTCTTGTGCTCGCCTTCTTTATGCTCACCGAAGGCCCAAGCATCGTCAAACAATTCTGGAGCAATTTCAGCCCTAACAACACCAACGTCAAGCGCACCAAGGCCGTCATTCACAGACTTGCCGAAACTGTCTCGCAATACGTTTCTAGCGCCGTCACCGTATCGCTCATCAACGCTTGTGCTACCGCCGTCGCCGTATTCATCATCTGTCTTATTTTCGGCATTGCGCCAGGTTTCGCTTTTCCGTTTGGCCTCATTACTGGCGTCTTTAGTCTAATTCCAATGTTTGGCTCCTTTATCGGTGGCGCTATCGTCTCGTTGCTTCTCGGTTTCAATGCTTTTGGCGCCGGCATTGCCTTCCTAATTTATACAATCGTTTATCTCCAAATCGAATCCAACGTTATCTCGCCAAAGATTCAAGGTAAAGGCATGAAGCTTCCAGCACTAGTCATTCTTTCCGCCGTTACTATCGGTGTTTATACGTTCGGTCTCGTTGGTGCTATTGTCTCAATCCCAATCGCCGGCTGTGTTAAGATTCTTATCGAAGAATATGCTGCAGATTTAATGGATGACGGCAAGCTAAACGGCAGCAACCTCAAGCCTTCCGAAAACAAATCTGAGCCTACCGAAGACAAAAAGCTTATCGCTAAAGCCGAATAAAAAATCTCCCCCTTTCGCGGGGAGATTTTTGTTGTCTCAAGCATATTGCCAAATCGAACCATCGGCTCCGTCGAGCAAAGTAATGCCCTCTGCGCTAATTTCGTTACGCAAACTGTCTGCCGTTGCGAAATCCTTCGCCTTTTTCGCCTCAAAGCGTTTTGCAATTTTCTCTTTTAGCTCGTCTGAAATATCCGGCGTGGATTTTGCAATGTCTAATCCAAATACGTCGTCCAAGAATTGCACAAATGCTTCATTCGGCACATTCTTCGTAATCACTTTATCTAGCTCTGCCAAAGCGCCCGCCGAATTTAGATTATTATCAAGCTGTTCCAACATCGCCGACTTTACGTCGTCCATTTGTGTCGCCTCTTTTTGCCAGCGCAAAGCCGCAAAATTTCGATAGTTTAACAAACGCTGTTTTGCCGCCGCTAAATCGTCAAACGAAAAATTTCTTTCGCTCTGAAAATGACCTTGTAGCACCCACATTTTGTAATCCATGTGCGTATATCCGCGCTTAGCTAAGTCGTCGAACATATAAACATTCCCCAGCGACTTCGAAATTTTCTGCCCTTCAATTGTAATAAAATTGTTGTGCAACCAGAAATTCGACATCTTTTTACCATAAGCGCCTTCAAGTTGCGCGATTTCATTTGTATGATGAATCGGAATATGGTCAATACCACCACAATGAATATCAATCGGCTCGCCTAATACTTCATGAATAATCGTGGCGCACTCAATATGCCAACCCGGATAGCCCATCCGACCGCGATATTCCCATTTCATTGCATGGTCTTCGCCATCGCGAATCCATTTCCAAACTGCGAAATCTGATACGTTGCGTTTTTCGTCACTAAATTCCACGCGCGCCCCAGCTTTTAGATGCTCTAAATCCAGATGCGCAAAGTCGGCATACGTTGGAAATTTCGACGTATCGTAGTACAGACCATCTGTCGTATCATACAAATATCCTTTTTTATCTAGCGCATCAACGAGCGTCATATCTTCTTTCACAAAATCTGTCGCTCGACAAATTCGGCTCGGTTCTACCATATTTAGCGCACGGAAGTTCTTTAGAAAATCATTCATGTACATTTCCGCCACTTTCCACACCGTCTTCCCCTCACGGCGCGCCCCCTTTTCCATTTTATCTTCGCCATCATCAGCATCGGAAGTTAAGTGCCCAACATCTGTAATATTCAATACCCGGTCGACTTTATAACCTTGCTGTTGTAAAGTGCGTACTAGTAAATCCCAATAGACATAACAAGTAAAATTGCCGATATGGGCAAAGCTATACACGGTTGGACCACAAGTATAAACTTTAACCCGCTCCGCATCTTGCGGCTCAAAATTCTCTATTTTGCGCGTTAAAGTATTATATAGTTTCATAATATCTTAAGTATAACACCGAGGGATATTATCTTAAAATAAAAAGATAGCGAGCAGCATCATTATAATTGGCATTACAAACATTCCGAAAATTATACCAAGAACAGCAAATAATATAATTTTCCGCTGACGTTCTTGTTCGTAGGTCTGGTCGATACGTTTTTTACCCGAATCATCTATATCCGATTTCTTGTTATCATTCCGGTCTTGTATCTCCGCATGACGCAATCCATGTAGATAATCAATCAACTCATCATCCGATCTCAAATTGCAAATTTTTGCACGCGTTTCCGCCTCAAAATTATGTCGCGCTTGAACCGAACGGTACTTATTTACGCACGTTAACGCATAGATACCATACCCTATCATCCAAAATAATACAAATACGACTGAGAACGCAGAGAAAAGGGCTGAAAAAATCCGCTCACCGACTATCGCTAATTCCATAAACGTTATTAACTTACCCAACAGCCAAATTATTACTGGCAGTCCAAAAGTATTCAGCAATAATTTATTCTTATCCACCGGCACCGAGCCCATCGTCTCACCCGTACGCGCGTTCACGGCAATGTAATGCTTAAACGGTGCGCCATCTTTCTTTACTTCAACAACACTGAACAACCACACCGGTAGATATGCTGTCTTCCATTGCACGCCTTTTTGCTCTAGTCGCACAATATCCCAACAAATCCCACGATCATACTTCTTTATCGTTGAATGTAATTGATATTTCAAAATATCTTCGGTTTGATTTTTAGCCTTTCGGTCAAGTTCCGCAATATTCAAATCACGCTTTTCGGACGAATATCCCCGCAAATAACGCGGATCCCAATCGACTGCATTTTCTGTATCAAACGGCATAATAGCGCTAATCACGTTATTCGTGGTACGTTTGCGGTCATGATTTAGCTTGTCGCTCGAAGCCTCAATCGTCAAATCGTCGACTTCCAGCTCAAAATCGCGCTCAATTTTATAGACATTCGCATCATACCGCGTCTCTGCATCGTCTCCGCTACCTACCGTATATCTACGCACTAATTCTTCGCCAATGCCAGATAGTTGCGCCTTCACGCGCATATCAATCACCACATACGGCAAAAACACGCCACGCACATTTTCTTCTTTAAACTCATTAATCATCTGCACATTTGCGTGCTTCGTTTTATCGCGCAAGAATTCTTGCATCTTTATAAAAGCTTCTTTTCGCGTCAATTTAAACGGCAATACTAAGTCCGGCACCGCGCCATTTGGCATTTTCTCCGTCACTGATAGCATATGTCGGCACCACGGACAACTCGCCGTCATTGCCTCGCTGGTATTAATTACCACTTCCGCTCCGCACGACGAACATTTCAGCGTCAAAATCACTTCTTCATCTGGAATGATATTTTGTGCGCCTTCGCCAACGACCTTACCGGTCAATTTCTCGACGTTGCCACTCTGATTTGTCGATTCGACATCCAATATCTGCTTACAACTGTGGCATTTCAGCCTACCATCCTTGCCATCTGGCTCAATGTTCGATGCGCCACAGTGCGGACAGCGTAAAACCGTCTTACTTTTTATCACCATTATTCTCGCGTTCTTTTATCTTTTGCCCCGGCGCGGTATTAGCCATCATATCAATACCAAGAAATTCCGCCATCTTCTGCCCCATCATCTTCTCGCCATTCTTCGCTATCACGCCTTTCACGCTATTTCCGTTTTCGCCTTGGATTCGTGCATTACTTAAACCTTTACGATGTTCGCGCAAATTGTCGGATTGTTTCAAATTATTAACGGTCGACTTCGTCTCTTTCTCATAAGTATGCCGCGCATCCATGTTGCGGTAGCGGCTCATCTTCATCCAATAGAATAGGAAGCCTGGCGTAAAACCAAGAAAACCCGCCACCCAAATATCGCTATCGTCCGCACCGATAAACATCTTAATCCAAGCCAAACCAAGCACGATACCAATAACCTCGATAATCGTCGAGATAATCAGTAAGCGCGACTTATTAATCGGCACCGAGCCCATCGTCTCGCCCGTGCGCGCATTTACTGCCACATAATGCAACATCTTTCCCTTAGCATCGTCTTGCAAATAGCTGTATAGCCAGACCGGCAAATATGCCGCTTTCCAGCTCGTGCCCTTAATCGACAAGCTTTCGTTCGTCCATCGCGTACCACGGTCATAGAATGTCATACTTTCTTTCGCACGGTAACGCGCCACGTCTCCGACTTGCTCTTGCATCACCGGCTTCAAGACGTCAATATCCGTATCGCGCTTTTCCGAAGCGTAACCACGCAAGAAAGCCGGATTCCACGCCACACAATTTTCCGTATCAAACGGCATAATGGCGTTAATTACGTTATTCGTATTCGCACGCACATCTTGCTTCAATTTGTCACTCGAAGCTTCCACCGTCAAATCGTCCACCAGTAAATCAAAATCGCGCGCCACGTCGTAGGCATCCGCATCATATTTACGTCGGCGCGTATTACCACTGCCTACAGTGTAGCTCCGTACTAAATGCTCCGCTTCACCCGATAGGCTCGCATGCGCATTCACATCTACAATCATATACGGCAAATAAACACCCATAATGTTTTCGGTCGTAAATTCAGCCTTAAATTTCGGATGTGCAAAGAATTGACGCTTTTCTACAAACTCGCGAATCTTGCCCTCCGCAGCGGCCTTTTCGGTCTTAAACGGCAATACCAAATCCGGCACTGCGCCATTCGGCAATTTTTCGTTTACAGAAAGTGTATGACGGCACCAGTGGCAACGTGCGTTCGTCACTTCTTCGGTATTAATCACCACTTGTGCCCCGCAAGCTGGGCACTTCAGAGTCAAAATAATATCTTCGCCCGGGATAATATTCGTCGCGCCTTCCGCAATCGTATCGCCCTTCAAATCCTCTACGCCACCATATGCATTCACTGCCTCAGAGGCAAATTCAGCACGACAATAATTACACTTCAGCTGCCCAGTCTTCGTGTTTAACGTCACGTCTGTAGCGCCACATTTCGGGCATCTATTCATGCCATTTTTATCGTTCTGAATCATTTTACCTCCCTTTAATTACTGATTTAAAATCCCAAACACCGCCACAAACATGCCAGCAATAATCGCCAAGCAAATTATTAATGCAATTACATACAATCGATATTTAACTGGATGCGCTTCTTCGCCACCCGCCATCACGCCAAGCACATTTCCCCAAAATCGGTCGCCCAAACTCTGCGATTTTCGCTCTGCTCCGAGTTTTTCATTCGTCTCTTTGGCATAATTTTTGCCATTTTCATAATTGCGCTTTTCTGAAAGCAACATCTCATCGCGCCCAGTCGCTAGCGAGCCAATCGCACGATCATCATTGCGCCCCACCATCGTCTGAAGCCAAGCTTGCGAGGTGCCTTTTTCGACATCCTTTATCTCAAAATTCTGTAATTCCACTCGCGTTTCGCGTTCGTGCGCATGACGCGCCCGCTTTTGCGTCGATACGCGTTCACCCTTCTTTGGCGCCGGCATCGAACCTGCCGTTTCGCCCGTACGCGCATTCACGGCGATGTAATAAATTCGTTTATCGCCTTCGCGCTCGTAGCTATATAGCCACACCGGCAGATAGGCCGCTTTCCATTTCAGCCCTTTCAAGCTCAAATGTTCATCGTCCCAGCGCGCCCCACGAGTATAATCCGGAATTTTTTTCATCACTTCATGACGCGCAATGTCGCCACTCTGCAAAACGACGATTTCTTTCAGCCTCGACGTATTTACGCTACGCTTCTCTGCCGCCACCCCGCGAATAAAATTCGCATCCCAAGCTACCGCATTTTCTGTATCGAACGGTAAAATCGCATTGATAATATTATTTGAATTCACATCACGATTCTGGTTTAGTCGCGCCGCTGATGATTCTACGGTCAAATCATCAATCAGCAAATCATAATCCAAAGTCAAATAATGTTGCTCAATCGTCCACGGTGGTGTCTTTTTATCTTTGTCTTCATCTGCCACCTTTTCAGCATCACCTTTCATCGTTTCGTGCGCATTCACGTCAACAATGAAATATGGAAAATAAACGCTTCGAATATCTTTCGCAGAAAATTGATCATAGAAAGTCTTATCAATCTTCTCGCGATATGTATTCAGACAACTGCGAATTTTCTGCTCCGCTGTTATTTTTTTCATCTTAAATGGCAACACTAAATCTGGCACTGCGCCATTCGGAATCTTGTCCACCAAAGAAAAAATATGGCGGCACCAGTGACAAGATGCGCTCGTTTGTTCCGCCGCATCCACCACTACCTCGGCACCACAAGAAGGACATTTAAAAGTCACGATAATTTCGTCGCTCGGAATTATATCCTCCGCCCCTTCTTCCACGACGTTACCGTGCAACTTTTCTACGCCGCCCGCCTTATTTATCTTTTTGCCTTCAAAAAGCGTATGGCAGAAATTACAACGTAATTTTCCCTCGCCCAAATCGATAGCCACATCACTGCCCCCACAACGAGGGCAGCGATGCAATTCGAACTTTGGCTCTTTAGTAGCCATTTAGAGATGCTTCTCCAATTACTCCGCAGCTGGAGCTGCTGGGGTTTCTGGGGTCTCCGGAGCGGCTGGCGCTTCTGGCGCAGCCGGTGCAGCCGGCGCTTCTGGAGCTGGCGCAGCGGCTGGTTGAGCAGCAGCGGCGGCAGCAGCAGCTTGTTGAGCCATTACTGGATTCTCGCCAACCGGCTGAGTCATACCAGCAGTACCACCCATCATACCAACGCCCATACCCATACCCATTAGGCCATTCGTACCGGCATTATTGCCAGCAGCATTGACACCTTCGGCAATCTGAGTTTGCGCATAAGCAGCACCAACGCCACCTTGCATGAGGAAGCCAGTATTGAATTTTTCGGTAATAAGCTTTGCGGAAGTTTCGTCCCAGTCCAAGCCCATTGGCGATACGCCAACTACAGCAAGACCATACTTCGAACCCCATTGTGCATTCGCTTCAACAGCATCATTAACATCTTTCGCGAAGGTTGTCTGGCCGCCTTGAATATCATCAATGGATTTACCGCCCTTAGTGAAGCTCGAAAGAGCAACCGACAAGGAGCCGATGAAGTCTGCGAAGAGACCTTCTTCAACACCGCCATCGCCTTCACCGCCGAGCTCAAAGTAGCTACGACCTTGACCGGAAATGATGTCGACTGGGATTAAGTTCTTAATCAAAAGAATTGGATCTACAACTTTGACGGTGTAAGTACCATTGCTCGTTACGGCGAGCATCGCACCTGCATAATTGGCATCCTTATAACGGATTGGATTTTGCGTGCCATAGTGGAGGCCCTTAATATCCTTTAAGTTCACATAGAATGCAATCTGTTGGTTACCTGGCTGACCGCCGAACTTGAATTGGTTCCAGCTCTGACCAAAGGTCGAGGCAAAGAAGCCGTCACCAGAGAACATACTCTTAGCTTCTGGAACATTCTCAGTCGTATAAGTGTAGCCGCCTGGCTCAGAAATTACACCAGTAATACCACCGTTCTCAACGGTAATTAAACAAGTGCCTTCTGGAACCAAAAACTTGCTGCCGTTCGAAATCACGTTGGCATTCTCCTCGCCATCGTTATTCTCACTGCCGTTCACCTTCACTGGGGTTGCGCGTGCTAACAAGACATGATCAGTCATGGAAGCTGGTGGCGCCATATATTCGAGCCACTGATTCGCGAAACTACCACTAAGGGCGCCCGTAAATGCTTTAATAAAGCCCATTTGGATTCCTCCTTAAGTTTTATCTTAGTTCTATCATATCACAAGCACTTTATTTCGTGCAGAAAACTAAGCATAAATTTTTTATACAGCCGCACAAAAATCCCCCTCTTTAATCGGGGGATTTCCTCAAAAAACGTGAATTAAACCGTTTTTGCTTAAAAATTCACGGTTTTTAAAAGCGTTTAATAGCGGCTTCGATAACTTTCTGAGCTTCTTCTACGCCAAAGAAACCTTTCACCTGAGTGGTACCTGGTTTCTTTAAATCTTTGTAGTGATTGAAGTGGAATTCAATCTGTTCAATCGTGCGCTTTGGCAAATCTTCCAAAGTCTTGATTGCGTCACCATTGTTGCGATCATCGTCAACTACAGCAATAATCTTATCGTCGACTTCCCCGTCATCCACAAACTTCATCACGCCAAGAATCTTTGCTTTCACATAAATGCCAGTCGTAAGTGGCTGCTCTGTAATCACAAGCACATCGAGCTCGTCGCCATCTTCATCGAGCGTTTGTGGAATAAAGCCATAGTTGCAAGGCTTCGCAAATGCCATCGGTTCAATGCGATCAAGCATAAAGCAAGCGCGCTTACGATCCCATTCAATCTTGTGGTTGCTACCAGTTGGAATCTCAATAACGACATTAATGTTTCCGTTTTTATAATCACCTGGCTCTAAAATTTGGTTAAAATCAGCCATGTCACTCCTTTCATGTTTGTACTCCCCAAAATTAAGGGAGCTTTTCTTTATCATAGCACACTAGATGTGGTACAATAAGCATAAGTATCATCTAATAATTATTAGGAGTAAAAAAGACACATGGTTCGAATTGCTATTAACGGCTTTGGACGTATCGGCCGCAATGCATTCAAAATCGCCTTCGATCGTGGCGATGTCGAAGTAGTCGCTATCAACGACCTTACCGACGCACAAACGCTCGCACATCTCTTAAAATACGATTCCAACTACGGCATCTATGACAAAGACGTCAAGAGCGACGACCAAAACATTATCGTTGATGGCAAATCCATCCGCGTCTTCGCCGAAAAAGATCCAGCCAATTTACCATGGCGCGACCTCGGCGTTGATGTAGTTATCGAGTCCACTGGCTTCTTTACGAATCCAGAAGACGCCCGCGCCCACATTACCGCCGGCGCCCGCAAAGTCGTCATCTCCGCCCCAGCTAAAGGCGAAGGTGCCAAGACTATCGTACTTGGCGTCAACGAAGATCAACTCACCGTCGACGATGAAATCGTTTCTAACGCTTCCTGTACGACCAACTGTATTGCTCCTGTCATGAAAGTTCTCGAAGATAATATCGGCATCGACAAAGCTATGATGACCACCGTCCACAGCTATACTGCCAGCCAAAAACTCCAAGATGCTCCAGCTAAAGACATCCGCGAAGCTCGTTCGGCCGCCGAAAACATCGTCCCAACGACCACCGGCGCCAGCAAGGCTGCTGCTCTCACCATCCCTACCCTCAAGGGTAAATTTAATGGTCTTTCCGTCCGCGTCCCAACCCCAGTAGTTTCTCTCTCGGATATTACTGCTGTTACTAAGCGCGAAACTTCCGTCGAAGAAATCAACGAGCTCTTCAAGCGCGCCGCCGCCGATCCTTATTATCAAGGCATCCTCGACGCTACCGAAGAAGAACTCGTCTCCATCGATTATCGCGGCAACTCGCATTCTTCCATCGTCGACCTCAAGCTCACCGATGTTATCGGTGGCACCCTTATTAAGGTTGTGGCTTGGTATGACAATGAATGGGGCTACAGTAATCGCCTCGTCGAATTAACTGCCGACCTTGGCAAGATGGGTCAATAATAATATGCACGTCTACCTCGGCGCCGATCATCGCGGCTTTCAACTCAAAGATGAAATTCTCGCCTGGCTTCAGGGGCGTCAAATTCCATTCACGGATTTTGGCGCACATGAATACGACGCCGAGGACGACTTTAATGATTACGCCAAAAAAGTCGCCATCGCCATGACTTCCAATACCGATCTCGACGATTTTGGCATTCTACTCTGCGGCTCTGGACAAGGTATGGCTATGCAAGCCAATCGCTACAAAGGCGTTCGCGCCGCCATTTGCTCTTCTGCTATGGAAGCTATCGAGGCCCGCTTACATAATAACGCTAACATCCTCTGCCTTTCCGCAGACGAAAACCTTCATAATTACGCAGAAATCATTAATGGCTTCATGACCACAAAGCCACTACCTGACGAAAAATATAAACGCCGTTGCGATAAATTAGACGAGATATAATATGCCAATTACAACTATTGCACCAAGTATTCTCACCAATAGTCCAACTCAATATAAAGATATTATTAAAAAATACTATCCTTTTGTGCGCCGTGCTCACATTGATATTTCTGATGGCACCCTCACTACGAGTACTACCATCAACGAAACTGCTGTCTGGTGGCCAAAAGGCTGGACCGTCGACATCCATATGATGACCGCTCAGCCATCCAAACATGTCGACAATCTTATTAAATTACATCCAAATCTCGTCATTCTCCATGCCGAAGCTCGCGAAAATCTCCTTCCAATCTTCGACACGCTCAAGCAAAATGGTATGCGCGTTGGCGTAGCCATCGTCAGAGGTGTTTATCCTGGCTCCATTAAGCCAATCCTCGCCGCCGCTGACCACGCTATGATTTTCTCTGGTCATCTCGGCGAATATGGCGGTGAAGCCGATTTATTACTCACCGAAAAAGCCGAATTAATCAACGACCTACATCACGGCATCGAAATCGGTTGGGATGGTGGCGCTAAACTCGACAATATCCGTCCAATTACTCATGCCGGCATCCAGGTAATTAACGTCGGTAGCGCTATCGCAAAAGCCGACGATCCAGCTCAAATGTATTCCCTCCTCGTCGCCGAAACTGAAAAAGAGGAACCGCTATAATGGCACGCATTGTTTCTATCGGCGCCGCCTTGCAAGACGTCTATCTCATCGATCACGACGATTTCGGCACCAACAGCCGCGGTTTTTTCAATCGGCTCGAGCTCGGTACGAAAGTCGATATTGATAAGATTCAGTTCAGCACCGGTGGTGGCGCCACAAATGCCGCAACCACCTTTGCTCGCAATGGCCACGAGTCAATTTTTATGGGCTGTATTGCCCAAGATCCAGCCGGCGAAGCTATCATTAACGCCCTCGACGACGAAGGTATCGATAGCAGTTATGTTACCTACTCTGCTGGCGCTCATACTGGCTATTCCGTCTTGCTTCTCGCTCCAAATGGCGAGCGCACTATTCTCACTTGCCGTGGCGCATCTGCTAAATTCGACTTATTAAATCCAGATGATCTCGACACTATCTATCCAGATTGGCTTTACGTCACCACCTTCCGTGGCAACATGGATATGCTCGATCAATTCTTTACCAAAGCCAAAACCCTTGGTGCGAAAATTATGTTTAATCCTGGCAATCTCGAGCTCGCTCATCAGCGCAAGCTCCTTGGCCTTCTCCCCGATGTTGATATTCTCTTAGTAAATCGCTCCGAAGCTAAACAAATCGTCCAAGGCTCGACCCTTCAAGAACTTATCATGCGCCTTAAAAATTACGTTCCTGCCGCCATTATTACCGACGGCAATCAAGGCGCCATCGCTAATAACGGCACCGAAGTTTATCGCCTTGGTCTTTATGAAGATGTCCCCGTCAAAGATGCTACTGGCGCCGGCGACGCTTTCGGTTCTGGCTTTCTCGCCGCTTATGCCCGCGACAAATCATTTAAAGACTCCCTTATCTTCGGTTCCGCCAATTCCACCTCCGTGGTCCGTAAAATCGGTTCCAAAGATGGAATTATTAGCCAAAATACAAAATTACACACTATGCCAATACAGGAGATTCGTTAATGGACGACGCAGTCGCAAAATGGCTCGACGAAATCGCAGCCAATAAATTAAATCCCGAAGATGTTGAGCGCTCCCTGCGCTATGCAAAAGATCTTGAACAAGGTCTTGCTAAAATCCGCACTTATTCTCAAGGTGTCTCAATCTTCGGCTCTGCCCGCTTACCAATAAACGGTAAATGGTGCAAGCTTGCCGAACAGCTCGGATATAAACTCGCTCAAAACGGCCACCCAGTCATCACCGGCGGCGGCCCAAGCATCATGGAAGCCGCCAATAAAGGCGCCTACGAAGCCGGCGGTCGCAGTATCGGCCTTAATATCCAACTCGCTCATGAACAGCATATTAACCCTTACGTTACTGACGAGATGGAATTTCACTATTTCTTCGCCCGCAAAGTCATGCTTACTATGAGCTCCAAAGTTTATGTCTTCTTCCCTGGCGGCTTTGGTACGCTTGATGAATTCTCTGAAATTCTCATCTTAATGCAAGAAGGCAAAATGCCAAAGATGCCAATGTTCCTTATCGGCAAAAGCTTCTGGAAACCACTCGATCGTTTCTTTGCTAATAAAATGCAACCGCTCAAAACTATCAATGCCGCCGACCGCAAAATCTATCGCATCACCGACGACATCGACGAAGTCGTCGAGGCGGCCAACAAAATCGGCCATCGCAGCATTTACGACAATATCTATAACGACAAAAAGAGCGACTTTAAGCTGATTTAAACCTTAATAAGCCCCCGTGGGCTTATTTTGATGGCAAATATTGCCTAAAGAAATTGCGTAGCTTCTTCCAATCTACCGCGTATACTACCATCAGCAAAATCGCTAAAATCGAAACCGCATATGCCCGATAGGTAAAGAAATGGTGCAGATATACATGATTGTGCATCGCTAACATTCGCACTACCGGAATCAACGCCACACCAACTAGAAATAGATATACTTTCTTCTCTGTCCGCTTTTTACGGAACCAAATTAATAGTATCGCCGCCGAAACCACCAGCAAGGCAAACGGGATAAAGCAATAAAACTCCAGTGCAATCGGAAACAGCTGATATAGATTTCGCGCAAATGCATTATAGATTAATACCGCCGACGAGCCATACCAATCATCTTGCACTGAGCGTTGCCCGATATGCCATCCCACGAAATTCCAAGTATTCGGCCCAAACGCAATACTGCAGAGCATCCATTTCCCCACCCACATTACTACCAGCCCAATCAACCACAAAAACGCATATCCAATATACCGCTTCGCATATTCTTTAAAATTCTTTTTCGTGATATTTTTTCGTTCACTCCAAATGATGAACAATAGCGGCACTCCAATCGTAATCGTCTCTACTGTCAAAAAATCAAAATAACACGCCGCCGCGCCCGTTATCATAAACATCATCGACAAATATTTTTGTTTCTTTCGCCATACTAAGCTTGCGCAAATGTGCATCACTGCAAACATTAAGATAAACATCCACGTATACTCTAGTGCGTATGGCACAATCCAAATCGAAACCATAACCAGCGCCATACTCAAACAAATCGCAAATGCTATTTCGTGGTGTCGGATTAACCTTGAAACTAATAGAATCCACAGTATAATAATTATCCCCGCATTTATTACATATATCTGCCGAATATTAAAGAACATCAGCATCGGCCGCAAATAAATCGACGACCCGTGCCAATATCGTAAATACTCAAAATTCGGCTCAATGTCATTTTCGACTTGCTCCAGATAATCGCGCACCGTCGCTTGATCGCCCGTTTCCGTAAATGCACCCCACAATACCGTATTTACTGGATCTTTTTCGTCAAAACCATACGTAATCATCAGCGAAACTGTATCCGCATAGCGATCCATCCGGCTCCCGTCAAAGCCTTTCCGAATTTGTCGAAATTCTATGTCGTTTTCTGCCGCAAAATCTCTAGCCGACTCAAGCGATTTTTCGCGTATCGCCGAGCGCGGAATAATTGCCGTCACCATCACTAATAACAAAAATCCAGTACAAACGCATAAAAACAGCACTAATAAATAGTGCCCAACCCTTAGCAAGCTCCTTTTAGTTCGTTCCGTCATGCAATATATACCTTAAATGCCTAAAGCCATCTCGCACCGTACGTAACTTCGGCTTTCTACCTTTCACTCCCCTACGTAGTTCTACTGGCACTTGTCCAATCGTTGCGCCTTTGCGTTTTGCTTCCGCAATCATCTCTGTTGCAAATTCCATACCGGTCGTCTTATAATCCATCATCGCAAGACTATCCTTCCGAATCCCCCGCAGACCACAATGAAAATCATAGACATCAGTCTTGTATTTCTTGCGTGCAACCCAAGACAATCCGCGCACCCCAATGTGGTGCGACAATGGCATTGCTCGATGCGCAATCCCACCTTTGAAACGATCACCAATCACTACGTCGCAGAGCGCTAGTCTGTCATACATATCGCCCAGTTTTGCGAAATTATAAGTTAAATCACAGTCCCCCATAATAATCCGCTCGCCTTGCGCTGCTTTCAACCCAGCCCGTAGCGCGCTCCCATATCCTGGCTGCGTCTCTTTAACTACTACTGCACCCTTTTCCTTCGCAATCTTTGGCGAGTCATCAGTGCAATTATTATCGACGACTATAATTTCCCCTTTTAGGCCTGCGCCTAGCAAAAAATCATTCACTTCATCGATGCAGCCACCAATCGTCATCTCCTCATTCAAACAAGGCATCACTACCGACAAATCAATTTTATCTTTCGCATGCTTTCGGCTCATTTCACTACTACACCTTCGGCACCGAACACATTTGTTAATTCATCCACTAAAGCTTGGCCTGGTTCGCAACGGAATGGCATCCGCATCGCCTTCTTCTCTTCGCCAATCACTAAAATCACTTCTGACAACCCCGGATATACCGCGCAGCTCTGTTTTAGGCTAATCAAGGCCTCCTTATTTGTCGGGTCCATCACTCGTACAAATAATTTCTTCGGCTTAATTGGCGCCACGTTCGCGTCGCTTTCGGTCGTTCTAAAATGCGTTGCCGGCTTATCTTCGCCACCCCGACGAAATCCGCCATTACCGCCCGCGCCGGTCGCCATCACTTTTCCGCGCGGCTTTTGACTCACGCCTTTCGTCGGCGTCTTTAACTTCGCACCCGTCGATTGATAGCTATCTAATTCTTCATCCGTAATAATGCTGATTTCTTCAGCGTTAATTTTCGCCTCATCCGTCTTGTTACCATCGCGGTCCGACGCATTCACGCGCCCAGTCACTTTCACGACCGCATCTTGCACTAATTTCGCTCCAACTGTTTCGTAGGTCTTCGGAAATACAATCACTTCAATTTCGGCCACCTTATCTTCAATCTTCACGAACGCCATCTTGGAGCCGCTCTTCGTTACGAGCGAGCGCACATTCGTGATAATACCGCCAATAATCACGTTCGCACCATCAATCTCTGGCTTTATTTCCGCAATCGGCATCGTCTGCTCTTCGAAATATGTGTCATATTTATCTAGTGGATGCGCCGAGATATATAAGCCCATCAAGTCGCGCTCCCACATCAGCTTCTCTTTATCGGAATATTTCGTAGGCGCCGGCTGAATCTCCACTTCTGGCACCTCCGCCGCCGCGCCCATCGCGCCAAACAAATCCGTCTGACCATTTGCCGCGTCTTTTTGCATCTTGTTGCCATAAGCCTGAATCTTTTCCAGATTAAACAACAAATCTGAACGATCCGCAAAGCTATCAAAACCACCGGTCTTAATTACCGATTCCCAGCTCTTCTTATTAAACTTCACGCTCGATACGCGTTTCGCAAAATCACACACCGACTTGAAGCGTCCGCCACGGTCGCGCTCGTCCACCACTTCCTCTGCTAGCGCTTTGCCCATCCCCTTAATCGCCGCCAGACCAAAGCGAATCGTCTTCGACTTGCCTACTGTCGCAAAATCTGGATACGATTCGTTGATATCAGGCCCAAGTACCTGAATGCCCATGCGCTTGCATTCCGTCATCTCAATCGCCAAGCGATCCGTCCAGCGCATATCTGCCGTCATTAAGGCCGCCATGAATGCTTCCGGATAATAAGTCTTTAAATATGCCGTCCAATACGCCACCAAGGCATAACACGCCGCATGACTCTTGTTGAAACAATAGTTTGCAAAGTCGAGCAACTGACTCCAGAATGTCTCAGCAATCTCTTCCGTCGCTCCGCCAACCTTCACCGCGCCTTCAATAAACAGCGGCTTCATCTTCTCCATCAAGTCAACTTTCTTCTTACCCACCGCCTTGCGCAGTGTATCCGCCTGGCCACCCGTAAAGCCGCACCATTCCTTCGACGCCTGCATGAACTGCTCCTGGTAAATCAAAATACCATAGGTACTCTTCAAGGAATTCTCGAGCCCAGGATGCAAATACGTAATCGGCTCTTCACCGTGCTTGCGTTTAATAAAGCTCTCAATAAACTGCATCGGACCCGGACGGTACAACGCGTTCATAGCAATCAAATCATCAAACGCCGTCGGCTGCAGCTCGCGCAAATATCGCTTCATGCCCGCCGATTCAAACTGAAATACGCCCGTCGTATCACCTCTACGGAATAGCTCGTAGACTTTATCGTCATCCAGCGGCAATTTGTTCATATCGATCACTTTGCCGTGCACCTTCTTAATGATGCGGAGCGCCTGCTGAATCACCGATAAGTTCGATAAGCCCAAAAAGTCCATCTTGAGTAGGCCGAGCTCCTCTACTTGCGGCCCTGGATATTGCGTCGCAAGCGGCCCTTTTGCCGAGACTTCTAATGGCATAAACTTCACCAAATCATCCGGCGCAATCACTACACCGCAAGCATGCACGCCGTGCGAGCGAATCGTCCCCTCTAGGCGCATCGCAAGATCAATCACCTCCTTCGCTGTCGGATTTGTTTCGTATTCATGTTTCAAATCTGGCTCATTCACAATTGCATCTTTTAGCTTTACGTGATGCCCCATCACTGGGTCTGGCACCAACTTCGCGATTCTATCTGCCTCCGCAAACGGCACATCCAGCACGCGCGCCACATCGCGCACGGCGTTTTTCGCCATCATCTTGCCGAAAGTACAAATGTTACTCACGCGCCCTTTACCATATTTTTGCGTACAATATTCAATCACCTCATCACGCCGGTTATCCTGAATATCCGTGTCAATATCCGGCATCGAGATACGATCTGGATTCAAGAAGCGCTCAAAGAGCAAATCGTATTCTAGCGGGTTCAAATCCGTAATATGAATCGCATATGCGAGTAGTGATCCTGCCGCCGATCCGCGTCCCGGCCCATAAATAATCCCCTGGTTCTTCCCCCAGTTAATAAAGTCCTGCACAATCAAGAAGTAGCCATTATAGCCCATCTTGTCGACCGTTTCGAGCTCATAGTCAATGCGATCCAAAATCTCTTTCGAAAGCAACGGCCGAATCTCCGCCACGCTCTTCGTAGCCGCTTCTTCTTTCGACAGATAGCCAAAGCGTTCCGCCAAGCCTTGGAACACCATCCGGTCCAAAAATTCCTTTTCCGTCTCGCCCGTTTCAATCGGGAATTTCGGAATTAAAATCCGCCCTAGCTCAATCTTCACATTACAACGGTCGGCAATCCGTTTCGTATTGCGCACCGCCTCTGGGCAAGTCTTGCTCCAGCGCGAGATAATCTCCTCCGGCGGAATCACATTCAGCTGAAAATCCTTCAAAGTCATGCGATTCGTATCGGTAATGCGGCTACCCGTGCCTACACAAAGCAACACCTCGTGTGCATCCTGATCCTCATGCTTCAAATAATGCCCATCGCACGTCACCACCAGCGGCAATCCGGTCTTCTTTGAAATCTCCATCAACTTATTGTTGATTTTAGTCTGCTCCGACCAATGCGTCGGCGAATCTGGATGTCCATGATCCTGCATCTCGAGGTAAAAACGGTCTTCGTATACTTTCGAGTACCAATCCACCAGTTCCATCGTGCGTTTTTCGTCATCCGCCCGAATCGCCATCGAAATCTCCGATCCCGCACATCCCGAGCAGCAAATAATTCCCTCGTTATATTCTTCCATCACGCGGTGATCGATGCGCGGCTTGTAATATTTACCGTCAATCTCCGCTATCGTCATTAAGCGGCACAGATTCTCAAAACCCTTGTCATTCATTGCGAGTAGCGTAATATGAAAGCGTTCCTTGTCATAAGCCGGGTCACGATCCTCTAAACGCCGCGCCGCCACGTAAGCTTCCAAACCCAAAATCGGCTTCACGCCTGCATCGGTCGCTGTCTTATATAAATCAATCAAACCCGACATTGTGCCGTGGTCGGTCACCGCCACTGCTTCCATGCCCTTCTCTTTCACGAAGTTAATCAGCTCATCAACCTTCGTCAAGCCATCCAATAAAGAATAATGCGTGTGATTATGTAGATGCACAAAATCACTTGGTTTTAACTGTTCCTCCGTACTCATATAGATATTTTACCATGCCACTTGCTCTCTGGTGCAAAAACGCCTCCTCTTGACAAAACATAAGTTTTTTGATATAATTGAATTATTGGGTATCTCTTCAAACATAAACAGAAAAAAATAAAACATGCCAGCAAAAACACGTAAAAATATTTTATTTCGCTATTTTCAAATAATAAAACCGCTCCACGTTGCCAAAGCGCCCAGCCAGCTCATTGTCGCGCTTCCCTAGCACTACGAAGCCATTTCGCTTCAGCCACCCCTCAAAATCCGCAATGATCTCGCGGCGCATCTTATTATTTTTAATCACGCCATTTACCAGCTGGTCCGGCCGCGCCTCAAATTGCGGCTTTAGCATCACTAAGAAGTCCGTCCGCTTAGTCGCGAAAGCCTCTTTCGCATAAGCTAGCACATCGCGTAGGCTAATAAAGCTCACATCCGCCAAAATTACATCCGGTTGTACACCGGAAAACTCAAAAATATCTGTCTTTTCGTGTAGTTCCACGCGTGAGTCAAACCGCAGCGGCGCTTTCATCTGATTCGTCCCCTTCTCGACCGCAATCACCTTTGCCGCCCCCGCCCGCAATGCCATTTCCGTAAAGCCACCAGTCGATGACCCAATGTCTAGCACGGTTTTTCCACGCAAATCCACTCGGAACGCCCTCAAAGCGCCTTCGAGTTTGTATTCTGCACGTCCTACTACCATCTATTTCATTATCGCGAGCAACGGCTTCGCTGCCTTACGCACCTCCACCAGCTCTACGCCATCAATCTTCTTATATTCACCCTCGGCCTGAAACATAATTTTCGCCGGTTTCTTGAACACCAGCTGATCATATTCGCTCTCCGTCCCCGGAATCCGATGAAAAATACTCTTAAACATCATGCTGCACAAACGGAAAAACTTCGTCATCAGCCCGTTGTAGCTCAGAAAGGTCTCATTCTGTAAGAAATACTTACCGCCCTTCATCATCTTCGCCACTGTTCGGCCATTCACCGCCATGTAATCCGAGGTTTTCTTCACTTCCAAATATTCTTCCGATGAATTTCCCAGCACATAATCCGGCATTGCGTGTTTTTTGCGCTGTTTCAACCACCACCGCGCGAGCACGCCCAAGCTAAAAAACAGACGCTTCCTTCCACTTTGCAATGCTTTACGTGTTTTCGGATGGTCAAACACCGCACACGCCTCTGCAAACATGCCCAAAGTAAAATAGCACATCCCGTAGCGCCAATGCTTGCCATTGATCGACAATTCCATTGGCCACACTTCCTTCGCATCGCCTTTCAGAATCTGCTCAAACTTCTGCACACCAAAGGTGCGCGCCGTATCATTAAAATTCCCATAGCCGAGCACACCAATTCGCACTCGCTCGGCCTTCGAGAGCATAATACCATTAATTGCGATATTTGCCGTACCATCACCGCCGGCCGCCACGACTAAATCATCATCTAAGAGTACCTTCGCTAGGCGCTTCGCATTGTCGTCTACGTCTGTATCCGCCACTTCGAACTTCCCCACCATCCAACCTTCCAGCGAGGTAGTCTTACTCAACACATCGCGCTTCACTTGTCGGTAATGCGAGCTACGCGGATTATATACTATGACTAAACGTCTACGTTTCATTTCAAAAATCTCAATCTTTCTTCTGCAATAATTCTATTGTGTCATAAAACACCAAGATGTCATCTCTTGACATTTCCAGAATATCCTCTAGACCCATTTCGCCATATTTTTGCACTAATTCGTCGCCCATTTTCACCAGCTCGTCATACTTTTTCTTCATCGCATCATTCTTTGCCGTATCTACTTTACTATATTCGTCATTAAACGCTTTCACTTGCGCGTGGTATTCTGCCAAATCGGCCGCATAGTTCGCAATCTTCTGATTTGCCGAGCTCTTCATCACCATTAAATCTTCGTCACTCAACTCGCCGTCGGTCGCTACTTTCAAGCTCTGCTCCGCTGCATATAATTTTTCTATCCGTTCGAAGCCAGTTTTTAGATTTTCGCGCTGATCTTTTGCGAAATCACTCTCGCTCACTTTTGCAAATCTATCGGCAAGCTCCTTGTGTGCCGCCTCAAAATCCGCCCAAACGCCCAGTTCCTCATCTGTTAGCTTCTCGCTTTTAGCCTTCGTGTCAATAAATTTTTCAATCGCGCCACGCGTCTCCGCTATTTTTACCAGATTCTCTTTATATTCATCTAGCGACCGCACCCGATGAATCGTTAGTCCACCAAACACCACACCCGCCGCGATGATACCTGCCCCTATAATAATCCCGATAACTACTGCCTTTTTCATCACAAACCGCTCACCCATAATTCACTATCTAGCGGCCACTCGTTCGCCGTGCAACCACGCAAGCCCGTCGACTGCTGCAGCATCACCGGCGCCACCCCATTCGCGCAATTCGTTAAATGATTATGTCCTAAGAAATGCCCAACTTCATGATTTATCACCATCTGGCGATATTTTTTCAAACTCTGCCCAGCGTTGTTATAGCTATCCGTCGCCAAACGCCACCGCTCGTCATTTATCAGCACATACGGCTTCACTGTGCAGCTTAGCGTCGCTGAACATCCGCTTGGCGAGGCTGCCCGCACCTGCTCTCCCGAGGCCAACACTACGTGCAAGCGTCCACCCGACGAAACTTCTTTAAATATCACGCCCGCTCGCGCCCAGCCCGATGGCGAGCCTAACGTCTCGCGCACCAAACTTGCAAATTCCGTCTTATCCGCCAAAATCGTCCCACGGTAGCTAATGTCATAAGTCACCGTATAGGTCTTCCCAGCCTTTGCGCGTTCCGCCAAAATAGCTGCAGCATAACTATCATTAGTTTTCTGCAGCTCTATCTTGGTACGGCCCACCTCCGCTGATAGTATCAGGCTCAGCAAACCGTCAATCATTTTTACTCTTCGGTTTCAGTTTCTTCTTCGTCTTTTTTATCGTCGTCAGTTTTCTGCTTCTCAGCCTTCTCGGCTTCTTTTTGCGCATCGTCAACGTCTTCTTGCAAAGCTTCGCAGTCGATAATGCCCTTAATCGCCTTCGCCTCGTCGCCTTCGACGTTTTCGCACGGCTTCAAAGCATTCGTATTAAACTTACCAATCTGCCATTCGTCAGTCGCAATCCTACTGTAAGCAATAATGCGTTTCGTGCCGGTCGTCTGAATAATCCCTAGGCTCACCACCTTAAGGTAGCCATTACTCTTCACAAAGTTAATGCTTGGATCATCGTAGTCAATCTTATAATTTTCACCAAATTTATCTGCGAGCAACTTGTCGAGCTTCGCCATATCGGTGCCATTGAAAATTTGCTTCTCTTGGCTCAAAGCTTCCACCGCAGACGATTGGTCCGAAGCGCCTACGAGTTCATATAGCGCCTTCAAGTTGCGATCCGTCGCCGTCTTTTCTTTATCGGCGGCATCTTTAGCATTAATTTGCATTACGGTAATCACCACCGCAACTACCATACCAATACAGAAAATCGCCGTCACTCCCATCAAGGCCTTCGCGATATTCTTCCAAGAATAATCAACCGTCGGACGACCACTCACTACGCCATTTGCGTTTGTCAGCGCAATCGTCATTTCTTCGGCCGGTTTTTTCTCGGCGTCAATTTTGGCTTGCTCTTCAGATGAGTTGAAATTTTCATAAGAAATATTTGGCCCACCAAATCCATCGAAGCCATCGCCACCACCAGTATTGCCTACTTCGGCATCTGGGTTAGGCGTAACTATATCACCATTTGGATTCATTTATTTCTCCTAATCGAGTATTACTGCTCATATTTTACCATAAACGAAATCGCTTTTACAGCAAATATTAGTTTCGAAACTAGAACCCGCCAGATTGGTGGATTCTTCTTTAGTTTTATAAATAAAATCGTTCAGATGGGTGTTTTCTTCATGCAAGCGCGCCTTCCTTCGGCGAGCGAAGCACGAAAAAACGCCCAGATGGGCGATTTTAACATAAAACTGGCGGAGAGATGGGGATTCGAACCCCAGATACGGTTGCCCGCATACACGCTTTCCAAGCGTGCTCCTTCAACCACTCGGACACCTCTCCAGCTCCTCTCATTCTAACACAATCCCCCTCTCTTGTCATCCTGCCACACGCCTTGACTTTTTACGCTATCTGTGATATAATAGAAAGATAGACTTTGTTCTAAGTTCTTATAGAAAGCGAGGTGTTTTTCATGCATAGAAGACGCGTTTTTATCCTAACTCAGGACGGCTCCGTTCTTCCCGAGTCCGCTAAAGACCAAATCAAAATCATGCTAAACGACCCAGACGACACCGAATATCAATTCATGGAAGGCGATGATTGGCTTCCTGCCTATCGCGTTGGCTACAATCTTCATCCGCAAAATGCGCTCGTCTTTCACGAGCATGACGATATTCGCACTGGCTTCTTTGTCTTCACCGATCCTGACCTACTTAACCAAATTTCGCGCAAGCTTATCGATACCGACAAAGACCGCACGTCATGGGAAGTCGTCCGCGATTTCGTCGACAGCTGAACACACTTTTCGCCGAGGCCTCGTGCCTCGGCATTTTCTTGCATAACTTTTTAACATATTCATTTTTATTTATCTGTTTTAAGAGGTATAATGTTAAAAGCATGCCAAATCAAGACAACGAAACTATCATCGAGCTCAAGGCCGTCTCGAAGCGCTACGGCTTTGGTGACGCAGAATCTTATGCGCTTCATAATTTTGACCTCACGGTCAAACGCGGCGAATTTATCATGATCATGGGCCCTTCTGGTTGTGGCAAAACTACTTTGCTCAACATTATCGGCCTCCTCGATAAAGCCACTTCCGGCGAATATAAGCTTGCCGGCAGATCCGTCGATCGCATTTCTTCCCGTAAGAAAGCCCGTTTCCGCGCCAAAGAAATCGGCTTCATCTTCCAGAGCTTCAATCTCATCCCAAACCTTTCCGTTATCGAAAACGTTTCCCTACCGCTCATCTATAGTGGCTACAGTAAAACCCGCCGCCTCAAAATGGCCGACACCATCCTCGAGCATTTCCATCTCCGCGAGCGCGAATACTACATGCCATCACAACTTTCCGGTGGCCAACAGCAACGTGTCGCTATCGCCCGCAGTCTCATCGCTAACCCAAGCATTATTCTCGCCGACGAGCCTACTGGCAACCTCGACAGTCGCAGTAGCCACATCATCATGGAAGAGCTTCAAGATATCCACGCTCTGGGAAACACCATCATCATGGTCACGCACAATCCCGCCCTCACTACTTACGCTACCCGCGTAATCAATATGCTTGATGGCGAAATCGACACCGACATCAAGACTGTCGCCGACCAAGATTTGCCAAAGCCAGGCGACCCAGAAAAGATTTCCGTCCGCGTCCTTTCCAAGAAGAAAAAAGCCGTCGAGCTCGAAGTTGACTCCTCTTCCCCAGTCATTGTCTCTGGCAACAATATCACCATCGCCGGCCTCGACGATGACGACGATGAAAAACCTGCCAAAAAAGATTCCAAAAAATCTGACGAAAAATCAAAAGAGCCTGAGAAATCCGAAAAGAAACCGCGCTCCACGCGCAGTCGCTTTGGCAACATCATCAAAAAAGCCAAAAAATCCAAGCAAGAAAAGGCTCCCAAAAAGACCAAAATCGAAGTGAAGTCCGATAAAACGAAAAACTCTAAAACAAAGAAGGAGTCCTAAGCCATGGCACTACTAATCAACACTCATCTCCATCTTGCTATTGACAGCCTCCGCCAAAATCGTGGCCGCACCTTCCTTTCCGCACTCGGTATCGCTATCGGCGTGGCGAGCATCGTCCTGATTCTCTCGCTCACCGGCGGCGTCAATCGCCTCATTAGCACTAGTACCGACAAAAACAACGCAAACCTTATTCTCGTGCGCCCGAGTAACGGTAAAAACATCACCGAAAATATCATCGACGAACTCACTTCTAACGCCCAGTACGTCAAGTCTAATCTTGCCCTTGATGACGTTGATGTTCTCCGCCGCATCGATAATGTTTCTTCAGTCGCTCCGCTCGCGATTTCCAATTCCCCAGTCACCGTCAGCGACAAGGTCCATCAGTCCATGACCGTCGTTGCTACTAATTCCGACTTTATCAATATGGCCAATATCCATCTCAAAAACGGCCAATTCCTTGATTACGACATTCGCGACGATGTCGCCGTTATCGGCTACAAAGCTGCTCTCCAAATGTTCGGCGGCCCAGAAGCTATCACTAAAACTTTTAAATATAACGGCAAGCAATTCATGGTCATCGGCGTCATGGATGAGATTGATGATCCAATCAACTATAATAATTTCGACCTCGACAACTCAATTCTTATCAATATCGAATACGCCAGCACCTTCGAATCGTCGCTTCAAATTCAACAAATCGACATCCGCACCACCACTACCGATGCCGTTGGCGAAGCGACCGCCAAAATCCAAGAAAAACTTACTCAGATCAAGAACGGCGACCAAAACTTCCAAGTTATCTCTGGCGAAAGTAATATGCATCCAGCCGGCGGCCTTCTTTCCATCGTTTCCAGTATGCTCACCCTCGTTGCCTCCATTTCGCTCATCGTTGGTGGCGTTGGCGTCATGAACATCATGCTTGTCTCCGTCTCGGAGCGCACGCGCGAAATCGGCATCCGCAAAGCTGTTGGCGCCTCCTCAAGCAACATTCTCCTACAATTCCTTTTTGAATCGCTCATTCTCAGTATCCTCGGCAGTCTCATGGGCTTCGCGCTCGGCTACGTCCTCGCCTTCCTCATTTCCCTTATCACACCATTCGCACCACACATCTCCTGGCAAATCCTCGGCATCACTGGCGCAGTCTCTCTTGTTGTCGGCGTTCTCTTTGGCATTTATCCAGCCGTCAAAGCCGCCAGCAAAGACCCGATCGCTTCCCTCAAATTCTACCGTTAATCAATTACCATCAAAAATATCTCCCAGTGATGGGAGATATTTTATTGTCCGCTTTTAAGCAGCGCGTCCGCCTTGCGGTTTAAAGGCACTCACGCTATTGTTTGCGGTACGTTCATAACCTGGCGTAAATGTCACCGGCCGGCCATTACTATCTTTGATCGTAAAGGTAAACTTGTAATTCTCGCGATTGATAATACCGAGATCCTCAAGTTTCTTTAGCGAAGCCTCATCGATATTCTTGCTCTTATAGCGCGAATTTCCCAAAATTCTGCGTTGCTCTTCCTCAAAAGTCATATTCCAGTTATAGAGCGCGTCACGCACTTCTTTCAGCTCAGATTCGTCCATCACTGGATTATGTGCTACCTTACGAATATCGTCATCGCTCATATTTACGCGAATATCTCCCGGCGTATAGAGCGTAATCGTATCCTTATAGTCTGGCAACTGCCCCGCCTCCCAAACGGCATCTGGATCGATTTCATCTAGCGCATCGGCGTGCGCGCCATGTTTTGGCGCTGCCGTCACGCCGCTGGCTAGTTCGCCAGCATGATTTGACTTAATCAAACCAAAGGCTTCGACTGTCTTTGCAATATCGAGCGAATCCGCATCAAGTCCAGTTGTCTCATCACTATCTGCCTCAAGATATTTGCGACGCATATCGGACGGAATGCTATTCCAACGATCCAACGCAACTTTTGCCGTCGCAACGCGGTTCTCTGGCACAAGCGCCTTCAAGTCATCATCGCTAATCTCGACTAATGTTGCATGCGAATCGGCGTCTACCATTTCGTAAGCTTTCGTTGGCACACCTGGCAATTCAATGTCGCCCGGTCGGACTATGCGAGCAGTCGTCACTTCCGCAGTCGGCGCTTCTGCTGCTTCCGGCGCGGCTTTAGTGCTCACGCTTGCCTCAGCAGACGGATTTGGCGTTCTTGCGATTCTATCTGGACCATTCGTTGCTGGCGGATTCTCGCCAAATCCTGGTGGCGTCGTATAGACATCAATTATCTCGGCCGCAGTGCCATCATTCATTTTTGGCGGTCTTTCTCCGCTAACGGGCGGTTTTGGACTTGTAGGCGTTGGCGCCTTCGGCGGCGTTCCGCCACCGCTCGGCGTATCGTTAACCGGTACTTTCACACCTGTTGGTACGCGCACCTTTGCATCCCCGCTTCCCGTTCTACCACGCGTCAAGTTCTTGCGTCTAGCTGCACCAATCGCTGGGAAGCTCGTTACGGCCATATCGAGCGTCTTATCAAAGCCAATCACATCTACGGTCGGAACGAAAGTCTCAACTTGAGTTGTAACCTCCGCTGGAATCTGGCCCGAGCCACCAAAGGTCCAAATTGACGAGAAGGTCTCCATGCCATTATTTGAACCAGTTGGAATGCCTGCCTGAATCTGGTAGAACGTGCAATCGCGAAGCATATCGCCAACAACCGAATCCACGCTTGAATAATCCGGCACGATATTACCAGACGCATCAGTAATGGCATTAACCGCAATCGGCGCGCTATCTGGCGTTGCGCGCATGTAAAACTTCATGCCTTCGCTACCAATTTGACTCAAGTTATACGATTCGCCTGTCGATGGGTTCGAAGCAATGCCGCGTGCCACCGTATATGGCCCTTCGCCTGCACGGTAGTAACCTTGCAACTCTGTACCATCGGAACCATTCGTACCATTGTTTAACCAGCTACTACATTCGGAGTTGCCATTCGCCTTAAAGTATTCTTCACCAGATACCGTACCTTCGCTCACCTCGCGGACAGACTGACCTTGTTTCACGGTATAGCCCATATCCTCGAGTTCTTTCTGACGTTCTGGCGTCATACCTCTTACACCAACTGCCGCTTCCGTATCGACATGGACTACTTGCTTATTCAGACCGAGAGCGCCAGACAATAGTGTCGCCTGTGCGTTATCCTCATTCTTGAGGTGGAACACTCTATCAAAGACACCATATTGCTTCGGATCAAATGCCGCCACCACTTCTTGGCTAATAATCGACGTTGCGCCAGCCACTACCGCCGACTTCACGCCTTGTGCCGCTACGCGACGTGCGCGCAGCTTTCTAAAGGCCGTGTCTTTCGCAGATATATCTTTCTCGAATGATTGCGTTGCGCCTTTGATCGCTTTCGTCATTACATCACTATCAAATGCGACACCTTCTTTCTTCAGTGCGGCTTTTGCTTTCGCGCGGCTCACTGCAAGATCCATGCGTTGTTGTTCGATTACCGCAACATCACCACTTGAGTAGCGAATCAAATCAATTCTACCCTTGCCCGTATCGCGGTCACTCAACTTCACCGCCGCTTCTGCTTCGGCTAATGCACTCTTAATCTTTTCCGTATCGCCACTCGCTAATGCGTCATCAATATTCTTCGTATAAGTTTCAGCCGACCTTGCGCTATATTGTGTACGCTCCATCGACTCATCATAACCAGTATCGCCTGCCGTTTCGCCTTGCGCCATTCTACGCGCCTGCGTCTCGCGATCTTTCGTCACACGATTACGTTCTTTCACGCTCGCGAGAACACCGGCCGTCAATGCACCAACTGCCACTGGCACTACCGCCGGCGCCATCGTCGCACCAACCACAACCGTACCAGCACTAATTAAAGCCGTGCGCAAACCGCTCTTACCAACATTCGTTGCAATACTAGCTGCCGTACCGATTACTTCTGGAGGCAAGATGCGCCCAATCGCACTATTTGACAAGCGTTCAGTAATCTTATCTAATGCATCACGATGCGCTTCAGTGCGTACGTTACGACGTGCTTCGCCATTAATAAATGTGAAGCCATCCATAATCGACTCAATACTTTCTTGATGATCGAAACGTTCCTTCGCAGCTTCCGCCACACCCATGAAGTTGCTTACCATCAAATCTGTATTCGCACCTTCATCGTTCAAACTCTTCTGGACCAAACGCATCTGGTTTTCGAATTGTTCTTTCGTCAGCTTGCCTTGTGCATATTGCGAAATCGCGTCGTGCATACTACGTGTCGCCTCTGCTTCAACCGAATCGTCCCCCAAACGCTCTTTAGTACGATTCCAGTTGGAGTCGGAGTTGGTTCTGGCTCCGGTTCTGGAGTCGGGGTTGGAGTTGGTTCTGGCTCCGGTTCTGGAGTTGGAGTCGGTGCAGGTGGCACTTCTGGCACCACACCCGGAGTCTCTTCGATATCCTTAATACCTTCAACTTCATCAACGATTAGGTTGCCGCATTCTTCCAAGAAGTAAAGCGTATGTAGACCATCACCAGTTTTATCTTCCATCGTCGCAGCAATAATTTTCTTACCAGTCGTATCAACGGTATCATATGCGCCTTCGGTCATTTGATAGGTAATTTGTTCACCTGGATACGTCGCCGAACGCATATAGAATACTCTATGTTCACCATCAAGCGAGGTGCGCTCGAAGCGTGCACCGTTCAAGAATAAGCCAACTTGCTTTTGCATGGCATCATATTTGTCACCATCATTCTCAACAGTGTCGCAAAGCGTATCATAATCGAGATCGCCCAAACCGGCTTCCGCGCGCATATCATCCGGCAATACTTCAAAGAGCGCCGAAGCAGCCTCAGCCTGATTCGTATAAGCTTCTTTAAATCCTAGGCGGAAACCTTCACTATCGTCATCCGCGATTCCCGTAAAGCGATCCGGACTCGTTACATCAAGTGGACCACCCTTCTTTTCGTTATAATCATTACCCTTTTCGTTCGCAAAATCACCGCGGTAATCTACCTCGTAATGGCCAAGCATTTGTTCTTGGTATTCGAAGCCCTCATTCATTTCGTCAGAAATTGGCGTACGATCACCATTCCATTGGTTTTCAGTTAACTCATGTACGGCAGCGCCACCAAAGAATAGGCCAGCCGCCAAGGCGCCCACGCCAAAAATCTTTGCCGCTTTTGCGAGCTTTGGATGCCTCGAAAAGAAAGCTACCAAACCACGACCGCGCTTCTTGTCTTTTTCGGTCTTTTCAGCTTCTGGATTTGCGATTACTTCACCTTCTGGCTCTTCCGCTTCGTTATTGTCGCCAGCAACTTGCTCGCTTGCTGCATTCGCTGCATCACCCAAGCTACCGCCAGCTGCTACCACTGCCGCAGCTGCAGCAACGGCCGCATCATGCGAATTGTCGCCAGTTTCTTCTGGCGCGCCATCGGCTGGAGCTTCGGCGTTATTTTCGCCCTCAATCTTCTTCTCACCTTCAGTTACTACCGAGGCGACTGGAGCAACTTTTGTGCCCTCAGTTTTCTTTGCAGCTGCTTCCTTTTCGCGGTTCGCTTTCAGCGCATCGAGCAACTTTTGCAAGTCAGCAGGATTCGTCCAATCACGGGTATCCATACCATTTTCGATATTTAGACCCGCTGCTTTACCTACGCGAATAATTTCCGCACAGAAATAGTTATCGATTTCCTTATTGAGTCTCTCACACTCTTTTTTCTCGGCATCCTCCGCGCTATTTTGCTCAGCCTCTGCCGTATTACCTTGCTGCGATGGGTCCATATTCCAGTTCTGTGCATCTGGATTTTCGCCATCATCTTTGCGTGGTGGATTTTCTCCTGCCATTTCTCTTGTTTCCTTTTTTAATTTTTATTTTGACCTATTTTGCTCCATTTTACCACTAGCGTTTTAAAAATGTCAAGAGCCTTCGTCAAGTATTTTGCCATAAAAATAGACCTAATCTGCGTCTGATTAGGTCTGTCTTTTGCCGTAGCTTTCTATCTTATATTTTTTACCTCTTTCTTTTTTATTTACACATTTTGTATTTTTTTGTTTTTATTTTTATCTTATAGGCATTCTCCTTATTTCTTATATCAATCGATTTAAGCTAAGTAGATATCTATCGGATATTCTTTTATATCTTTAATTTGACATTGTTTTAATGGATCTTCTACTTCATCCACTAAACAGCGTAAGTTATATTTTATGGCTTTCGTATTTCCATTTCGTGGTGCCGCTAGGGCGACCATAGATGTAATACCGAAACAAATTGTTAAGGTAACCAGCCAAAGTTGAATCTTATTCATATTAGGCTACACGGCGTCTAATGAAACCTAAGACACCTTTACCCCGTTTCTGTTGTACTTCTGCAGCGAAGCGTTCTTTGGCTTGTTTTAATTGTTCTGCAGATACTTCGTTTTGATTTTGGTAATTTTCTTCATCTTCGAAAGCGATATAATCTTCGAAATTATGATTACCGGTTTCTACTTCTTCTGCTAATTGTTCCCACTTTTGGGCGCTTTGATCCGCATTACTTAATGTTGGGATTTGCATTTCTTCGATTGACATATTATTTTTATTTTCCTTTCTATTTTTATATTTCTCTCCTTCCTGATACCCTTTGGAATTTGATTTTCGTTTTTGTGTTGGTTCTTTTCTGCTCCAACTGTCTTCATGCTATCACACTTATGCTTTTTTGTCAAGCATGGTTATGCATATTTTATGCCAAAAAGTCAAATATAACAGAGGTCAAAATGCACTTGAAAAATCTCAAAAATATTTTTACCAACCAGCAAAAAAGTCCAACTTTTATATCACAGCTGGACTTTTTGCGCCAAATTATTCGGCTTTTTCGAGCGAAATCGTCACGTTCTCCCCATCAACTTTCACGATTTCATCGTATTTATAGTTCCCTTTCGGGTTAAATTCCACCGCAAGCACCTCATTTTTCAGCGTTTCAAGGTGTTTAGCTGGCACATCAACCGAAACGGACAACTTAATGCGATCGTCAACGTTCAGCTCGGCTTTTTTGCGCGCGGCTTGAACAAAACGAATAAGCTCGCGAACAAATCCTTCATCGCGCAACTCATCCGTCAACTTTTTGTCGAGTACTAATTCTTTGCCATGAACAACTTCTTTAACATTCACCTCTTCGGCAATGATTTTTTCATAAAAGTCGTCCAATTTCTCACCACCATAAGTCAACTTCGCAAGTGGCTGGCGCACCTTTATTTGACCATATTCATCATCACGTACCATGCGCAAAGCTAAGCCATCCGTAATGATTGTGCGACAATCCGCCATCCGCGCCAAGACAGCTTCATCTACCTTGCCAGCCTTCGGCCAGTCCATTAAATGGACGCTTCCGCCGCCCATCATATTCTGCCATAGTTCCTCGGCCAAGAATGGTACAAATGGCGCCAAAATCAAAGCCGTATAACTCAAGACAAAATGCAATGTTGCATAAGCCTCATTTTTATCGGCCGTCGATTCCGACTTCCAGAAACGGCGACGACTACGACGCACGAACCAGTTCGAAAGATCGTCTACGAACGGCAGCACACCCGCCAGCGCGGCTGGAATATTATAGGCTTCCATGTTTTCCGTAATCTCATTTCGTAGTTGATAAACACGGCTCACGATCCACTTATCTAATTCATTTTCGAGTTTCGTTGGCGCTTTCAAAGTCTTACCCTTATACTCCCAACCATCCACTTCGGCATACATCGTGAAGAAGTCATAGACGTTCCAAATCATCGTAAGCTTACGTGCCGTATCTGAAACATCTTTATCGATAAGAGCAAAATCTTCACCGGCCAACACTGGGCTCGAAAGTAACTGGAAGCGCAAAGCGTCCGCCGAAAACTTATCCATCAATTCATTCGGATCGGTATAGTTACCGAGCGATTTACTCATCTTGCGGCCGTCATTGCCAGCGAGCGTACCGGTTGTAATCACATTTTTATAAGCGCATTCGCCAAACAATGCCGTATTTACCACGTGGACATAATAGAACCAAGCGCGCACCTGACCGACGTACTCTACGATGAAGTCGGCTGGATAGTTCTTTTCGAACTTCTCTTTATTCTCAAATGGATAGTGCAACTGCGCGAACGGCATCGAACCCGATTCGAACCAACAGTCCAATACCTTTTCGATACGCTTAAAATGCTCACCGTCGATATCAAATTCAATCTCATCTACCCATGGACGATGATAATCCTCGAGGCGAACACCAGACAACTCGTATAATTCGTCATACGAGCCGACTACTTTGATTGATCCCTTATCGCCCTTCCAGACCGGCATCGCTGTCGCCCAGAAGCGATCGCGGCTCAGGTTCCAATCTGGCGCCTGCTCAATATTCTTCGCGAAGCGACCATGTTTCAAATGCTCCGGGAACCAGTTGATATCCTCGTTCTTCTCGAGCATTAATGCCTTACTATCCTCAACGTCAAAGAACCAACTCGGGAACGCACGGTACATAATGCGCTGTTTGCTACGTGGATTAAATGGATATTCGTGCTTAATATACTCAATCTTCCAGATAACACCTTTTTCTTCAAGACACTTGGCGATAAACTTATTGCCCGCCCAAACTTCGATACCATTTTCATCGGTATCGCGCACGCCAATCTCATGCAACTTCTCTGCCCACTCAGGGTAATAGTAGCCATTGTCATCAATCGTATGACGTACTGGCACTTTATCGCGCTTACCGAGCGCATAATCGTCCTCACCATAAGCCGGCGCAATATGCACAATACCTGTACCATCCTCGGCGCTCACAAAGTCTGCAAGGTGAATTTTGTGCGCATTTTTGTCTTTGCCAATCTTGTCATTCATTTCAAAAAGCGGCAAATACTTCAAACCCTCCAGGTCGCTACCAGAATACGTTTTAAGGGCCTTTACGTGCTCTCCAAACAATTTTTCGGCCAATTTCGAGGCCACAATCATCTTTTCGCCATTTACGTCATAAAGGCCATATTTTAGCTTCTCAGACACGGCAAGTGCCATATTAGCCGGCAAGGTCCAAGGAGTGGTAGTCCAAGCCAATACGTACTCATCGCGGTCAGCAAGCTTAAACTTTACATAAGCGGACGGATCGGTCACTGTCTGATAGGCATCATTATCCATGGTTACTTCAGCCTTCGATACTGGCGTGGCAAATTTCGTATCATACATCAAGACCTTTTCGCCTTCGTAAATCTTCCCTTTTTCATAGAGAGTTTTAAATGCCCACCAAACTGATTCCATGAAGTCTTTATTCATAGTGCGATAAGCACCCTTAAAATCTACCCAACGACCAATGCGATCAATCGTCGATTCCCATGTCTCAGAATTCGCCACCATCGATTCGCGCGCTTTCGTAATATAAACCTCAAGCGGCCACTTCGTGCCAATGTCGCGGCGATCTGTAATGCCTAACTGTTTCTCCACAAAGTTTTCTGCCGGCAAACCGTGGCAGTCCCAACCCCAACGACGTTCCACGCGCTTACCGTTCATGGTCCAATAGCGCGGCACCGCATCCTTTACGATTGACGACAAAAGCGTACCGTGGTGCGGATTGCCTGTGATAAATGGCGGGCCGTCATAAAAGACATACGAGTTATCAATTGGACGTTGTTCGACCGACTTTTCGAAGGTCTTGTTTTTCTTCCAGTGTTCGACGAGCGCTTTTTCGTATTCACTCGCGCGACGTCGCACACCATATTTATATTTCATGCCACGCACTCCTTTCTTATTGAATAAAAAAATTCCAATTTTCATTGGAACTCTCGTGAGCGGTACCATCCAATTTCCACTACTTCTCTCTGTAGTGACACTCGTTTTATCTTTCACGCAGATTCACGGACGGTTCTAGTAGATATGCAGTCTCGCATGAAGCGTATCGTTCTTCCGTCAGCTCGCAGTTGATTGCTGCTCAAACGCTTTATGCTTGCATTATAGCATATTTGTTCAATAGTTTGCAATTTTTTCGTCAGTCTTCAATCAAATAAATGCGCTTATCAAAACCGCCACGTTTTTTACGCTTCTGCTCGGCCGCAGACATAATATCATCCAAACTAAAATGGTCAATTTTTCGCGAGCGCCAACATTACTTCCAACACGTCGCCCAATTCTTCTAATCGATGCTCGGCCGTATCGCCACCCCTCGCCGCAATCGTCTCCTCGCATTCTTCGCGCAGCTTTCGTTCAAGCTCAGCCATATATTCGTCTTCGCTCAAAATCCGAGTCTTCGGCTCGCGACCATCCTCCGCGATGATTTCTGGAATCCGATCGCGCACCAATTTGTTATATTTCATTAATCCTCCAGCGTATAAAATGCTACGTCATCAAAGCGCGGGACGTTCTCCTCGCCCGTCCATTGTTGCACCATCTGACTCGAATCATCAATCGCGATAAAAGTTGGGTAGCGCACAATGCCGTAAGCTTCACAAAAACCCGTACCCGCTGGAGTGTCCGGGTCGACGCTTTCAATTTGTTTACCCGTACGGTGCTCAAAATCGTGCAACCATTCTTCAATTTGGCGACTATAGTCCATCCCCTCACGCCAAACTACTACCACCCGCATAGTTTTACTCCTTTGTCTCTTTACGTTGCTTCATACGTTCGCGCTGTTCAACAATGCTTCTCTCGAGGTCGTCTAAGGTCTTAAACTCCTTAAATACGCTCGCGAAACGCACGTAGGCCATCTCATTTGTGTCAGACAGCACCTCAAGAATCGTCTCGCCAATTAAGCTTGAAGGAATCTCGTCTTTACCCTTCTCGTAAATCATCTCCTCGACTTGATCAACGATATTCTGAACATCCAGATCGCTGTCGAAGTATTTACCTACCGAATTGCGTACCGCTTTCATTAATTTTTCACGGTCAAAAGCTTCGCGTGAACCGCTCCGTTTACGCACCATCATTCCCGGACGTTCAATTCGCTCATAAGTCGTAAAGCGATGTTTACCATCCAAAGAGATACGTCGACGGCGAATCATCGTGCCATCTTGCGACTCGCGGCTCTCGATTACTTTGCTTTCACCAATTTTCAGGTGGCTCATAAAGACCTCCTAACTAGTCTTTATTCTTTTTACGGCGACGTAGGATGGCTGGCATATCGCTGTCATCTGCATCACTGCTATTCTCAGTGCGAATATTATCCCACATATTAACAGTCGTAGCTTCCGTAAAATCACTCGAGGTAGCTTCTGGCTTAGCCGGCTCTTCGACTGGCGCTGCTGCAACCGGATCAGCCATCGCTTGGCTCGGTTCCGTTACGCGCATCGGCTCAACGGCTTGATAAGTATCCTGGGCACGCGGATCGTCGCTATAATATTGCGAATCGAAACCCGTCGCTACCACTGTAACGATAATTTCATCTTCAAGTTCTGGGCGAATTGAAGCACCCCAAATAATATTGGCATCTGGGCTAACACTTGCGGTAATGAGTTCGGCAGCTTCTTGCATTTCGCTCATTGTGACATCATAACCGCCAGCAACCGAGAACAAAACGCCGCGTGCACCGTCGATCGAAACTTCGATTAGTGGCGATTCGATGGCTTGTTGTGCAGCGATGCTAGCGCGATTCTCGCCAGATGCACGACCGATGCCCATAAGAGCCGAGCCCGCATCTTTCATAATCGCTTTCACGTCAGCAAAGTCCAAGTTAATCAAAGAATGTTCAGTAATGAGCTCGGAAATACCTTGCACGCCCTGACGAAGCACTTCATCAGCAATCTTGAAGGTTTCCAGAATTGGCGTACGCTGATCAATCGTCTGAAGCAAACGATCATTCGGAATCGTAATCAAGGCGTCTACATTGCGCGCCAAACGTTCAATTGCCCAATCGGCATTTGCTTTGCGCTTTGCGCCTTCAAACGAGAATGGTTTTGTAACGACACCTACAGTCAAGATATCTTGCTTACGCGCCTCTTCGGCAACGATATAGCCAGCACCAGAACCAGTACCACCGCCGGCACCGAAGGTAATAAATGCCATGTCTGCGCCCGCCAAAGAGTTCTTAATCTCTTCGCGGCTTTCTTCTGCGGCACGTTCGCCAACTGTCGGATCAGCACCCGCGCCAAGGCCATTCGTCGTATCATGACCAAGATGCACTTTTACGTCCGCCTTGGAGTTATGCAAGGCTTGTGCATCGGTGTTCATCGCAATAAATTCGACGCCATTCAAACCTGCGTCGCGCATGCGATTTACGGCAGAACCGCCAGCGCCACCGACGCCGATAACTTTAATACTAGCTGTGCTTTCCACCTCACCCGGCTTTACTTCAGGCATTGTATTAACTCCTCACTTGAATTCTTATCTATTAATATAACATCTGTATAAATTTTTTGCTAGCAAAATTACAGATTACTTGAATTTTGCTAAGATTTTTTTCAGGAAACCGCCATCGCTTTTCGCTTTTTTCGGCTTTTTGCCTTTAGCGACGCCGAAACCTTCTTCGCTTGGCGTAATCTCTGCATTTGCCATCATAAGACCAATCGCTGTCGCATATTCCGGCTTCAAAATATCCTCGCAAACACCCGTAATTCCATCAGGTTTACCAATTCGTACGGCAAGCTCTACTTGATCACGCGCATATACATCAATATCGCGCATCTTTGCGCCACCACCAACTAACACTAAACCTTCCGGCAAGCGCTTGTCATAACCAGCTTGTTTTAGTAGCTTACGTACGCCCTCAAAGATTTCTTCGAGACGCGCCTCTACGACTTCGTCGACTTCCTTGCGCGAGAATGTCAGTTCATCGCGTCCACGCTTAATTACAATATCCTTCTCAGTTTCGCCAAATTTCGCCGAAACAAAACGAACCTTTATCTCTTCTGCTATCTCTGGGATAGTTTTCAGCACCGTAGCTAAATCATTCGTAACATCATTACTACCAAGCGGCACCACACCGACAAATTGCAACTCGCCTTCATCGTAAATTGCCACACCAGTAGTCGAACCGCCCATGTCTACTACGCCAACACCGTTCTCGCGCTGGCGGCTCGTAATCACTGAGCGTGCCGCCGCCATCGCTGACGGCTCAAGATATTCTATATGTACATTGATTTGCTCGCAAGCCTTACGTACATTATCGCAATCTGGCGCCAAAGCCGACACAACGTTTGCGCGAAGCTCCAAACGCGCACCCTGCATTCCAATTGGCTCTCTAATGCCGCCCTGACCATCTAAAATATATTCGTATGGCATCAAGGCAAGCGTCTCGCGATTTGATGGCACCTTACCCGCCGTAGCAGTGGAGTTAATTCGGTTCAAATCTTCTTCATTAATCTCATGATTAGCCATACCAATCGCAATCATCCCCTCAACTTTTGCGCTACCAATGTGCGAACCGTTCACATTCGCCATCGCCGCATCAATGAACTGACCACTCATCGACTCTACCGCCTTTAGGCTCATATCGATAGACTTGGCCGGCGAATTTAATTCTTTGATAATACCTCGGCGTAGACCTTCGGATGGCGTTTCGCCATAACCGACTACAGAAATCACGCCGTCGTTACCGACGCGCCCCTGTACTGCACGTACGTAATTCGTACCGATATCTATGCCAACAACATAGCGAGCTTTTTCTTCCATAAGCTTATTGTAGCATATCAGATTACGCTTGCGTTAAAATCTCGTAGCCGTCCTCTGTAACCAAAATCGTATGCTCAAAATGACAACCAAGCGAACCATCGCGCAAGCAAACCGTCCATCCGTCATCTCCTTGTACTACCACTGTATCTGGTTTGCCTAAGCTCGACATCGGCTCGATGCAAAGCGTATCGCCAACTTGCAATGTGTAACCGTGTCCCTTCTTACCATAATTCGGCACCTCTGGCTCCAAATGCATTTTTTCGCCAATAAAGTGGCCGACATAATTGCGAATCACGCCAAGCTTGCCCTTCTCGAGCTGCTTCTCAACGGCATAGCCAATATCGCCCAACTTCGCTCCCGGACGCACCTGCGCGATACCTTCGTAAAGCGCCGATTCCGTGAAGCTAAGTAGGTGTTTTTGTGCCGCCGACGGCTTACCTACAATCATCGTAAAAGCCGAATCGGTATAATACCCCTTGTACTTAATCACGAGATCATAGCTAACCTTATCGCCCTCCTCAATCTCGATATCTTTTGGAATGCCATGAATCAACTCATCGTTCACGGAAATACAAATCGAACCCGGGAAATCGACATCTGGCTCATAATAGGCCACACTAGCGCCATATTCCAAAATCTTCGACTCGACAAACTTATCAATTTCTTTGCCAGTTAATCCCGGTTTTGTGAATTCGCGCAAGTCAGCAAAAATTTGCGCCATAATTTTTCCACCCTCGCGCATTGCGCTAATTTTTTTCTCGTTCATTTATTCGATTTTCTCCGTTTGGGTATTAATTATACTCCAGTCCATTAAAACTTTTTCAATTCTCTCTGTTACTTCGTCGACTGTACCTTCACCATCAACCTCAACAATTTGCACGCCCGCCGTCTTTAAAGTTTCGGACATTGAATAAATTGTTTGTTCAAATAAGTTCCAGCGCTTCTCGATTGACTCGCGCGTGTCGTCTTCGCGTCCGCGCTCCTGCAAGCGTCGCCACAATTCGTCGTGCGAAACTCGTAAAATTATCGCGCCCTGAATCTTCTCGACATCACCATTTTCAACTATCCAATTCGCCTGCCATTCGTCGCGCGGATATCCGTCCAAAACCACATTTGGCTTGCCGTCCGCCAAAGCCTCCTCGGCTGCATCGTGCATCATGCGCACCACTAAATCATCCGGCACCAACTCCCCCTTTAGCATAATCGCTTCGAGTTCCGGATCGTGACGATTGCGCAGTAACTGTCCTACCGATAACCACTCCCAACCATGGTTTTCTGACAAGCGCTGACCTTGCAAGCTCTTTCCGCTCCCCGCCGCGCCAAATAAGATAATCATTTTACCTCCTTTTTCTTTTCACTAAAAATACCCCGTCTTAAGGGGGTATTTCCTATTTAAGACCTAATTTCATGCGTTCGGCTTTTTCGGCTTTGCGCTTGTCGCGCAAGATAGCCTTGAGGCGACGTTCGCGTTTGGAAATCGGCTTCGAGAAGCGGAGACTTTCCTTCGCGGTTGCCATTACACCACTCTGTAAAACCTTGCGGTTGAAACGGCGAATCACGTTCTCGTTCGCTTCGTTCTGGTCTTTTCTGGTTACTTTTATTGCCATACTGTCCATTATCTTAGCATATCTTTCACATTCTTTCAAGAGATATTAGGCTACCCTCAAGCGTCGTCTTTCCTCTAAATTCATTCTTTGTCAGCATAAACTGCACGCGCACCCGCTCTCCAACATGCACCTTGCTCCATTCTGGCGCTGCATAAAACCCCATCATCTTCATTGGCTTTCCTTGTTTATCGCTAAGCGTAATCGATAGATGTTTCTCTTTAAGCATTCGACACCCCTCTACGACGCCAGTAAATTCGAAAATCGGCTCAGTATTACCATCACCAAACGGTTCCAATAAACATATCTCGTCAAACAATTCCTCGGTCACGCCCGAAAAATCGCTCAGTACAATGTCGCTCGCGATTCGCAAATACTTCTCTTGGTTCTTTAATTTTAAGGATCGATAATACTTTTGGACGAAAACCTGAAAATCCGACAATTTCTTCGCTTCCAAGCTTAAACCACACGCACCAGCATGGCCGCCACCAGTTAAGAGTATGCCATCTGGGCAATTCTGCAAAACGTCTGCCAATGAAAAATCGCCAAAACTCCGGCCAGAACCCTTCAGCCTCCCATCGCCTAAATCCGTTAATGCGAACGCCGGCTTATGATACAGCTCAACTAAACGCCCTGCAATAATCCCTAAAATCCCCTCATGCCACTGGCCGCAAGTTACGATCACTGGCTCTCTATCATCTACGGCAATTTCTTTCACGGCTCTATCTTGCGCCTCGCGCCGTTCTTTATTTAGCCCATCTAATTCATTCGCTAGCGCAAAAGCCTTCGTTCGACTCGTCGACATCATCAAATCTAGTGCCAAATCTGCGCTCTTCATTCTTCCGGCCGCGTTTATCCTTGGTCCAAGCTGAAACCCAATCGCGTGCGTATTTAGTTTCGCTAAATCTACGCTCGCCGCCCGCGCTAGTTCTTTTATGCCCGGCCTACGTGTCCTAGCAAGAACCTTCATGCCGTAGTAGCTCAAAATACGGTTCTCTTCGCGTAGTTCCATCGAATCACAAATCGTGCCAATCACTACTAAATCAAGTAGCCATTTCTCTTGGCCATCGCACTCGCCACCGTTTTGGTCAGCATTCAAAGCGCGCGCCAAAGTAAATGCCACCCCCACTCCCGCCATTCGCGTACCGACCTTATCGCCACGCTTCGGGTTTATTACCGCTACTGCTGAAACTGGCATAGATGGTATCTCGTGATGATCAGTTACGACCGTATCAATACCGCGCTCTTTCAGTGCTGCAATTGTCTCTTCCGAGCCAGAGCCGCAGTCTACCGTAATGACTAATTTTGCGCCTCTATGCGCGATTTTATCCACTGCCGGTAGATTCAAACCATAACCATCTGTAAAACGGTTCGGTAAAATCACTTCAATCTTTTCACAGCCATAATATTTCAACGCGTCACGCATTAGCGTGCTTGCCGTCACGCCATCCGCATCATAATCGCCATATATAATAATCTTTTCGTCGCGCTCGCGCGCCTGGCGAATTCGCGCCACTGCCTTTTTTACGCCTTTCATATTTCCAGGCGCAAACAACTCATCGTACTTAGGGTATAAAAAATGCTCATCAAGCCCACGCTCTCTGAGCAACTGCGCAAAAATATCCGTCATCCGATAATCTTATTCGGCGATTTCTTCGCGTCTTCTGCCTGTTGGCTCTTAATTACAATACTCTGTAACTCTTTCAAAATCGGGAACTGTTTGTTGGTCTGATAAATGCTAGTGTTTCCCTTTTTCGTCACTACCAAGAAACCACCCTTCGTCATTCTGCGGAGCTCCCGCTGAATGTTGCCAGGATCTTCTTTGATCAGCTTCGACAAGCCACGCACATGCGTCTTGAAATCTGGATACTTGGCAAAGACCACAATAATCTTCCGCCGCACCCGACTTGTAACGAAAACGTCTAACATTAACCTCCTTACTTGTTTTTATTTTAGCGATTTTTTGTAAAAATGACAACAGATTTTTGCGAAATTATTTCCCCTAATACGATAGAGTATAATGTAATTATTATGAGTTATTACCTGATTGCGCCCGCCAAGACATTCCATCAGAGCGACAATATGCTGACTTACGCATCAGAAGAACCTCTTTCGCCTGGCCATATCGTCGAGATCCCTCTTGGCAAGCAAACCACTATCGGCATCGTATCGGGAAAAACCTCTCAACCAAATTTCGAAACCAAGCCAGTCATCCGCAAAATCTATGAAACTCCCCTTCCGCCGCATCTCTTAAAGGCCCTCTTTTGGATTACCGATTATTATCGTTGCCCACTCTCGAGCGTCATTCAAGCTATGCTCCCAGCCGGCATTACTAAAAAACGCCGTAATCTTAAAAAAATCGTTCAACCGAGCGCTCCATCCATCGAGAATCCACTCAATGCTGCCCAAAAACGCGCTATTAAGGACATCGAATCAAGCTCCGCCAACACTATCCTTCTTCATGGTATTACTGGTAGCGGCAAAACTAATGTTTACATCGAACTCGCCAAGCATATCCTTGTCAAAAACCAATCTGTCATCATTTTAGTCCCAGAAATTGCCCTCACTTCTCAATTAGTCGCAAACTTTCGCGCTCATTTTCCAGAAATAACCCTTATTCATTCCGCCCAAACCGAAGCTGTCCGCCATCATATCTGGGAAAAGACACTGAATAGCCCTGATCCACAAATCGTTATCGGCCCGCGCTCCGCCCTCTTTGCGCCTGTCCGCAATTTGGGTCTTATTATTATCGACGAAGCGCACGAACCCGCCTATATCCAAGACCAAAACCCCAAATATTCCGCCCTTCGTCTCGCCGCGGTTATGTCGAAAACTGTACTTGGTAGCGCCACACCGCTCATCGCCGATTATTATATCTGCAAACGACACTCCGCCATTACCGAGCTTACCGAACTAGCCATTAAGCAAGACAAACACGCCGAGTTGCAAATCGTCGATCTTAAAAATCGCCCAGATTTCACTCGCAGCCAAATCTTAAGTAACCAGCTCATTGCTGAAATCCAAGACTCGCTGGACCACAATACTCAATCCATGATTTTCCATAATCGTCGCGGCACCGCCCCTCTTACCATTTGCGACCATTGCGGTTGGCAAGCGCTCTGCCCAAACTGTTTTTTACCGCTCGTCTTGCATGCCGACGCTTATCAAATGCGTTGTCACACTTGCGGACGTCATTTCCCTGTCCCCACTGACTGCCCAAACTGCCATAATGCTACCATCCATCATAAAGGATTCGGTACCAAAGCCATTGAGGACGAGCTTTATCGTCTATTCCCGTCGGCTAAAATCGCCCGCTTCGACGCCGACACCACTAATGGTCAGCAACTCAGCCAAATCTACGACCAAGTCCATTCCGGAAACTACGACATTATTGTCGGCACTCAAATGATTGCCAAAGGTTTCGATTTTCCAAAACTTCGCACACTCGGCGTCGTCCAAGCCGATGCTGGCCTTAGCCTGCCAGACTATTCATCTGAAGAACGAACATTTCAATTAATCACCCAAGTCATTGGCCGCGCCAATCGCGGTCACCAAAACAGCAAAATCATTATTCAAACTTTCCAGCCCGACTCCCCCGTTATTCAATACGCTTGCGCTGGCGATTATAGTAATTTTTATAAATATCTACTTCAACGCCGCAAACAAAGTGTCCTCCCCCCATATAGTTTCTTACTCAAACTTTCGCTGACTTATAAAACCGAACGCGCCACCACCCAAAATGCTCGCAAATTGAATAAAAAAATTATTCAATTTATCGCCCAAAATACCCTCACGAACGTTTCCGTCACACCACCGATGCCCGCTTTTCATGAGCGTAGTAATTCTGGCTATACTTGGGACATCGTCATTAAGGCTAAAAAACGCCAAGATTTGCTCTCTATTTTCGACTCTCTAGATAAACCGCCGCAACTCCATTATGTATTTGACCCACTCTCTCTCTTGTAAATACACGCTTATGCTCGCGAATTAACAGATTATATGTTAGAATTTTGCTAATATGAGCAAGCAAAAGAAAACCACTAAGCCGGTCATTACAACGCCCGACCCACGCCTTCGTCAAAAATCGACCAAAGTTAGCCAAATCGACGACGAAGCCAAGCAAATCATCGCCGAGATGATTCAATCTTGCATCGATTGGGAAAATACGCACGAATTCGAGCTCTCTGCTGCCATGGCCGCACCGCAGCTTGGCTACAATCGTCGCATTATTGTCGTCCGCGAAGACATGTCTAATAAAGACAACGCTAATTTTATTGCGCTCATCAACCCCGAAGTCATTAAAACCGAAGGTAAAACTCTCTATGATTACGAAGGCTGCCTTTCCGTTCCGACTATTTATGGCAAAGTTCCCCGCCCAGCCAAAGCTCGCATTAAAGCCGTTCTCGAGGATGGCACCGAAGTCCGTCTCAAGGCGCAAGATTTTCTTGCTCGCACACTTCTGCATGAGATCGACCATCTAAACGGCATCCTCTTTATTGATCACATTAAAGATCAAACCGACGCTTTTTATAAGCTCGACGACAAGGGCGATCTCGTTCCGCTCGATTACGACAAATATATTAAAGATAATAAAGATCTTTGGCCAGACGATGAAGAATAATCGCATTATTTTCTTTGGCAACGAGCAGCTTGCTCAAGGCATTAAGGCTAGTACGCCGATTTTCGACGCCCTCTTAGACAACAATTACGAAATCTGCGCCCTCGTGCTTCCCGCCGCGCACGTTCGCAAACCATTCCAGATTGCCGTTAAAGCCAAAAAAGCTGGCATTCCAATTCATTACGTTACCAAAGGTCGTGAATTATTACCTATCATCGAACAGTATCAACCGCAGCTCGGCGTACTCGCCGCCTTCGGCAAACTCGTACCACAGAGCGCTATCGACGCCATCCCAGACGGCATTATTAATATTCACCCATCTTTACTACCAAAATATCGCGGCACTACCCCAATTGAGGCACCACTCTTAAACGGCGACACTAAGACGGGCGTATCTGTTATGCGTCTCGTCAAAGAAATGGACGCCGGCCCACTGCTCGCTCAAGCCGAAGTTAAAATTACCCCAGAAACTACTAAGCAGAATCTCTATGAAGCCCTCTCTGCCAAAGGCACCGAGCTACTTTTGCAAGTTTTGCCTGGAATCCTCGCAAAAAATGTCGCTGAGACCGCACAGAATGAAGCACAAGCGACTTTCACGACCAAACTTGATAAGTCACAGTCGGAACTCAAATTCGCCAATAAAGGCGCCCAGGAGCTCGTGAGAGAGGTTATTGCATTTGCCGGTTTCCCAAAATCCAAGACCATTTTACTTGATATCCCATGCACTATCACTAAGGCGCACGTCGCCGACGTGCCAACCACAATTCTCGACCAGAAATGCGCCGACGATAAATATTTCGTCATCGATCGCCTTTTGCCAGAAAACTCCAAAGAAATGGACGCCAAGAGTTTCCTAAACGGCCACCAAAAATAAACCGCAAAAAATACCTATCGCAACCGGAGGCTATCAACCAGTAAGCGATAGGTGTTTTTGTTAACTATTTGCCAAAATTGCGTCTTTTTGCTGCGAAATTTCTTCTTGTAATTCGCCCATTACGTCATGAATAATTTGCTGATATTGTGGGCAGTTCTGATCAAGCCATTTAGCAGTCACATAGTCCGCCAAGAGCATTTGATCGTCGCCTTCCGCATCGGCATCTTCTTTCAATTTGATGAAAGTTTCGTCATTCTGATAGTCGCCGAGTTGGTCGAGCCATTTCTGAACAGTTCCTTGATCGTTATCAATAATCTTCTCAAATTCGTCGAGCTGCTCATCAGATAAGCCCTCGCTCATCTTTTCGCCAATGCGAACTTCGAGTTGATCCTGCGCATATTGCAAAAAGTTGTCTTTTTGCTCTTGTGGCATATTAGAAAGCCCTACCTGCTCCAGGAAGCTTTCGTCAAATTGAAACATAGCCTTTTTCTCCTATTTTTTTACATTGTATCACAAAAAGGCTAATGTTTAAAAACTAAGCAATTTTCTTCTTCTTGAATTCGCGCACAAAGAATTTAATCGTGTCGCCAATCTCAAGCTGAATCTTCTTTTCGGTCTTCAGCGACATGCCGCCAATCTCACCTTCCGCGAGCGACGGCACATCAACCTTGCCCTCTTGAGTATTCTTTACCTCAATCTCACCAAGCAATTCTTTCTTGCGGTAGGCGCGGCCCAGCATACCTGGCGCTACGCGACCGCTCTTTACTTGACCGCCACAGATAATCTCATTCTTTTCCGTCCGGAAAACGCCCTTAATTTCAAGCTCGCCGGTTTCGTTCTCGACCACTTCGGCATCGAGCATATTTTCCATATCGTGTTTGGCATCATCCAAAAGTTCATAAATCACCCGGAATACGCGTACTGGCACACCGTTACGCTCCGCCATCTTGGCAATTGCATTTGGCACCGTTACGTTGAAGCCGTAAATTACAGTCTGGCCGCCAGATGCCATATAGATATCGTTTTCCGAAATCGCGCCCACGCCCGTCGAAACGATATTTAGCGTAATCTCACCTTGCGTATCAATCATGCGGAGCGAATCTACCACCGACGTCACCGAACCCTGCACATCACCCTTTACGATCACATTGAAGGTCTTCGTATTATCGGCCACATTCATCATGCGGAGCATATCTGTCGCCGTCACGTTCGCGTTGGCAGTTTCGTTTGCCTCGGCCTGTGCGTTAAGAAGCGCCATCTTGCGCGCCGTCTTTTCGTCGGCCACTTCTTCGAATTTGTCACCAAAGTTTGGTAATTCTTTAAAGCCAGTAATCACTACCGGCGTAGATGGCGTCGCCTTCCCCTTCGGGCGGCCTTTCCAGTCCATCATTGTGCGCACTTTTGCATAAGTCTTGCCAGCCACAATAAATTCGCCAGTCTTCAATTCACCACCAGTAACCAAGAGATTCACTACCGAACCGCGCCCGACTTCCATATGACTCTCGATTACGAGACCTTCGGCCGGAATCTTCTCATCTGCCTTCAATTCGTCAATATCGGCCGTCAAGAGAATCATATCGAGCAATTTCTCAGTGTTTTCACCAGTCTTCGCAGAAATCGGCACCATAATCGTATCGCCACCCCACTCTTCTGGATTTAAATTAAAATCAGTTGCAAGCTGTGCTTTCGTGCGATCAATATTCGCACCTTCCTTATCAATCTTGTTAATTGCTACAATAATCTTTGCGTTGGCCGCCTCGGCAAACTTGATCGCCTCCGCCGTCTGCGGCTTCACGCCGTCATCGGCTGCCACTACAATCACTACAATATCAGTCAACATTGCGCCGTGTTGGCGAATTGCCGCAAAGGCTTCGTGGCCTGGCGTATCGAGGAAGGTAATCTTGCGGTCTTTATATTCCATCTGATAAGCCGAAATATGCTGTGTAATGCCACCCGCCTCTCCTTCGACGGTTTTCTTTTTCAAAAGTGTATCAAGTAAAGTTGTTTTGCCGTGGTCAACGTGGCCCATCACCGCTACTACTGGCGGGCGTTCTTTAGCATCCTTCGATAATTCACGTTTAATGCCTGGAATCTTGGCGGAATTTTCCTTGCGCTCAAACCGCACATTCGTAAAACCCAACTCCTCGGTCATAATCTGCGCCGTCTCCGCATCAAGGCGCTGATTAATCGTGGCCATAATACCATTCTTAAACAATTCGCCAATCAAATGCGTCACCGAAACACCCAAGGCGTTTGCTAGCTCGTCTACCGTTATCGAGCCAGAAATCTGTATCACCTTTTCTTCCACTTTCTAGCTCCTTTCTGTTTAGATTTCTATGCGAGTGTATAAAAAATACACAAAAACTTTCTTTATTTTACCATATCTTAAGCTAAATATCAAAAAATATTCCTCAACGCCTTAATGGAAGAATAGTATCTTCTACGGAATATTCCGCAGGCCGCTGCCGAGGAGAAGAAAAAATCCCCCCGTAAAGACGGGCGGGATTTATTTCGGTTCCTAGAAGATTTATTCTTCCTACTTTTTGTCAGCAAAGCTAAGGGAAATCTTGCGACCTTCCTTGTCGATGTCGAGCACCTTGAATTCTTTGCGCTCATTAAGCGTAAAGATCTTCTCTGGGTCTACATCGCTGCCTTCGCCGAGCTCAGATACGTGCACCAAAGCTTCCACCGCTGGCGAAATCTGCACGAAAGCGCCGAATGGCGTAATACGAGTAATCGTACCTTCAACTTTGTCGCCCTTCTTGAAGTTGGCAATCTCAGAAAGCCATGGATCTTCTTGAAGTTGCTTCATCGAGAGGCTGAGGCGATCTTTGTCGATAGCAATAATCTTTGCTTCAACCGTTTCGCCAACCTTTACGTAATCAGCTGGACTGTTTACACGTTCCCAAGAAATCTCGGAAATATGTACGAGACCTTCAATACCGTCAACATTAACGAAGATACCGAAGTCTACAACACCAGTCACCACGCCTTTTACGACGTCGCCCACCGCGAGCTTAGCGAAGCGTTCTGCGAGACCGTCTTTGATCGCTTCCTTCTCAGAAAGAATCAATTTGTTGGTCTTGCGATCGGCATCGAGAATGCGTACGCGAATAGTTTGGCCTACCAAAGAGTTGAGGCGTTGAAGGATTTCATCCTTATCTGAACCGCCAACACGTGGGTAGTGTTCAGCCGAAAGCTGAGAAACTGGCAAGAAGCCACGGATGCCTTCGTACTCGACCAAGAGGCCGCCACGGTTTGCATCGTATGGTTGAACTTCGATAATTTCACCAGCATCGAGCTTGGCGGAAATTTCATCCCAACCTTTCTCTTTTACGGCTTTGCGGAGCGATAGCAATACCATGCCATCTTCCATTTCGGTATCGATGACGCTAGCAGAAACTGCATCACCTTCCTTGAGCTGACGACCGAAAGCAACTTCGCGACGTGGCACAAGACCCACACCACGGGAGCCGAGGTCAATCAGAATCTCGTGTTTCTTGACGGACATAACCGTACCTTCGATCGTGTCGCCAAGTGCAATAGGCTTAAACTCCTCGCCTGCGAGAAGCTCGTCCATTGTAATTTTAGCTTTTGTGGCCATTTATTATATTTTCCTTTCGCTGGAACTACTCACTCTCTCTCGTGCGCGCACCAGAAAAAATGAGTAGCTCCATGCTACTCATTATTCTAACCTGTTTTACAGATAAAGTAAAGCTTAAGCCTGTTTTTTGAGGGAGATATTATACGTTGCGAGACCAGCAATTACTGCAAAAGCCACAATTGCCATTAAGTTATCGGCCGGACCAGTCTTTGGCATCTTCTTCGTATCAGATGTCGCTACCTTATCAGAAGCATCGCCAGTCTTATCAGTGCTACTTGCGGCTTCTTTCTTTTTGGCATCTTCTTTTGCCTTTGCTTCCGCTTCTGCCTTCTCTTGTGCAGCTTTTTCCTCAGCGGCTTTCTTCTCGGCAGCCTTCTTCTCTTCTTCGCTCTGAGCATCACTTGAGCCATTATTGTCGTTGCTACCGTTTTCGCTATTGCTGCCGTTCTCGCCAGCTTCAATTTCGCCGCTCACGGAAGAATTCGTATCATTCGACGCTAGTTCAGCATTCGGTTTTGGCGAGGACATCGTGACGGCCACAATCAAGCCCGCAATCAAGATTACGCCAATTAAGCCGGCGATAGCACCCCAACCCCAACGTTTGTATTTGGTATTTGCGTCCATTTTATAACTCCCTAAAAATGTTGTAAAAATTATATCACGCTATCTCTGTTTCCGCAAGTCGCCATCAGATGCTATAATGGATACATGTATCTATGTATCGATATCGGAGGTACCAAGACTCTTATCGCCCTCGTCGACGCCGCGGGCAATATCCTTCATTCTGTCAAATTCGCCACTATTCAGAACCAGCGCCAGTTTTACGAAAATCTCCGCCAACAAATCCGTGTCAATTTCTGCATCTCTAACATCAAGTCTTGCGCCGTTGCTATGCCAGGCATCGTCAAACGCAACGTCGCCATCTGGCTCGGCAATCTCGACTGGCACGATTTCGACATCGCCAAACAACTCAAAGAAGATTTCGGCCTCACCGTCTACGTCGAAAACGACGCTAATCTCGCTGCGCTCGCCGAGGCACACCATTCCAAAGGTCGCTCGCTTTATTTCACCTTCTCTACCGGTATCGGTGGCGGCGTAGTCGAGGATGGTCAACTCGCCAAACGCTATAGCGACTTCGAGCCCGGCCACGTTCTTTACACCTACGAGGGTGTCGAAAAAGAATGGGAAGATTTTGCCGCCGCCAGCGCCATCAATGCCAAATATGGCAAAATGGTCGACGAAATCACCGATCCCGAAGATTGGCTCGATATTACCCACCGCATGCTACTTGGCCTCACCCCAATGACTACCTCTATCAAGCCCGATCGCATCATCTTTGGCGGCCCACTCGGCCTTGCGCTCAATACTTATCGCACTCAGCTACGCAAACAACTCAGCGCCAAACTCCCAGCCAAAGTCAAAATGCCGCGCCTTGTGGTGGCCAAGTACGGCAGCTTCTCAGTAATTTACGGATGCTACCGCTATGCCAAGCTTAAAGAGTCTCATCGCTAAACTTCGCGCCAACTACCCCGCCCTCGTCATCGAGAGCGGCGAGCGCGCTCAATTCACCCCGCCAAATAAGCTTTTTTATGCGCCAAATACCACTCCACTCGAGCTTCTGCATGAGCTCGGCCATTATCTAAATAAACAACATAGCTACGCTAGTGACATCGAGCTTCTGCGTATCGAATCCGAAGCCTGGGAGCAGGCCCGCCAACTTTGCACAAAATACGGAGTCAAATGGGATGAAGATTTCGCTCAAGACCACCTCGACACTTATCGCGATTGGCTCCACGCCACATCTCTCTGCAAGAATTGCAATCTCGCTGGCTATCAAGACGACGCCGGCCTCTATCATTGCGCACTTTGCGGCGCCACTTGGCCATCCCGCATCGCCCCCGAAGATTTCTAGCGCTTGCTTTATTTTGGCGTAATATGCAAGCTTTTAAGAATATTTCGGAAGTTGCTACTGAGAAGAAGAAAAAATTCCCCCGTAAAGACAGGGGAAATTTATTTCGGTTCTTAAAAGCTTATATATTACGCAGATTTTTTAGCTTTACCGCGCTTAGAAATACGGCCACCCTTCGCACCAGCAATCTTAGCTAGTTCTGGGTTAGCAGCAAAGCCACCAGTGTGACCATTGCGACCACCTTTACGACCGATCTCGGCGTAAAAGTCTTTACCATATTTGTTCTTGTTCGTAGCGGCAGCTTTCTGACCACCAGCTTTAGTTCCAGCCATTTCTAGCTCCTTCTGCCCACCATATAACTTATTATTGCCACCCTTTTTACGAGAACCGCCACTCAACAAGAGTGCCTTTCTCAGGTGCTTATGGCTATTTTAGCATAATGCTTCCGTTTTGTCAATACGTTTTTGTTTAAAAAGATGTTATAATAACCGAACATTCTCTTGTGGAATAACATCAAACTTTTCCACAAACAAGCATTGACACTATATCACAAGCGATATAAAATACCTATAGAATTTGAGGGCGATGCGAGAACCCTCAATGTTACACCAAAATACCTCCGATTTATTGTGATCGGAGGTATCTTTTATCATCTTTTTACCGAAAACGGCCTTAGAACGCGTTTTACGCGCTCATGCATTTTCTCACCCCTGTTAATAATAAATTTCGCGCACGCCACTCGCCTTCGCGCTGTTCAAAATGCCATTTACTTTGTCATAAATGTCATTCGCGAAACCCTGCGTGATATTTAGTTTATTCGCAATCTCCATCATAATTCGACCACGATAAGTGCCCCATTGCCAATAATTATTCTTAATTAACGGAATCATATCATACATCTGCCCATTCGTAAGATAGGTACTACGCTGCACCAAATTCCACAACTCCTCTTTGCTCATAGACTCCACTATATCACAAAAAACGTGAATTTTTGCAAAATATCCAAAAAATCACGTTTTTTCGCAAAAACTGGTCAAAACAGATAGATTTTACGCCATATTTCCGCCATTTCCGCAACCAAAAAACGTGAATAAAACCGCTTTTGCTAAAATATTAACGTTTTTTCATCTAGAAGCAATCGCTCAAAAAAAGACCGCCTCACGGCGGCCTTCCTATTAAAATATCTTATTTTCCAAATAAGCCCTTAATCTTTTCGACGGCACCGCTCGCCAGCACGCCCGCCACCGCTTCATAAATCTTATTCGCGATGCCTTCGTCAATTTTCAGCTTTTCGACCAACATTTTAATAATATCGTCCTTGTTGGCCCGCCCAACGAAATTTTGCCCTTCCAGCAAGCCGCCTGCCTTCGCAATCACGTCGTCCGGCAAATCAACTTTTTCTTTAATGGCTGCAATGATTTTATCTTTATCCATCCTACTCTCCTTTTTTTACATTGTACTATTTAATAACATTAATGCCGTCGAGCTATCCATAGCCCACCAAATACACACAATTATAGCCAAGGACCCCAATGCTACCCCAATTAATGCCATCCAAATTCGTTTGCCAGCATCTTTATATAAGCTAATCATCCCTGTCACGAAAGACGCAAATAGTAATACCCCAACACCACCAATTAACGCAGGCGCTACTATCAACATAAACAACATACCCACCCCCATCGCCTCATTAGTGCCCGCAAATCTCGATTGCAATAATCTAAATAAAATCACACCAAACGCACAAAGCATAACACCGCCTACCCCCATCAATAACGATGCTGACGCTAATTTTTCACCGCTGGCGCGCTTTTTTAACGCTTTTTTTTGCACTCGGCTTATTATTCTGCATTAGAATAATTATACCATTCCGCTAATACTAAAAAACGCCCAAACGGGCGATCGTGATGGTGGAGTAGGCTAGGCAAGATTGCCTATACCATACCCCATGTGCTTATCATCTTATCATTGAAAATTAAAATTGTCTAGCTAAACCTAATTCGTAGGTAGATTTGCTCAGAGAGGTATTTTCCCGTTGAAGATTAAAGTTGTCTAGATGGGTATTTTCTTCTTGCGAAGCGCGATTTCGTATCGAGCAAGCAAGAAAAAATGCCTAGATAGGCAACTTTAACTTCAATGTGGTGGGGATATGTGGACTTGAACCACAGACCTCGTCATTATCAGTGACGCGCTCTAACCAGCTGAGCTATATCCCCTACTCCCTATATTCTATCAAATAACACCATTTTACACAAGCCTCCAAATCGTGCTACAATGAGCTTATGCAATGGACTTTTAGTGTAGGATGGCTCTTCGGCGGACTTGCTATTGCGGTAGTGGGCGGCCTAATTGTTGTCTTTTATCGCCAAATCGCCGACGAATTTTTCGGTGGCGTCACCAAATATGACAAAGTTAAACTTTGGGGTATCATCATCGCCATCTTAGGTTTTATCTGCATGGCTAACCTCCACTCGCTTCTACTCTACTTCATCTTCCACTTGATCATGCCGAACGTCTTCCCTTATCTCCTCATGCCAATCGTATAAAAGCATCAAAAAGACCCTCCTTCGCGGAGGGCCTTTTTTAATCGTTCAATTCTACGCGATAAAAATCCGTTTCGCGTACATTCGCGCCGTGCGATTCATAAAAACCGCGCGCACCCGCTTTACCGTCACGATTCGACGAAGTAAACTCCAGTCGACGGCAACCTTTTTGACGCCCCCAATCTTTTACCGCTTCGAGCAGCTGTCCGCCTACGCCTTTACCGCGACATTCGCTATCTACTACTAAATCTTCCATGTAAACATTTCGATCTAGCGTCGCAATTACAGTCGAAACAATCACCATGCCAACCAATTTGCCATCATCAAGCGCCATTAGAATATCGTGATACGGCGATTCGATTAGCTCTTCGATTTTTTCGCGCGCAATCGCCGAACCATCATGCCGACTGCTCAATTGCTGGCGCAACTTCCCCATCGCTTCTGCGATTTCTGGGTCATATTCCGTCATTGGTCCAATTTCAATCATGCACCAATCTCCTTTTCGACAATCGCCGCGAGGCTATCACCGATTTCGTTTACCAACGCTTCGTCTTCACCCTCAACCAAAATTCGTAGCTTATTTTCCGTGCCCGAATAGCGGCAGAAAATCCGACCCGCACTACCGAAGCGCGTCTCCGCAACTTTTACGGCCTCGTCAAAACCGGCAATTTCTGCGAGCGGTTTCTTTTCTATTACATTTACACCCCATTGTTTCGACGGCAAATTATCGTAATGCGCCCACAAATCCGCCAAGCGGCAGCCTTTTTCGCGCATAATCTTCAACACAAATAGCGCAATAAACGTACCGTCCGAGCTATTTAGCCATGGCATTAACAAAATATGACCAGCCAACTCGCCGCCCAATCCCGCGCCCAGTGCCAAACATTTCTCTGCCACATAGCGATCGCCATTCACAACTTTTTCTACCGTAATACCCGCATCAGTCAAATATTGCAAAGTAGCTAAGTTGCTATATTCCGTCAAAACCACGGTCATGTTCGGCAGCATATTCTTCTCGGCCAAGTATTCCGCAATCAAAATCGTAATGCGATCACCATCCCAGATGCGTCCATTTTCATCAGATAACACAATACGATCCGCATCGCCATCTAGCGACACGCCGATATAATCGAGCTGGTTCGCGCGCGCGGCAGCCTTTTCTGGATACAACGCACCAAAATCCTTGTTAATATTGTAGCCATCCGGCTCTGGATCAATCTGCTCAACTTCGACTTTAAATTTCTCAAAAACTTTGCGGCTAAAATCATGCCCAGCGCCACTTGCGGCATCGAGCACTACGTGCGCGCCATCAAGATCATATTCTACATTTAGCGCCCGCTCAGCAAATTCCGCATATTGCTCTACCGCCTCGCTATTCGTCACAAAACGCAGCGGCGAATCGAGCATACCTTTATCCTCGTCGAGTTTATTCTCGAAGTAAATCTTCTCAATCTCGAGCTCTTCGGCATCGCTCGGCTTTTCACCATCTTTATTAAATACCTTAATGCCGTTATCTGTGGCCGGATTATGCGATGCAGTTAGCATAATACCCGCTTTTACATCTTCGCGCACGTCAGTCAACACTTGCAGCGCTGGCGTCGGAATAATATCCGCTTCACTCACATCCACACCTACCGCACGAATACCTTCAATGATTTCTGCCTGCATCCATGTGCCGCTCGCGCGCGTGTCGCGCCCAATTAAGATTTTTCCGCCCGGAAAATGTTTTGCAATTGCTTTACCTAAATTACGTACCATGTTTGGTCGTAGCGGAGGCTGACCGACTTTCGCGCGAATGCCATCAGTCGCTCCAAAAATCTGTTTTTCCATAGCCCTATTTTAACAGCTCTTTGGCCCCACCGCAAAACCACACAATTGTATCCAAAAACCTTAATTTTTGACAAGTGTGGTAAAAATTACACGCGCCACCCCTGTTATTTTTGTATAACAATTTTATTCAAAATGTATTGACATTATTTTTTATTAGGCTTATAGTTAAATTAGCATTTGTAGTAAATCGCAAACCACAAATGCCGCAGCTTTCCTGCAAAAACAAAAATTTACATTCAAAAACAAAAAACAAAAACCATAAACAAGACTCCGATTCGAGCATGGCATTATTTATTCTCTCAAGGCCATGACATTAACTGAATTCGGAGTCTTTTTATTCATCAAAAATCCCCCGTTGCCGGAGGATCTTTTTTAATAAGCTATTTTTTCATATCCGGCCCGCTCTGCCCGCTCGCACAGTTCCGCCTCGGCCGAATCAAGTGGCGGCATGCAGTCTATCCACCCCTCATAATGGAATTCATTGTCTATCGAGTGGCGCACAATCCCGGCAATAATCAAAATCAAGACCAATATCGCTACTAGTATCACCCAGAAACGTAGTTTCTTAGGCTTTTCTTTCACTTCTGGTGCCGTTTTCTTTGTCATACCTATATCCTATCATATTTGCACCAAAAAACGCCTCAAAAGGCGTCTAAAGGCTTAACAATTTAGTTGTGCAATTAAGCATCGTAGTATCTGTAATAGCTTTATTGCATCCTTGCGGAAATGTAATAAATCAAGCTTAAATTTACTACTGCAACCGACCTGACTATACGCGAGCTAATTAGCTTTCGTACGTCTCATTCCTTCTCTAGAAAGGAGGTAATCCATCCGCACCTTCCGGTACGGATGCCTTGTTACGACTTAACCCCAATCATCTCCCCCACCTTAGGCCGCCGAAACGGACTTCGGGTGTTGGTGACTCTCATGGTTTGACGGGCGGTGTGTACAAGACCCGGGAACGTATTCACCGCAACATGCTGATTTGCGATTACTAGCGATTCCGACTTCAAGGAGGCGAGTTTCAGCCTCCTATCCGAACTGGGACCGGCTTTGGTGCGATTTGCTTCATCTCGCGACTTCGCTTCGCATTGTACCGGCCATTGTAGCGCGATTCTAGCCCAAGGCGTAAGGGAAATACTGACCTGACATCATCCCCTCCTTCCTCCTCGTTACCGGGGCAGTTTCAGTAGAAAAATCCAACTACTGACAAGGGTTGCGCTCGTTGATGGACTTAACCAAACATCTCACGACACGAGCTGACGACGGCCATGCATCACCTGTCACTAGGTTCCCGAAGGCACAGACCACTTTCGTGGGCCTTCCTAGGATGTCAAGCCTTGGTAAGGTTTATCGTTTAGCATCGAATTAAAGATCACGCTCCACCGCTTGTGCGGGTCCCCGTCAATTCCTTTATGTTTTAATCTTGCGATCGTACTACACAGGTGGGATACTTAACGCGTTAGCTTCGCTACGGAAGGGGTCGATACCCCCCACAGCTAGTATCCATCGTTTACGGCGTAGACTACCGGGGTATCTAATCCCGTTTGCTCCCTACGCTTTCGTGCCTTAGTGTCAGAAACGCCCCAGTAACCTGCCTACGCTATCGGTGTTCCTTCTAATATCTACGGATTTCACTCCTACACTAGAAATTCCAGTTACCCATGACGCTCTCGAGCATCCCAGTTTAGCTAACAGTCTGAATGGTTGAGCCACCAGATTTCACTAGCTACTTAAGACGCCACCTACGCAACTCTTTACACCCAGTCACTCCGGATAATGCTCGGATCCTACGTATGACCGCGGCTGCTGGCACGTAGTTAGCCGATCCTTATTCATAAGTTACCGTCATATTCCTCGCTTATAAAAGCAGTTTACAACCCGAAGGCCTTCATCCTGCACGCGGCGTTGCTCCATCAGGCTTTCGCCCATTGTGAAAGATTCCCTACTGCTGCCTCCCGTAGGAGTCTGGGCCGTGTCTCAGTCCCAGTCTGGATGATCATCCTCTCAAACCATCTAACGATCGTCGACTTGGTGAGCCATTACCTCACCAACTATCTAATCGTACACAGGCCGCTCCCAAACCGCCCGAAAGCTTTAATCCGAAGATCACATGCGGTATTAGCTAATCTTTCGACTAGTTATCCCTCAGTTTGGGGTGCGTTCCCATGCGTTACTCAGCCGTCCGCCGCTCGTCATCAGGTTTCATTCTATTCTCGAAAGCTTCCAGAATAGGATGAAACCCATGTTACCGCTCGACTTGCATGTATTAGGCACGCCGCCAGCATTCATCCTGAGCCAGGATCAAACTCTCCATTAAATGAAAATTTGAAAACTCAAATAAAATAAAAGACTGACGATGTTGAACATCAAAATTGACATTCTTTAATTGCACAACTAAATTGTTAAATTGCAGAAATTTTTAAAGCCCAGCCATGAGAGTGTCCTAAATTAAAGCCCTCTCGCAGTTGAACTGTTCTTATCTTATACGAACGCCTCAAAAGTGTCAAGCACTTTTTTTGACTTTTTTCAAAAAAGCACCATTTTTCGGCCTTTTCGACAAAAATCCCCCATTATCGGGAGTATTTTTTAGAAAATCATGCCACAAAGCAGACCCAAAGCCACGCCTAATATTCCGCCTACGATCGCCTGCGGAATCGTATGTCCTTCAATTACCTTCATCTTCTTCGTCTTTTCGTTATGATCCGACTCGGCGATTAAATTCAGAAGTTTGCCCTGTTCGCCCACCGCATAGCGCACATTTACTGCGTCATAAACCACAATAATTGTCATTGCGAGTGCCAACGCAAAAATACCAGACAAGAAACCATATTGCATCCCTAAATATACCGTTAGAGATACAAAACTCGCCGTATGGCCACTCGGCATACCGCCACTTCTAAAATAACAATCAAAAACTTCCTGCCCCTTTAGTGGACGCTTCGACTTGATAATATCGCCAATTAGCTTACCGGTCTGCGCAAAAAGCCAGCCCAAAATAAAAGCAACGATACCCCCAATTCCGTTCGTATCCATATATTTATCATACCACACTCGCCTTACCTTCGCTGTCAATTCGCTCATGTTTATCTGTTTATGTATTTTCTACAACATTTATATACATATATATTATACATGCACAAAAAGCGCCCTTATATTCAAGGGCGCTTTCTATTGGCTACTTATCAGCTTTCTTCGCCGGCTTTTCGGCAGCAGTATCTTCTTCGGATTCCTCCTCTTTTGGAATAATACCAATCGAGGCTACCGTATCACCTTCATTCAAGCGCATCACGCGTACGCCTTGCGTAGCGCGACCAAGCGTTGGAATATCCTTCACTGCTACGCGAATCGCTTGACCACCCGTCGACATCATGATGATTTCTTGAGCTTCCGGATCAAGCGTATGTACCGCCGCAATTGGACCGGTCTTCGCCGTCACGGCGGCCACCTTCACGCCCACACCGCCACGTTTATGCGGTGGGAAGTTTGTTGCGGCAGTCATCTTGCCGTAACCCTTCGTCGAAATCACAATCAACTTCTGCGTCTTCGGGTCCGAGACGACATCCATACCGACCACCGTGTCATTCGGGCGCAAGCGTACGCCACGCACACCGCGCGCTGCGCGACCCATTGGGCGCACATCCTTCTCGTTGAAGCGTACCGCCTGGCCGGCCGACGTCGAAATGATAATATCATTCTCACCCGTCGTACCGCGTACCCAGCGCAATTCGTCGCCATCATCAAGATTAATCGTAATTAATCCATTCGTACGAATGTTGGCATAATCTTTCAAAGACGTCTTCTTAATCGTGCCTTTCGTGGTTGCCATAAAGAGATAGCCATTTTCACCCGCCTCATCGCCCTGCTTAATTACCGACGTCACTTTCTCTTCTGGACGTAGATTCAAGAGGTTCACCGATGCGGTACCCTTCGCTACCAGCGAGGATTGCGGAATTTCAAAAGCCTTAATACGGAAAATGCGACCCTGGTTCGTGAAGAATAGTAAGAAGTCATGCGATGATGCCATAATAATAGTATCAATCACATCCTCTTCTTTTGTAGTCATGCCACGACGGCCCTTACCACCACGATTTTGCTTCTTAAAGTCAGCCTGCAAGACGCGCTTGACATAACCTTGCGCCGTCAATAGCACTACGCTCTCTTCGTCTGGAATCAAATCTTCTTCGGCAAATTTGCCAAGCTCGTGATTGAAAATCTTCGAGCGACGCTTGTCGCCATATTTCTCTTTCATCGCGAGGAGTTCTTCCTTCACAACGTCGAGAATTGCTTGTTCGGAAGCCAAAATTGCTTCAAGTTTCTTGATGAGCTCATGCAATTCATTCAATTCGTTCTCAATCTTATCACGCTCTAGTCCTTGGAGACGGCGCAGTTGCATCGCAAGAATAGCTGCGGCTTGCACTTCCGAAAGACCAAAGCGCTCCATCAAGCGTTTATCCGCATCGTCATAAGACTCGCGAATCGTCTTAATCACCTCATCGATATGATCAAGTGCAATCTTTAAACCTTCCAAGATATGCGCACGTTCTTTAGCTTTGTTTAAATCAAATTCCGTACGACGGCGAATTACTTTTTGGCGATGCTTAATAAATTCTGCAAGAATTTCTTTTAAGCCCATCACCTTTGGCTGAATGCCGTCAACGAGCGCCAAGACGTTGTAATGAAAAGTCGTTTGTAAGCCAGTCATCTTGTAGAGCTGGTTCAAAATCTTCTTCGGGAAAGCATCCTTCTTCAGCTCAACCACCACGCGCACTTTGCCACGTGCTGATTCGTCACGCGCGTCCGCAATGTGATCGAGTTTCTTCGCGAGCACGAGTTCGCGCACTTTATCGACGAAACCTTCCTTGCTCATGCCATAAGGCACTTCCGTGATCACAATGTTAAAGCGACCATTCTTGCGCTCCTCGATACTCGTCACCGCACGAATCGTGACCGAACCGCGACCAGTCGCGTAGGCTTGCTTCATTGGCGCACCGCCGTAAACTTCCGCACCAGTCGGGAAATCTGGACCTTTCACATGCTTCATTAATTCTTCAAGCGTGATGTCTGGGTTATCAATCTGCGCTACCGTCGCATCCACGACTTCGCTAAGGTTGTGCGGCGGAATATTTGTCGCCATACCGACTGCGATACCCATTTGACCATTCAAAAGGATGTTCGGAACGGCCGCCGGCAATACCACTGGTTCTTGTTCGGTGCCGTCAAAGTTATCACGAAAATCTACGGTATTTTTATCAATATCCGAAAGTAATTCCGCACCCACCTTGTCCATGCGAGCCTCAGTGTAACGCGAAGCAGCAGCTTCATCACCGTCCATCGAACCAAAATTACCCTGGCCCTCCACAAGCGTATAACGCATCTTCCATGGCTGTGCGAGATTTACCATCGATTCGTAAATCGACGAATCACCGTGCGGGTGGTATTTACCCATTACTTCACCGACGATACGTGCGGATTTTACAGTTGCATGCGGCGCTTTCCAGCCGTTTTTGTTCATCGCGTATAAAATACGGCGATTCACTGGCTTCAAACCATCGCGTACGTCTGGCAAAGCGCGATCAATCAACACTGACATTGAATAACGCAAGAAGCTATCTTCCATCACGTTCTCAACGGTTAATTCTTCCACACCGTCTTCAGCACGATGTGCTTGCAAGCTACCAACTTTTACGATTTCTTCCTCTTCGTCGGACTTTTCTGTTTCGTAATCACCCAAAGTTTCATCGACGCCTTTATTGTCAGCCGCATCTGGCACGCCACCAACTTTACTAGCGTTATCTTTCTCTTCTTCTGGGGTATTTTCTTCGTTTAATTTCTTCTTATCTGCCATAATTCATCCTCCTTAGAAGTCCAAATCGTCCAGGTCGACCGTCGCTGCACGGGACTGAATAAAGTTTTTACGGAGTTCAGCTTCGTTACCCATCAATTTCGTAAAGATTGCGTCGGCCTTTTCGGCGTCTTCAATATTTACACGAATGAGCGTACGATTCTTTGGATTCATTGTGGTCTCCCACAATTGCGAAGCGTCCATTTCGCCGAGCCCCTTAAAGCGTTGCTGTGCCGTATAGCCGGCTTGCTTAAAGCGTTCGTCTTCTGGATTAATCTTCACCCCTGCCGCTTTGCGTTCTTCGATGCGCTTAGCTAAGGTTTGCTCCAAAGCTTCCTCATTATAAATATATTCAATCTTGCGCGTATTACCCGTGCCCTTAATCAAACCAAAGAGCGGCGGTTTCGCAAGATAAACGTGGCCAGCCTTAATTACTTCCGGCATGTAGCGGAAGAAGAAAGTCAAAAGTAGAGTTGAAATGTGCGCGCCATCCACATCGGCATCCGTCATGAAGACGATTTTATAATAGCGCAAGCCATTAATATCAAAGGCATCGCCGATGTTTGTGCCCATTGATTTAATGAGCGATACAATCTCGGCATTCGCGAACATCTTGTCTAGATGTGCGCGTTCAGTATTCAAAACTTTACCACGCAAAGGCAAAATCGCTTGAATCTTACTATCGCGACCTTCTTTAGCGGAGCCTGCAGCAGAGTTGCCCTCTACAATAAAGAGTTCGCATTCGGTCCGATCGCGCGAAGAACAGTCGGCCAATTTCGAAGGCAAGTTCAAACCTTCGAACGCACCTTTGCGGAGTACGTTGTCACGTGCAGCGCGGGCTGCTTTGCGTGCACGGGCGGCCGTCATACCCTTCTTCACGATTTCTTTTGCAATATCTGGATGCTCTTCCAGGTAATATGCGAAGTATTCGCTCATTACCTTATCGACATAACCACGTACTTCCGGATTGCCGAGTTTATTCTTGGTCTGGCCTTCGAACTGCGGATCTGGCAATTTCACCAAAATCACCGCCGCAAGGCCTTCTTTAATATCATCGCCAGTCAAGTTCTCTTCTTTTTCCTTCAAAAGACCATTTTTACGTGCATAATCATTAATCGTGCGATTTAACGCCGTACGAAAACCAACTACATGCATACCACCATCTGGCGTCAACACGTTGTTTGCAAATGGGCGAATCGTCTCAGCGTAGCTTGCGTTATATTGCACTGCAAGCTCCACCACGCTATCTTCCATTTGTTTTTCGACGTAGAAAATATCCGCCGCCGTACCGCCGAGGATTTCCTTACCTTCATTCAAACGACGCACATAACTCTTGATGCCGCCTTCAAAATAGAAGGAATCACTCTTCCCCGTGCGCTCATCGTGAACGGTAGCTAAAATACCCTTCGTTAGATATGCTTGGTGGCGCAGATAATTTACCACCCAGTCATAATCAAACGTCGTCGTTTCTTTAAAAATAGTCGGATCTGGATAGAAAGTAATACTCGTACCTTGTTTTTCAGTACTGCCAATTACTTCCATTGGTTTTTCAGTTTTGCCCGTGTCGAACTCGACGTGATGAATTTTACCATCACGATAAACTTCGGCAATCATATGCGTCGAAAGCGCATTCACGACGGATGAACCGACGCCATGCAAACCAGATGACACTTTATAACCGCCACCACCGAACTTACCGCCAGCGTGCAGGACGGTCAAAACCGTTTCAAGCGTGGATATTTTTGTTTTCGGGTGAATATCTACTGGAATACCACGACCATTATCATCTACCCGACAACCACCATCCGCGAGCAAAGTTACTGTTACGCTTGTTGCATAACCAGCAATCGCCTCATCGATAGCGTTGTCGGCAATTTCCTTAATAAGATGATGCAAGCCATCATAACCAGTCGAACCGATATACATGCCCGGGCGCTTACGGACTGGCTCAAGGCCCTCCAAAACCTGAATCTCGGACGCATTGTACTCTTCATCGGACCCACCGACTTTTTTAGCTGCAGCCATAGAATACTTACCTCTACTTTTGTTTTTTAATACTATATAAGTCTACTATATAGCACTTAAAAATTCAAGATATCGAGGCCGTAAAATCGCTTCTAAGGCCCTTTTCTAGCGCCAGCGCAGTACCACGCCGTCTTCTTCCGTTTGCGTGGCTCTCAGGCCATCCTGTGCGGCCGTTTGTGGCTGCACCGGTGTTGCTGGGACTTGTGTCGTATGAGGAACTTGCAAACTTTGCTGCGGCTGTGCCGTACTTTGAACTGGAGCAAGTTTCTTACCATGGCTCGTTGGCGCCAAATGCTGTGTCTGCTCAAGCGCCTTCGGCCCACCATCCATCAATACTTTTCTTTGCCGCAAATCATGCTTAATTGTGAAAGTAGTCGGATCAGCTGGCGCTTGTTGCGCCGCCACGGCATTCTGAGCTGCCTTCGCCGCCCATACCGAACCCGTCGTATGCGCAATCATTTCTTCGGCCGCTTTCATCGTCGGCACTTGTTGCACCCGTGCTGGAGCTGGCGTTATTTGAGCTGGCGCCGCCGGCTTCGCGACTGGAGTTGGAGTTGCTGGCGCCGGAGCCACTGGAGCAACCTTAGCCGTTGGCGCAGCAGTATTTGTTACTACTTTCGCCGGCGCGGCAACAGGTTCCTTCACTAGCGGTTTCTTCGCTACTACCGGCTGCTTTTGCTGAATAATCTTCTGCGCTTCCGCCTTTGCTTGGTTTTCTAGTGCCGCCTTCTTTTCTAACCACGAATCCAAGAAATTCTTTTTTGGTTCAGGCTTCTTTGGTTTCAAATCTTCTGGCGAAACCTTCTTGCCGGCCGCAGCTGATATTTCTGGCGCCACCGGTTTCTGTTCTGGCGCGGCCGCTGGTTTTGGTTTCGGCGGTTCTTTCGCCGCCAAACGCTCATCAATTTCTGCTTCCACTTCCGCACGCGGGCGCCCAAAGCGCGACAAAGCATATTCGCGCATTCTCACCATCAATTCTTCGCTTGATTCGCCAAGCGGCGGTAATAACTTCAAAGTAAATGGCGAAGTCGGCAAACCAAACATCAAGACCGTCGTCACCGCTTCGTGGTTCGGAATCTTATGTAAATCTTCCGCGTTAAATACCGGCTGGAAAGCCTTCTCCATCAACTCTGCGTCCGTCACGCCAATACGACCACACATAATCGTACCGACGTTACCGAGAATCGCTTCGCGAATTTTGTCGGTCAGCTGCGTCATAAACTGGTTCGCCAGCACAAGATTCAAGCGATATTTACGAGCTTCCGATAGGATCGACTCAAAGCTCTCCGTCGCAAAGTTCTGGAACTCATCCACAAATAGACAGAAATCTTGGCGTTCATCTTCCGGCGTATCGGCGCGACTCATAGCCGCTGCCTGGAACTTCATCACGAAAATCATGCCCAAGAGCTTCGCGTTCAACTCGCCAGTTTTACCCTTCGAAAGGTTCACGAGCAAAATCTTTTTATTATCCATGATCTCGCGAATATTAAAGCCCGATTTTGGCTGGCCCAAAATATTGCGCATCATTTTATTCGATAGGAACGGACCCCACTTCGACACGAACCAGCTCGTCACTTCACCCGCATCATTCGACTTTTGCGAAGCCGGAAATTCCTTCGTCCAATAATCATATACCGTCTTATCCGTTACATACGGCAATTTCGATTTCACAAATTCCGGATCAATAAAACAGCGCGGAATATCAATAAACGTACCACCTTCTGGGTCGCTCATAAGTAGCAACGCTGCATTACGGAACATATGCTGCGCGCGCGGACCGAAGATGCCTTGATTTCCCGGATCATACAAGGACGTCAGCATGTTGATGCCTTCCTGAACGATGAAGTCTTTTTGATCTTCGTTCTGGAATTCAAACATATTCATACCGACCGGATTATCCAAATTGCCCGGCTCAAACAGAATCACATCATCCATACGCTCCGGCGGCACTTTCGACAAAATTGTTTCCACCGCATCGCCGTGCGGATCAATAAAACAAAAACCGCGCCCATCGCACATATCCTGATAGGCTAAATTCGTCAAAAGTACGGATTTACCCATACCGGTCGCACCAATTACGTAAGTGTGGCGACGACGGTCATTTTCGCTCAAGCGAATCGTCTTCTTCTCGCCGCGGAATTCGTTAACGCCGAGAATAATACCGTCTTCCACTAATTTCGCCGGACCATCCACCTGCTTTGTTGCCTGGCGTTCTACCTGGCTCGTCGGAATCGCATTTTGTGCCGGCAAGTGGAAGATACTTGCCATTTCTACACTATTTAAAATCATATCCGTCTGTTCTTGCGGGAACAAACGCATAATATAACTCTTCGCTAAATCTTCCGGTTTATTATTAATGTCATAACGGAAGCCGTTCGAATTCTGTAAATCAAACTGCGAAAAAATCGACACCACGCCGCTCAGTAACGCATTTGAACGCGCAACTGACGGCGAACTCGCCACGATTCGAATCAAAACCTCGAAGCCCGGGTTCTTCGTCTTCTCTTCAATGCGATTAATTTCTTCTTGCTGAAGATTCGTCAAAACTTTATCGTCGTCTTTATATGGATCATGCACATCCGGCGGCTCCCACAAAGCTTTCGCCACGTCGCCTACTAAATTCCCACCCGCATACAATATGCGTGCAAGAAAATTACTCGCCTTCTTTGATTTCTTCCCGTCTTTTATATTTTGTACTCGCTCGAGCGAATTTCTTGTCCAGCCACCATCCGTCGGACGGAACATGACTTGAATCGCCACACCATCGCCCTTCTTCGCTACCGACATCGCATTAATCAAAGCTAGGCTCGCATCGCGCTTCGTGTCTTCATAAGTCGCAATCGGATACCAATAATCTTCCTTCATGTGCAGCTCACCACCAGCCACCGCGTCAACTTTACCTTCCGCACTAAAGAAGTTCGGATCAGCTACTTCCTCCAAACGCGCCGTCGGATAGGCTGCCGTAATCGCTTGCTTTACTGTTTCCGTTAGTACCGCCGGCACTACCGCATAGTAATTAATAAAGCCATCATGCGCCACAATTTCGAAACTAATATGTTTCTGCCCATACAGCTTGCTCGACAACCCCTTTTTCAAAGTCGAAGAGATAATGCTATACATTACTTGCGCTTCAGAAAGTTGCTCGTCAATCACATCACGCTCATCGCGCCCACCACCTTGGATATCGTCTGTACTTGGCGGCAAATGAATCAACATTGGCACCATTTTTAGTGCACGCACATTATTCTTTTGATCGCGTTTTGCACTTGCAAAAATCTTCCAAGCCAGCACAAAAATCACGGCAACAACTAAAATCCCAACACCAATTTCAATTGCTTTATCCATCTAACGGCTTTCCGTTTAATCCATCACCACGATTCCGCGCAAACGCTTTACGCATAAAGTCCCACCGTGCCGCATCGAGTTCGGCTAATAATTTATGTGGATCTTTTGAATTACGATTAATAATCTTCGTCACTGCGGCATTATAGGCTTTTGGTAGTTTATCGGCATCGCGCGGCACCGGAATGTCCGCTAACATCGCTTTAGCTTCATCGCCATCTTCAACCGGCTTTGCGACCGGCGCTGGCATCGCGCTCGACATTTGCTCAGGCGCCCTTTCACCCATCGCCGACTCGCTGCCCTCTACCATCTCTGCCGGCATCTCCATCTGTGGCTTCAAATCTTCTCGTTGCTTCAAGAATTCTTCAAAATTCGGCACTTCCCCCATCGGATTCGGCGTATTTTCTGGCACACCAAAAATACCTTTATTTTCACCAGCGTTACCACCACCTACGCCCATATTATCCATAAGCATTATTGTATCACAAACGGCTATGCGATACCAAGAAGCAAAGCAATATTTCTAAGAAAAAAACTAAAATAATTTCAAAAATCTGAATTCCGCCAATCGACCCCATCATCAAAAGCAACAACGGCGCCAGTGCCACCGCCGCCCCATAATATAGGCCTTTTTTATCTAAATTCGTCGCCTTCTCACCTTTCGCCTTCGCTTTCAAGATAAAAAATAGCCTGCAGCCTAAAACTGCAAGCCCAAGAAAAAGAACATAACACGTTGTAAAAAATAATAAAATACCTAACGGACCAATACTACTAGGCGAAAATGAAAACATCATCGCCATCACAATGAAGAATGCGACAATACTTAGCAACAGCCATTTTTTCATAAGCGCATTATAACACAGACGCGTGTTCTACGTCTTTGCTCTGCACCGAATTCGGCTGCCAATTTATAGCTAGTACTTCAAAAAACTCGCGGTCATCCCCCGCTCTAAGAGAATGAGTTCTTCGTCCCCCAAGATCGTCGTTCCAGGTATTACCTGGAGCGAGAATAGGGTTAGGTTTATCTGGCTAATATATACATTACTTAGTGCCACAAACTTTATTCCCTATTCTGCTCTAATTGACCGCCTCTCGTATAGAGAGGCATAGTCCTTGCAAAACGTTTGTTTTACTCTGTTTTTGGGTATCAAGGTGCTAGTTAAACTATGGTTTTGCGCGCTCTACGCTCCTGATCTCGCGATCAGCTTTGGCGGAGCTTAGCTTACTCCTAGATTGTAATTTATGGCTAGAAATAAGCTTTTACTACGCCAAATTACCATCCCAATCTGTTTTGTTTGTTTTGTGCTTTTTATTTTTGTTCAGGCACATTTTCAATATACCAAACATAAGCTTAAAAGTCAATAATACATTTGTTCAATTTTCGTAGTCATTTTTACAACACTATTCCCCACAACAGATACAACTGCATAAAAAATATATGTTGTAATTCTTACAACATACCCCATTTTTATTAAAATCGATCCAAAAACGTCCAAAATCATACAATTTTTACATTTTTTAACATCAACTTCATCTATCCCGCCCCTGTTAAAAATGTTGAAAAAATTACAACACTTTTTCTATTGACATGAGCATTTTAAACCCTTATTATAGAGGTAGCTTTTGAATAAAATTCTTATACAAAAGCCAAAAACAAACATCGATTCCAAAATATAACTCCACACTCCACACAGAAGAACCGGTTTTACTCGCAGTTACCGGTTCTTCACTTTTTTATCGCTTTTTCTATAACCGCCGCCAAGATCGCGGCCTTTTTATTCCCCTTTACGTCATTATGCTTATGTTTTGTTGTAAAAATAAATTAAACAGATATGTTTCTGTTTTTTAAAAAACCATCTAGGTATTATTTTTATGAACTACGCCCGTTAAGGTGGGCGAAATAAAAATAATACCTAGATGGTATATGGTGGAGCTGCCGGATACTGCCTCCGGGTCCGGGTAATTTCCAGATATGCAATCTACGAATATAGTTAACTCTTTCATCTCGACAAATATCTTAAAGCTGGAATCAACGAAACTTCAAGAAAGTCATGGCTGAATTTTCGTGTCTATCTCTGCCAGAAGTTAAACCTTAATACCATGAATATGATATTATCGACAGCTATGGTATCTCGCTACCGATAACAAGCCTATAAATATCTTAGGCTAAAGCGTAAGCTGGCATGAATGCCACGTGCTTACTAGCAGTTTTTTCTGCATTTATGTAGGTACTTACGGTACAAATCGACTCGCATGCATACTGTTAAAAATCCGTCTAAGCTTTGTCAGCCCCGACACCTTAATTTTATCATACTTACGCTTCAATTACCAGAGGTTGACTGTTAGTCTACGTCGCATGAGCACTACAAAAGTATATTCAGCCATCCCCTATGGCATTAATGGCCACCTCGTCACCGTAGAAGGCGACTCTAATCATGGCCTACCAAACTTTAATATCATCGGCATGCCTTCGCAGACCATCGCTGAGAGCCGCGATCGTATTCGCTCCGCAATTCACAATTCCCTCTTTAGCTTCCCTAGAGAAAAAATCACCATCAACCTCGCTCCCGCTGCCCTACGTAAAAGCGGTACCGGGCTAGATTTATCAATTGCTTTATCGATTTTACTGCTTTCGAGCCAATTATTTCCGCATGACGTAAGAAAACGTATGTTTGTGGGCGAACTGTCCTTAAACGGCGATTTGCGCCCGATTCGTGGTATTTTAAGCATTATTGAAACCGCTATCACGCATCATTTTAAGGAAATATACATCCCTCTAGCAAACAGCCATCAAGCCAGTTTATTAGCTGACAAAATCGATATTTATCCTATCCAAAATCTCCGCGAACTATGGCTCACCCTTAAACAAAAAGCGCATATTTCTCCTCTGAAACAAAATGTAAAAAATACCAAAAAAGATAAGCATGAGCATTATCTAGACCAAATCGTCGGTCAATCTCAGGCTAAACGTGCTCTTATTATTGCCATCGCTGGCCACCATAATTTATTGCTCTGCGGCCCGCCTGGTACCGGCAAGACTATGCTCGCTAAATGCGCACCGTCACTACTTCCAGATATGTCTACTGCCGAATGTATTGAAACTACTAAATTACATTCGCTTCGTACAGAAATCGTCAACCTCGTTACTACACGTCCTTTTCGTGCGCCGCATCATAGTGCCAGTCTTAGCAGCATCATCGGCGGCGCTAATCTTTTGCCCGGCGAGATCTCGCTTGCCCATCGCGGCATTCTCTATTTAGATGAATTTCCCGAATTTAATCGCCAAGTACTCGAGTCGCTCCGTCAGCCACTCGAAGATTATCAAATCCAAATTAATCGTGCCGAAGGTCAAGTCAATTATCCCGCCGATTTTATTCTGCTAGCCACTATGAACCCCTGCCCATGCGGCTATTATGGCTCGAGCCATCATCCTTGCACTTGTACGCCCGCGCAGCTATATTCCTATCGTAAGAAACTTTCCGGGCCACTGCTCGACCGTATAGATATGGGCATCAACATGGCCGCACCAGAGCAATCCGTTTATGTTAAAAATACTACAATTGGCACTCGCGAGCACGCTTATGCTAAGAAACAGATTGCACGCGCCTTGCATAAACAATTAGTCCGCTACGAACAACAAAATCTCTCTAATGGCCACTTAAGTTCCAGCCAAATCGTTAATTATATCCACCTCGACCACGACTGTCAGTCCTTCTTAACCGAAGCGGCTAATCGCCTTTCTCTTTCGGCGCGTGCCTATTTCAAGGTCATTAAAATTGCCCGCACCATCGCCGACATTGAAAATATCGACCAAATCAGCTTAAATCATCTCGCCGAAGCTCTCCAATATCGCCCGCAAATCTAACAGAGGTAAAACCCCTTGTATTTATTTAAGCTATTTGGTATAATTCATTGCATAACAAGTCTAATTTTTTTAAGGAGTTCTACCATTAGTAATAATAATTCGCAGCACGTTCGCATAAATGGAGAAATTCGTTATCCGGAGGTGCGTGTTATTAGCGCTGATGGTGCCCAGCTAGGCATTATGTCTAGCCGCGATGCTCAACTCAAAGCGCGTGACGCTGGCTTAGATTTGGTTGAAATTTCACCAAACGCTAATCCTCCTGTTGTTAAAATCATCGACTGGGGTAAATACCAGTACCAAAAGATGAAAGAACAAGCTCGTGCCAAGAAAAATGCTAAGAGCTCCGAACTTAAACAAATTCGACTTGGTTTGAAAATTGGGGAGAATGACCTCAATATTAAAGTTCGCAAAACTCTCGAGCTCCTCGAAGATGGCGATCGTGTCAAAATCATGATTGTCTTTCGTGGCCGCGAAATGGCCCACAAAGAAATCGGCACCGATCTCATGAATCGCATCATTGAAAAACTCGGCCAAGACGTCGTCATCGACGGCAAGGCGCAGATGAGCGGACGCAACCTAACCTTTACGGTTCGCCATAAATAGTTAGGATCAACGCCCACCGGTTCCCTACACCCCAAAGCGTTCAGAATATTAACTAAAGTAGGAAAGGTATATCATGCCAAAACTCAAAACCCACAAGGGTACTGCGAAGCGTGTCAAAATTACCCGCACTGGTAAAGTTGTCCGCGAACGCGCCTTCGGCAACCATATTCTTGCCAAGAAATCTAAAGCCCGCAAACGCAACATGAAAACTGCTGCTGTTATCAACGGCAAAATCAAGAAAAACGTTAAGACTGCATTAGGAGCTTAATCATGAGAGTTAAACGTGGAGTCGCTGCACGCGCAAAGCACAAAAAGATTCTTCAAGCTGCTAAAGGTATGCAGCATTATCGCACCCGCAGCTTCCGTCTCGCGAAGCAAGGTGTTATCAAATCCCTTCGCTATTCCTACCGTGATCGCCGCAATCGCAAACGTGATTTGCGCGCCCTCTGGATCACCCGCATCAACAATGCTGCCCACCTCAATGGTACCAATTATAGCAAGTTGATCAATGGCATGAAGAGCAAAGGCATCGAACTTGATCGCAAGGTACTCGCCGAAATCGCTGTTAGCGACCCAAAGGCCTTCACCGCTATCTGCGAAAGTGTAAAATAGTATATATTATATACAAGAAAAAGTCAGGACATGTGCCTGACTTTTTTACTCTCGATAAATTATCAGTTTGCCTGTACAATTTGCGTCGCAAGCTTGCGCGCTTCCGTTAGCGGATGTGTCGGGAAAATCCCGTCATAATCGGTCTTCTCTGACAGATTCATTAGCAAACCTCGCTGATAATCCGGATCATAAGGATCGCACATCCATCCCTCACCATTTGGTCCAATTTTGCCATCGTTTTGCAAAATCGCATATACCGACGCATCGCGGTCACCCGTAAAGCCAGTTTCATCAAAGAAACCTTGTACATAAAACACGCGGCTCGCGAAGAAACCAATCTGCATCGTCAAACAATACTGCACCCCTGGCGCATTCGGACGATTCCCCGTTTTTACAATCGTAAAAATATACTTTTTCCCCGCCGGCGTCACGCCCGACATTACCTCAATCAAGCCCTGATTCGGACCAAGCGCCTGATGAATGCCGTCAATTACTTCCTTTGGCGAATTAAAAGGCATTGCCATATCGGCCGGAATTGCATAATATTGCGCAAGACACACCGCTAAATCAGTTTTCTTCATAAAAGAGATGGACCCTTGTGGATCGCCTGGCGCTGAGGCCACCTGCTGGTAGTCTACCGGCACGGTCATCATAAAATCGCCCATTGAGATTTCCATAAGCTTATTTTACCATCAAAAAACACCTACGCAAAGGCAGATGTTCTTTGGTAAGCCCGCATAGTAAGCCGGGTTCTGTAGCAGTTACCGAAGTAACAGCTTGTAGTCATCTATCTAGCCTCGCAATTACTCACGAGATCTAGCGGTAAGCGACCATCCTCGGATCAAGGTATCTAGGTCTCCTTGCAGCCGGTAGAGTTTACCCCACCCCGATGTCACCACCGGAATCTGTGGGCTCTTACCCCACTCTTTTCACCCTTACTACCACCGAAGCGGCAGCGGTATAGTTTCTGTGGCACTATTCCTACGCTTACGCGCGGTTGCCGTTAGCAACTACCGTATCCTGTGCTGCCCGGACTTTCCTCTCGCCAAAAGGCCAGCGACTACATCAACGAGCTTACCTTTATCTTAGCACAATTTGACCAACAGTTCAATACATTGCGTAATATTATTAGCAAGCGATCTCCTTCACTACTGGAATCTTTTTAGCCAGCCAAATTGCCACATAACTTAACCCAAACGTCAGCCCCACCACTAAAAAATATGCTTGTACGCCAAAGCTCATCCTCTCTATGTAATCAATCCTTAACACTAAATCCATTACTAGGATATGAATCAAATATATTCCAAAGCTTGCGCTTGATAGGCTTTGCGTTATTCTAGAGCAGCCAATTTTCTCGCCATGATATTTAAAGAATATGAATACCGCTACTGATAAGGCTAGCACCCAGGCTGTAGGTTCTCCAAACATGCTAATTTTCGCCCCTATTGCTATAGACATGTTTCGCGTCAAGAGAATTGTCATTATCAAGGCAATAATTCCATAAATATATATCATAATTCTCACATCGCGCTTAATATAAGTACTGTGCAGATAGTAACCCAACACATAATACACTACGTATCCTGAAATAAAATTAAAACTCATCGAACCCACCACTGCACTAATCGCCGTATGCAAATGCTTTGCCACTTCGGCGCCCGTAGTTGTAGCTATCACATTCGCAAGTGTGCTAGCCCCTGGTAGCACAAAGCTAATTCCGATACCTAAAATTAAAAAATATTGCATCAGATTACGATTTTTTGTGATTAAACGCAGTATTGGTGTTATTAAGTATAGTCCGATCAGCATATATAGGAACCACATGTAATATTCGCCTTTAATAAAAATCGTTAAAACATCTAGAAAACTGAGCGATTGCCTCCGCACTACAAAATCATACACCACATAAATCGCCGACCAAATCGCAAATGCGATTATGATTCTCAGAATGTTCTTCTTATAAAATTTTCGCACCGAAAATTCTTTTTCCGGATTTAACAATAGAGCTCCAGAAATCATCACAAAAATCGGCACCGCCCAGCGCATGCCGCTATCAAAAATATTTGCAATTTCCCATGCCGGACTACCTATATCTAAATCTATCCATTTTATCGCTGCTACGTGAATCGTAATCACCGCAATCGCAGCCACCACCCGCAACGCATCAAAATATCCGATGCGTTTCTTCTTTACCTCCTCCATACCCCCTATGATAAGATATGAGGTCGTCTAAATCAATACTCGCCCCTGTTGACATTCTGGTCAATTACGCGATTCACCTCTGCGTCCGCCTCCGTATTCATCTCGCGCGACACGTGCGTAAAACTATACGCCTCAAGTTTATCAAGTAATTTCAGAACATCGCTATGCACTTGGAATAAATCTGGATTTTTCACCTTATATACGCCATTCATCTGGTTCACCATCATCAAACAGTCGCTCTTAAAGTGTACGCGCTTCAAGCCCAGCTCTATCGCCTGCTCTAGTCCTTCCTTCAAACCGTAATATTCCGCCAAACGACTCGACGAGAAGCCCAAGAATTCGCCACCACGTTTAATTTCTTTGCCATCAGGGCCAATAATGTAATAACCAAGCCCACTTGGACCAGGATTGCCACGCGAGCCACCATCGGTGTAAATCGTCGCAAAATCGCTTGCGGGCAACACTTGTTGCTGCTCGGTTCGAATAATTCGCGAAGCAAGCACGCCAGTCTTCGTCGCCGTAATCTGTAACACCATCATCGATGCTTCATTAAGCGGCAATAGGCCAGTCTCGTCCATTTTTACCCACTTATAGCTTGTGTAGCGCTCCGAATTCGCCAGTGAAATCTCGTTATTCTGCAAACGCACCTCATACACGATATATAAGTTCCCTTGTTCAGACGATCCAGATAGCCCCGTAAAGGTCACCACGTCAGAAATCTGCAAACTTTCCGCCTGCACGCCGAGGCCTTCATATACCACACGCGACATTGCCTCTTCTGGTTGCTCGCCAAAGATAATCTTACCAGTTGGCAGCTCAAAATTCTGCGCACCCATATCAACGCGTCCTCCCGAACGCTTCAAAAGTAAGATATCGTCATCTTTCTTGCAAATCGCCGTCACCCGAATGCGCTGCTTCATATCTATCATTTTACCATAAGCAAGATAACTAGCTCATCAAAAAATCCCAAGTTACATCGTTTTCCCGTGATAAGAACACGGTGGGTAAACTCTCAGACGATGAATCCACGGACACATCATCTCAAGTTCCCTAAAACATGATTATTCAGGAAAATCATGCGTAACTTGGGACACTTTTATTGTACCATATCGGTCTTCTCGAATCAAAAATGGCTAATCTTTAAAATTGAAAAACATTTTCAAAACGCACTTAACCGTCTTACAGCCCGACCATGTGATACATCATTTCAATACACCACATTCTGCCGGCATAAATCACACTGCCAAACAAACTCCCGAACAATAAAATAAGCACAAACACCAACAATGTGCCATATCGCTCAATGCTCTCCATCAATCTGCGCACAAATTCTGGAGCGAGCGCATACAAAAATCTGCTTCCATCGAGAGGGGGAATCGGTATCAGATTAAACAGCATGAAGCCTAAGTTTACTGTCACGCCAATGCCACAAATCTGCCCCCAGGTATTCGTAAAATTGCCGCCCGTAAAGAAGCCAAGCAAAAAGAAGATAATTGATAATATCAAGTTCGTAAACGGCCCCGCTAACCCCACTAGCGCCATTCCCCATTCTTTGAATTTTAGATTATGCGTATTAATCGGCACCGGCTTGGCGCCACCAAAAATCGGCCCACCTGACAGATACAGCACCACCGGCACAATAATCGTCATTACCGGATCAATATGTTTCAACGGATTCAGCGACAAGCGACCACTATACTTTGCCGTGCTGTCGCCCAACCAATAAGCCACATATCCGTGCGCAATCTCGTGTAACACCATCGAAATAATCGTGATGACAAAAATCGCAACTATACTCCACACTACGTCCATATATCTATTATATCATCTTTAAGCATAAAAAAGATGAGCCCCGGAAGCTCATCTTAAAATGTCAGATTTATTTAATCAAACCTTTTTTGCGAAGCGTACGCAAAGCCGAGGTAGAAACGTTCAACTTAACCTTTTGGCCATCGATAACGAAAGTGCGCTTCTGGACGTTTGGCTTAAAAACTTTGCGAGTCTTATGCTGAGAAAAGCTCACATTGTGGCCATACATCTTGCCTTTACCGGTAATTTCACAAATTGCCATATGTTATCTCTTATTATTTCTTAAAACTGTTCTCTATTATATCTTATTTCTCGAGAATAATCAAGGCTTAATCCATCTTCCAAATTTCGAGTACTGGTGGCAAGGCGGCGCGGTTCTTCACCTTCTGATGGCGATCCGTCTTTACACTACCCTTCACCTCGGCAAAATCCATATTCCCCATCGGAATCACTACCTTCGGCTCAACAATACTTACGAATTTCGCGTTGTTCGTACCGAGAATATCAATTGGGCCAAGTTCGTCGAGATCTTCTACTACCGCCGTCGCGCCCACGAGGCCAATCTTCGTCTCTTCAATCGATACGCGGTACATAATGCCACCCGCTTTCAAGCTAATGCCTACAATCGCAATATCGCCAATCTCGAATTCGCCCGCACCACGAATCGTGCCGACTGGTAAATTCGCATCAATCGTCGATTGTACGACATTAATATTTACGGTGCGATCTTTAGTTTTGATAACTAATTCGTCCGGATTTTTTAATTCCAGCTCAAACATTACTCCTCCTCTTTACTTACAAAATCTTTTCTGGATCGTATTTTTCGGTAATTCGCAGCGTCATCACGTCAGCTAAGAATCGGTCACGTACGCTCTTGCGGTATAGATAATCTTCGCGGCTCATAATCGCATAATTCAGCGGTTTGCCCTGCTTCTTTTCAACTAACTCCGCCCAACGTGTCAATTTACGGGCACGATCGTCGCCGATAATCAGCAAATCAAGACCTTCTTGGCCCGGCAAACGGTTCGTCACAACTAGGGCGCTTAGAATATTCTCAACCGGGCGTACATAATCCGCCCAAGTTGGACGGCGCACCGTCTCGGCAGTATCTACTGTATCAATTACCTTACGTGAGAAAATCTCTGTCATCGGCCGTGCAAACGGATGTTTCATGTTAGCCGAGTAATAAACCTTATTTTCGTAGTTCTCAATCTTAACTAGGCCTAAAGCGTTCAAATTTGTTAATTCTCGGCGAACAGAGTTAATCTGCTCTTCAATCACACGCGTGATTTCGCGCACATAGTAAGACTTATCCGGATTCTCGAAGAATAGAGCTAAAAGCTTTGCCCTAGTCTTAGAGCCGAATAACTTTTCTAGTGGCATACTATTATCTTTGCTCATCTTATAAATAGTTTAACACAAAAAGCAAAATATTTCGCCAAACTATACAAAATTTAACTATATCTTGTCGTAAAAATTAATTATTCTTTGCTCCGCGTCTTTTAGCGGTACCCAGCAGATATTCGGATTGCGCTTAAACCACGTCAACTGCCGCTTCGCTAAATGCCAGTCGTCCAAAGCGTTCAATTCAATCGCTTCATCGCGCGTAATCTCACCCTGCATCATGCGCCAGACAATTGGATAGATATCTGACTTCATTGCCTGTAGATCCCAGCTATATTTTTTCGCTAAAATCGCCGTTTCTGCTTCAATATTTTGTTCAAATAATTTATACGAACGTTGAACAAGTCTTTTGCGCAATTCTGCCCTATCCCAGTCAATTCCCACCACCAAATACTCTGAACTCATCTGTTCACGGTCTGAATAATTATTTTTCACAACGTCGTTAAATTGATAGTCGTAAACCAAAGCATCCACATATAATCCTGTCCCGCCCGCGATTATCGGCAAATGCCCACGTTCACGTATTTCGGCAATCTTCTGGCGCGCATAATTGCAAAAATCCACGACCGTAAAACGCTCGTCCGGCTCTACTAGGTCAATTCCCCAGTGCGGCACACCTTGCATCTCGTCCGGCATCGGCTTTGCTGTGCCAATATCCATGCCTTTGTAAATGGCACGCGAATCGGCCGAGATAATCTCGCAGCCACTAAAGCGCCCTCTGCTCTGCAATTCTAAAGCTACCTCAATTGCCAACCCCGTCTTGCCCGATCCAGTTGGCCCAATGATTACCAATATTGGTTCGTCGCCTGGCTTCACTGGGCCACCACATAGCCCCTCTTCCCCCTTCGCCAGCCCAACAAAAACATCAGCCCAACTCCCCCCGTCGTAGCTGATGTTTTTTGTTGTCGACATGACTTTATTTCTTGCGCTCACGATAAGCGTAAGATTCAGTATCTACTGAGATGACGTCGCCAGTCTTGATGAAAGCTGGCACTTTTACTACTACGCCAGTCTCAAGCTTCGCATCCTTCTGCACAGAGGAAGTCGTATCGCCCTTCACGACGTTTTCGGTATAAGTAACCTCGAGCCAAACGTTCTTTGGCAATACCAAGTTAATTGGATTATCGCCATAGAACTGAATCTCAAAGTTCTCGCCCTCTTTCATGAAGTCTTTTGAATCGCCAACCATATCGGCTTGCAATTCGTACTGAGAGAAAGTCTCAGGATTCATGAAGTAGAACTTCTCGCCATCATCGTAAAGATATTGCACAGTCTGGTTCGTCACCTCGGCTGGCTCAATCTTTTCCTGACCTTTAAAAGTCTTTGGAAGCAGGTTGCCCGTGATTAAGTTTTTCACCTTCACGTTGACAATACTGCCACCGCGACCCATCACTTTCTGGGAGTACTCAACCACCTTATATGGCTGACCATCCAAGGTAATCAAGGTATTCTTCTTTAAATCCGTTGGTCCGTACATTCCTCGGGCCTCCTATTAAGCGTTCGCAACAAATGGCATTAATGCTAGATGGCGAGCACGCTTGATCGCAACGGCCAATTGGCGTTGCTGCTTAGCCGAAAGACCAGTCTTAGCGATTGGTTCGATACGGCCGTATGCATCGACGTAGCGCTGCAAAGTCTTTACATCGCGATAGTCGAAATACATATTTGGATCATTCTTGTATCTCTTCATTTAACTATCCTTTCTAAAATGGAATTTCACTAAGGTCGATTGGTTCATCGCTGATATCTTCTGGGGCAACATCTTGACTGCTTGCCTTGTTGCCACCACGACTACTGCCGCCACCTTCGCCGGCACCACCACCGACAAAGTTGAAGTCTTCGACTACGATTTCGACCCGGGAGCGCTTCTGGCCTTCCTTGTCTTCCCAGCTACGCTGTTCAAGACGACCGGAGACTAGAATGCCACTACCCTTCTTAGCATACTGTGCGATGATTTCAGCGGCCCGACCCCAGGCGGAACAATCGATGAATGACACCGATTCTTGTTGCGAACCCGAGCTATCTTTATAGTTGCGATTTACCGCCACCGAGAAGCTACAAACCTGTGCTCCGCTTGGCGTACTGCGTAACTCTGGGTCACGCGTAATGTTACCCACGATGATTGCTTTGCTAAAACCCCGCGCCATATACTATTCCTCCTCTTTTGTTTCTTCTTGCGCTTTGCGTTCTTGGCGTTTTGCGGCCAATTTTTCACGACGTGGATCCTTGGCTACAAGCAAGTAGCGGATGACTTCGTCGGTAATGTTGAGTACCGAAGAAATCTTGGCTGGTGCTGTAGCTGGGAGTTCCAATTCGTAGTAATAATAGACTGCAAAGTCTTGACCCTTAATCTGATAAGCAAGTTTCTTCTTGCCTTCGTTGGCTTCTTTGGCAATCTTGCCACCGTTGCCTTCGATGAGGGCTTTGACCTTGTCGGTCGCCGGCTCAAGATTCATCTCTAAATCAGGATGAACGAGCACGGTTAGTTCGTATTCTCGCATGAACACTCCTTTGGTTAAAGCAAGAGCACAATGTTTTTCAGCTAACTGTCTCTTGCTGAGCTAATATTCTTGGAAATTATACCATACCACCTCTTAAAATGCAAGGAAAAAGCCCGAGCATGGCAGCCCGGGCTTGCGCAGTAAATGATGTGAATCAGCTAAACGGAAAAATCGGCCCGTCGCCCCAGATGTCCTGCTTCGGATCGCCGTCGGCTACCTCGTCCCGATACTCCGGGAAATCCATCAGCAGCTCGTCCAGGCGCTCGTTGACGGCCTCTAAGGCCTCGTAGCCTTCGCGCTGCAGCTCCAGCTCTTCGAAGTCCAGTTCGCGACCGTCGAGCTTGCCGAGCGCGATTTCACAGGCCGTCTGACCTAACTCCAGCATGTCGTACAGCGCCGGGTGCAGACCGCCGAGCTCTTCTTCGCTCCAGGAGTCGTAGATATCCACGAGTGCGTTCGAGAGCATGAACTCCGCGTTCTTGGCGGCGTCACCGCGGCCTGAGGACTCGATCTCGCCCTTCAAAATGTTGAGCATCTCTTCGATCGAATCGACCGCGACAACCATCGTATTACCCACCCGGGCCATCGCGTTCTTCGGCGTTTCGGCGCGTTCGTGTATCAAACGATGCATTTCGCGTCTGCGCTCGATCGCCATTGCGGCCAGTTCGGGCGGCACGATAAAGTCCTCCTCATCGAGCTTATAGTCGTCCAGGTCAATCATTTCGCCGTTATACGGCACGACGGTCGTCAAATCACTCAGAAAGCTCATTATCGGATCGACCAGATTGTCCAGCACCATCGCCTGTCCGACGAGGCCCAGACCATCCAGATTGCACGCTTCTGCCAAGATAGCGCGCACCAGATTCACACCATTGTAAAAGATCTTGTTTTCCATCCATGTTACCCCACTTTCCTAGATTTTTTGAGAAAACAACATAACTGTCAGCCTAAAACAGGCTTAACCTATTAATTATATCACAAATAAGGCAAAAAGTCAATCCATGCATAAAAATTACCCCCGGATCGCTCCAGGGGGTGTACATAAAATAAGTTTTTCGATTAGTTGTTTTCGTCGTCTTTAGCTCTCTTGCTCGCCATCGCGTCATAACGCGCCTTAACCTTGGCATAATACCCAAGCGTCTCGGCGTATTCCTTGGCCGACTCCCCCTCGACATGCAGTATTATATGTGACGGCGCCCAGGCTAAAATCGTGTCCAGCACACGCCGCTGGAACCACAGGGTCTGCTTAATGAAATTCAGTTGCGCATCACAGATTGAGACGACCTTTTCGTTCTCATTTTCCTCAATAAAGGTCATCAAATCCATTGCCAACGCCAGCTGTTTGTCCATAATTCCCGTGCAGGAAAATACCCAGTTCGTTGCCGTTTCGAGATCAATCTCGGTTAACAGCATGCGCGCCTGCGCGTCCACCATTCCCTTTTCATACTGGACGGCCAGCGGATGATCTTTCGGTAAGGCAAGCAGCATCTCCTGCAGATAACGATAAAGGACCTCGTAGTCCAGGCCGTTCTGCAGCGCCTTCATGATCACTTCCTGGTAGCATGTTCCTAAGTAACTCTGAATCTTTTCGTTCGCAGTATTACTCATGAAACCACCTCCTCATTTTGTGGGCAATCGAAAAACTAAAAAAGAACGCTGAGCCTCGGCGAGGCTCCAGCTCTATAAGTATACAATATTATTCGTAAATTGGCAAGTCTGGCGGGAATGGATCATACTCGTCGCGCTCCGGGCGGAAGCTATGCTTCCCTGGCTTGCGCGTCCAGAGGCCGTCTGATTCGGCGCTAAAATCATCCTCGCCGAAATCATCGTCATCCGTAAAACCATCACCATTCACATCGTGATTGCCGTATGGATTAAAGCCCAAATCCTGCAAAAAGCGCGACGGGAAATTATAACTCCGTCCGCCATAAGTAAAGCGTGACTGCGCATAACTCATAAACAACTCTTTCATCGCGCGCGTCATGCCAACGTAAGCCAACCGACGCTCTTCTTCCACATCTTCAGCCGACTCGTCCATCGAACGCGTATGCGGCAACAGCCCCTCTTCCATGCCCACTAGGAACACTACTGGAAATTCCAAGCCCTTCGCTGCGTGCAGAGTCATTAAAGTTACCGCGTTATCTCCCGCATCCTCGTCCGCGCTCGACATTAATGCCGCATCGGCCAAAAACTCGTCTAGCGTACCGTAGGCGCCCGCCTCGCCAATTAATGTCGTCACGTTCTCGTTTCGCTCATCCGCCTTCAGCTTGTCGCCGTCATTTAGATAACCGCGGTAGTCAATACGCTGCAATAATTCCTCAATAATATCTGCCGGATTTGTGCCGTTCGCGGCTTTCTTGCGTAAGTCAGATAGAATCGTCAAAAACTTCTCATACGCATGCAGCACTTTTGGCGTCAGAAGTTGCGTCTCGCCGGCCATAATGCGTTGCAACGACACCGCACCAATACCGCGCGTCGGCACGTTAATCACGCGATCCAGCGACACCACGTCAAGCGGATTCACAATCAAGTGCAAATACGCCACGATATCTTTAATTTCCTTGCGATCATAGAAACGCACCCCGCCCACCAGTTTGTATGGCAAACGCATTTCCATGAAAGCTTTTTCAAAAGCCTGCGACTGTGCGTTCGTGCGATATAATACCGCAAAATCCGACAACGGTCGGCCTTCTTTTTTAATCTGCATCGCCACCCACATTGCCTCATCGCGCTCATCCCGCGCACCATGAATTTCCACCGGCGCACCTTGCCCCTCTTCAGTGAATAGTACCTTATCGCTACGTTGCGTATTCTTCGTAATCACCTTCTGCGCCGCATCCAAAATATTTTGCGTCGAACGATAATTTTGCTCCAGCTTTATTACCTTCGCTCCCGGAAAATCCCGTTCAAAATTCAGAATATTCGTAAAATCCGCCCCCCGCCACGAATAAATCGACTGCCAGTCGTCACCTACGCAGCAAATATTCCGCTTTTCATTCACTAATAATTTCACGATTTCGTACTGAATATGGTTCGTGTCCTGATACTCATCAATCAAGATATGACGAAACTTCTGTTGCCATTTCTCACGCACATCTTTGCGCTGACGAAATAATTTCGCCACATATACCAACAAATCATCAAAATCCACCGCATCCGCTTTTTGGCGCATATCTTCGTAACGTTCATACACCTCTGCAATCTGCCTCTGATTCGGATAAAAGGCCTTCGCCAGCATTTCATCCGGATCTTCGCCCTCATTTTTCGCCTTCGAAATCGCCGCCTCGCACGCCTTCGGCTTCACAGTTTTATCGTTCACGTGCAACTCTTTCATCGCCTTCTTAATCAGTGCCAGGCGATCGTCTGTATCGTAAATCACAAAGTTCTTCGATAGGCCCACATTATCCGCCTCAATACGCAAAATTTTCACGCAAATTGAGTGAAATGTCCCCATCCACGGCATAAAACTAAAGGTATTCTCCATGTCGAGCAACTTCGCCAAGCGCTCACGCATCTCGCGCGCCGCTTTATTCGTGAAAGTTAGCGCCAAAATCTCATACGGTCCAATGCCGTTCGCAATCAAATTCGCTATTCGATGCGTCAAAGTCTTGGTCTTACCCGAACCGGCGCCCGCCAAAATTAAAACTGGCCCCTCGAGCGTCTGGACCGCCTCTTTTTGCGCATCATTTAAACCCGCCAAAATATCAGACATGGTTCTATTTTACCGCAAAACCGCAATATCTTTTAATTACTACGATGACTAAATAGGTATGGATTAATAAACTTATAGCTGCCGTCGCGGAAATAAACGATATTATCCCTTCCCGAGCCATCAGTTGCACCCTGAACCGAAATCGCACCCTGATATTCGGCCACATTTCGGTGCATATATGCCGTCCGATTAATTACATCAACCCCATCAACATCTTCTATATTGCCATCAAATTGCAAAGTCAACATATTAAAATTACCATCTTTATCAATTAGCATGATGTAGGTATTCTCGTCGCCATTACCAAAACGCGATGCGCTAGCATGAATTATATTGCTCACCTTTAACTTATAACCATAAAACGTATATGCATTCGGGTTCTTTCCACCGAAATCGACGTATGGTACTTCGCTTTCTGGTATGACATACTCACCGTATTCTGCCACCTTGCTATAATTCACAATCTTGTCTATACAATACTGGTCATAGCAGAAATATAATGGCTCATAATAAACATCCCCGCTCTTCGTAATAATAAGAGTGCCAGTTCCGCTCGTCGAGAGCGTAGCGTAACCTAATGAGCGGCCCGTACGTGACCAAGTTCCATCAGGATTATTTAAAGCAACATCACCCCCTACATTTTTCGAATCACCAGGCAAATATTTTGACATATCAGTTGGATAAACAACTTTCTTTCCGTCATTATTACCCTTAGCTTCCTCTGGCTCAGCTACACTTACGCGCTCTTCATCTTCAGTCATTTGTTTCTGATCATACTGCGCTGTCGGGCAGTCCGTCTTATTAGCAGCCACATCGTTATCTGACTTTGCCGTTACGAGACTATATGCAATATACCCAACCGCACCGCACGCTATTATTGCAAAAACGATACAGCCAATCTTCCAACCAATGCCAGTCTTACTTTTCGCAGGGGCCTGTTCCTGCTTAGCCGATTCTAATTCTGGTTTTCGATCAATATTATCTTCCATAAAAAACCTCTTACGCTTAATCCAATTATACTACGGCACCCCATTTACCGCGCATCAAAAAAGCGCCCCGCGAGGAGCGCCTTTCGATTATCTTTCTTCGAACACTGATACATCCATCAATTTCGAGCTACCATCACGATAAAATATCATCGTGTTATAACCATTGTCATCGTAAACCGGCAACACAGAGACAACATTCTTATCGATATTCTTCTTTAAGATTAAAGTCTCTCTTGGATATTTGCCTTCATCCTTAGCGAAAAGCAGACTCAAGTTTCCGTCCTTGTCAATAAAGGCAGTCTGAACACCAACTCTCTGCTGGCCATGCATTATTTCCGTCAAATATCTAATATTAGTTAGATTTAGCTTAAAGCCATTAATTTTATACGAATCCGCACCATCTACATCGATTTCACCCCCTCTAATATCGGCAGCTTTTAGCTCAAAATTACCCTTCTCGCCCGCTTCCTTAGCCATAGTTGGCGTCCATTTTACAGAAGAATCATAATCGGCATATGTGCTATCTGTATTCAAATAAACATCGCCTTCATTTGTCACAAAATATGTGCCATAAAATACCCCGTAAACCGAAGGACTATAAATGAAGCTAGTGTCTTTATCGCCCAACAAGTTCGTCTCATTTTCTTTTTTCTCGTCGTTTTTATCAGCTACAGCGCAATTCGTTTTATCATCTTTTGCGATTACTTTGTCGTAAATTAAATAGCCGCCCAAACCCAACGCCACCAACGCGAATACCACGCAAAGAATGCCTGTAGTTGGATTAGCTTTTTTCTGCGGCAACGGCACTTGATCAGCCGGCTTCATCTCTGGCCGCTGTTCAAATTCACCCTTTTCTTCCATACAATTCTCCTTATGCTTAATTTAATTTTAGCATAAAAAAGTCCGGTAGCTTCTCGCCACCGGCTCCGGTCATTTTGTGCTCATCTCTAAGGCCTCGAACAGCTGTTCGACTGCCTTACGTGTCAGCTTAAAGCTCGGTAATCGCCGCTGCGCCTTTACTTCGTCGTCGAAACAGCCGAATACTCGGAATTCGCGCTCGCCGCGGTCTCTGCGACCGTCGTAGGTGTCATACCAACCCGAAAATTGCCAGTTGTAATCCTGATAATTTCGAATCAGATCGAGATAATATGACTGGCCCGAACGGTGCATACTGAGCTCAATCTTGTCATTTGGTCCCAGATAGGCGCGGTAAGCGCCATGATCGGCTTTGGCTAAATGTGGCCGCGTTGATACTCGAAACATCCGAAACATGCTGTTTAAGTCAAGGACATCTCCGCGGCAGAATTGCTCTACCGCCTTTTCCTTAGTCAACGTCCGCCTCAGATGTGCATCCTTAATTACTCGCAACAACCAGAATATTAAGACCATCACCGCCACTAATGACATTGAGATGAGGAACAAAATCGTACGCGTGTCCATATCCATATTGCGACCTCCCCTATCGTCAGAATTGGGCACATCTTGAAAAAACATCGTAACTCCTTACGACAAGGCCATTATACATCAAAAAATCCCCCTCGCAAGGGGGATTTTTTCTCTACTGCTTTTCGATAAAGGCTTTCAAGTCGGTGAGCTTTATTTTCTCTTCCGAATCGCGTAGGCGTACGCTAATTTCGCCCGCTTCCGTATCCTTCGGCCCAACGATTAAGACGCAAGGAATCTTCATCTTAGTCGCCTCGCGAATCTTCTTACCGAGGCTCTCGTTGCGATCATCCACCGTGTAGCGAACCTTATTATGTTCGATTGGGTCATTCAATTCCATGCCGTCCAAAATTTCGCGAATTTTGAGCACATAATCATTCACCGAATCATTAATCGTGAGGATACGAACCTGTTCTGGCGCACACCAGAATGGGAACCAGCCAGCCGTATGCTCAATAAACACGCTCATAAAGCGTTCAATCGAGCCAATCAAAGCACAGTGAATCATAATTGGCGTCTTTTTCGAGCCATCTTCGGCTGTATATTCAAGACCAAAGCGCGTTGGCATGGCGTAATCAAGCTGTACCGTAGCGAGTTGCCATTCACGACCCAAAGCATCCACCGCCATAAAGTCCATCTTTGGACCATACATCGCGGCTTCGCCGATACCGATGAAGTAATCCATCTGGAATTTTTCGGCCATATCCTTAATCGCGTTTTGCGCTTTCTCCCACATCTCTGGCGTGCCGATATAGCCATCACCATCATCCTTGAAGGACAAGCGCAACTTCAACTTCATATCTACCTTGGCATACAAATCTTTTGCCGAGGCAATCAATTCACCAAACACATCCGCCACTTGATCTTCCGTACAGAACACATGCGAATCATCCTGCGTAATGGCGCGTACACGGCTTAGGCCACCAAGCTCACCTTTGCGCTCATCGCGATAGACCATCGTCGTCTCGAGGAATTTCACTGGAAGCTCCTTGTACGAACGCGGTACGCTGGCGAAAATCTGGCTGTGGTGCGGGCAGTTCACTGGCTTCAAAGCCAACTCATCGCCCGACTCCGAGCTCACAAAACGTAGCATCTCTGGGAATTTTTCAAAGTGACCGGAAGTCTTATAGAGATCGATGCTGGCAATATGTGGAATGCAAACCTTCTGATAGCCACAGCGCTCGCGATAACTATTCGCAAAGGCCGCCAAGCAATCACGCAATACGGTACCGCGTGGCGTAAAAAGTGGCAAACCAGCGCCAACTAAATCCGAGAAGCAGAACAAACCGAGCTCTTTGCCGAGCTTGCGGTGATCGCGTTTCTTCGCTTCTTCTTGCTGTTTCAAATATGCATCAAGCTCTTCTTGCGTTTCAAACGCTAAACCATAGATGCGCGTCAGCATCTCACGCTTCTCGTCGCCACGCCAATAGGCACCAGCTACCTTGTCAAGTTTAAACACGCCAACTTCGCCGGTGTTTTCTACGTGCGGCCCACGGCACAAATCTTCAAAATCGCCCAAAGTATAGAAGGAAATCACTTCATCTTCTGGCAAATCGTTAATCAATTCTTCCTTAAACTTCTGGCCGTTATCTTTTGCCCACTTCAAAGCCTCGGCGCGCGTCTTTTCACTGCGCACAATCGGCAACTTTTGCGCAATTATTTTGCGCATCTCTTTTTCTATCTTCTTAAAATCTTCCTCAGAAACCTTCTGGCCACCAAAGTCGATATCATAGTAAAAGCCATTATCAATAGCCGGGCCAATTCCAAACTGAACTGTTGTTGTGCCAGCATACAAATTCTTAACCGCTGCAGCCATAATGTGGCTAAGCGAATGACGCATTTTTTCTATCGATTGTATATCTGACATCGCTGCCCTTTCATAATTATTTAATATTTTCATATTTTACCATATTTCTCCCCTTATAGCGAGCGTTTTCAGCCTCTCTCCTATTGACTTTTTAAACCATTTATGCTATAATTACATAAAATCGAGTGCAAACGCGAGATTTTTTCGCGGTTCCTAGACTAGACACTCGAAATCGTTCTTTAAAAAGGAGGTATATGAATTGCGTTATCTTAACCAAAACAACTTCGTCAGCGAATCCGCTAAGGTTCTGGCCCGAGCCGCTATGGCTCTCAACCCCGTCGAACTGATCACTCCAGTCAACCAAGCTCACGAAAAAGAACTCTGGATGACTACCGAAGAAGGCGGCCCCTTCATCAATCCGCAGTTTCAATACGACGAGTTCAACTTGTCGCAAGCCGCCGCCAAAGGCGAAATCGTCCGCATTGCCGCTGACGCTCTGCGTAGTGCGTGCTATCCGGAATCTCCCATGGATGACGCGATTCTGGAAATACTGAATCACCGTGTCCACGATGCACTCTGCGCCGCCAATATGGCCGCCAGCATCTTGCTCGGTAGCAATTCCGGCGGTGAGTACGCTCAGCAAATCTACGGCCGTCCCGACAAGCTGCAAGTCCTAAACTGTTATCGCGCCGCCACTAGCACCTCTGACAGCAAAGATGATTCGTCCTGCTTTTCCGAAGAAAAGCGTCACGAGCTCTTGGCTAGATCATATGACGCCTTCGGTATTCAGCGCGAATTTCAGCGCATCGCCGACATCTATGGCTTTAGGAACTGGGATATTATCATCGATAACAGCGCTTCCGCCATCGATGTCCGCAACAAGACATCCTACGGCAATCCGCAGGTCGTTATTCCAAAAAGTCGCAAAGTTAACGGCCTCAAACTGGCCGAACTGATTGGTCACGAGCTAGAGTGCCATCTGCGCGATTCTATCAACGCCGAAGCGCTCTTCGCCGAACATCTGGCCAGCACGCCACTCGAGCCGCTCATCCCACTCTTGGCTAAGTCTGATGACGAGCTCTTCTATGAAGGGCACGCCAAGCTGTCCGACGTCGCCGTCAATGGCGAAAGCGTCTCGCCGCATCCGTATTACGTCATTGCTATCGATGCCGCGCTTCGTAATCAATCGTTTGCCGATATCGGCGAGCTGATTTACAAGTTGCGTCGCAATGCTGACCAGAGTCACCAGACCGCGTTAAACGGCGCCTGGACTGCCGCCTATCGCGCCATGCGCGGCGCAGTCGACACGCACGGCGGCTACGCCTACACCAAGGATTCAGCCTACTGGTTCGGCTACGAAACAGCCACGCACATCGCTCAATCTGCACCATATCTGCTCGATTTCGCCACACTCACTCTCGATGAGCTTCGCCTTCTCGAGCGTGCCGGTTTCGACTTGAAGCATCCGCGTTGTCCAAGCCAAAATTTAGCCGCACAATTCCAGTAATCCCCCTCCGACACACCGCCCATCTCGCATGGGCGGTTTTCTTTTGTTAAAAAGTATGTTATTATAATCCCATCCGCTGTGGGTTGCTAGCTCAGTTGGCTAGAGCGCCTCGTTTACACCGAGGAGGTCGGGGGTTCGAGCCCCTCGCGACCCACCAAATGTACGACGGTCTCTCAATCTGAACAAAAATCCTGGAATTTTCCAGATTAACAGATTGAGATATTTTTTATGCATATTTTGCAAAATCTTCAAAACTGGTGCAGGAATTCTCAAAATCCGCAAATTCGAACCCTGTACTTTTTTCTTCTCACCCCTGTTATTTCGCCCAAAAGTCCGAAAACTGGCTAAAAATGGGCGAATCTGCACTGGTTTATTGCTCATATTACCCCGAATGACTTATGTCCTTAAACGGCATATTGCGTCTTAAGATCATTTGCTACATCTTCGCTTTCTTTTATCAGCATCTCGCTCACCTGATACCCTACATAGTAGTTTCGTTCTGTCTCCAGCGGCGTCCTATTACCATTGGATAAATGTCTGCGCTCAGTATTGTAATACTCCACATATTCCGCCAGTTGTTTCTTGAAATCAGCGATGGAGCGGAATTTCTTCGGGTAAATAAACTCCTGCTTCAGAGTCTTAAAGAATCGTTCTGCCACTGCGTTATCCATAGGCTTACCGGGACGCGAGTATGACGGCGCAATACCATGTTCTTTTTCGAACTTCTTCAATGTGTATGAGATAAAGGCTCCGCCATTATCCGAATGGAGCACCAGACCAGACTCTGGACGTTCCTTAGTGACGGCTTCCTGAAGCACGCGTTTTGCCAGTGTGGTACTTGGCGTATAGCCGCAGCCATACGCAACTACTTTTCTGGAATATAGATCGAGATAGGCACAGAGATATACTACCCGGTTTTTCAGCACAAAACTGGTCATATCTGTCACCCATGCCCGGTTTGGTCGATCAACGCTGAATCGGCGCTGCAGACGATTGGCCTGTTTGGTGGCTTTCTCTGCTTCCCGCGAGTACTGTTTCGAATACCTGATCACGCTTTCCAGCCCCATTTCTTTCATTAGTGCGGATATATACTTTTCATTAACGCGTTCTCCCTCATCCCGCAGTACGGCGGTAATCTTCTTCGCCCCATAAGCATGGTAGCTTTGGTTAAAAATATCCCTGATGCGAGGCATCAGGGCAATCTTACGTTTCTCATACCAGGCTTCCTTACCTTTGGCGCGGTTGATGTGGTTATAGTAAGTGCCACGATCAAGCTTAAAGGCGTCGCATAATACATGCACGCTATATCTGCCGGTTGCATAATATTTGTCTACTGTGGCCTCTTTTTCTTTGACCGTCATTTCCTTAAAGACATCAGAGCCCTGCAATACTCTGATCATGCTCTCCAGCTTTTTTATCCGCTTATTGGCAATATCCAGGTCTTTAGGTGTAACTTTGCCATAGTTTGTGGCATATTCCGTATAGGGTGGAACCCAGGTATAGAAAGTACTTTTGGAGATGCCATATTTCTCGCACAGATCTTTCACTCTTGCGCCCTGATGGTACTCCTTCACAATCTTAATGCGTTTTGCGTCAGAAATGCGTTTCATAACAATAACTCCTGTTTGCTATCAAGATAACAAACAGGGTAGGATTGCGACAGCATAAGCATAAAAAATGAAGCACCCGCGGTAGGAACATCCTGCTCCGCGCGAGTGCTTCTATGTCTTTAGCCTGACAGGTTTCAATCTGATGCCAGGATACCAATCCACCAACGCTTATCTGTGAAGATAATATTGCCTGCGACGACAACTTAGATCTGAATTTGTTTACCCATATTGCTATTTGAGCCAAACGCCGGATTGCTCCGCAGGAATTCCATGAGCTTAATGTTTGCAAAGATTAGGTATTTTCCTATCTTAACCGACTGCAGAATACCCTTCTCCTCAAGAAGCTTTAAATGACTCGATGCGGTTGGATATGAGCATCTCATTATCTCTTCATATCTTGTTGCAGTCATCAGGGGCTGACTGAAGATAGCATCAATGAGATCTCGAGAATAAATGTTTGGCAATTGCTCTCTGATATAACGCTTGGTATCTTCATGAAGTTTCCTGATGCCCAGTAGTACGGTAGTGCTCTTTTGTGCCTGCATAGTAAACGCATCTAGCATGTAGTTAATGAAACCATCAAGTTCTCCGGTATCATCTGCTTTTTTAAATACACTATAGTATTCCGCCTTATTGTTATTGATATATTCGCTTATGAATAAAACTGGCAAGTCGAGCAATTCGTAATTCAGCATGCATAAAACCATTAAGATGCGCCCGGTACGACCATTCCCATCGCCAAACGGATGAATAGCCTCAAACTGATAGTGGGTAATAATAGTCTTGAGGACGGGATCGAGCCTTTCGTCACTGGAATTGATAAATTTTTCCAGATCCGAAAGATATTTAGGTAGCGATTCAGCAGATGGCGGCATGTATACCACCTCTCCAGTGACTGCGTTTCGCAGCGCATTCTGAGTTCGTCTGATATCTGGTTCCGTAGGAATAAGTACGGCATGGACATCTTTAATAGTGTTTTCGCCCAGATAGCTATTTTTCATGCTCTCGATTCCGGCCTCAAGCGCTTTATTGTAGCGCAGCACTTCTTTGTCCGCTGGAGACTGTTCTTGTTCTGAAAACAATTGGGCCTGCAAGACGTCTTCCAGCGTCGTTACGACATTTTCAATTTCGGAGCTCTCCAGAGCTTCGCGCATTATCGTCGGCGAGAGGAGCAACTGAGGGTTCGGCAAACCATAGCAAGCTCCTTTTAGTTCACCAATTGCAGCACGTGCGGCTATGAGTTTGTCTGCATAAGAAGCAGCGTCGATTCGTGGTAACTCTGATAATAATTTGAGCTTTTGTCCCATATAAACCTTTTTATATATGATATATAACATATAAAGAAAATGCAAATTTTTTTATATGTGGCAGAAGACATATAAAACATCTTTCTATATGGAGCTAAAAGCGATCACGGCAGGTAAAAACCAGCCGTTTTTTGTGTTTTTCGCAAAAATACAGAGGTGACTCCGCAATAAATATTTGCTCGTCTTTTCCAGTTTTTAGCTGAAGATTGCCTCCGTGAGGCATTTTAACCCCCGTCTGCAAAAATCCTCTCTGTTATTCTTGTTCTCTGAAATCAAACTTCTCCGTGTCTGCATCGCCAATAATGTCCAAACTCTCTTCTTCAGACAGCTGCTCACGAGCCCACGAAAGCCTGAATGTTGCTCTGTTGTTCTTTGTTTTTCCGGGATAGATATATAAGGTCTCGTTCGGGAATTTCTCCTCATATTCTATCGGAGAGCAGTAATTGAGATTTCGACGAATCAGAGTATTGTAGTAATCTATGAAGCCGCTGAATTTTCTTGCCAGTTCTTCTGCCGACTGAAAATACTCTCCGGCATACAGGAATCTGCTCGAGAACAGATTGAAAAATGACTCGATGAAAGGGTTGTCGTCAGGAACGCCCGGACGCGAAAACGAATGCCGGATTCCATATTCTCTGTAGATCTGCCGCATATTCCGAGCATCATACTCTCCGCCGCCGTCAGTATGAAAAATTTTCGGAGCCGCACCCCGGTGCTCAATTGCACTTCGAAGCGTAGCCGCAGCAAGATACTTGCCCTTGTTTTCCCGGATATATGCCGCCAGTGCCCTCCTGGAATACGTATCAATAACCATGCAGACATAATACCTGTGCCCATGGTATCCGAACTCCTTAAAATCCGACACCCATAACTGGTTTATACCCGTGATTCTATTCTCCTTCAGCAGCAGATTGCATTTCTGTTCCGGATAATAAAAAAGCCTCTGCCTGAGACTCTGAGTCATCCTTGTATGGCCAATATTCATTTCGCGCATCAGTGCCCGTACATGAGAAACACTGATTCGAACTCCTTCTCGCTCCAGCAATACTTTTATCTGATCCGCCCCAAGCATTCCTTTACTGCTGGCATACAGCCCGTTAATCCGGTCTTTCAGCATGGATTCTCTGTGCTCTTCTTCCCGGTAGCTGTCTCGTTTCTCCAGATGATGCTTATACGTTATACGGTCTACCATCATCGCCTCACACAGACGTCGGATGCCATATTCCGGCGTTTCCGCGCTTCCGCCGTAAATGTAATGGTCATAGAAATCATCCATGAAGGCATACTTATCTTTCAGTGTCATATTCAGTCCGGCAATGAACTTCTCTCTGATCCTGCTGATCTCTTCAGCCTTTTCCAGGTGCGAAGAAAGATCATTATACTTTTTTGCCGGAACAAACTTATACGGCGTCTTCCGGTCGGTATATTTGCCTGTCCAGAAGCGTACTGAACTTTCGGCAACTCTGTACCTGGCGCATATCTCCGGAACCGACATGCCATTCCTGTATCTCTGAACTATGTCCTTCTGCTTTGCGGCTGTAATCTTATGAACTTTTCCTTTTGGCATATTCCTCCTTCGTTTCACATTTTCAGGCATAAAAAATGAAGCCCCCGCGGTAGGAACATCCTGCTCCGTGCGAGTGCTTCTATATCTTTAGCTTAGCAAGTTTCTAGTCTGATGTCAAGATATTAATCCGCCCATGCTTATCTATGAAGATAATGTTGTCTATCAGCTTTTGATGCTTAGCCTGAAAGATAAGATTACCGCGAATCTTATCGTCGCGAAGATTCTTCATTCTGGAACTGTCAAACACAATATTGCGGGATTGCTTCGTAGCGCGCTTCAGGTTGCGCTCCACGGCGTCAATCTTGCTGCTCTTTGGGGACTTTAGCTCATATGGCACGCCGTTGAGCAAGAAGTCTGCAGTTTTAGCGGAATTATACTCATGGATAAATTCTACTCTATACCCCGCATTAGATAGAATAACAGCAATGCGCAGTTCATGCGGCCACGGAGATGTGCCTGAAGGAATAACAATCTGACCGGCTTTTTGGCGGAATTTGTTGGATTTTTGCATGAGATAATTATACTTTATTCTCTCGGATAATCCCACCGCGAGCGCATCTTCACGCCCTGCTTTTTCAGGCAATCCCGTATCGTCTGTTCGCTCACGCCGAACCGTTTGCCGATCTCCTTGGACTTCATCCCATCTTTGTAGAGCGCCGCAGCCTCCGCCGGATCGAACACTTTCTCGGATTTCACCAGCGTTACTGCAACGCCATTACGTTTCAATACTGCACTGACAGTCGATCGGTGACATCCGAATGCGGCGGCTAATTCGTATACCGTTTCGCCACTCTTGTATCTGCGAATCATTTCGGCCACTTCTTTTTCCGAGAAATCATGTTTCTGTTTCTGCTTATAACGCACTACCTCTGTATCACCATATTTGCCAATTCTGCGAAAGTGTGCTATACTGTCTTCGTCAGAGGAAGTTGAATTATTCCCTCTGACCTCTGTTAAAGACCTAACTGAGAGAGATTTCTTAAAATCCAATATCTTTTTGATTTGGTTTGAATAAAGTCCCGTTAGGCCCACCAGTTTTAAGAACGCCCATCGGGCATTTTTTTGTTGTATAAACGAGCGGGCGAGAACCCGTAGGGTTCGTGCGAGCCAGGAGCCGAATCAAATAAAAATGCTTGCATTTTTATTTGCGAGGCAACGCCAGCGAACCAAGGCTCCTTCAGGAGCCGCTGTCCCTCGCGACCCACCAGTTTTTTAAAAAAACGCCCATTGGGTGTTTTTCGTTATATAATGAAACTAAATGAACCATAAGCAAAATAGACCTGGCTTTACTCTAATCGAAGTTGTCCTCGTTCTTGCGATCGCCGGCCTAATCTTCCTCATGGTCTTCATTGCTCTGCCTGCGCTTAACCAAGGCCAGCGCAACACTCAGCGCAAGCGCGACGCCGCCGCTATCGTGACGGCCATGAATCAATGGTATACTCACAACTCCTCCAGTGTTTCCGATAATTATTCCAATCGCTACAATAAACAAAAGGGATTTTGTACCTTCTATAAACGATATGTTGGCGACGAAATGGTAGATCCATCTACCGGCAAACCATACAAAGTTGCGCTCTGGGGTTCAACCATGGTCATCGATTGTATTAACGGTGATACCGAAAATCGCGGTGCCTACGACACTGAAGTGCACGGTTCTGGCGGTCTCGGCGACAGCGACAACTGGGCAGCTATGGAAGTTGGCGACATTCAATATGATGATGGCGCCTACTGTGAAGACGAAGGCTTCAATGACGACATTGGCGGCGGACGTTATTCCGGCTCAAAAATTTTCGCCATCCGTATCAGACTCGAAGGTGGCGCTACGCTGTGTTTAGATAATGGATATTCATTTGACTAAAACTCAGCGTCGCCTTTTTCCCTAAAACGTAGTAAAATCAATACAGACATGAGTACAAACAAACACGCAAACACCAAAAAGCACGAATCTAGCACATGGATTATTCCTATGGTAATTGTCGTCGTGGCCGTCGTCGCTTCTGTCATTGTCGCCATTTGGCTCCAGCATCGCGACCTATCCGGCGCTTCTCTAGAACCTACCGCCGTAGAATATCGCGTCCACCGTTAGATTCTTGCGTACAAATCTTTATACTTTTGTAGGTTCTCGGCGTCATATTTCGCCGCCCTACTCATTCGTACATACAAAGCTACAATTAGTAGCGCTTTTTTGTATTCCATATCGCGTTCAAAATAATTCAGCACCGCCTCTTCGCTTAAATGCATAAAAATATCCACGTCCGATAGTAAAGCAAAATAAAAATCGTATAGATAATCCGCCACCGCCGGCATTGGATCAATCACGTGAATTTTCCCATGCTCCACTAAAAAATTATGCGTACCGAAATCGCCGTGCGTTAAATATTGCTGTGGCTCTTCCCGCCCAGCTACCTCTAGCGCCGCCATTACTTTATCTTTCGACACTTCTGGAATGCGTTGCTCGGCATACTCTATCTCGTCTAATAAGAAATCGTACCACGTATCTTTTTCGTCACCCAAAAAGCCATATCCTTTGTGCGTATATTCACCATAGCCGCAAACTATCTCGCAGATTTGCTCCATTGCATCATTTGCATCAATCTGTGCATCGCTATATTTCTCGCCCTTAATAAATTCAAAGCAAACATAGCTCAATTCTTCGTTGAAGCACAACACTTTCTGAAAACAGCTATCAGGATACATACGCAAAAACTCCATCTGTTCACGCATTGTATCGAAATTTTCAATCTTTACGAGATATTCATCATTCACATTAATCACCGTCGACGCCGTCGCGCCATCGCGATAAAAATGCAAATCTGCGCCACTTAAATCTACATAGAGTTGCTTTTCTATGTCGCTTAAAACCCGCTCCACGCGCCCCTCAGCTAACTCATAGTCGCATATTTCCGTATTATCTAGATGCCAAGACCAAAAATCCGTATCCTCGTCCCAACCCACGATCGCAAAGTGAATTGCCTTTAGCATCGAGCCATGCCCGACTACCAAAATTTTATCCATCCCAGCACATTCGCGCTTAATTTTCGCTAAAAATGCCTCTGCGCGCGCTAACAAATCTTTAATCGGCTCTATTCCGCCATAATTTGTATTAATCTTGAAATCGCCAATGTTTGGCGCTTTTTCACGCATTTCTGCGCCTGGTCGCCCTTCAAATTCACCAAACCCACGCTCTTTTAGCAAATCATCATAGCGTATCTCGCAACGATGACCGGCAATAATTGTCGCCGTCTCGGCCGCCCGCTTTAGCGGTGAAGCATAGCAAACATCAAAATCTATCTCTCGCACTTTGTCACGCAAAGCTTGCGCCTGCGCAATGCCAGTCTCATTCAGTGGAATATCCGTTTGTCCTTGCGCGATTCCACGCAAGTTCCAATCTGTTTGCCCGTGTCTAACCAGATAGACTTTCATCTATCTAGTATACTACGCTTCCGCGCTCTCTTCGCCGTCAAGATCAGCTTCATCTTCCGCATCGTCATCAATCACAACGTCCGGCGTCTCATCCATCCCCTCTCCAGCAATCTGATCATAACTCAAATTCTTGTATTCCAAATCCGGGTGAAGCATGAAGTTTGGATGCGCCTCTTGATAATCATCGATGCGTTTTTGGATTGCATCAATTTCTGCTTGAGTCTTACGAATAAACGCCTCACGCTTCTCGTTGCTTGGCGAATTCTGGCCGCTCTGACCTTTTTCCATTGCTACTCGTTGATCCTTAATCCAGCCTTTGCGCATTCCGATTGCACCCAATTCTGCCCGAATATGCAAATCGGCATTCACGCGATCCATACGCGCATCCATCATCGAGAAATTATCGACATAATTCTGTTCTTCATCGGTTAATGACTCTGGCAATCCCGACTCAAGCGCACTAAACCTATCTCTCGTTATCGCTAATGACGCTTCTGCAGATTTAATAATAGATTTTAAATTGTCCTTACGAGTTCGTGCTTCGCTCCACGGCAATGTAAACAGCGGCATCCTACGAAGTTCTTCGCGATGTTGTCTAAGCATCGCCTCGTCACGTTCTAGCCCACGTTTAGCGCGCGCAAATTCCACGCTCTTTTTCACGCCTTCGCTACAATCTGCCAAAAGTTTGCTCATATGTTCCCAGACTGACGATTGTACGCGGTATTCGCGAATCGTATCAATCTCGGTATTTATTTTTTCAATTCGCTCAGATAACGTCTTTGTCTCTGCCGTTTCTGCAGTTTTCTCATGCGTATTAACCTCGCCTTCAGTACTCGCCGCTTCCTCAGTCGCCTCGGCTGCTTGCGTTTGTCCAACTACGGCTTCCGGAGCTGGCTGAGCTGGAGCAGCCTCCATAGCGGCACCTAACATCGACGCATCGCCCTCTTCGCTAGACTCCGGTATATCTTCGCCAACATTTAGACCATCATATTCGTCAACTAGTTGCTGCAACCCTTCGGCATCCATATTATCCAAGTCGCCACGCGTCAGTTTCTTATCCGACTCCACCCAGGATGCTATTTTGCCACCGCCTAGCTGGATTAATAATTCTTTTTTGCGTTTCTCGGCATCTTCTTGCCCTTGTTCGGCTTCTGGCGATGTCGGCTCTTCTGCTTCGACCTCCTCACTCTCGTTTTCAGCTGGAGATTCAGCTTCGTCCAAACTCTCTTCTGCGGCCGTCTCGCTCGTTGGGGTCCCCTCAGCTTGTTCTGGAGCTGGAATCGGCGCATTTTCCGCTTGTTCCGTGTCGGATTGCTCTGCGGTTTCTTCTTTCGGCGCTGGCTTTTCTGCATTTTCAGCACTTTCGGTAGCTTCACTTGTCTTTTCATTCTTCGTCTCTAGTCCAAAAATCCGTACCCCTTCGGCCGCTTCAATACGCTTACCCCACTCATTCGTCTTCTCGCCCTCTAGGCGTGGATATTTGTGTAGCAAGTTATACTTATCATCTTCAGACATCTGGCTCCAACGCGACTTCGTCGGATCAAGCTCTGCGCCGTCATCTTCCTCTTCGGCGATTGCAGTAGACTCTTGCTCTGCCGCCGCAGCAGGCTCGCCCTCGGTCTTTGACGCTTCATAGGCGCGATTTGGATTCCCATCACGATCCGTCTCAAATGCAGGATTAGCATTAGATTTTAGCCATGCTTCATAAGAGAGATCATCCTGCGTTGGATTTTCAATATCCTTAGTATCAAACGGCTTTTCCGGCGTTACCGCACCTGTTGGATTTCCATCGGCATCCAATTGGTCTGGATTCGCATTCGAACGCAACCAGGCTTCATAGGATAAATCATCCTGCGTTGGATTTTCAACTTTTCGCGCATCGAATGGTTCAGCTAAAGAATCCCATTCATTCTGTTCTTGTTCTTGTTTATTTTGGCCAGTATCTTGTTCTGCATTCGACATTTTATTAATCTCTCTTATGTTTATCTTGATTATAACATTTACGCCTAAAATTAAAAAACCTCGGATGCTTATCCGAGGTTTCCGTGGGTTTAGTAGAAATTATTGATCCATATAAGACTGCCATTCGCGATAGCTCTCTCGCAGTTCGCTTAATGTCCGAGTTAGTCGCGCAACTTGTTCGGCGCACAATACTACGCTACCCAAATTATCACAGTAATATTTCCGGCTCCATTGCTCGTAGCGAAACTCGTATTCTGTTTGTTTCGCGCCATATTGGCGCACTCCTTTACGATCGTTCACTTCTAGACAAATGTCTGCCGGCGAATTGATGCGCATTTCGCGTGGCATAATCGTAATTGTAATATCAATCGCTTCACATAGCGTATACGACACGCGCATTATTCCTCTTTCAATGCGACGAATCCCCTCCGTCATTTCACTTTTACCATAATAATCAAGTAAGTCGTCCAAGAGTAATTGATTATCCGGCGTTACGAAGCTCATCGTATGTAAGAAGAATAAAATGCCATCGGTCGAATTTAATCCGAGTTGCCAAGATTGCATATTTTCACCCCACTTTCAAAGGTACTTTTTGCGAACTTCTCTCATCATAGCATTTTTCATCTATTTAGTGGTATAATCTTAACAGACTTGGGGTGCTAGCTCATCTGGTAGAGCGCGACATTCGCATTGTCGAGGTGAGGAGTTCGAGTCTCCTGCACTCCACCAAGTATTTCAAGTTGGCCATCAGGCCATTTTTTATTGCGCGCGCATCAAAAGCACATCACGTTTACTTCGGTCTTGTGCGTCACAAGTCGACAACAAGACATATCGCCCGTCCGTTAATATGCCATTCCTCCAAATTGCTTGATCATATATTAATCGCACCGCCACGTCTCCATTTTTACTGTACGCCGCATCATAAACATCCTGCTCAGTTGCCGTTATTAGCGCAAAAGCAACCGACCTTAAAGAGTATTTCCCGCCATCATAATAATATGTTCCGGTTGTATGCTCCGCGAAAAACTCCCCATCAGCGAATAGCGTTACGTCCGAAAACATTTTCCCATATCCCATTCGATGCCCATAAATAATCGTAAAATCATCTTCGAGGCTCGCTTTATTCCGATAGTCCATAAAAACACTACCCGACGCCGCCCATTGTTTCAAATAATTCCGCGACAAATAATAATCGTTATCCTTACCTCTTAGGACCGGATAATCAATTCCCGTACCATCAACTACAATCCATCCCACGATATCATCATTTACGACTTTTAATGCTGAGAAATCTACTTTTTCTTGGCTTGGTGCCAACTTAACGATTTCCTCTGGCAAATCGGCACTTCGAACTACTATTTGTGCATCGGCTAGAATATAAATACAGAGTCCGATTATTAATATCAATAAAATTGCGCATAATAAACCACACGCACGAGCAACGCTATGCGCAAAACCATATATTAAATCCCCCGACCTCGCCACAAAATTGCCGCGCGGCCAATAATATCGTCCTTGCCATTCCAGCGTCCTAATTTCCCGTCTGGCCATATTACAATCTCCTCAGTCTTCGGCGACGATAATCGTTCATATATTATTAAATCCCCATCCCGTAAATCGGGCGCAAAATCGTCGCCGACCACTCTTTTTATACCTAAAAACATATTAAATATCATCCACATCCAGATAGCTGTTGCGCCAAACCCCACCCCTAGACGCACCCACCTGCGCCTAGAGTTTCGTTTAATTTTCATGTTTATTTTCTAATACAGTTTTACGCACCACAAATACGCCAATCGCACCAGCCATTACAATCAAAACAAACGGCAAAACATTCATCACAATGCCAGTCAACACACTTGCTTCTTTTACGTTTACGAAGCTTGCTTGGTTTTCTCCATTTAACATTCCTGCTGGATTAAAGTCTGCCGCCCACAGAGTCGACCAACCGTTATTATTCGTCTGCATTCCATCCACCCAAGCCACGTAATCATTCGACTGTTCCTCTTCCACATAGAAATCAATGCCTGCCGGAATCTCTAACGACTGCTCACCATTCGTACCAATCATCACTACTTGATCATGCTTCAAATAAACGTAGTTCTCTTGACCAAGAATGATTTTATCCTGCGTATTTATCGTCTCGCCGTGATAAGTCACCACCGGGTCTTGCCCGACTATCGAAAACTCATCTCCATCTGTCGCACCTGTAAACTCAACGTAAAACTTAAAATATTCATCGCGTCGTGCTAAATTACCTTCAACTTTTTTTGAAATTTGCACATAAGTTAATACTGCGTTGCTTGAAAATACAGCATCCATCTTCGAGCCTTGATCAAAATTCAACACTTGCAAAGCTAGCGTCGGAATTAATCTACCCGTTGGTGTGCCATTTTCTATCTCATTGCGTACGGAAACCGTTACGTAATATTGCTTCGAAGTATCTACTGGATACGCCGTCTCATTTCCGCTAGTTCTTTCTCTCAGAATAAACTTATAATCACCAACCTCCGTAAAACTCATTGCGCCTAAATCTAACGTTGCCATCTCCGTCGCCACGCCTTCCACCGGGCTCGTACCATCAAAAACAATACTCAGCCCAGACGGAATGTTCCCTACCAAAGCCGGATTTTCATCGTCGACCGCCTCAAAACTATAGCTAAACGTATTCGTTACCGGATTAACAACATTAGTCACCTCGCGCGTCACCGTTATGCTACTAGGGCTGTTTGGATTACTTAAAATCGTTGCCGGCGCCTCAATCGCACTTGCTATGCCGCCGCCCAAAAATGCAGCAACCGTCGTCGCAAGCAACAAAAAACACTCACGAATTTTTCTTCGCATAAATCTCCTTTTTATGTTTATTTTTACCGCCCAAAAAATCACGTCACCATCAGTCAGCTACCTCCAATTAATTTTTATAAGCCCATCATACAGTCAACGACCGCATATACAAGCATAAGTTTAATCTTTTTATTTTTTAACGGCTTTATCCGTGACGTCGAATTTTTCCATATACAACGCCAGCATTAATCGCGTCTGCGAATAGAACGCACAGAACGACGAATACACAATCGCAATAATCGGCGAAATAATCCATTGAATCACCATGAAAAACTTTTTAACTTTCTTATAACGCGCCGGACGTGGCGGCAGCATCTTCAACGAAAGCAAAATCGAAATCGACAACATACATGCCGCAAAAGTCTGGATATAGCTCACTACCATTGGTAAATTATGCGACAACAAATCGCGCGATTCTAGCTGGAACATCAATGGCACCCAACCACCAAACGCCACAATCGGTGCAATTGCCGCCAACGTCACGTGACCATCCAGCAAGCGGATGAATTTTGGCACCAACGACAAATAGCGCACCGTGCGTTGTTTCGAGAAAAGATACGTACCCACATAGGCCACATCCGATGCGCCATAATCCCAACGCCTCAATTGCACCCACTGCGCTTTCAAAGTCTTAAATAAGCTGTCCGACAGTACTGCATCCTGATAAATTGGCGCCCGAATCGGCACTACGTCATATACGCCGTCAAAATAGAACAACGAACGCCAATACTGATGACCATCTTCCACAATCGTATGTGTACTCCAAAAATTCATCTCTACCAAAGCGTCCAATGGCTGCGAATGAGACGCAAAATTACGCAGTACGTGCGGACGCATCGTACAAATCAAATTCCAGAACGAGTTCGTGCACGCCACTACACGCGTTACCGCCGGCGCGTCCCAAATATTATTCGTAAACAATGAGACCGGCTGATAGCTTAAACGTTTGCGATCTTCGCGCACGATAAACTCATACGCCACCTGGTCAAAATAACATTTGTGCGGACGGTTATCGCTATCTAGCGTCGTGACAATTACATCGCCGAAACGAATACCGCGCTCTTTTACGTAGTCGCGCAAAACCTTACCAGCGTTTGTAATATTGCCACCTTTGCCAACTACTTCGCCCGGAATATCGGCCGGATGTTTCGCCAAAACGAAACCGGCAAACTTTTTTCTATAATTCTTCTCCAAAATCTTCGCGACTTTTTCCGTCTCTGGACCACCACGCTCTTCGTAAGCAATCACGATAATCATCCGATCCTTCGGATAAGTAGTCGCCAAAACGCTCTCAAGTGTTGGCGTCAAAACATCCAGCGTTTCATTGTACATGGTAATAATCACCGCGTGATAAACCTGGCTCGGCTTCGGGAAATACCCATCTTCCGCCGCCGCCATCATGCAAAGATTATTCAAATGCACATCGTATTGATATTCGCTCGACTTCCGACCTTTTAATCGCGCATAACTCTCGTTCGGATCTTCCAAATCTTGTAAACGTTTCTGCCAATTTACTTTAATGCCCTGATTAACTACCTTATAACCCTGTACAGTGCGAAAAGCCACCCCAATTGCCTTCACTAAACTCATAATCACAATCAGCAACAGATAGACTGACCCCGCAATCGGCGAAATAGCCGATAAAATAACCAATAAGACCACCATTGAGTAGCTCAAAAATCCCGGCAATATCTCAAAAAAACGATATAGCGCCGTGCGCTTTCCTGTCGGAATCTCAACTACCTTAGACATTTATCCTTCTCCGATAATACTCATCAGAAACTTCAAAGCTACCATTGTAATTACAATACTCACGCCCAAGAAAAGACGCGCAATATCTTTACCACGCTTTGAATATAATCTAGCACTTATTAAATTATGCCCAATCCCTAATACAATCGCTATGACCGAAAAAGAAATAAGATACCACCAGTCGCTTTGCGCATAGCCATTGTTAATATCAGAGTAACGCGCCCAGACTTTCGGACGATTCGGATTTAAATTGGTTAGCGGCAACAAAAACAGCCAAACAGCCAAAGCCAACTGTGCTGCCATCCACCAGAATAATCCACGATCTTTCTTTGCAATCGTCTTAAAATCTTCTGCTAATTCTTTCATAGCTTTCCATTATTTTACCATATATCCGCCAATAATGCGAACTAGCTCATGGCAATAAAAACAGCTGGCCCGAAGGCCAGCTTTATGTCGATACCGTTCGAGACAGATTGGGAAGTTTATTCGTAGCTGCTGCATACCATGCAGTCGTAGTGGCCGAACCAGACCTTATACGGGCAGAACACGTCGCCCAGATGCAGCACCTGGTCGGTAATCTCGACACTCGCCGGGATTATCACGGCGACCACAAAGATAGTACCTTCAATGTTCAGCACGGCGAAGCCGGCGGAAGTCCCCGCTCCATCGTAGTCAGTAGTTTCAAAATGCTCTTTGCCGTTCTCGGCCATTTCCCTCAGGCAGGAATTGCAGTAACGAATCATCGCATCGCCCTCCTCGAAGGAAATACCGTCGTCTTCATTGATGGCGACAATATCATGCACGCCCGCCTTTTCATAAGGCAACTGCGCCTCAGTAAAGCCCATCACGACCGCTGCCCCCTTCACTCCGCGGAAAGCAGCCTTGCTGCGGACGGCATCAATCAGCCCATCCACAATCAGCTTCATCTTCTCGTACGTCTTAAAGTCCACGTCATTCTTCATACCCACAACCTCACTTTCTGAAAAAAGGATTTATTTTCTGTTGACGCTCAGAAAACTTCATTATTTTACCATAATTATAGGTGCAGCGCAAGTACGACACACTATATTATTGCGAAAACGTCCCAAAAAGCCTAGAATAAAAATTGAAAATCATTTTCAATTTTTTAAGAGGAGTTATGGCAAACAAAAACCGCATCTTAAACCGCAGCTATATCATGCAAATCGCCCAAAGTTTCAGCACGCCCTTCACTGCTAAGGATATCGTTGAAAAAATCGATGCCGACGGCAACCATCTAGGCGTTACTACCGTCTATCGCACACTTAATGAGTTCGTAAACGATGGCTTGCTCCGCAAAACGCTGGGCGAAAATGGCTCCGCTACATTTATTTACCTAGATAATTGCCCAAACGAAAACCACGTCTATCTCGAGTGCCTCGGCTGTCATCGCATATTCCATGTCGATTGCCGCCATTTCAATGGATTCAAGAAACACGCCGCCCGCAAGCACGGCTTCGACATCTCTACCTTCCAGATGACCATTCCGGGTTACTGCGCTGAATGCCAAGGATTGCACCATGTCTAAGCATATTCAACGTACCGTGTTCATTATTTTAATCGTAGCGCTTGTTAGTGTTCTGCTCTTCTGGCCAAAAAACCCAAACGAAGTCGCTTCAGAAAAATTGAAAATCATTTCCACAAATTTTGCGAGCTACGATATTGCCCGCGCACTCACTAAAAACATCGACACTGAGCTCACGATGTTAATCAAGCCGGGCACTGATGTACATAGTTACGATCCTACGCCGCAGGACGTCATTCAAGTCCAAAACGCCGACATCTTTATTTATACCGGCGGCGAATCGGAAACTTGGGTAGAAAACATTCAAATCAAGAGTCAGTCCATCAAGCTCGCCGACGCCGTCACTCTGATCGATGAATCAAACGAAAATATTATTCAAGATGAGCACGAACACGAACATGAGCAAGCCGAAAAAGACGAGCACATTTGGACTTCGCCAAAAAATTATTTAGCGATGCTCTCCTTTGCAAAAGATCAAATGGCCAAATCATTCCCAGACCACGCGGAGACAATCGAACAAAACTATACTAACTACGCTAACGAAATAAAACAGGCTGACCAAGATTTTCGTACCATTTCGCTCGCAAAACCGCTTATATTCGCAGACCGTTTTCCTTTCGCCTATTTTGTCCAAGAATATGGCTACGAATATCTTGCCGCCTTCCCTGGCTGCGCCGAGCAAACAGAAGCAGACGCCAGTACTATCGCAAAACTAACCGACGCTATTAAAGACCAAAAAATTACCACAATTTATACCATTGAACTTTCCAATGCCAAAATAGCCAATACGATTTCGACCAGCACCGACGCTAAAATTCGCACGCTACAATCTGGTCATAATATCACCCAACATGATTTCGAAAATGGCCTCACTATGGTTGATATCTATCGCAATAATTACGCAACTCTCAAGGAGGCTGAATGAGCTTAATCAAAGTTCAGAACCTCAGCCTTAGCTACCACGGACATCCGGTCTTCGAAAAACTCAATTTTGAAGTAAACCGCGACGATTTTCTCTGCGTTGTTGGACCGAACGGCTGCGGCAAAACCACTCTACTTAAATGCTTACTTGGACTGATTAAGCCAACGACCGGCAAAATTATTTTCGCTGACAACCTAGATGCCAACGAAATCGGTTACATGGCTCAACGTCATCACATAGACGCTAACTTTCCTGCTTCCGTTTACGAAATAGTTTCATCTGGCGCACTTGGCCAGACTAAACTATTCCAAGCCTATCCGCGCCAGCGAATTCAAGATGCACTCAAAGCTCTTAAAATTAGCAATCTGGCCAAAGAAAAATTCGGCCATCTTTCTGGCGGTCAACAACAAAAAGTTCTGCTCGCACGCGCCATTGTTGCCACTAAAGAATTATTAATCCTTGACGAGCCAAGCAATAACCTCGACTATCGTTCGAAACGAGATTTTTACCGCATATTGCGCGAGTTAAATCGTGATTTCGCCATCATTATGGTTACGCATGATCTCGACCATCACAACCTTGTCGGAAATCGCATTCTTTCGCTCGATCACGATAATCCATTCTTCGGCACCACCGCCGAATACGTCAGGAGGGTTCATGCTCATTAGCATTTTCGAAATGCTCCAATACGATTTTATTCAGCGCGCATTCATCGCCGGCCTAATCATTTCCATCTGTGCCGCCCTAATTGGCTCCAGCCTTGTCTTGCGTCGTCAATCTATGATCGGCGACGGCCTTTCGCATGTCGCATTTGGCACCGTCGCAATTGCTATTGCTTTTGGTTGGGCGCCACTCGAATTCTCGATTGTCGCCGTCATCATTGCCGCTTTCTTCATTCTTTGCCTCAACGACAACTCTAAAGTCAACGGCGACGCGGCAATTGCTATTCTATCTGCATCCGCCTTGGCGCTCGGCACTTTTATCGTCTCAATTCGCGGCGTCAATATCGATCTCAACGCCTATTTATTCGGCAGCGTCCTCGCCATATCAATGCACGATCTAATTGCCAGCATTATCCTTGGAGCCGCCATTATTACAACTTTCATCATTCTGCGGCGCCAAATCTTTGCTATCACTTTTGACGAAACCTTCGCTAAATCCATCGGCGTCAAAGTAAACCTATATCAAAGCATTTTGGCAATTCTCTGCGCGTTTACTGTCGTAATTGGCATGAAAATGCTTGGCGCTTTGCTTATATCAAGCCTAATCATCTTCCCTTGCCTCAGCGCCATGCAGCTATCAAAAAACTTCCGTCAAAATCTCATCTTTTCCGTTACGATTTCCATCATTTGCTTCATTTTCGGTCTCACCGCATCCTACATTTTTGCCGCTCCGGCTGGCGCCTCTATTGTACTCGTTAATTTATGTGTATTTTTACTCTGTTTCATCTATAATAAACTTAGATGAGCGAAGTACTGTATTATAAATCTTTTGATCAAGATTTTGCGGAAACCCGCAATCAAGATTTTCATTTGCCTAAAAATTACAAATGGCTACACGGCAATCCGTTTTATCGTTTTTTCGCCATGTGTTTCTATCCGGTCGTAGTATTGTTTTCTCTTTGTTATCTCAAACTCTGCGCCCATATTACCATCAAAAATCGCTATTTACTTCGCCACGCCCGTGAAGGATATTTTCTTTACATCAACCACACGCAATGGTTCGGCGATGTCGTAAACCCTTTTACGCTCACTTTTCCGAAACATCCATATATTATTTGTAGTCCAGCTAATCTTGGCATTCCAATCATTGGCAAAGCCCTGCCCATGGCTGGCGCATTGCCAATTCCAGACAACGTTCACGATATGCGCAAGCTTAACGCTGCCATCGATAAACGAATTAAGCAAAAGAAATGCGTCATAGTCTATCCAGAAAGTCACATGTGGCCTTATTACACTGGCGTACGTCCATTTAACGCTGCTGCTTTTCATTATCCAGCCAAGCTACATGCGCCCGTCTATGTTGCCACTACTACCTACAAAAAAAGCATCTATCCGTGGCGCAAAAAGCCGCATATTACCATTTATATCGACGGTCCATTTTATGACGATGAGGACGCCCCGCGCAAGCAAAACGTCAACGACCTCATGCGTTACGTCAATCTCACTATGAAGCGCCGCGTTAAACACAGCACTTACGAATATATTACTTACAAGAAGAAGTCTTCTTAATTCCGCGCTTATATCCCGCGATATCACTATAACTAAACTTGTAATCTAACTTTTTGCCGTACGCTTTTTCATAAGCCGCCACACGTTCTTGATAATCTTTTTCAGCCATTATCTTACTATTCTCTTTATGGCTCTTTTCCGAATTTGGATAAATCGGCTCCAAAATATGCACCGTATAATCCAACTTTACGAATTGCTCGTTATCGTCTTCGTCCGTATCCTGCATCTCGATGAAAATCGGTACTACTGGCGCATTCGCCTGAGATGCAAACAAATACGTACCACGCTTGCACGGCCGCGGCTTACGATAATTAAACCACAGCTCTTCTTCTGGATAAATCACGATAAATTCACCTTTTTCGACCATCTTTTTCATCGTCGGCACAAAAGTTTTCAGAATATAATTCGGCGACTTTCGTAGCGGCACCAATCGCTGATTATAAATCAAATAACCATTAAAGCCTTCCATGGCTAGATTCGTTTCTTGCGCCACCAAATGAATCGGCTTATGAAACTTTTTCTTAATCACATAACGCGGGAAAATACTATCGAGCGGATTGAAATGATTATTCGTAATAATTGCACCCTTCTTAATCTTTGCGAGATTCTCCCAGCCCTCAACTTTAATATGCTTTTTATGCATCAAAGTCACGATGTCTTCCATCACAAAAACCGGACGACTCTTAATAAAATACCACAACTTGTTTTTACGATACTTAAAATATTTTTCGATGGCTTTTTCTGCATCTTCGTCCGATAAAACCGGATCATCAAGCTCAGCCTTTTTGTTCAACTCGCCCGCTTTGAGATTCTTTTTAATATTCTCAATCACCGCACTTTTATCGCCGCCAATAATCATCTAATTCCTCGTTTCTTTACCACTCTCAAAAATCTTTTTAAAAGTCACTTCAGCATTTAAAATTTCTTTTACGCGCTCGGACATTTGCGCTAGACGTTCTTCGTCGCCCTTCACGCTCTTTTTCGAGAATGAGCGTTTCTCTTTTTCAATCGCCTTATAGAACGCTGAATGCTTTGCGTATTCCCAGAATAATTCTTCATAATCCGTGTCGTCATAGTGCCACGGTTTAAAGAACAAATTATAATGCACAATTTTCGGATTCTTCATTGGATGATGATCCGGTGTTGGCATTGCATTCCAAGCTATATCGAGATATCTCACCCGTCCTACGCACATCGCATTCAAATAATCTTGATCTGGTGCGACCGTATCAAAATCATACTTATTCAAGAGATATAAGAAATGCTCACAAAATTCTTCTTCGCGGAATTTTTCAAAATCTATCACTAGAATTCCCGAATTAAAATATTTGTCGTGCTGAATCCCTACGGCTTCGTCGAAATATTGGCAAAATAGCGGATTTCCCTGCGTCGACATATCCACACAAGCCGCAATCAGATTTCCCTTTAAATCCGTTTCAAATAACTTTGCTACATCATCGTTCACAATAATATCGCTATCGAGATATAGTCCTCTATCATATTGTGGGAACATTTCCGGCAAGAAAATTCGATAATAAATCGTCGGCGTAAAATAATCTGCCTTCAATTGCGTCGACTTACGATCCGAAATACCGCTCAAAGTCTCCTGCATTTCCGTCGCGATAATATCGACATTATCGTGCCCTTCGCCAAGCTTTAGAAGCTTGCGCAGTGAACGACGCGACAAATTATGATGCACTACGTGTAAATTATATTTGTAATTCTCACTCGTATGCGCAACCAAAGAAGCCAATGCCGTCGATAAGTATGGCGCATAATTCTCGTCGACGCTAAAAAATACCGGGATAATCTTCTTTTTCATTTCTCTATTTTGCCCTTTGCCGCCAGGTATTCTTCCAATACGTCGTCAAAAGCATGGCACTTCAATACACTATGTAGCTTTTCAATATTCCAAGGCTTAATTTTCTGCGTATGGAATACCGGCCAAAATCTAAATGTTGTCGAAAAATGTCGGAACACTGTTTCGCCCGTTTCCTGTTTTTGCTCATTAAACTTACGATCTACCAGCAGCTTCTTTTTGGCGTATATATTTATCGACGTTTGATCTGGCAACATCATCTTTGCCCATTTAATCCGGTTGCGTGTCTTTTTAAATAATCCGCTCTTGCGAATCAGCTCCATATTCATCAGCAATACACCAGAATTCATATAATCTTTTTCACGCAAATTTGTCCGAATCCAGTGCTGACCATAATAATCCACTGCACCTACAATCTCATAATCCGAATTATCAATTTTATAGAGTAAGTTTGGCTCTTTTAGCGCCACCACATCCGTGTCTAAATAGAGAATTTTCTTCGGTAAATCTTCAACTAAGTCTGAATAAAGTCTTAATAAACAATACGGAGTAAAAAATGTCGACAAATTCGCGCGCGGCATATCCGACTGAAACTCTTTCGTCGCGTCAATTAATGTAATCTTGTGTTTCGGATTTTTCTTCTGAAGAACTTTTTCAAGCTCTCGTATACTTTTCTCAGTTATTTCTTTATAACCACGCATCTTCATCGTGAGTACAAAAATATTTAAATTCGTCTTCGTATTTTTTGCCAAAGACAAAGTCGAAATAATCAAGCCATCTAGAATATTTCTATCACCGCAGTATAATACGTTCATAATAACTACGGTACATTATAACATGCCACCATATAATCGTCTTGTCGCCACACTTCAGCTTCCTTTAAGGCTAGCGTGTTAATATTTTGAAAGCCAAGGCCTATTCCAATTCCTTTCGCCTTGGCAAAACTTTCCTTGATTACCCACATTCGGGTAAAATCTTCCGCCGTCTTTATTCGCGCCCGCTCTTCCGGCGTGCATATTCTGCGCATCGCATGCTCTTTTATGCAGATTTTTTGAATATCTATGCCAATTTCGTGGTCCGATATTGCGCAAGCCGTATATTCTCCGCTGTGACTGAGATTAAAAAACAGCGCGCCTTCTTTCAGATACGGCTTCCCATATTCGTTATAAATCAATTCGTATTGCGTAATCCCATTTAAACGCAAAACTTCGTCTAATAATTCTTTAGACGAAGTATTTTTTGCTAAATATATCTTACGCATCTTTTTCTTGGTGTTTTTCGATATATTCAACGATATCGCCGACCGTCTGTAGGCCCTTGATGTCTTTATCTTGAATAACCACACCAAATTCTTCTTCAAATGCGCCCACCAAGTCAACCAAATCGAGTGATTCTACCTCGAGATCTTCTACCAAGTTCGTCTTTTCGTTGAGCTTTGCTTTATCAACATCCAAGGTCTCGGCAATCAAATTGATGACTTTATTCTTCATTATTATCTTCCTCTATTAGCTTATTGCGCAGAATCTTACCGTTATTATTCCTTGGCATTGGATTGCTACGCAAACGAACCATCGCTATCTGACGATTCCTCGCTTTATCCTTGTTGTATTTATAAATTATATCATCAAAATAGTCTTCATCGCCGAAATATGCATCATTTGGATAGATTGACGCCACAATACGGTTACCATATTCATATACTGCCACCTCTGCTACACCCTCGTCCTTCGCGAGTGCCGACTCAATCTCTTCTGGACTCACATTTTCACCATTGCTTAATATAATCAGATTCTTCTTTCGTCCAGTTACATAAATAAAACCATCTTCATCAATTCGCCCTAAATCGCCCGTATACAGATTACCATGGCGCAATACTTCCGCCGTTGCTTTTTTATCTTTGTAATACCCCTTCATCACAACATCGCCACTCACTACAATTTCGCCATCAAATATTTTCACATTCACGCCCTTGCACGGCTGGCCAACGCTACCGTCGCGATGCCAATGATTGCGGTTTACCGACACAACAGGCGAGCATTCCGTAATGCCATAGCCATTCAAAATCTCGATACCAATACTCCGGAACCACTCGATATATTTCACGTCTAGATGCGCTCCGCCGCAGATAATATACTGTAGATTGCCGCCAAATTCTTTTAGCACCGAATCGAACATTTTCTTACGCCAATCGATACCAATTTTTTGCATACCATTGCTAAATTTAATGCCAAATAGCAACTTTTTATCGCTCTTCTGTCGACGCGCCTGTCGCCAAATCTGCCGGTAAAGCGTCTCCACTACCATCGGTACCGCAAACACTGTATCTGGCTCGGCCGTTTTAAAATCTTCAAGTAAGTGCTTCAAGCTACCGCTCACGAAAGTTCGGTTCTGATAATAGTACGGCTTTAAGGCCGACGTCACAAATCCAAAAGCATGATGATATGGCAAAAAGCTAATTACTTTCCCACCTGGCGTAAATATTGCTGCCGCCCCGTAAATATCCGCCGCTAAATTCTTCTGCGACAATACTACCGCCTTACTATAACCAGTCGTACCCGACGTAAAGAAAATCATTGCATCTGCTTCACGGTCTTGTTTTGCCTTATTTTTTAGACGCTTCCCCGCGCGCACATATTCATCAACCTCCTCCAGTGGAAAGGCGTTGCGAATATACTTTCCAACTTGCTCGCAATAATTCAGCGAATAGTACACCGCATTTACGTCGGCTTGCTTCAGCTGGCGTTTCATCGTCACCTCATCGGCATCCTTATCTATTGCCACGCACACATTCCCGCTCAACATAATCGCGATTGCTGTAATAATCCACGTATAACTATTCTCGCCAATCACGGCGATATGCTTGTTTTTATACTTGTCAAAAAAGTAAGCACTGAGCGCCTTTATATCCGTATAAGTTTCGGCAAAAGTCTTCTTCACGACTCTGCCGTTATCGCGGAACATAAAAGCCGTCTTCTTTGAATCCTTATGTAGCTCTACTAAATCCTTAATGTCAAAAATCTCAGGATTGTCGTAATAAGCGTACGGCGCATTTGTAGTTTTCATACAGACTTATCTATTATACCACCTACACCAAGCGTATAATAAGATGCATGAAGAAGTACAAGATTGTCTTTTGTGGCAGCATGAAAATCAAAGATCAAATTGTCGCTCTCAGCGAAGAGTTAACTACGCGTGGCTATGAAGTTATCATTCCAGCCGAAATCCGCGAAGATATGACTAAATCCGACGCTTCCCGTCGTCATTTCGATCGCATCATCAAAGATGCCGACGCTGTTTTTGTCGTCAATGCCACCGCCCACGACACCGAAAATTACATCGGCCCAAACAGCTTCGCCGAAATCGCCTTTGCCTTTTATTTCAAGAAGCCTATCTTCCTCTGGCACGATATCTATGCACCATACCGCGACGAGCTCGAAGCTTGGAACGCTATACCGCTTAAAGGTGATTTAAATAAGCTCATGCTACAATAAAAGCATGAACGATAAGAAGAAACCAGACTTAAACAGCGCCATGCCGGTGATTTTCGGCATCCTCGCTATGGCCGTAGTAATTGTAGTATCCGTAGTCATTATTCACGGCAATCTTTTGGGTCAACCCGATCCAACACCCGCACCCGAGCCAGACCCAGAACCAACGCCTGTCCTGGATGAAGATTTCGAAAGTTTACCAGAGCCAATCATCGAGGAAAATGTCCCAGATAAAGGTACAGCGTTCAATGATTTCGAGCACCTCTCTACCTATTTTAACGTTGATATAGAAGATTATGATTTCGAAGAATATAGCTACCTACTCTTTTACTACGAATACGACGAGTGTAGCCTCGAAAATATTAAGCCAACCAAATATACTGTCAACGACACTTATGGAGAAATTGCAATTGATATCAGTTACGATGGCGGCTGTGGCGTTTGTGTACCACAACGCGATTATTGGCTACTTCGCATCCCAAAAACCACCGTGCAATACAAATTAGTCTTTAATTACATCCGACTTTCTAGCGGCGATTGTGACGACGACCCTTACGTCGTCAAAAAGCCAATCATTTATCTCTACCCGACCAAGACCATCGATGTTTCCGTCAAACTTGCTCATCCAGAATTGCTGACCAGCTCTTATCCAAGATACACCGACGGCTGGCAAGTTACTGCTGAACCATCCGGCAAACTCACCGACAGAACGACTGGCCGCGAACTTTATTCACTTTACTGGGAAGGCACTAATCGCAACGCTAAAATGCACTCTGACGGCTTCGTCATTAAAGGTTCCGACACCAGCGATTTTCTCGAAGAAAAACTTGCTCTCCTTGGCCTCACCGATCGCGAAGCCGAAGAATTTATTATTTACTGGCTTCCGGTACTTGAACAAAATAATTACAACTACATCCGTTTTGAAACTATAGCTGAAATCAATTCTTACATGCCACTCGAAATCAATCCAAACCCAGACACGCTCATTCGCGTCATTATGGACTACAAGCCACTCGAAACTCCTATCGAAGTTACCGAACAAAAAATCACCACTCCAACTCGCACCGGCTTCACGGTTGTCGAATGGGGCGGCACTCAAATCAAATAGCAACAAAAAATGGAGCCGTTGACTGGGATCGAACCAGCGACCTGCTCGTTACGAATGAGCTGCTCTGCCAGCTGAGCTACAACGGCGTCCGTAGCGCTATTATATCATAATTATTAAAAAGAGCCCAGCATTCACTGGGCTCAACATTTTTTCTCACTCGATGCCATGCGGGTCAAACAGCGCCTTATAAATGAAATATTTCTTCTGCATTAGCCCAGTTCCGTTTATCAAGACGTACGCTTCGCCATCTACAAAATCAATACTCTCCATTTCTTGATATGGCTCGGAAACAATAAATGCACACAAACGCCCAGTCGCAATGTCGAACTGATAAACGATGTTCTCGTTCAAATCTAGCCCGACTTTCCAGGCATCATGCAGATTATCCTTATTTATCCAATTTACTAGATATGCCTTGCCGTGATAAAAACCGATGTCCTGCCCAGTAAAAAGCGTGCCGATATAATATTCGTCGCGCGTCTGGTTCATGGTGCCGCTAATCGATGTCAGCACCGTACCGCTGCGCACGAAATAACATCCGCTATCGTCGTCATAGGCAATTCCACTCGCGTAGCACGGCAAAGCCAACGTCTCCAATAGTTGAAAATCTTCTGCATTTATCCTCGCAGCGTTACGATAATCACCATTCACATCGCGCATCCCAACCACTACGAGTTCGCCTCTTACGCTATCGTAAGTCATACCATTTGCATGCCCAAGTTCCATCGTTTCGTCTGCCTCAAAAAAGTCACCAGTTACGTTCGCATAACTTTGCCGATCGATAATAATCAATCTATTGTTCGATTCGCCGCCCTCCGCCGCGCTTCCGCGTGGCCGTCCAGCAACCACGAAATAGTCATCTGTTATAGCAAACCCCTGTACCGAACTAACTCCTTCCGGCTTCTCGCCTTCATAGACTAGCTCCAAAGCCAGCGGCGTCACCTCGTCGACTCCGAGAGTCGATGCGTCTAACGTCGATTTCCTTGGTCCTGGGATATATTCCCAAGCGAGCAATCCTAGAATCACTATAATACATAGCAATCTAAAACCATATTTCTTCAAAAAACCACCTCCAGAAAAAACACTCGTGAGAAAAAAATTTTAAGGTACTATATTATTATTTTTACATATTTTAAGGCTCAGGTCAAATCAAGCACTTCCCCCTTGCAAAGATGACTACTTTCGTATATACTTATTGCAATGCGGGCTCGTAGCTCAGTTGGTTAGAGCGCCTCCCTGTCACGGAGGAGGTCGCGCGTTCGAGTCGCGTCGGGCCCGCCATTTTAAGAAATTCCACCCTCCGGGGTGCTATTTTTTATCTTTTTTGAAGTCTCATATTGAAGAATAAAAGCCGGCATCTTGCCATTTTTTCTTTAAACGCGCCCATGGGGTGAATCTTTGTGAACTACGCCGAAGTGCGGGCGGAACAAAAATACACCCCATGGGTGTTGTGGTGCGGGTAGAGGGAGTCGGACCCTCATCTCATGCTTGGGAAGCATACATAATAGCCGCTATACGATACCCGCAACTTTATCCCCTAAATTATATCATGCCCACCTCGCTTATGCTAAAATATATCTATATGCAGCCAAACTATTTCTATGGCGCGACTCAGCCGCAAAATAAAGCGAATTATCAATATCAGCAATCTTCCAACAACCCTGAGCCGAAACCTAGCAAAACCCACATCGTCATCTATATCTTGCTGTCGCTCGTTATTGCCAGCCTCATCGTTTATATCTTAGTCGACAAGCTCATCTTTACAAAGAGCGTAGTCACCACCGTCGAAGATTCCAATACACGCGCCGACATGATTCCGCTCACCGATATCGAGAAATCCGGCGTCGAGCTCAAAGATGCCCTTGCTGGCCGCATTTTTACCGTCGACTCCACCTACCACCAATACATCAAATTCACCTCCAACGAAAAATACGAATTCCATTACTGGCGCAAACCCGGCGAAGACCCATACTACCTCGTTCCCAGCATCGATAATGGCAAATTTACCGTAGAAGGAACCACTATTAAATTAAGTAGTGGCGACGCTTTTAAAGTTGTCCATAATTACCTTGTCAAGACTGCCAGCAGCCTCTCAAACAACGACAATACTATTTATTTCGACAATTATTCCCTCCCGCAAACCTCCCAGCTCTTCGACGAAGCTCTCACAGCTTATATTGAAAAAATCCGCAAGGCCGATCCAAATCTTGCCAAAGTTGAGCTCGCCCGCGTTAGTTTCGACTATCTCACTTGCTCCGCCGACCAAAAGCAAATTTCCGATCCAGACAACGATTTCATCTGCGTCGGCAACTATGCTTATTACTTCAACACCACTAGCACGAATAAACTCATCGAAGAAAATCCAGATTACCATAACTTCCACGATATTATCATTCATGAAGAAGACTACCGCCGTTTTAGTTTCAACCATATCTACACCGACACTGCCCTCGCCGCCATCTATAACCGCAGTCCATTTACTATACACGTCAACACCGACCACTCCTTCCGTGTTACTAATATCAAAGACGATTACAAACTCGAACACACCGATGATATCGAGTAAGCACTTGCATTTTAAACGCTTTTGTGATATAATAGACAGATATGAAGTTGTCTCGCTATAAACACGATTCTGACGTTTCTTACGCACTTGGCGCCACACTAGTTTACGAACTTCTTAAGACTCATCCGGAACTTATCCGGCGCGTCTTTTTACGCAAAGGCACCAAGCCCGGCGATGATCTCACTACTCTTCTCGAAAATCTCAAAGCTCGCCATATCGAAATCATCGAAACTTCCAAAGCATTCAACGTGCTCGATGCTAAAGATAGCTGTTTGCTAATTGCCGAATTCCAAAAGCCGACCGAACAACTCTCTATTTCCCCAGACGCGCCACATCTTGTGCTCGTCAATCCATCAGACGCCGGCAATCTCGGCACCATCATGCGCAGCGCTGCCGCATTTGGCTTCCAAAACATCGCCATTGTCACACCGGCCGTCGATTATCTCAATCCCAAAACTATTCGTGCATCAATGGGCGCCGTCTTTCACTTAAACATTCAGGAATTCGCTTCTTTCGACGCTTATTACATCAGTCAACCCACTCGCACTCTCTATGCCTTCATGCTCGACGAGACCGCCGTCAAACTGCCAGATTTGCATCCAACCGGCCAAAACTTCGCCCTCATTTTCGGCAATGAAGCCTCTGGCTTACCAAAAAGCCTCGTCGCTATCGCGCAGCCCGTTTTTATCCCGCAAAGCTCAAACGTCGATAGTCTCAATCTATCCGTCGCCACTAGCATCGCGCTCTATCAATTCCGTCAAAAATAGCCCCCTTTCGGGGGATATTTTTTAATCTACTTTTTCTGGGCCGTCATCTTCTGGCACTTCATCATCGCCCTCGAGCAACTCAATCGTAATCTTTTCGTGCACTTTTCCGTCATCGCGCAGCTTTTGCATCATATTGTTAAACCAATCAAAGCGAATCCAAATCGACTGATAACTTACTGTCGTATCAGTCCTGTCGACTAATTTTACAAAATAATAGCCATCGCCACTCTTCGAAACAAAGCGCTGCGACACATCGCCAACATCGCCCAATTGCGATGCCACCATTGCACGCCCACCGTCCAAATTCGCATATTCAACCGAATCAACTTCTTCGAGCGCAATTGTCTTGTTGTTAGCAAACTCATTGGCAACCTTCTTCATGTCATTATTATTTTCGGCCAACATTTCTTCTATCTGGTCAGCTAACTCTTTCGCATCCTTGTCTAATTCGGCCGAAACTTTCTTTCGCGCCAGCGACAACATAATCAATCGACGATACTCTTTAATACTTAGCCCGAAATTATCTTTCACAATACCCTCAAACGCCTCGTCGCTACGCAATTCGCCGTCAATCGTCTTATGCTCCGTGATTACTTCGTCTATTTCTTCCTCAGAAACTTCTTTGCCGATTTCTTTTAGCTTCGCCATTGCGTAACTATAATCCTCTGCGTCCGTCAACGCCTGGCGCATAAATTGACGGCGCTCCTTTTCTGCCTCGTCCGTATCGCCTAATTCGCCCTGTTGGCGTTCAACCGAACGAATTGAACTGCGATAAAGCATCAAATAATCACTAAACCGCACCTTTACGTCATCTACATCCGCTACCGACAATGGAATCGTGCGCGTAAAGCGGTACATCACCTCGCTAGTATTAAGCGATTTATATAATTGCACCCAGCCCACTAAAACAAACATGATAATCGCCACTAGGCCAATCGCAATCGCATTAATAATTAAGCGATGTTTCGCATATTGGAAAGGATATTTGAATTTCTTACCTTTCGCCAAAATCTCATCGCGGCTTTCTTCGATATTTTGCTGCGTGATATTTTGCTTCTTGGCTTTTTCTTCGCGACGCGCTTCGCGCTTTTCGTTGATTTTATCTTTAATTTTACTCATGTGAACCTTTCCGTGCATTATGTACGGCGTCTTCTAATTCATTATACACTGTTTCAGGCTTGCTTACCGCGCTGAGGATAAGGTCTCCCGCGCCCGTCTGCACCAAAATCGTGCCATAATTAAACATCGTTGCAAACATCCCATGGACGCCAAACGAACTACTCTGAATCTTATCTAAATCTAGATCTACCACCGTCTTCGTAAAGAATCCCTTTTGACGCACCTGGCGCAAACGTTGATTTGTAATCATATAGTAACTAAAATGCCACAAGATTAGACTCTTTAGAAAGCCAAATAGACCAATCACGCCCACTCCGGCCCACACAAAATACATTTCATTCATGTCCCGCCACATCAACACAGGCAAATAGCCCAAGCCAATCAGCACTAGCATAAACACAAAACCCTTCCATGCGGTCACAATGTGGCGCCGGAAAACAAATACCACTTCTTCACCGCTACGTTGGCCTTCAAAATCCATAAGCATATTATAACATCAAAATGGTGACCCGGGTGCGAGTCGAACGCACAACCTCCTCCTTAGGACGGAGTTGCTCTATCCATTGAGCTACCAGGCCACTTATCTGTATTCTACCATCTATCGGCGCGTAAATAAACCGCGCAACAATGCCACACCCGCAATCGTTGAAATGCTAATAACCCCCGCATACGCGCCCCATTCTGGGATTTTTATCTCATTCTTTAGCGCTTGCTTCATTACTAGGCGATATCCATATCGCGTCGAACCTTCGATCTCGCCCAAAAAGTAACCATCAATACCGCTCACTTGTTTGAACTCATAGTCATGACCTTTATCGAGCGCCAGCCAAACTTTTTCGTAACCGTTATCGTTCGTCAAAGCAAAATCCTCATATAGCTCACCATCACGCCAAAGTTGCATTTCGATCTTCTCTGGCTTTTCCGCTCCCTCATCAATTATCCATTCCGCCACGATTTTCACGCTCGCAAAACTTGCGCTATTTCTATCGTCAATATCAATCTTCGTCGCGCTGGTATTTTTTATCAAAAACAAAGCACTCAAAATCAGCATCCCCGCCAGAATCATCCCAAATACACATTTCCGCTTCATTTTTATGTTCAATTTTCTATCTTGACTATATCCATTTACAGCTTAAGCTTATTTTAGGAAAAAGTCAAATTCACATCAAAAAGCCACCCCGAAAGGCGGCTTTTTTAAGTTAGCGTGTAAAACGTTCAGACAGGGTCTTGTAGATTTGAATCTCTTCCGGCTTAAACCAATAGGAAACTTCCTGCTCGGCTTCTTCAACGTTGCCCGAAGCGTGAATTAAGTTCGCCACGCCTTCGTTACGTGCATCCGCATAACCGAAGCTAACGTGCGCATAATCACCACGAATCGTACCCATATCAGCCGCCATTGGCTCGGTCGAACCGACAATTTTGCGTACTACTGGAATTGCCTCTACGCCCTCGAGTACCATTGCAATCACTGGGCCTGAAGTCATAAAGTTCACCACGAGATCAAAGGCTTTCTGACCGCGACGCGAAACCATTTTCGAAATCTCTTCGTAGTGATGGTAATAATGATCTTTGTCCGGATTGACCATCTTGGTCGCCACAATCTTCAAACCAACGCGCTCAAAACGGCTTAAAATTTCGCCGACAATCCCACGCTGCACGGCGTCTGGCTTAAAGATAATCAGCGTGCGCTGAATTAAGCCATCTGGATTGTTCATCTTATTAAAGCCGACGTTCGCGGCCGTTACTGCCACTGCAGCCGATTTCTCTGCGGCTTTTGCAATTTTCTTCTTTTCGTCCACCTTAGCATCTTTTTTATCTGCCATTGTTTTCTCCCTTTTTGCCATTATATACCAAAAAGCCCCATTTGAGGGGCTTATCTGTTATTTTAGTGATTATCGTTGCAAGCAATCCCGCCGCTCTCGAGGCGATACATGATGGCATATTGGCGTTCGCCAGTGCCTTTTTGGACTGTTCCTTCATCATCGCCACAAGATGCATACGTATAAACATAGAACGTATGGTCTAATTTACTACCGCCCGCAAACGTCGACGAAGCCGAGCTATTTAGGCTCCCTACGTAGCGCATTTTATACGTCGTGCCATCCGGGTCGGCAAATTGCACACTGTCTCCACATGAATAGTTAATCCCATCCGTCGTCGAACAGTCGGCATCAATATAACGTCTTACGAAATTCTTATCCGTACTCCCCTTATTCCACGGCGTTTTGCCATTATTATTCGTTTGATAAGTATTTGCCGCCACGATAACTCTCGCTAAGTCATCCATACGCTGCGTATCGCGTTGACTTGTTTGCAACCCGCCCACGCTCGATGAAAGTGGCGACATTAATGCGCTCACTAAGATAATAATCATCTCCAAGAAATATGTCATTTAGCCTCCCTTTTTTCTTATTATTTTACATCACTATGAAATTTGTCGTGAATTTCTTTCAAATGCGGATCCGTCACGTGCGTATAGATCTGTGTCGTTGAAATATTTGCGTGCCCAAGCAAGGATTGCACCGAACGCAAATCCGCCCCATTCATCAATAAGTCCGTCGCAAACGAATGACGCAAAGTGTGTGGCGTCACATGTTTCGTAATCCCCGCTGCCCGCACATATTTGTTAATAATCCGCTCCACGCTCCGTGGCGACAAGCGCCGATAATTCCCATTTGTTCCCGTCATCGGCTGATTGCGCGAATTATTTAAAAATAGCGCCGGCAAGCTATCTTTGCGTTCGTCCAGATAATCTTGTAAAGCATCCGCTGCTGACTGCGAAATAAACACCGGCCGATCTTTCTGCCCTTTTCCACGCACTACAAACTCTTTGCGTTGCAAGTTTACGCTATCGCGATTTAAATTCGTCAGCTCCGAAATACGTAAGCCCGTCGAAAACAATAGCTCAAATATCGCCCGATCGCGCAGCCCATCTTCCGTATCAAGCGGAATCTCCGCCAAAATCCGGTCAATTTCATCTACGTGCAGGAATGTCACTTGCGGCCGATGTGTTTTCGGTAATTCCACTAGCACTGGATCAAGTGATTTAATTCCTCGCTTTGCAAGATATTTCAAAAAACCGCGCTTCCGCATCTTGACCATAGCGATAAGCATGTTCTTCTCCGTTATCATCCTTCTCGAGGCCAAAGACATCCATTTTCTCACCTGCATCCGTCGAAATCATCTCATCGCGCATGCCCTCAACATAAGCCGCTACGAAGCGTTCAATACCAGCCTTTGAGCTAGACCAATCTTTGTCGCTAAGCTCAGTCGATTCGCCATTTTGCTTCGCGAGAATCATTTCCATTGCCTGTTTCTGATAACGCTGAATTACGCCCTCGCGGAACATTTGCCCCCAAACCACGCCTTTTATCATACGGCTCAACTTCCCGCCCGTGGCTAATTTATCATTCAGCATATTTTCCGCAATTAAGCGTGCGGCATCCTTCGCATCTTTCTGGACATCAATCGTCGCCGCTACTAATGCTTCTTTCGTCTTCGGCGCTTTTTCACCGTCATCTTTACCTGGTTTCTCGCCACCAGCATCATCACCGCGATGGTTATATTCATCAATCAACTTCTGCAATTCTTCGGCCGACATTTTATCAAGGTCACCGCGCGTTAGGCCCTTCTCCTTCTGGACCCAATCCGCAATCGCGCCCTCCGATACTCTGCGCATTAATTCATTCTTCAGCTTTTCGGCTTCATTTTCTTCTTGGCCTTTACTCTTTTCGTATTCATCAATCAACTTCTGTAATTCTTCGGCCGAAAGATTATCAAGGTCACCGCGCGTTAGGCCCTTCTCCTTCTGGACCCAATCCGCAATCGCGCCTCCAGACAATTCGCGCATCAAACGATTCTTACGTTTTTCTGCGTCTTCCTCATCTTCTTGCTGCTCCTTCTTATCTTTCTTGTCCGGCTCTTCTTCTGGAGTTTCCGCAGACGTCTGCTCGCCATCCAATCCAAATATACGATGGCCTTCCGCTGCTTCGATGCGCTTACCCCAATCATTCGTATTTTCGCCCTCTAGACGTGGATATTTATGCAAGAGAGCATATTTTTCTTCCTCCGTCATCTGGCTCCAACGTGATTTAGTCGGATCGACTTCCGCGCCGTCTTCACTTTCAGCATCGTCTTGACGCACTTCCGAACCAAGCTCCGGATTCGCATTAGACTTAAGCCAGGCTTCGTAGGCTTTATCGTCTTCGGTTGGATTTTCAATGTCATTTATATCAAAAGGTTTATCTGGTGTTACGGCACCAGTTGGATTACCGTCCGCATCAAGTTGGTCTGGATTTGCATTCGAGCGTAGCCACGCCTCATAGGAGAGGTCATCCTGAGTCGGGTTTTCAATATCACGCGTATCGAATGGTTTGTCTGGGCCAGTTTCCTCTGGTTCTTCCGGCTCTTCTTCTGGCATCGCATTTGATTTTAGCCATGCTTCATAGGCCAAGTCGTCACCAGTCGGATTCTCAATATCTTTAATATCAAATGGTTTCAATGGCTCTTCAGCGCCAGCTTCTTCGGCTTTCTTCTGTAAAACTTGATTCAACGTATCAACCAAGCTCTGTTCGGCCGCTTTGCGCGCCTCGTCAGAATCATCTTCTGCACCTTCCTCGGCACCAGCATCCACGCCATCGCCGCCTCTATATTCCGCTAAAGATGGTACGCCAACACGTTCGCGCCAAGCTGCTTCGCTCGCCGCCATATCGCGTTCGCCATTTTCTTTGTAACGGATATCTTCTTCGGTCATCGGGTCAGTCGCGATTTTCTCAGCCATCATCTTCTGCCAGCGTAAACGCGCACCATAATCAGCGTTATTTTCCCCCTCAACTTTTGGCGTATAGTCAAATAGATTTCCTTCAGCCGCACGCTTGCGCATCACAGGATTACCCTCCTCGTCAGTTACAACTTTACCGTGATCTTTTTTGACAGTCTCGTTCGTCTCACCGCCGAATTCGCCTTCTTCCTCAGCCGCTTCACCGCTTAAACGTTTCCTGTAACGCTCGGCGTCATCCGCGCTCATGCCTTCCGAGAAAGATCCACCAGAAAAACCTTCTTCTGAACCCGCAACTTCTTCGCTGGCCGGTTCGTCCGTGCTAACTGGAGTAGGCTCCGATTCCGGAGCAGGCGCAGGAGAGTCCGGCACAGCGTCTGGCGCGGCATCGGCATCATTTTCTGCTCGTATTTGTGCGGCCTTTGCAACTAAATCAGGATGTAAGCCAACGGTATAGGTAGCATTCTCACCACCCTCGTTGCCTTCGCTTTCATTATCACCTTTTTCGTCACCTTCAGTAGTATCACTGTCATCAGTTTCGTCGCCAGTATCAATACCACTCCTAAACGGTGGCCACTCCTGATCTACAAAACCATTGATTTCCTCGTCGGTGTCTTGTTCGGTCCGTGTTCTTTTTGCTTCACTCATAATTTAGCTTACTCCGCTACTTCGGCAGCATCTTCCTCAGTAGGAGCTTCTGCTTCTGTGCTTTCTTCCGTGCTCGGCGCTTCCGCTTCACCCAAATACAGCATCCTGAATTGCAGCATCGTCTCAAGCGCAACTTGTTGCAAATCTACGCCGCTGTTTTGCATGAATTCGGCTACTTTTTCATCATCGAATGATTCATCATCCAGCTTATCGGCAAGTTCGATTGCTTTATCTTCCGGTAAAGCATTAATTGCTGCCTGGTCAATCTGATCCATCAAGCGTTGGATCATATCGGTTTTCAATTCCTGACGCACATCGTCATCTAAATCTGAATAACCTTTTTCATCGATCAATTGATCAATAAAATCCTCAACATTTTCCATTTATTTTTTGACCTCTCTTGATATATTTATCCTTATGTTAATTTTACCACATCCCGCTCATGTCTAAAACCTTTTGAGCTTATGTGGAGATATCATAACTATCAGGATGCTCAGGCGCTACTTCTAAGAATGTCGCACAGGCTGCCGCCGAGCGGAAAGCGGCCATCGCTCGTAAAGACGAGCTGATAAACTGCTGGTTCTTAAAAGTGGCGCCTGAGTGTATCTGATGTTATAATATCTCCAATGATTATTTTGGGAATCGAGTCCAGCTGCGACGAAACTGCCGCCGCCATTGTTGAAGATGGCGTTAAAATTTTGTCGAACGTCGTTGTCTCGCAAATCGACATCCACGCCGCCTATGGCGGCGTCATCCCAGAGGTTGCCGCCCGTTCCCACATCGAGGCCATCCAGCCAGTTATTAACAAATCCCTTACCGACGCTAACCTCACTTGGAATGACATTGACGCCATCGCCGTCACGCATACCCCTGGTCTCGTCGGCTCCCTACTTGTTGGCACCCTCGCCGCCCGCACCGAAGCCATCCTCCACAACAAGCCGTTTTACCCCACTCACCACCTCAAATCCCATATCTATGCCAACTGGCTCAGCGGCCATCAGCCAGAATTCCCGCTTCTCGCCGCCGTTATTTCTGGCGGCCACACTCAAATCATCTACATGAAGCGTCACGACCATTTCGATATCATCGGCACTACTCGCGACGACGCCATTGGCGAATGTTTCGACAAGGTCGCCAAAATTCTCGGCCTCCCCTACCCTGGCGGCCCATCTATCGCTAAAGCCGCCGAAACTGGCGACCAGCACAAATATCACCTTCCAATCCCTCAAGTCAGCAACCTCGACTTCTCTTTCAGCGGCCTTAAAACCGCTGTTCTCCGCGCCGTCCAAAAGAAACTTAACCTCCCTATCACTACCCCTAGCCACGAGCTCAAAAATCTCCTCACTGAGCAACAAATTTCCGACTTTGCGTCAAGTTTTCAGTTCACGGCCGTAAAAATTCTTATTCAAAAACTCCAAAAAGCCAGTACCGCCCATCCCGCCAAATCCATCCTACTCGCCGGCGGCGTTTCCGCTAACCAAGTTCTACGTGACGAACTCACCAAATCTTTCGCGAAAACCCATCAAGTTTACTTCCCCGAACCGCAATACAGCACCGACAACGGCGCCATGGTCGCTTCCGCCGCTTATTTTTCCGCTCAATCTGGCGACCAACCTACCGATCCATATCAGCTCGATATTTCACCACGCTCAGTCATTTATTAAAATGCTAAAATAGAAATAGTTATGAATATTAGTTTGTCTAATCTCGAGGTACGCAAAAAACTCGCCAAATATTCCAACACCAGTCCCGACGATTGGTTCCTCTGTCTCAAGGCGCGCTATGGCATGGCCACCGTTTTTAAAGCAATTCACGATCGCAGTGGCGGCGGCGAAGTCATCACTTGCCCATACACTTGCATCACCGCCATTAATCCTATCCTCGTTGCAAACTTAAAGCCCGTTTACTGCGATATCGACCCATCTACTTTATCTATTACCGGCACCGAAGATTTCCTTCGTCCACGCACGCGCGCCATCGTCGTCCAGCACACGCTTGGCATCATGAACCGCGAAATTCAACGCGCCTATAAGGCTATCAAAGATCGCAACGTCATCCTCGTCGAAGATTGCGCCCATTGTCTTGCGCGCATGTCGCTCACTCATAAGCTCGAGCCACTGGCCGACATCTCCGTCCACTCTTTCGGTGTCGAAAAAGTCCTTCAAAATACCAAATTCGGCGGCGCCATTTACGTTAATCCAAAACTCAAAGACCGTAACCCGAAGCTTTACAACGATATCGTCTCTGCCCTTCTCGATTTACCAGAACCTACCGTTGGCATGGATCTTAAAATTCGCAGCTATCGCACCGAAAATGCCGTCATTCAGCGCCTCCCTGGCGCCCTCAAGACCGGCGTCCGCTCTGCTCTGCTCAAGATGCATGCCTTTGAGCCAGCCGTTTCCGCCATCGAGCAAGAAGCCGACCAAGGCAAAGCCTATACTACTAACGAATATATCAACAAAACCATCCTCGCCCACATCGACGAACTTCCGTCCAATTATCGTCGTCGCGAACAAAATGTCGATATATACATTAAAAATCTTCGCAACGACCGCAAATTCAAACTCATCACTAAAGAAAAAGCGCCACTTCTCGCTTTTCCAGTTATATTCAAAGACGCTTACACCGCCACGGAGGCCTATCAAGCCCTAACCTCATCCGGATTCTTTATCCGCCGCTGGTATTCCCCATTGCTCTATCCAGGCCCAGTCCAAAATCGATATTATTACTACGAGCCGACCATGGCGCCCATCGCCGAAGATATTTCCTCGCGCGTACTCTGTTTACCTACGAATTATTCTGCCGCCGACACACGCAAAATCATCAAAATTCTCAACCCTGTGGATAATCCTGTGCAAAAAAATTCCAAACCTGTGGAAAAATCCAAAAAGTAATAAAAATATCACCAAACGCATAAAATATTCCGCCAAATCTGGCGGATTTTTTAATAAAAACACAGAAAAAACGTGAATATATACCATAATTACCCTAAATTCACGAAATCAAGACCTAAAAACACATTAAAACGGCAAAAATCCAAAAAATACATGTCAAGTATTGACACTATCTAAAAAAACAAAAAACGGCTGCGCCGAAAAAAATTTATAAAAATCTATGGTTTAAATGCGCGCAGCGCAAAAAAATTTTTTTTACAAAAAATCACCTTATTTTTCGGGCTTTTTATCGAAATCGCGCAAATCAAATAACGGACGCTTGCCTTCATCTATCACTTTTTGCGCTTTTTTAAGCAATTTTTCCAGCCCAAGATCGGAATTTGCGGAACCAATATGCACCGTTTTTACGACTTCCCCGCCCCGTTTCCAACAAACTTGCACGCCAGTCGCGCCAGAAGCAGTCTTAAATTTCCGAATAAACGCCATATCCACATCTATTTTGCCACTTTTCCCCACAAAAGTGCAAATCTAAACTATAGTACTTATCCTTATATTAGCCACCATTTGACTTAGCATCCCGCTTACGATAAAATTAAACCAACAAATAGCCACAAGCTGTTTGGGAAAACAAAAAGGTGTGATTGGCAACTGCCACAACACAAAACACAAAATTTGTGAAATTCTACACGTGAAACTTATAAGGTGTTTACGAGTATTTTTGCGTGAAAAAATCGGCCAATTTGGCCATTTTTTAAGCTTTTAACAGAGGTAGCATTTAAAACCTTAAAAAGACGAACCCTAAATTTTACCATTTGCTTGACGCTTCCTTTTATGCCATAATATCAACTCAAAAGCGGGGAAGTGCGACCAGAGGTTAAAACGCGCGTACTATGCTATAATTAATCTATGAAATTTAGCAAAACCTACGAGCCGAACCAATACGAGCCAGACGTATACGCACTCTGGGAAAAATCCGGCGCTTTCCGTCCAAGTCCAGACGCCAACGCCGATCCTTACACGATTGTCATGCCGCCTCCGAATGCTAACGGCAATCTTCATATTGGCCACGGCCTCACTATCGCATTACAAGATATCTTAATCCGTTACCACCGCATGAAAGGCGAGAGCGCCTGGTATATTCCTGGCGCTGATCACGCCGGCTTTGAAACTTGGGTCGTCTATGAGCGCAACCTCGAATCGCAAGGGAAGACGCGCTTCGATTACTCACGCGACGAGCTCTACGACCAAGTCTGGAACTTCGTCCACGAGCAACGCGGCAATATGGAGCTCCAAATTCGCGCCCTCGGCGCCTCTTGCGACTGGGAAAGCCTCACTTTCACCCTAGATCCTAAGGTTATCGACACTGTCTATGGCACCTTCGAAAAACTCTGGCACGATGGCCTCATTTACAGAGGTGAAAAGCTCGTCAATTTCTGCACTAAGCACCAAACTGCTTTCGCCGATATCGAAGTCACTCATGCCGACGAAAAAGGGAAACTCTGGCAAATTGCTTACCCGCTCGTCGAGCAAACTCACGGCATGAAGGAGCTCGTTGTCTCTACTACGCGTCCCGAAACTCTTCTCGGCGACACCGCAATTGCCGTCAATCCGAAGGACGACCGTTACAACGATCTTATCGGCCAAATGGTTAAACTACCTCTGACGGACCGCCAAATTCCAATTATCGGCGACGAACATGCCGATATGGAATACGGCACCGGCGTCGTTAAGATTACCCCAGCCCACGACCAGAACGATTTCGAGGTCGGTCAGCGCCATAATCTCCCAATGATTACCGTCATCGGCTACGATGGCAAGATGAACGCCAACGCCGGTGTCAACTATGAAGGCCTTACCACCGAGCAAGCCCGCACTAAGTGTCTTGAGGCTCTCAAAAACCAAAATCTCCTAAGAGGTGAGACCGAAATCACCCACTCTGTTGGCCACTGCTACAAATGCGGCACCGTCATCGAACCGCTCCTTCGTGAGCAATGGTTCGTCGATGTTAAGCCACTTGCCGAACGCGCCATCAAGGTTCTCAAGGAAGGGAAGATCAAATTCCACCCAGCTAGCAAAAAGCAAGTTCTCATCAACTATCTAAGCCAACTTAAAGATTGGAATATCTCTCGCCAAATCCCTTGGGGAATTCCGATTCCAGCCTTCCAAAACGTTGACGATCCAAAAGATTGGATTTTTGACACTCGTGTCGACCAAACCGAAATCAAAGTCGACGGCAAAACATACCGCCGCGATGACGACACCTTCGACACTTGGTTTAGTTCCGGTCAATGGCCATATATCACCACTAGCGAAAAAGAGGGATACTACCCAACTTCCCTCATGGAAACCGGCGCCGACCTCTTATTCCAGTGGGTTGGCCGCATGATTATGCTCGGACTCTACGTCACCAATGACGTACCGTTCAAAGAAGTCTATATGCACGGCATGGTGCTCGACGAAAAGGGACAAAAGATGTCTAAGTCAAAGGGCAACGTCATCAATCCTATCGAGATTGTCTCGAAATACGGCTCCGATGCGCTCCGCCTTGGCCTCATCGCTAGCCGCTCCGCCGGCGTCAACCAAGCCTTTAGCACCAGCAAGGTCATGGCTAGTCGCAACCTCTGCAACAAGCTCTGGAACATCGCCCGTCTCATCCAAGACATCGTCGACAAAAACCCTACCACTTCCACCGAAATCACCACTAGCAACCTCGGCGAAGATTGGATTTGCCAACAAATCAACGACGCTAACAAAGAGCTCCAAAAACTCATCGAAAATTATCGCTTCGCCGAAGCCGGTGATCTCATCTACGACCTCATCTGGAACAAATACGCCGACTGGTTCGTTGAAATCGAGAAACTCTGGAAAAACACCAATCTTCTCAAAGACAGCTTCGAGCGCATCCTTAAGATAGCCCATCCGTTTGCCCCATTTGTCACCGAGACCATCTGGCAAACTCTTAGCTGGACCGACTCCACCGGCATGCTAATTGACGAGCTCTGGCCAGATATGTACAAACTCGACGCCAAGATGGTTAGCCACTTCGATGAACTTATCGATATCGTCACCAACATCCGTAGCCACTATCAGGCTCTTCCGGGTGCCCAGAAGTATCCAATCGCTTTCCACGACGATCCGCTCATGTACAAGAATCAGCTCCTCATCCAGCACCTCACCAAATGTCCGTGCGTCCCACAGATTAACCTAGACGAGATCAAAGGCCTTCGCCTTGCCGTCAAGGGTCACAACATTTACCTCCAGATTCCAGAGGATATCCATAAGAAATACAAGGCAAATCTCGAGGATCGCATCTTGAAGCTCGGTCACGAAATCGAGACTCTCGAGGCGCGCCTCCGTAGCCCAAACTACGTCGAGAAAGCACCGAAAGAGCTCGTCGAGGAAACTCGCCGCACTCTCGCCGAAAAAGAAGAGCTTCTCGGCAAAATGAAGGCCGAATTCCAATACATCTAGCCAACAAGGCCACTCCCACAGGGGTGGCTTTTTGCTATCTATTGACAAAACAAACCATATATGCTATAATCACAAAAGTCCGAGTGTAAGACCGCGGAATTATTTCGTGGTCTTCAAAAACCGGCAATTTGAAGACATACCAATCGCTTCAAAAACATTTTTCAGGGGGTGTTCATTATGAACCGAGAAAAACTTTTTTCCGTACCGGGAACGGGTGAAATCAACATCTACTTCGACGAGAATCTCTATCACGTCGACCCAATCCAGATGTCTGACATCGCCCTGTCCACCGTGCTTAGCGGAGAAACCACGGGATTCGATCTCACTCGCGCCGAATTCGGCCACATCAAGTGTTACTACAATCCGACCCGTATGGACCTTTCTCAAGCTCAAAAGGGGAGCAGACAGATGGTTGAATACATCAAGAGCTGCTCCACTCAATTGGCTTCTTCCGACTGCTAACGCGGCTGTAAGGGCCACCCGGGGCGCCACGTGCGCCCCCTTTTTTTACCTCTTGACTTTTTAATCCGTTTATGCTATGTTTAACTATAGGAATCACCAAAAACAAACACTACTAAAAAACATGCGAAATCCAGAATCAAGCTTTCTCTACAACATCGAGCAAAGCACCCAGCGCGAAAATGCCGCTAAGGCTAAGCAGCTCGAGCGTGCCGCCAGCCATACCACTCCCGCTCTAGAAGATTTTCGCAGCCAAGTTGACTCACGCGAAATTGCCAGCGATACCCACTACGTCGAGGGTACCGAAAGCCGTTTCGGTACCGACGAAGAGAGCACCTACCACGCCAAAGCTTTTGAACATATTTTCCAGCTCAACGTCACCCAAGGCCGCTGGCTTAACGACCCCGAGAGCGACAGCTATCACGCCGAAGCCATCCCAGTCACTAAATTCGATGATTATCGCAACCGCATAGACATAGCCTCTACTGTCCATATTCCAGGCGAGCAAAGCGACAGTGGCGAAGACGAAGAATATACTTTCGGCATCGACCTCACCACCAGCACCGACCCTAACACAATTCGCAAGAAAATCCTCCACGCCAGCAATGATCCAAATTTTGACGGCCCAGTCGGCTTTAGCCAACTCAAATATTATCGCGACTCCGCCGGCCATATCGGTCAAAAAACCTTAATTCCACGCTATTGTATCGGCGTTAGCCGTAGCTCTGTCGACGACATTCTCCTCGGCACCGAACTGCGCGGCGGTCAAATTCACCACCAATCGCGCGATTATCTCCAGCAATTCAAGATTCTCCACGAAATGTCCGCTCAAAACGAGCTTTTTGAAACTCCACTTTACGCTAAGGACGATGCCGGCACCATCACCGAAGAAGAGAGCGAAGCCCTCGCCGCCATCGAACAGCTCGATCGCATCTATCTCACTGAGCGCGAGCGCATCGCCAAGCTCATGCCGCAATGGGCCACCTCTGGCGCCATCGACAAAAAAGGCCATTACGACCTTCAAAAAATCGCCCAAAACATCATCGAGCAAGATGGCGACCGCACCTTTGCCACTATCCTCGAGACCACCGAGATGCTCGCCCTCGACTCTGTCGACGACCCCGACGCACTCAAAGCCGAATCCGAAAAATATCGCCGTCGATACACTAGCGCCACCGCCCACCGCTTAGGTCATAGCGCTATCAAAAACATTAAAGCTGAAGGAGGAGCCGCTTAAATGTCCGAACAATTAAAATCAACCGATAATTCGTCCGCCTGGGACATGCAGCCGCCGCTTCGCTTCCCAGAAGACCCAAATCAATATTCCGAAGCAGAGCTTCAAGCTGACCCAGCCAAACGCTTCCACGTCAATCCAGAAGATTTCCCAAGCTTTGCCAAGCAAGCCGAGATGGGCCCCAAATGGGGCGACCGCGCCAAAACTCTTCCGCTCGACGAAACTATGGGCCGCTTCGTTAAATCTACTGCCGATTGTATCGCTGTCCTCACCGGCGAAGATGACGGCTACCGCTCTAGCGAAAAAATCCCAGCCGCCGACCATATCATCTATCTTGACAAATCCGCCCGTCCAGTCAGCTGGCTCAATAATGTCTTTTGGGACGCTTTCACAGATAAACCGCGCCCAAAGCATTCTTATCTTGCCATCGACCGCATGGAGTGGTTCGCCCGTACCGATACGCCAGTCGATTCGTCCGGCTACATCAAAGACGCCGACGGCAGTTCGCACGTTGCCCGTTTTGAGGATTTTCTCAAAGAGAATGTTTCCGACGAGGACATCGCTCGCATTCGCGCCCTCTATATTCCTGGCGGTATCGAAGATGAAAACGTCGAGAAAATCATGGCCACCCCTACCGGCCTCGAGGGGAAAAATATCACCATCGTCGACGAGGTTGGCCGTAGCGGTTCTACGCTAAACATCGCCAAATATCTCGTTTCGCGCGCAATCCCAGAGGCCGCCAGCGTCAATGGTTACACTTACTGGGACTCCGGCACTCAAGTCGGCCCAAACGGCGAACATCAGATGCGCAGCGCGCCATTCTGGTACGATGCCACCTCACGCGCCGGTCGCGGCATCGGCGACGTTAACGAAGCTTCCTTTGCTAAGCGCTACGAACAATACCCAAATCCAAAGACGCGTGCCCAAAAATTCGGCGCCATCGTCCTCGGCGAATACATTAATCTCGCCGAAGAGCCTGGCAATAAATCCCGTGAGCTCGCTCGAGAAATCAAAATCATGCGCAAAGAATGGGACGACGGTCACATCATAATGCCGCATCCAGAGCATTACAATGACGACAAGTGGTGTGAACGTCTCGAGTCGCAAGGCGTCAAGTTCATGCCCGACCAACCAAATCTCCCAAAAAACGCTTACATCAGCGTCCAAAAAGATATCATCAACCGCGACCCAATCATTAAATAATCCCTCATAGAAAAACTCCGCCAGATCCACTAGCGGAGTTTGTTGATAATAGAAGGCGGAGCCTGTAAGAACACCTCAACGGTGTCCGTTTTCGGTTCTTCTTTGTGGAGCTTCAGCTCAATCTGATGATATTCGCCATCCGGCGCATCTAAAACTTTGCCATAAATCCACTGCGACTTCTTACCAAGGTGCGCGTTTCGCGTCACGCGAAACGGAATTGTTATTGCCTCACCTTGTTCGTCTCTGACGATGATACTGACCTTTGCGCCAACTTTGGCTTTCTTTAGTTCCGTACGATCATTTCCCATGAAAGAAAAGACTCTTTTCTTCAGTGTATTGTCGTCAAAAACCACCCTTTCCATCTACATCACCCCCTTCAAAATGCTAGATGACAGGCAATATAACTACATTATATCACACTTTGGCTAAAAAGTCAATACAGCTCACGCTTAGAAGGCTAATTTCTGCTGAATTTCCACGAATTCATCCTCGCGAAGCTTCAGCGTCTTGCCGTATTCCCAAGTCTCACTAATTGGTGTCAAGTGCACGTGCGCATGCGCTACATCCGTGCCGACCACCTTCATCACAATCCGACGTCCCGTCACTTCATCCATGTGCGCCGCCACCTTCTTTACGGTCGCCCACAAGGCATTCCAATATTCTTCGTCGAGATCGTAAATCTTATCCACTTCCACCTTCGGCACCACCAAAGTATGCCCCTTAGCCTCTGGATTAATATCGAGAAACGCCAAAGTTTTCTCGTCTTCATAAATCTTATAACACGGAATTTCACCGTCAATAATTTTCGTAAATACACTTGCCATACCCCAATTATAACAGAGCAGAGAAAAAGCCGGGCCCTCGAAGAGCCCAGCTTCCTTAATCTACGATTGGTCTCAGCACAATTAGTCCATCTTTTTCTTTACCAATCAGTACTCGCGTCGCATTACCAGTAAAGTATCTCGGCAAGGATATACGTCCTTTTGCGTCAGCTTTACGCAGCGATTTCGCCGGTACCTCTTGTCCATTCAGTGCCTCAACGAATATTCTCGCGTCATCATCGATCATGTAAAGCACGTATTTTTGATTTGGCTTAATATAGCCGCCAAGACAAACACGTTTTTGCTTGTCAATAAGCGCCCCATCGTAGTATTTCATGTTATCCGCCTCCTTAAAGAACTAGCCTAAGCTTTTTAGTGTCATAATTATACAATAAAAAATCTTAATAGTCAATAATTCCGTTTATGCTAAAATAATATTAACTATGGACGATGAACCCACCAATCCAACTACGCCGGACGCGGCGCCAACCCAGCCCACACCGGCACCGGAGCCAACCGCTCCAACACTAACTCAGCCCGCTACCGAGACGCCAGTCGCTGCGCCTGCTCCTGCGCCAGCACCATTTTCCGAGCTTCCACCTATGGGCACTATGCAAATCGGCACACCGGCCGGCGCCACCGGAGACGGGAAGGGCTTGCCAGAAACGCCAACCCCACCACCAGCGCCAGTCACTCCGCAACCTGTCCCTACCACTTATGGCGACAATCATGCCCCAGCCGCCAAACGTAATAAGACCTTACTCATCGTTATTCTCTCCGTTGTTGGTTTATTCCTAATCGGTGGCATTGTATTCGGTATTTATATCCTCTCTGGCACCAAATCTATCACTTGCGAACATAATTCCACTGAAGGAAATATCTCCCTCAAAATTGAATGGACTATTAATTTCGTAGCCCATCACGTCGAGAATGGTAAAATCTATGAACAGATGACATTCCCAAATAAAGTGCCAAATCTCTATGTCGATCAATTCCGCAAAGCGCTTCAATCCGAATACGGCAGCGATTATGATTCCATTAAAGTTTACTCCGATGGCGACAAGAGTATCATCGCCGAAGGCGAAGTCTCCGTCAATCACTTAAAGCAGCGCGGAAAGTCTTACGACGAAGTCAAAAAAATGTTTATCGACGAAGGCTATACCTGTAAAGACAATTAAAAACGACCCCTCCGGGGGTCTTTTTTTGTTCTGGCGTTCCTGAACTTGGCGGAAGCGTTCGCTGATACTAAATCATGCGACAGAGCTTCCGCCTATCCTAAAATAATTTCTGGCGGAAGCGAGAGGATTCGAACCTCCGAGACCTTTCGGCCCACACGATTTCGAGTCGTGCGCCTTCAACCACTCGGCCACGCTTCCACGTACTATCTTATCATATTTCAGCCCTTCCTGCACGCCCTGTATGCTAAAATTAACTTAAGCAACATGAAGACTATTCCGACCAGCAAAAACGCCACAGAGAGCCTCTCAGGGCCTCAAAACGGCAATAAAATCACCACGTCCGATATCTACCCTGATCGCCACATTGATAATCCTCAAACCGACTACAAACCGCTCCGCGAAATCAAAACCGCCGTTTATGAGGAAGACGAAAACGCTCAAAAAGCCGTCAAGAGTCGCGGCAATATCATTCTTTTCGGTCTGTTATTTTTAATTCTCGTCGTTGCCGTACTCGATATTTATCTCGCTATCAAACTAGCAAAATAGCTACAGCGCATCCACGAAAGCTTGCAATATTTTTTGCGAGCTCTCGTCCGCAATCATTTCCGGATGCCACTGCGTACCAACCACAAACTTACTATTTGGCAATTCCACCGCCTCAATCACCCCATCTTCCGCATAGGCCGACACTACAATATCGTCATTTAGCGGCGGATTTAACGCATAAAAATGCGAACTATTCACCGGAATTATGTCTTGGCCAATTATTGCTTTTAGTTTCGTCCCATCCACTAAAAAATTCGTGTGACTATATCTTTTGCCACCGTTATGGTGCGTCTCACCCGGAATTAGCGACATGCGCGGCTCCACGTTCGAATGCATCCCCGCCAGATATTGCATCCCCGCACAAAATGCCAAGTATGGCTTATCGTATTTCACAGCATGATCAGCGATATACTTATCAAACTTAAACCAACTGCATCCTCCCGGCGCAATAAATCCGTCGCATTTTTCCAAAATACAATCCAATTTCGCCCTATCTGCCGCCGACAGGGAATCATTCTTATCTTTCAAATCACCATAAAACACATCGTTCGTCGGCAAAATTGCAATCGTTGTCACGTCACCAAAGCGCATCATCGCGCGCCGCGCATAGTCACTCACTTGCGTGATCTGTACTCTATCAACATTCAGCTTCGCACGGCCAACAATGCCCACGATTTTCATTCGGCCAGCTCGTCCCACCCCGTTATTTCTTCATCCGACTTCGACCCGTCTTCATCCTCGTCGTCGCGCTCGTCAAAGTTCCAGCCGTTATCATAGTTATTGCCGGCCTTATCAACCAGCGAATTATCATACCCATCTGGCAAATCTCGATTCCACGCCGGATTCGTCCCCGGAATTGGCCTCTTCTCGCCACTACTCATATTTCCTCCTTCTTCCTAATTATCATACCAAAATATTTCGTAGAAAAAATCGCCCATCAAATACAAAAATATTTTGAAGATAAAAATGTCTAGAAGGGTATTTTCTTGTCGTGAAGCGCAATAAAACCAAGATATTTGCAAGAAAAAAATTACCCAGATTGGTTGTTTCTTCGAACGAAGCGCGATTATTGACCGAGCAAATAGATAATTTGAAGGCAAAATCGTTCAGGTGGGTGTTTTCTTGGTGTCTCGCGCGACTATTGGTCGAGCGACGGCAACAAAAAACGCCCAGATGGGCGATTTTGATTCAAATTATGGTATGCCCGATACGATTCGAACGTACGACCTTCAGCTCCGCAAGCTGACGCTCTATCCAACTGAGCTACGGGCACATATGTGGATAGTATTCACATATGTGAATACTTCTCCACCGTCAAAGATTAAAAGACCATCGCACCAGAGATGCGACGTAGCCATTATAGCACATTTTTTCAAGAGGTGCTATACTAATTTTATTATGGCAGATCCAAAGAATACATCAGGTGGAATCAAACCAAAACTTCAAAAAGCCAAAGCTAAGTTTTTGCAGACCTACTACAGCAACCCTGCGAAGGATCTTCGTATCATCGCCGTCACTGGCGATCGCGGCCGCGACGTTACTGCGCATTATCTTCAGAACATTATCAAGGCTAAAGACGAGAAGACCGGCCTCATTATCGACCCTAAGACTACTTCCGAACTCTATAAGAAGCTCTACCAGATCTGGAAGACTGGCACCGACCACGTCGTAATTTCCGCCGATAGCGCTGCCATTGCTAACCATCTTTTCTATGGCATGCCAATTTACATCGCTATTCTCACCGACACCACCGAACCAAAAACTATCGCCACCGATAGTATTTCTGCCCAAGACGCCAAAGGCATCCTCTTCAACACCCAGCCGTACTACAGCATCCTCAACCGCGACGACGCCAACTACGATTTCTTTGCTAAATATCCTACCAAAACCGCTATGCTCAACTATGGCCACGAGCGCAGTTCCGATCTTTGCATCCAACGCCATAAGGTTTACAAAGTCGGCACGGAAGCTTCCTTTAAATACAAGGAAGAGAAGTTCGACGTCGCCACTTATATTACCGGCGAAGAGTCCACTCACTACATGGCCGCTGCCGCCCTAGCCGCATTCTCGCTTGGTCTCAGTTCAGACGATATTACCGACGGCATCGCCGACTACGAACCCAAAAACTAAACAAGGATTTTTATGATCAACCAAAAACTACTGGTATCTGGTGCCGACTATTTTGCGGATACCTATGAAATCAACCCATACTACACCAGCAAAGGTATTGACGTTAAAAAAGCCATGGCCGAACACGCCAGCATCATTGAATGCTTCAGAGAAGCCGGCATCGATATCATTAAGGTTGATCCGCCAAAAGATTGCCAAGACGGCGTCTATACTGCTAACTGGGCGCTCGTCAAAGATGGCGTTGCCGTCATGTCGCGTCTTCCTGAAGCTCGCAAAGCCGAAGAAACCTACGCACGCCAATGTCTTGAGAATCTCGGCATCAAATGTATTGACGTTCCTGGCGATTATCTCTTTTCTGGACAAGGCGATTCACTTCGTTGTGGCAAATATTTGTTCGGCGGTCGCGGTTATCGTTCCGATCCCGAAGCTCAACAATTTGCCGCTAAAACCCTCGGCCTTGAGCTCATCCAAGTCCATGCCAAACCACAATTAAACGACGACGGCACTGAGCATATTAATCCATTCACCAACCACGCCGATAGCTTTTGGTACGATCTCGACCTCGCCATTTCTGTCATCGATGAACATACTATCGCCTACTGCCCAGATGCGCTCGACGAAGAATCTAACCAAAAAATTGAAGCCATCACCGACCTCGATAAAATTAAGGTCGATTTCGACGAATGCACTAAAGGTTTTGCAAACAATCTCGTCAGCACCGGTCGCGACGTCATTATGTCCAATAAAGCACCGAAACTTCAAAAAGAGCTCGAATCCCGCGGTTTCATTTGTCTCACTCCCGACGTCACCGAGCTCAAAGAAGGTGGTGGCTACATCCGTTGCGTCAGCCTTTGGCTAAGCTAATAGAATCTTTTCAACTTCTTTCCAACCAGTTCGCCACTCGCGCCCTGCGCGCACAATACCTTTTGTGCGCAATTCTTCATCGCTCACATCTTTATTATGGTATGAAGGGAAGAGTATCTTCGTTTTCACGTCATTATCAAAATTATTCACCCGGTCGTCAATCTGAATATCTGCCTTAAACAAATGTTTCACGGACGTAAAAATGAAGTGTTCCGGATTCAAAAATGGCAAATATTTAATCAGAAAATTGTACTTATTTGCGAACATCCGCCCAGAACCAGCAATATTCAAGCCATTCACGCACGCCGAACAAATATAAATCTCATATTTTTGGTTCAATTTTTCAATCACGTCAATCGCATCTGGTAAAATCTCTGGGTTTTCATAAAAATTCCGTTCGTCCATGAATTTTCGCCACTCATCCAATCTATCTTCCGGAATTAGCGTTCGATCAATATAATAATTATCTAAATCATCAATCTCGTAATTCGTGCCCAAAAATTCATTTACTACCGGCAAAAATCCCGAAAACGTAATTACCTCATCGACGTCGAGCAAAATGCTTTTCATTTTTTCTTAATCGCTTTGAGCGCTTTTTTGATTTCGTCTAATTCGTAATAATCGTCAGCACCATGTGCGCGTTCAATTGTCTTTTCGTTACCTTTCCCGAGGAAGAGCACCGTATCGCCTTTTTTTGCCATCTTGCAACATTCCAAAATCGCGCTCGGGCGGTCTAAAACCTTAAACAAATCTACGCCATCTTTTTTACCTTTTTCACGCGCGCCTTCGGCAATCATCTCCAAAATCTCATCGCCTGGCGTATCGCGATCATCTTCTTCAGTCAGCATCACAATGTCTGCATATTTACCCGCAATTTCTCCCATCGGTTTGCGTTTTGATGGGTCGCGCCGTCCACCCGCCGAACCAAACATCACAATCAGCCGGCCTTTTGTCGCCTTCTTCATATCTGGAAGCAACTTTTCAAAAGCATCTGGCGTATGCGCATAATCCATAATCGCCGTGAAGCTCTGACCACCGTCAATCTTCACCATCCGACCTTCCACCTCAGTTAATGCGTAAATGCCGTCAGCAATCTCATCATCCGTGAGACCTAAACGTTTACCTACCGCTACGCAGGCCAAGGAATTAGAAACGTTAAATTGGCCGGCAATCCGTGTTTTTATCTTCAAATTCTCCGATGGAATTACATACTCCACGCCATCGGGCATCAATTTTACTTTTTCAGCTTTAAGTTTACCGCCTTTAATACCATAGGTCGTATATTCCTTTATATCTGTCTCAAAATACTTCGCCGACGGATCGTCCGCATTTATCACGCCATAACGCGCCTTCTTAAATAATTTCCGTTTCGCATCGCGATAGCGTTCAAAGGTCTTGTGATAATCCAAATGTTCGTGCGTCACATTCGTCATCACTGCAACATCAATCGGAATTCCTAGGTCACGATGCTGCGCCATCGCATGGCTCGTCAGCTCTAATACTAGATATTCCGCGCCTTCATTTGCAATCGTCTTAATGCGTTCATTCAGCACCTTTGAATCGACCGTCGTCATATGTTCCATCTGCTCGTGAATCTCTGACACGCCCCAACCCACCGTCGTCATCACGCCAGCCTTGCGCCCAGAATTATTCAACATCTTCCAAATCATAAACGACGTCGTAGTCTTGCCATTCGTACCCGTCACGCCAATTACCGTCAACTTTTTACCTGGAAAACCACTCTTAATACCATAAAAAGCCGCCTTACCAATATGGTAAGGAATTACTAAACTATCATAAAATGGAATCTTTTCTTTAATACTCATATCTTTATTCTATCACTATCTGATAACAAAATATCCCCGCCGCGCGGGGATATCTGTTTTTGCGCTATTTAATAATCGTAGCAATAATACATATTATATGACGACGTAAATATTGTAATCGCTTGCTTACCGTCCGCCACTTTTGTGATTCCAATTTCCATATCAGACAATTTGTCATTCTCAGTCTGCTTTACGCCATCTAGTAAGAACTCGTCGGTCTTAAAATGAATCATATAATAACTATAGTCACCACTTTCATTCTTCTTTTCTTCGTCTTCAAAGGTGTATATTCCTTTATAATGGTTCTTCGCTAAATCGCCGTACGGCCCATATTGAAATGTCAGATCGCCATTCAATTCAATTGTAGTGTAGAAATTATCTCGGTCATTCTCGCTTCCAGTGCCTTTAGCACAATTCCAAACGCCTGCCACGTAGTTTTCGGATTCGTTTCGTTCAATTTCCTGGCCGATTTGTTCTATTACTTCCGATCCAATCGAATCCGCAATTTTGAATGCGCCAAAGAATATCATCCCAATAAAAATACATGGCAACACTACCACTACAAAAATCGCAATCAATACAATCGCGATAATTGCGCCCGTATTACTTTTCTTTGGCGCCTCCGTCCCCGGTGCTGGTGCCGAAGTCGTTGGCGTCGGAGTTGTATTTGTTGTATTGTTTTCCATTTATTACCTCACTTATGCTTTTATCATAACGAAATAAATTTATTAAATACTTCCAACTCAAAAACTAAGTCGTCCACTTCTTTCATTAAATTTAAATCACGTCGCCAATCTTTCTCATAAATAAATGCCAACCAACGTAGCTTTCCATTCATGCTCACATATTTCAGATAATCACTCTGATTAAACGCGCAGTGTTTCTGATATTCTCTCAGATATTTTTTAAATCTATCTACGTCGACCGTACCTTTATCGTACGCAAATGTAAACGCGCTCTCATACGCCGCTGCCGTTGGGTTAACTTTACTCACCGCATCAAAATCTACTAAATACGGCTCGTTCGCATGCCA
>FLNZ01002525.1_pt1 | contig 193832 bp, 173 predicted proteins | sample 1140391 | NCBI WGS metagenome assembly FLNZ01 (sample SAMEA3878171, study PRJEB12797) | bioreactor metagenome | biome: Moose rumen | place: Sweden | collected 2011-10 | reverse complement strand
CAGATGATGGAGCCGCAGTGAAAGCGAGGGTGAATAGCCCGTCAAGTCGGAAGGATTAGACCCGAAACCGGGTGACCTAACCATGAGCAGGTTGAAGCAGCGGTAACACGCTGTGGAGGACCGAACCAGGGTACGCAGTAAAGTGCTTGGATGACTTGTGGTTAGCGGTGAAATGCCAATCGAACTCGGAGATAGCTGGTTCTCCTCGAAATAGCTTTAGGGCTAGCGTTGTGTAGTAGCATTTGGGGGTAGAGCTCTGAAAAGGTCTGGGGCCCGCGAGGGTACCCATCCTTATCAAACTACGAATACCGAATGTGTAATCACGGCAGTCAGAACGGCGGGGCTAAGCTCGTCGCTCAAAAGGGAAACAGCCCAGACCATCGTCTAAGGTCCCTAATTAACACTAAGTGGGAAACAAGGTGAGATTTCTTAAACAGCTAGGATGTTGGCTTAGAAGCAGCCATTCATTTAAAGAGTGCGTAACAGCTCACTAGTCAAGAGATTTTGCGTGGAAAATGTAACGGGGCTCAAGTGTTAAACCGAAGACATGGATTGTTATATAGATTCGTCTATATGGCAGTGGTAGAGGAGCGTTGATATTGCGGTGAAGTCAGATTGTAAAGTCTGGTGGAGCGGTATCAAGTGAGAATGCTGGAATCAGTAACCTTAAGACAGGTGAGAATCCTGTCGGTCGTAAGAGCAAGGTTTCCAGGGCCACAGTAATTGTCCCTGGGTTAGTCGGTCCTAAGCCGAGGCGTATTAGCGTAGGCGATGGACAACAGGTTAATATTCCTGTACTGGTAGTAGTTGTTAACAGTTCACGGAGAACATCTCAGAGCGGATTCATGGTATATATCCGTCCAAGGATTTAGGGAACTAGATTCGAGTGAAAGTTATCCTTCGGGATGACGATTCTGGGGCAGGCTCTGGCTAGAAAAGCTGATTAACTTAGGCTGCTGCCAACCGTACCGCAAACCAACACCGGTGCTCGAGTCGAGTAGACTCAGACCTACGAGGGAACCTTCGTTAAGGAACTCGGCAAAAAAGCGTCCGTAACTTCGGAATAAGGACTGCCCGCTCGCAGTAAGCGAGATTTGCTTTAGGAGTGACTCAACGAGTTAATTTGTACCAATTGTTTACGAATTTTCTTTGTTGAGACAGAACACTTCTTTGGCAGCTCAATCGCGCTTAGCGCGAGCGGGCCGCAGCTAAAGAGCCCACGGAACTGTTTACCAAAAACACAGGTCTCTGCTAACGCGAAAGCGGATGTATAGGGGCTGACTCCTGCCCAGTGTCGGAAGGTTAAGGGGAGAACTTCACGGTTCAAACTGAAGCCCCGATGAACGGCGGCGATAACTATGATCGTCCTAAGGTAGCGAAATTCCTTGTCTGGTAAGTTCAGACCCGCACGAATGGAGTAATCATGTGGGCACTGTCTCGACGAAGGTCTCGGTGAACGTGCATTGGCGGTAAAGATGCCGTCTGATCATGCCAGGACGAGAAGACCCCATGGAGCTTTACTACAACTTTGCATTGATTGTTGGGATATTTTGTGTAGCATAGGTGGCAGACTTTGAAGCAGATACGCTAGTATTTGTGGAGTCGCAATGTGAAATACCACCCTGAGTATTTTAGCAGTCTCTACATTGACCATTAACTGGCCAATGGACCGTGCATGGCGGGTAGTTTAACTGGGGCGGTTGCCTCCTAAAGAGTAGCGGAGGCGTTCAAAGGTTGGCTAGTCACGGATGGAAATCGTGACGATAGTGTATGCGCAAAAGCCAGCTTGACTGTGAGGGCTACAACCCAAACAGACACGAAAGTGGGAGCAAATGACCCGCTGTATAGAACTTCGGTTCAATTTACGTGGGAAAGACAGCGCACACGGATAAAAGTTACCCTGGGGATAACAGGCTGATCGCGCCCAATAGTTCACATAGACGGCGCGGTTTGGCACCTCGATGTCGGCTCATCACATCCTGGAGGGGGAGCACCTTCCAAGGGTCCGGCTGTTCGCCGGTTAAAGTGGTACGCGAGCTGGGTTCAGAACGTCGTGAGACAGTTCGGTTTATATCCGGCATGATCGTTAGGAATTTTGAGGAGATTTGCCTCTAGTACGAGAGGACCGAGGTGAACGAATCTCTAGTGTATCGGTTGTGGCCACCTGCTGCATTGCCGAGTAGCTATGTTCGGAATAGATAAGCGCTGAAAGCATATTAAGCGCGAAACTGACTCCAAGATAAGAATTCCCTATGACCTCCCAGAAAGATGATCTGGTTGATAGGCGCAAGGTGGAAGCATGGCAACATGTGGAGCCGAAGCGTACTAACAGAGGCATTGCCTTTTTATGTCTCTTCTATTGTTTTTATGCTTGCATAATGACGATAGAAGGAGTAGACTTAACTAGTAACTGGTGTTCAAAGCACCAAGTCAATTAAAATTTTACGCATCTTACATCGAGATAAGATACTAAAACAGCGCCATTGGATTTGCGGCGCGCCCTTAGTGTCTTTTCTCGGTGTCCATAGCGCCAGGGAAATACCTGTTCTCATCCCGAACACAGAAGTCAAGCCTGGTCGCGGCGATTATACTGCTTTGCGGGAAACTAGCAAGATGCCGAATTATATAAAAGGCCACCTCAACGGGTGGCCTTTTATCTTTCTGGAAGAAAAAATGAAAGCCACTAAAGAGGTGGATTTTTTGTTTCACAAAAAAATATGCGCGTTAAGCGCACCGTTTCATATAACGAACAGGCGCGATAGCCCTGTGAGCATTATATGAATATATTACGGCGTCGCTTGACATCGGGGGGGGGGTATTACAATTAATAATAGATTAAGAGGAAGATAATAATGGCAGATAAAAATACGAAAACTGAGCAAAAATTCTATCAAAAGTGGTGGTTTTGGGTTATCATTGCTTTTGTTATTATAGGCCTTGGCGCCGGTGCTGGCACGTCAAATAAAAACAGTGATGAATCTAAAACCGGAAACGAAGTTAGCTATGAAGATAAGACATCTAAAGACAATGGCAAAACAGTAGGTCTTGGCGACACGTTTAAATTTGATGATTTAGAAATAACGCTTGGAACAACAGTCACCTATAAAACGCTTGAGAACGAATTTTCTGACCATAATGGCGATACGATAATAGAGATTCCTATTACTGTGAAGAATATTAAAGAAGAAACCCATAATCTTAATATGTATTCTTATAAAGTATTCGGCTCAAAGGGTACAGAGGTAGATACTGCGAGCGCTTATTTTATGGAGAACAGTATAGATTTTGGCGGTGAACTCCGAACTGGAGCTACCATAACAAAAAATCTTTATTTCTATTATGACGGCGATGGCGAATATGTTATTGAATTTGGTTACGTATCGACAGAAAAAATTGTAAAATTCGAGATCAAAAAATAATATAACTATTCAATCTTGCTCAAATCTCCATTCAGCACTTGAATGTCGAACGAATACATTTCGTCGTGAATATATTTTTGGTTCAGTAATGGATTTAACGCATAGATTGGCTTCTCGTGATAATATGCGAATCCAGCCTCCATAAGAGTATTCGCACCGATATGATTCTTGACGCGCCTCTTCGTATAATTGCATATTAATACCGCATCGGCTTCTAAAAACTTATTAAAATGCACACGAATCGCATCGTATCCGTTGCGTGTTTTAGCTTTTACGGGGTCGGAATTCAGATCTTTCATTACATCTAGCAATATTCTGTTCGGCAATAACACCTCGTGCCCCATTTCCTCAAGTTCGGCAGCAATCTTTTTTACTTCTTCACCAAAACTCATACTACAGCAAATGCAGATTTTTATAGCTCTATTATATCTTGCGTGACCAACTCGCCGGTATGCTATTCCGAAATAGTTTATAATATAAGCATAACGTTATTATTTTACGCACAGCATGGAGTCAAAAATGCCAAAAAGCGCTAAAAAATCGCCAACCAAGAAAACTGCAACCTCAAAAACCGCCCCTAAAAAGGCCACCAAAAAGCCTGCCGCTATTGCTGGCATGTTTTTCTTTGGTCTTGCGGCGGCAATTATTGTTTTTGTAATTGTCGCTAAGGTTGTCGTCGTCGACGGATGCGCCTCGCCGTGCGGCGAATCTGACGAAATCTGTCCGACCGTTTGCGTCAAAGAGACGCTCTGGGATCGTATTTCTAAATCGATGAGGAAACTCTTAGCTAAAAAAGAGGACGACGATAAGAGAGTCTCACTCACGCGTAGCGAGTATACGATTCATTCTGCCGGCCAATATGGTGATATTACTATTTACGTCGACAACAATAATAAAGTCAGCGTCGAGTATAACGAAGTCATCATGTGTGTTACGACTCCTTGCCCGCAGCCGCGCATTAAATCGGAAGTCTATTTTTCAGAAGAGAATATGAAAATCGTTTACAATTTTCTCCGTCGTCTTCAAGATGATGAAAACTATGACGATCTTTCATATCAAGACAAGCGCATTTTAGCATCCATGATGCTGGACCAAGAGGATAAGATTAAAGAATATGAAATCGCATACTATGTAAACAATGTTTACTATAGTATTAAGGATACATCTGGCGAAATTACCATTACGTATCAAGACCGCAAGAATGCCATTGACGTTGACTTGACGCCAGAAACTGAAGAGGATATTAATGCGATAAAAATGTTCATTCATAAATACTGCGCCTGGAAGGATAATTATATAGTTTATATGTATCCAAAAGATTTAGCTTCAAATGCCGACCGCACGTTAATTAACCGTATCTTACATCTCGAGGATGAAGCCGAATAATGGAAATCCATCTCGACCCAGAATTTTATAGTCAAGCAGAAATCGACCAATATGGCGTCGTGGCAATTGAATTTGAGCTGATTACCAAATCTTAATCGTGACTGTCATGTATGGTTTTCCGTCGCAACGGTAGCTAAAAATAATTTTTGACGGCACTACGCTGCGGCCCTTATAAATCGGTTTACAATCAAAACCGCATTGATGGCCTTCGCGCATTAAATCCGCGACGCGCATATCTAAATCATCTTTTTGCACCGAAAAACCGGCAGGCACATAGAGTATGTTATCGTCGTTTTCCGACCCGCCAAATAACGACGGTGAAATAATATACATTCTTTCCAGCCCGCCACGTTCAATCTCGACTTGTGCCTTCTCGACCGAATCGATTTCCTCGAACGGCATACCAGTATTTGTTTTCTTTTTGCCAAATAGTCCCATTAATCGTCCTCCGGTTTTATGAATGGATTTTGTATTTCGTTAGCGTGCGTGTAGTCGCGCACGCGGGTAATAAATTTGCCGCCAGCTTTCCAAAGCCAGTCGACGAACTTATACATTTGCTTCAAAATTGGATAAGTTGTTGCCATTAATGCAATGAGGATGACGGCAGTTTGGATGGAAATGCGGCTCATACCGAAGAAATCGTTAAGGAAGATATAACAGAAAATGAGACCAATCAGACAAGCGATAAAACAAGTCTTTTTATACCAATCGATTGGCTTCGATGCTTCCCAAACCATCGCAAGACCAACTACGGCGATTAATACAGCGCAGGCTGTCGAGATATCAGTGCTTGGTAATCCGAAAATCGCGCCAAGTATCACCATTGCGGCTACCAATACAACATCGGTCAAACCGCCCGGCGTGGCGCGCTTCAAGATGTTGCTGACAAAGCTGCCGCGTATTAAATCATGGTTCGGCGCTTGCGAAAGTAAGAAGCCAGGAATGCCAATCGTGAAAGCACTAATTAGTGAAATTTGTGCCGGAATCAGCGGATAGGTAATCGCAAAAATCATCACGAGTAAAGAGCAGATTAATGAAAAGACGTTCTTGACTAAAAATAGGCTACCCGAGCGTTCAAGGTTGTTTACGACTTGACGACCTTCCGCCACTACGTCTGGCATGCGCGCGAAGTCGGACTCGAGTAGCACGAGTTGTGCCGCTTGTGCTGCAGCCTCGCTGCCACTCGCCATCGCGACTGAACAGTCCGCATCGCGAAGTGCGAGCACGTCATTTACGCCATCGCCGGTCATCGCCACAGTTTTGCCGTCGCGTTGCATAGCTTTGATGAATTTGCGTTTCTGTTCTGGCGTCACGCGGCCGAACACAGTGTATTCGCGCACCGCTTGCGCAATTGATTCGTCAGTTTGCAGAGTCGATGCATCGACGTATTTCTCGGCGCCTTTAATTTTGGCTTTTTGCGCCACTTCAGAAACCGTTACTGGATTATCGCCAGAAATCACCTTAATTGCCACGCCTTGTTTATTAAAGAATTGGAAAGTTTCGACGGCATTCGGGCGAATTGGATTGCTGAGCATAATTAGCCCAATTGGATTGAATTTACGGTCGAGCTTTTTGCCCTCCACGACGCCGTCGTAAATGCCGAAAACTAAGACGCGGTAGCCTTTATGGCTATATCCCTCAATCTTTTCCTGATATTTTTCGTAATCTTTGCCAAGTACGAATTCCGGCGCGCCGAGCACATATGTCTCATCTTCAAAATTTACGCCACTATATTTATATTGGCTCGTAAAACCAGACACGGATTTAATTTTGCGGCCATCCGGCTCGGAGAAGTAGGCCTTTAGGGCACCCATCGTAGCATTATCGGCGGCCTGTGCGCCCACGAAATCGCTCAAAATGCCGTTCAACTCCGCTTTCTTAAGTTTGCCGAGTGGCTCATAGTCGCTCACAGCCATGGTATTTTCGGTAATAGTGCCAGTTTTATCGACGCAGAGCACATTCACGCGCGCCAAAGTTTCGATCGATTTCATATCGTGCAAAAGCACTTTTTTCTGCGCGAGTTTCATTGAGCTAACCGCGAGAGCGATACTCGAAAGTAAGAATAGACCTTCCGGGATCATGCCGAGCACCGATGCTACCGCGCCTTGCACACTCGCGCGCATGTCGAGCCCATTCATAAAGTGGCCTTGATAGAACAGAATGCCACCAATCGGAATAATCAAAAAACCAGCAATCGTGACGATTTTATTCAGTGCACGAATAATTTCAGATTGCTCTTTGCTCTTTAATTTCTTAGCTTGCAAAGTGAGCTGCGAAATATACGACGCGGCTCCCACCTTGGTCAGTTGTGCGGTGCACTCGCCAGACACAATGAAGCTACCAGACATCAATTCGCCGTCTTTGCCTTTGCGAATTTCGTCTGCCTCGCCCGTCAATAGAGCTTCATTTACGGCCACGTCGCCAGCCAAAATCGTGGCATCGGCTGGAATTTGGTTGCCGGCGCGGAAAACCACCACGTCATTTTGAACGAGTTTTTCGGCCGGAATTTCAATTTCTTTGCCGTCGCGAATTACGCGCGCGGTTGGTGCATTGAGCATCGTGAGCTTATCGAGTACGGCCTTGGCGCGAATTTCCTGGAAAATACCAATACAAGTGTTCGCAATAATTAGCGGCAAAAAGGTAATATCGCGCCAGCTTTGCACGCAAATCAGAATAATCGTGATAATCAAAAAGACGAAGTTAAAATATGTAAACACGTTGCTGCGCACGATTTCTTGCACGCTTTTGCTCGGCGGCTTGACGGACTCATTAATTGCGCCCGCCCGCTTCATTTTGCGTACTTGTTCGTGACTCAAGCCACGTTTCGAATCGACCTTAATTTTATCCACGACAATCGCATGATAGCCAGGAATTTTTATTTTCGGCATATGCTTATATTATAATATATAGATATGAAACCAGAAGCATTTTATAGCCGTAGCGCCGAAGATATTCTCGATGAGCTAGAGACGGATAGCAAAGGTCTGACTAGCGCCGAGGCGGCTAAGCGCCAAAAACAATACGGCCCAAATGCGTTGCCAAAAAAGAAAAAAGACAGCATTCTCAAGATTTTTATTCATGAATTTTACGATCCAATGGTACTCTTGCTTCTCGTCGCGATTATTGCCTCTGCGATTGTGGGGGAAATCTTGGATGCCTGCGTGATTGCCTTTATTATTCTGGTTGATGCAATCATGGGCACCTACCAGGAGAATAAGGCCAATAGTACTGCCGAGGCTCTTGCTAGTATGGTAGCCACGCACGCACGCGTCATGCGCAATGGCAAAGAAGAGCAGATTGAGATTGAAAAACTCACGGTCGGTGATTATGTTTTACTCGAATCGGGCGATAAGATCTCAGCTGATATTCGCCTTGTCGAAGCGCACAACTTTACCGTTGATGAATCTATTTTGACTGGCGAATCCGTTCAAGCGGTTAAGTCGGCTGATGTTGTCACGAAAAAACGCCCATCGCTTGGCGATCAAAGCAACATGGCCTTTTCTGGTACGACCGTGGTTTCTGGCCGCGCGCAAGGCGTAGTGGTAAAAGTTGGTCTGCAAACCGAGCTCGGTAAAATCGCCAACAGTCTCAACGAAACTGTAGTCGAAAAATCACCACTCACGATTCGCGTCGAGCGTTTCTCGAAACAAATTACGGTGCTGATTCTAATTATCGCAGCGCTCATTACGACGTTGCTAATCGTCAAGCAAGTGCCGTATAACGAAATCTTCCTCACGGTAATTGCCTTCTCGCTTTCGGCGATGCCGGAGGGCTTGCCGCTCGCGCTCACGATGGCGCTTACCATCGCCAGTAACCGCATGGCGAAGAAAAACGTGATTGTGCGCAAGCTCAACGCCGCCGAATCGCTCGGTTCTTGTACGGTGATTGCCTCTGATAAAACTGGCACTCTCACCGTCAACCAGCAAACTGCGAAAATAATTGCTTTACCAAACGGCCAGGAATATCAAGTGAGCGGTACTGGCTACGAATTAAAAGGCAAAGTGACGGGTGCTGCGCTCAAATATGCCGAAGAAATCGGTTTGCTTGGCGTCTTAAATAACGAGGCAAATATTGACGATGGACAGACGATTGGCGACTCGATCGACATCGCCTTCCTTGTACTTGGCAAAAAACTTGGCGTCAAGAAAAATGGCATTAAAATCCTCGAAACCATTCCGTACGAATCTGAAAATAAATACTCCGCCGTGTTCTACGAAAAAAACGGGGAAGTCTACTGTACCGCCAAAGGCTCGCTCGAGGTAATTGAAGGCTTTAGCAACGACATAAATTTCTCGCACGGCAAGGCGAAAGATTTCAAGAAGCTCAATGAGCAAAACGATAATCTTGCCCGCGACGGCTACCGCGTGATTGCGCTCGCAAACGGTAAAATCGCTCGCAAGGAGCGCTATACTGAGGCAGACATCAAGAACTTAACGTTCATGGGCATGGTTGGCTTTATTGATCCAATCCGCAAGGAAGTCGTCGCTTCTATTCGCGATTGCCATACGGCCGGCATCAAGGTCTTGATGGTGACGGGCGACCACCCACTCACGGCTTACAAAATTGGTCGCGACTTAAAGTTGGCTAATGATTATAGCCAAGTTGCTACGTCCGACCAGGTCGAAGAAGCCTTCGCGAAAGGCGAGGATGAATTTGACGATTTTGTTTCGCAACATATTATCTATGCTCGTGTCACACCGCTACAGAAATTGAACATTGTAAACTCTCTGAAACGCCAAGGTGAATTCGTAGCCGTGACGGGCGATGGCGTAAACGACGCACCAGCTCTCAAGACGGCCAATATTGGCATCGCGATGGGCTCCGGTACGGATATCGCGCGCGAAACGGCCGACATGATTATTATAGACGACAATTTTAAGTCGATTGTGGCTGGCATTAAGGAGGGCCGCGTGGCTTACGCTAACATTCGCAAGATTATCTATTTCTTGATTTCCTGCGGCCTCGCCGAAGCGGCTTTCTTCTGTCTCGCCATTGCTACCGACATGCCAATGCCACTCGTGGCGGTGCAATTACTCTGGCTCAACGTTGTAACGGATGGCGTGCAAGATTTCGCCATGTCCTTCGAAAAAGCCGAAAAAGGCATCCTCAAGGAGCGTCCGCGCAATCCAAAAGAATCCATTTTCGACAAGCGTCTGATTCGTGAAATCCTCGTTTCTGGCGCCGTAATTACAATCGTAGTTTTCGCGGCCTATTGCCTATTCGTCAACGTACTGAAGCTCGATATTGTCACGGCGCGTACCTACACGATGTGTCTCATGGTCTTCATCCAGAATATTCACGTCTTCAACTGCCGCTCCGAGCGCAATTCAGCCTTCTCGGTGCCGATTAGGTCTAATCCAATGATGCTCGTAGGCGTTGGCGGTACGCTGCTATTGCAAGCGCTCGTGATGGAAGTGCCGATTTTATCGCAGATGCTCCAGACGGTTTCTGTGCCGATTCTTTACATGATTGGTCTCTTTGGTATTGCACTAATTATTCTCTTTGTCGTCGAGGGGTATAAGCAAATCGCGCACGCCATCGAAAAGGAATAAAAATGGGGCCCCGGAGAGCCCCTGTGCTAAGGTGCGTATGGTCTGTTACGGTCTGCGTCTGACGTGTGGATTGTCGTCGTGGAGTTCATGATAGGCGTCGCCTTGATCTCTGGTGAAAAGTGGCATAATCCAGCCAGCAATATAGCAGAGTAAAGCTCCGATTGCTGTGATCCAGAAGATCCACTTACCCAAGAATTTGACAACGGTCAAAAGACCCACGATGAAAGTCCATTTTGCCGGAAAAACGAGCAGCAGTACGGCGCTCACTAGCCAGCAAATTCCCGCGATAATAGCGACGTAGATTAGCCTTGAGGCAAAATCCCACACTTTCTCGTAGGGGAAGCGCGTATCTTTCTCGACGCGTTTCAGACCAGCTCTGTTAAAAATGTCTCTAAGCATTCGACATTCCCCCTTTCTTTGCACTACCTCCCGAGCCAGAGTAGTACTATTCTTCTATTATATCACACTCGTGCGTTTTTGTCAATATATACCTCTGTTGACGCGTGGCGCGGCGAGAGCAGGAAAATGCTATAATAAGATAAAAATAGGAGGAGTGATGGCGGAAATTAAATGCCCAAAATGCGGAACGACTTTTAAAGTAGACGATAGTAGCTATGCGGATATTTTGGCGCAAGTGCGCGGGCATGAATTTGATCAAGAATTAGAGCAGAGAATTGCTACCCTCCAAAAGCAGGCCGAGGCCGACAAAGACCTGGCGCTCGCAAAACAAGAAGCGCAGCAAGCTAAAACGAGCCAGAACCAAGCCGCCGAAATCGCCGAGCTTAAGAGCAAAATCAAGCAAATTGAGGCCGAGAAAGAGTTAGCCATCACCAAGGCGCTCGCGCCAGTCGAAAAAGAACTCGAAGCCGCTAAATCCGATCTTAAAACTAAAACTCAGGAAGCTAAGCTCCGCGAGGAATCGCTTACGGCGCAGGTAAAGTTGCGCGAATCTGCCCTCAAAACCCAATATGAAGGCGCGCTGAAACTCAAAGACGAAGAAATCGACCGCCTCAAGGATCTCAAATCCAAACTCAGCACTAAAATGGTCGGCGAAACCCTCGAGCAACATTGCGAAAACGAATTCAACCGCCTCCGCGCCACCGCCTTCCAGAACGCCTATTTCGAAAAAGACAACACCGTTAGCAAGTCCGGCTCCAAGGGTGACTATATCTACCGCGAAACCGACGAAAACGGCACCGAGATCATCTCTATTATGTTCGAGATGAAAAACGAAAATGAAACTACCGCCACTAAGCACAAGAACGAGGACTTTTTCAAGGAGCTTGATAAGGATCGTCAGGAGAAAGGCTGCGAGTATGCCGTGCTAGTTACGCTGCTAGAGGCGGATTCCGAGCTTTATAATACCGGCATCGTCGACGTCAGCTACAAATACGACAAAATGTACGTGATTCGCCCGCAGTTTTTTATTCCAATGATTACGCTTCTGCGCAATGCTGCTCAAAATTCGCTCAAATACAAGCAAGAGCTAGCCGTCGTACGCAACCAAAACCTCGACATCACGCACTTTGAAGAAAACATGGAGAACTTCAAGCAAGCTTTTGCGCGCAATTACGAGTTGGCCAGCCGCAAATTTAGCACCGCCATTGAGGAAATTGATAAAACCATCGCGCATTTGCAGAAAACCAAGGAAGCGCTTTTAAGTAGCGAAAACAACCTCCGCCTCGCTAATAATAAAGCCGAAGAGTTGACTATGAAGCGCCTCACGCGCGGCAATCCGACCATGGCACAAAAATTCGCCGATTTAGATAAATAAAAAATGCCCCGAGCGTGTCCGCCCGGGGGTAGTTTAAGGTACGTGGAGATTATTTCTGCGGGAAAGTGTTGCGAATCGTGTCGATTAGCGTTTGCGCCTGCGACGGCGTTAACACGAAAGAATGCTTGCCGAGCGTAATTTCGTGGACGTATTGCTCGTTTTCGAACGTGAATTGTACCGGCGTGGCGCCAGTCATAAATTTCTTCACTTCGCAGGCGAGCGCGTTATGTCCGCTCGAATTGCCGGATATCACCACTTTCGGCGCGGTTGATAACCATTCCGGCTCGAAGAAAGTGACATACCATTCGCCTTTGTCGCCGTAGCTATACGAAGCGGCCAATTGGCTGGCATTCAGTAACTCTTGCAAGCCGTTTTCGGTCACCAGCTGTTCAGCAGTAAACGTTGACAGTGCCGGTTTCACGACGTCGGCCTGGTAGCAAACCTCATTGCCGTAATTGCGCGCGTTAGCGTGCTTTCCAACATACAGGTTGTGATTCACGGCAACCAGACAAGCGCAGGCCGCGATAATTAAGAGCGCAAGCAGCACCCACTTGATTGTGTCTCCCGAGCTTCTGTTCTTGGTCGCTTTGCGTGAGCGACCGTGTCCATATCCATTCGTATCCTTATAACTGCCGTCTGCGTAATACATCCTTGCCATAAAATCCCCTCCTTTTTAGCGGTTTGCTAAGCGGATGACTTCCGCCACTGCTTCGGCAGACATGCTGATGTCGCGTAGGCCCGGTTCGGGCAACGCAATTAATTGACAGGTGTCGGTTGTTTCATTAGTCCAGCTCACGCGGCAGAGAAAAATCTCGCCAAGTCCTGGCCCAAATTCACGGCTGTTTCCTTCGCCGTCTCCGACGCGGACTAGTGTCTCGTACGGTGTGATTGCGATGATTCGATTCGTTTTCTCGTAGATGTAAGCTTCAGAATCTCCGACGGGCTTATATCCGTGGTCAATGAGATACTGATTGAGATCGATCATGTCTTGCTGACGATAGGTTTCGATTTTGGTCAGCGCTTTTTCGTCTGACCAGTCCAGCGATCTGTTTGATGCGCTCACGATTGCGGCGATTAAGCCGCCCACTAAAAGCAGACTAATTATTGCTATCATCACGCGTGCAAAACGGCGTGCAGAACGTGGGGCGGGAGCAGAATATCTCTTTTTGGGAATAAAAGGCTCCGAAGGATTGAAAATGGTTTTTGCCATAGCATCATCTCCTTAAGATATAAAAGTGCACAAAATAATTGCTATGTCATTATAGCATATTTCGCATAAAATGTCAATTAGTTGAACTGTTACTGAGTATAATTTCAAGGAAGTTGGGAGGGGCGCGGTGGCCCCTCCCCGAGATCGCTTTGATATCGCCGCAGCGAGTATCTTCGGCTCTCCTTTAAAGTGCTCCCCGAAGGGAATGGAAGAAGGTCGTGGTTTTACTCGACGTCACTTTCATCAAGGTCACCCTCGTTTACTCCGTCGTCTGAGACGGCAGGCTCCACAGTGTCGGCACTATGACCCTGTTGGATCTCGCCTAAATCGCCGTGGTCTTGGCCATCTCCGGCCACTACCTCGTAATGCTGAGTCTGTCCCGTATCCGGGTCAGTATGCGACTCAACCGTGCCGTCCGTGTCGTCGATAATCTGACTGCCAGTATCCGTGCCGGCAGAGGCATCAGGATGACCATCAGAGGTCTGCGGCGGCGCATCGACGCTCGGCTCCGAAGTTTCCGGTGCCGGCGGTGCCGGCGGCGTATAACTCGGTGGGCTAGTCGGTTCGTCAGTCAACTCAGTGTCAGGGTCGTGGTTCTGCCCTCCGCCAAAGTCCTCGGTGCCAGGATCATCATCGTCAGTCTGGCCTTGCGGGCCAGCTTCGGGATCCTTCGGCTCCGGTGTCGGAGTCGGCTCAGGTGTCGGCTCCGGAGTGGGTTCGGGAGTAGGTTCCGGCGTCGGCTCCGGTGTCGGAGTTGGTCCCGGAGGAGGTGTCGGCGTCGGCTCCGGTGTCGGAGTCGGTCCCGGAGGAGGTGTCGGCGTCGGCTCCGGTGTCGGAGTCGGCTCAGGCGTTGGGGTAGGTTCAGGTTCGGGCTCCGGAGGAGTCGGACCAGGCCAATACGGCGTATCGATTGGCTGATAACCGCATTCCAGACGGAAGCGGACTGAACCGGGCTTACCCAAGTCAAACTTGATGTAGGTGCCGCCAAGGTTGTGGCTATTCTTCACAATAACCGACGGCTTGTTGCCATCAAGGCCATTGTGCCACTGATACATGGACGACGTATAGTCGTTTAGTGTGCCGATGGAGATTTCGCCACTGGTCAGGAACTGCTTGATCAAACTAACAGCGCGTTCCCAATACTCATGGTCGGCGAGGAAGTGCTTATGAGCCGCATCGGCACGCTGGCCAATCAACTCATTTTGCTCGTCGATAAGGATTGTCTCCGGCAACTCCATGGACTCATCCAAGTGCAGCGCAATAGCCGCACAGAGCGCCGGGTCTACGGAAATGGATTCGAAGAAATCGCCCGTTCCATCCTTCTTGGCGACGTAATCCTGAACAGTCGCAACAGTACCATCCGCTATCGCTTGGTCGGCTTGGGCCTTGCGGTCCGGACCAAAGTTATAGTTATTGTGGTCGTTGCCGTCGTCCTGGACGTCGTCGTTAAAGTAATGGATGGCAATGCCTTCAGCTGCGTAGGCGGCCTGCGCAATCAGCCCCCTAACGGTGGGGGAGCCAATTACCGCGGCTACCAAGAGAGCGATCACGGAGAGAATAGCTCCGCGCTTTGCTGTTTGCACTCTCATCTAATCACCTCAACTTTCTAAAAGTTCTTGACTGCCAAAAAGGCAGCCGAGGGTGTCAAAAGACTACATAGCGGTTCATTAAACTTTACCTTATATAAACACCTCTTTGCCCGGAGGTGAAGATCGGGGGTAAAACCTTCTTCCTACTGCGCAAATTGTACGCAGTAATAATTCAACTATTAAGCTGCGTCAACTGCTACTTCGCCAGATAACAACTAACATTTATTATTGTAGCACACTTTCCCCAAAAAGTCAATAGACATAAGGGGTATTTTGGCATTTTTCTTGCTTTTCTGGCCTAGATTTGCTAAAATAACAGCATACAGATATAGACCGGCTCGAAAAGAGGCGGTGTTTTTAAGTTAAAATTTGGGCGAAATTGCCCTAAGAAAGGAAAAATATGGATCTAGACCTCAAGCAGATGGTGGCCATGGTGGACATTATCGCTGAAGAGAAGAACCTCCCAAAAGAGACTGTGATTGATGTGATCCAACAGGCAATTGCGGCCGCTTGGCGCAAAGATAATGGCGATAAAGATATGGACGTACGTTGTGAGCTCGACCCCAACACCGGCGAAGCTGATGTATATGTGATTCGCGAAGTCATCGAGAATGATGTTGCTTACAACCCAGCTACCGAAATTCCACAATCCGATGCCAAAGGCAAGGAAATTGGCGACCACGTCGAAGAGAAGTTTAAGGTAACCGGCTTTGGTCGTGTCGCTTCGCAGACTGCCAAACAAGTGGTGATTCAGCGCCTCCGCGAAGCTGAACGTGATGCCGTACTTGCGATGTTTGAAGATAAAATCGGCACCGTCATGAACGGTACGGTCGTCCGTGTCGAGCCACGTGTAGTACGCATTGACCTCGGCAAAGCTACCGGTATCATGCCAAAATCTGAGCAAATCGACGGCGAATATTACACCGTTGGCTCCCGCCTTAAAGTGTTTATTAAGGAAATCGAACGTAACGAACGCGGCGCTCAGCTCATCCTCAGCCGTGGCTGCACTCAGTTTATCGAATACCTCTTCCGCCAAGAAGTGCCAGAAATTGAGAACGGTTCTGTTGAAATCAAGGCCATCGCTCGCGAGGCCGGCCGCCGCACCAAGATTGCTGTGGCTGCTACCATGCCTGGTATCGACCCAGTTGGTACCTTCGTGGGTGGTCGTGGCGTGCGTGTTCAGGCTGTCATGAACGAAATTGGCGATCGTGAAAAGATTGATATTGTCAACTGGAGCGACAACAACTCTGAGTATATCCGCGAAGCGCTCAGTCCAGCCGAGATTCAGAAGGTAGAAATCGAAGGTAAGAAGGCTACGGTTTATGTCGCTAAGGACCAGCAATCCATCGCGATTGGTCGCATTGGCCAGAACGTCCGCCTCGCTTCCGATTTGACCGGCTTCGAAATTGACGTTGAAGTTGCCAAAGCGCCAGAGAAAAAGAAGAAAAAGAACGTCGAAGATTCGCTCCTCTCTGCCGCGGAAGAAGCCGACGACGCCGAATAAAAAATAACCCCCACCTTCACCGGTGGGGGATTTTTTATTTTCCGTAAACGCTCTTAATTTTGCTACGCGCGTCTTCTTTTTCGACTGGCTCGCATTTTGTCGCGCCATCGATGCCGGATTTTTCCATGGTCTTGACACCATCTTCGTTATTACAGACGTTATTTTCAATGCGCTCGTTGTTAAATAGGCCGTTTTGCACCTTATCGTAAACAAAATAAATACACACGCCAATCCCAGCAATGACTAGAATGATAATGAAATTGTGAAGTAGCCTTCCGGCGGTTTTGCCTTGATGATCGACGTACATATCATCATTATGGCACTTTTGCGCAAAAAGCTCAAGCTTTCTGCGCCAGAGGTGCATATTGACAAAATAACGTGCTTGTGCTATAATAGAAATATATGGCCTAGTTCCATCGGTCGTTCACACTTCGACAGATTCATAGAGAAAGGGTGGTGATATGATTGTCGAAACGAAATATTAGGTATTATTACATCCCTGCATATGCCGGGTATCTGCGCGAGCTGAAAAATCTCGCAACCCACGGTGGCGGCATTAGCCGTGAATTGGCCTTGTTGGCCGACATTAGGGCTGGCGTTGACCTCAATCCGGACCAAGTTGAGCTCTTTAATGATCCTCAGTACTACGGTGGCAACCTTGCAAAGCTTGAGGATTCTGTCCGCAGGAAGAGAAAAGCTATGGTACAAGCCTGGTTGCTCTTCTTAAAAGCTTCGGATGCAGCTGGCATCGAGCGCACGCGCGGTAAGGACAGTGCGGATTACCCGCTCTATAAACGTTTTTACGACTTGCTTTGTGCACTCGAGACCGACTGTGATTTGAGAGCGAAAGTTCACGAATGGGCCAACACCGACTTGGCTCGCATTAAAAACGGCGTCGGCACCGTCACGCCGAGCCCGGAGCTCGTCGCGAGCAAAGAATGGAAAGAGCTGAAAATGCTCACGGTTCCGGTCATTATGACCCGCTACGACGACCTGCTACAGAAGAGAAAAGGAATTAAATAATACCGTCACGTCTCCCCTCGGTTTGTCCGAGGGGATTTTCTTGCTTTGACAATTCGGCTGGAATTTGGTAAGATAAGGGTACTAAGTTATTACTTTTAGCGCAACATCATCTATCTTCTGCCAGTTTCTTCCGCAGAAAGTGCGCCTTAAGTGTGGGAAATTAATATTAAATCTTTAACCAAAAAAGGAATAAATGAACGAAAAATCCAAAGCTGAGGAGCAGCGCCGCGCCAAACTTTTAAAAATGCGCGCCGAGCGGCTCCCAGATATTAAGAAAGCTTTCGAAGAAAACCAAAAACGCAACTTTAACGCTAATTTTGCTCCAGGCGGCAAAGACGAGAAGCTCGTCCGCAAGAAAGCGACCACTAAATCCGCCGCGACGAAGACCGTAAAGAAGGCCGCTACGCCAGCTTCAAAAAAAGCTGCGCCGAAAAAATCTAATACCGCGCGCAACTCTAAGGCTACCAAGCAGGCCGCTAGCAGCACCGACAAAAAGCGCGATGTAAATTTGCTCGTTTCCACTCGTAAGGGTGAAATGGTGCATCATCAGCGCATGTTGAGCCAAGACGTTAACGCCCAGGCGACGCAGCATATTATCGGTATTCCGGTCAACAAATCTCGCTACAACGGCTACAACGGCGAGCAAGTTACGATGGCGCAGATTAAGTCCGCTCGTCCGCACAAAGACGCCGTGCGCATTATTCCAATTGGCGGCCTTGGTGAATTTGGTATCGGCAAAAACATGACTGCTATCGAATATCAAGGCGAAATCGTCCTTATCGATATGGGCACGCTCTTTGCAAGCGAAGATTATCCGGGTGTCAACTATATGGTACCAGATGCTAAATGGCTCGATGATAACCGTGACAAAGTGAAGGCGATTCTCTTTACACACGCTCACCTCGATCATATCGGCGCTTGCCGTCATCTTTTGCCATATTTTGGCCCATACGTGCCGATTTATGCCACGCCATTTACGATTGGTATGATTAAAAAGCAGATGTCCGAACTTCCAGATGTGCCAGATATGAATTACAACGAGATTAACCCGCTCGATCATAAGAATATCAAGATTTCCGAGCATCTTTCTTGCGAATTTATTCACACTCTGCACTCCATTCCGGGCAATACTTCAATTGTGATTCGTACTCCGAACGGCAATATCTTGCTTTCGGGCGACTGGCGCTTCGAGAGTAATCCAATGGATACTCCAGCCGACTATGATCGTCTGCTCGAAATTCGCGACAAAGAGGGCTACGCTTTGCTCTTGAACGAATCGACCAACATCGATACGCCAGGCACGCATCCGCATTCCGAATATGACGTCGGCGAAAACATGGGTCGCGTCATGGACCATTATGCTAGTGGCCGCGTAATCATTTCTTGTTTCTCGTCGCAGGTTAAGCGCATTGAGCTTGTTTTGAAGGAAGCCGCCGCGCGTGGCCGCAAGGTTGCTTTTGCTGGCTATTCGATGATCAATAACGTCGAGGTCGCACTCCGCGCCAAATCCATCAAGGTGCCAAAAGACACCATTATGAAGATGGAAGACATTATCAAATTGCCAGACGAAAAAGTCACCATTGTCTGTACCGGTTCACAGGGCGAAATGAATGCCGTCTTAAATCGTATGGTGACTGGCTCGCATCGCTATATCAAGATCAAAGCCACCGATACGATCGTCTTTAGCTCCAATCCAATTCCAGGCAACGAGCCGAAAGTTACTGGCACGGTGGGTGGTTTGCTCCGCGAAGGTGCGCAAGTTATCCAAAATGGCAAGACGCATCTTACGAATATTGGTCCGCTCCATCTTTCTGGCCACGCCTATTTTGAAGATCACGTCAAATTCGTGACTGATATGCAGCCAAAGAATTACATGCCATACCACGGCGAATTCTACATGCTTCAACACAACGCCGAGATGGCCGAAAATGTCGTTGGTATTCCGCGCGATCGCATTATCGTAGCAGACGATGGCGACATTATCGAATTAATGCCGGATAAAACTATCCATAAAAACGGTCGCATCCATGTCGGCAACAAGCTTTACGACGATGCCGACCAACAAGTGAACGAAGCAGTCGTAAAAGATCGTATCCACATCTCGCGCGAGGGGATTTTCGTGGTGATTCTTACGCTCAGCAAAAAGACTGGTCGCCTCATTAAGACACCAGATATCGTATCGCGCGCCTTCATTTACCTCGACAATTCTGAGGAGTTGATTGGCAAGATTCGTCATTATCTCCGCGCCAAGACCGACCATACGCTTAATACTGAGTCGGACATTAAGGCACTCAAAGAAGAGGTCAAAGAGGACGTTACGCATATTCTTTACGACGCCACCGGCCACACGCCAATCGTGATTCCGGTCATTAATAAAGTCTAATTTCAGGAAAACATCCTTCGCGGATGTTTTCTTTGTGCTATAATAAGCATAAGTAAAAAGGGAACAGGGTTAAAAACTTATGAGTGACAAAAAATCTAGCACCGAAAAATGCGGTTGCAAAGATTGCAAATGCGAAAACTGCAACTGCGGTCGCAGTATGATGCCGATTTGCTTCCTAGTGTGCGCCTTGACGGCCGTTCTAGTAGCATTAATCTTTTCTATTAGCTTTACGGCCGTATTTACGACCGAACTTCGCCATAAATATGGCAACACTTATGCTGGTACTTATGTTGAAGAATATAGTAAGAGCATAGGCGCTACCATTATCCCATTATCGGCCGGTGCGACCATCGATATGTTCGAGAGTGGCGCAACTGGTTTCTTGATGATTGGTGAAACTGATGACGAACGCAGTGATGGATTCTATGGAAGATATTTCAATCTCGTAAATCAACTCGATAAAACCAACGAATTCTTCGTTTATACATACAATAAAAACGGTGAAGATTCTCAAGCCGAAAGCTACGCCCGCGCAATTACGCTCGACAACGAAAACGCGCCAGCTTTGCTCTATGTTCGCAACGGCAAAATCCACGATCGTCTCGATTCAATTTATGATGACAGCATTCTTAATACTTTCATTATGAAGTATAAAGCCGTTCCATCTAACGAATAATACAAAGCCGCCCACGAAGGGCGGCTTTTTGTGGGCTATAATATAGACATGGAAGAGATTATTTTTGTCGATAAGCCATCCGGCATGAGTAGTTTTGGTGCCGTCGCGCGCGTGCGGCGTTTACTATCCGAGCGCGAAGGCCACAAAGTTAAAGTCGGCCATACCGGCACGCTTGATCCTTTTGCGACCGGTCTGTTGATTTTGCTTGCCGGCAAAGCTACTAAAAAGGCGCCGGAACTGACTAAAAAAGATAAGGTTTACGAAGCCACGATTCGCCTCGGCGCGATTTCTAGCACCTGCGACCCGGAAGGTGAAATTACAATCAATGATGATGCGCCGCAATTTACGCTCGACGAAATCGATGTCGTGGCGCGCCAATTTGTGGGCGAAATTGAGCAAACGCCGCCGGCCTTTTCGGCCATTAAGATTAATGGCCAACGCGCTTATCGCTTGGCTCGCGCCGGCAAAGAAGTGGAAATGCCGAAGCGTAAAGTGCAAATATATAGTATTGACGTACTCGAATATCATGCGCCATATCTTAAAATCCGCACTCACGTTGGTAGCGGTACCTACATTCGCACGCTTGCCGAAGATCTCGGTCGCGCACTTGGTTGTGGCGCTTATACTACTGAGCTTCGCCGCACAAAAATTGCCGACTATGATATAACTAAAGTACCATTATTTGAGCTTCCAGTATGAATCGCAAAGAAGTAGAAAAGTTCATCGCCGAGCAATTCGGCGTCACGCCAGATTATTTATGGGAGGGCGATTTTGTTACGGCCGCTTTGCGCCATCCCGATACGAAAAAATGGTTTGGCATTTTAATGCGTGTGCCGGCCACTAAGCTTGGCATTTTTAACGAAGGCGAAGCAGATATTCTCGACCTTAAACTTGACCCAGATTTTATTTTGCAACTTCAAAAAAACCTGCCGAAGCAATATTTTCCAGCCTACCACATGAATAAAAAGCATTGGACGACTGTGCTCTTGAGCGACCGCACCGATCGTAAACTGCTCGAAACGCTGATAAATGAGAGCTTTCAGATTACAATCTGATAAAATAAAAATATGTTCGACATTCAGAAACGGCTCGATACGCTACGCGCAGATTTTCAGACGAGTTGGGAAAAGCTCAAGCTCGACGACAAGCTAGCGAAGCTGGCGGCGCTCGAAGCGGAAGTGGCCGTGCCAGAAATTTGGAATAATCCCGATAATGCGCGCGAGAAAACCATGCGGCTTGCTAATTTACACGACGAGCTCGATCCGTGGACGCTTTTGCGCACGCAAATTCATGACATTTCTGAATTAATGGAACTTGGCGATGAGAGCCTACTTGATGAATTTAACGGTCAACTCGATGCTATGGAATCGACTTTTAATGAGCTCAAAGTTTCGCTACGGTTCACCGGCAAATATGACCACAACGATGCTATTGTGCGCATCACGGCCGGTGCCGGCGGTACTGAGGCGATGGATTGGTCCGGCATGCTTGAACGGATGTATCTGCGCTGGGCGGAACGTCACAAGGTAAAAGTGCAAATTCTCGATCGCGTGGCTGGAGAAGAAGCCGGCATTAAAACCGTCGTGATGGAAATGACTGGCCGTGATGTTTATGGGCAGCTGCGCTCGGAGCATGGTACGCATCGCCTCGTGCGTCTCAGTCCATTTAACGCCGACCATTTGCGCCAAACCTCTTTCTCGCTTGTGGAGGTTTTGCCAGTCATTCGTGACGATGCGGAAGTGCAAATTGACCCTAAGGATTTACGTATTGATGTTTATCATTCTGGTGGTCATGGTGGTCAGTCGGTAAACACGACTAACTCCGCCGTACGCATTACGCATATCCCGACAAATACAGTTGTCGCAATCCAAAACGAACGCAGCCAGCTCCAGAATAAAGAAAAAGCCATGGAAATTCTGCGCGGCAAACTTCAGCAAATGATGCAAGAACAGAACGCCGAATCGGTCGATAAATTGCGCGCCGGCGAATCCGCTAGCTGGGGGCAACAAATCCGCAATTACGTTTTACATCCATACAAGCTTGTTAAAGATACGCGCACGAAATACGAAGAAAATGACACGGATGCCGTTTTGGACGGCGCTATCGATAATTTTATTACGGCATATTTGGACAATTAATCACGCTTATGTTATGCTAATGGCATGATATTGCTCGATAATGTGTCTAAATATTATCCTGGCGATAAACTGCCGGCGCTTGACAATGTTTCTTTGCATATCCAGCCAAAGGAATTCGTATTCTTGGTGGGTAAATCCGGTGCTGGCAAATCTACTTTAATTAAAATGCTCACGCGCGAAGAGAAACCGACCTCTGGCAAAATCATGGTCGGCGGCATCGATTATGAATATATGAAGCGCCGCCACATTCCGCACTTGCGTCGCCGCCTGGGTGTAGTTTTCCAGGATTTTAAGCTTTTACCAAACCGCACTGTTTACGAAAACGTGGCTTTTGCGCTCGAAATTGTGGGTGTCTCGAATGCTGAAATTCGCCGCACCGTGCCAAAAGTGCTCGAACTCGTCGGTCTCGCCGACAAAGGTCATAAATTCCCAGATGAATTGTCTGGCGGCGAGCGCCAGCGTGTGGCTATTGCTCGTTCCATGGCGCGTCAGCCAAAGATTCTCATCGCCGATGAGCCGACCGGTAACCTCGACCCAGAGACTTCATGGGGCATTGTGAGCTTGCTTGAAGAAATCAATAACTTCGGCACCACCATTCTCGTGACTACGCATGATGAAAAGATTGTGAACCAGCTCAAGAAGCGCGTGATTACTATCCGCGACGGTAAAGTGATCGGTGATCAAAAGAATGATGGCCACTATGATCTTGACGCGTCGCATACGCGCATCGTTAAGCGTCCGCTTGCTGCTACAATTCGTACCGCGCCAACCGCTGAACAAATTCGCCGCGCGACTACCTCTCAGCCAACGCCGAAACCAGTTCAAAAAAGCGCGCCGGCCAGTGAAAAGCCAAAACGCGCCACTAAACGTCGTTTTATTAACTAATAATATAATTATATCACACATAAGCAAAAATGTCAAGTAAGAAGCCAAAAATCAGCAAAGAAGAGAAAGCGGAGCTCAAGGAGACCGCTCGCGTTAGTAAGGAGCGTCTAAATCGTATTACGAAGACGCGCAAACATCATCTGCGCACTTCGGCGCGCGTTGTCAAATATGGTACAAAGAGCTTCGTGCGCAACGCTTGGTTGAGCATGGCTGCAATTGCCATTATGGCCGTCACACTGATTGTGCTTTCAGCCACAATTATCGCAACGAGTGCGATGGGTTCGGCAATTAAGGCCGTCGAATCTCAAGTTGATATGTCAATCTATATCCGTCAAACCGCCAACGCTGAGCAAATTCGCAAGATTACTTCCGCCATAGAGAAGCTCGATTCGGTCACCGAGGTACGCGCCACTTCACCAGAAGACGCAAACAACGCCGCCATTAAGAAATTAATTGAAGAAAGCAATATCACCGATCCAGCTTATATCGAGAGTCTTTACGAAGCGCCAAATAAAATTCCGTGGACGATTAACGTGAAGTTGAAAAATCTCAATGATACGAGCGAGCTTGAAAACTTCGTTAATAACGACGAGTCGATGGTAAATATGCTTGATGCACGTCCGCCGAGCTACTCGACGAGCCACCGCGAGACAATCGATCGTATTGCAACTATCATGAACCGCATTGAAGTTATTGGCCTTTCTGCCGCTGGTGTTTTTGCCTTAATCGCGATTTTGGTCGTGTTTAATACAATTCGCATGGCCATCTTTAATCGTAAAGAAGAAATATACATGATGCGCCTCGTTGGTGCGAGTCGTTGGTTTATTATTGGCCCATTCATCGTCGAGGCGGCACTTTATGGCATTGCGGCGGCTGCTATTTCTGGCACCGTTGTTTATATCGCTGCCTTTGCGCTCCATAATAGCATTGGCTCCGTACTCGATGAATCACTTTGGTTTATGCAAAATTATTGGTACTTTGCCGTCGGCGCGTTAGTACTCGTCGGTATACTAATCGGCATTATTTCGGCTTTGCTAGCCGCGCGCAAATACCTTCGCGCGAAGTCATAATTGGAAGTCCATCTCTTTACTGCACCTCTTGCAAAAACGTTTTGCTTATGCTATGCTATGGCCATGAAACTATGGCGCCCCATCAGTATTATCGCTCTCGCCTGTGTTACTATTTTTTCTAGTATTCTTACACTCCCAGCCACTGCACTTACAGCCGCCGAGCAACAAAAACTCGATGAACTAAATGCGCAAAGTCGTGAACTTGGCAATAAGATTAATGAGTTGCAAGGTCAAGTTAACGACCTTAACGCCAAGGCAGCCGAACTCGCCAACCAAGCTAGTACAATCGAAAACCAAATTGCGATTTTGCAGAATCAGCAAGCCAAGCTGAAGGCCGAAATTGAACTTGAAGAGGCCGAATATGAGCAGATTCTCGAAGATATTGCCGCCGTTCAAAAGCGCATCGACGAAAATTCCGAGACTATCGGCTATGTTATTGCGCAATATTATTACAATGATAGCGTTTCTACGATTGAGCGCATTGCCTCATCTGAAAGTTTCTCATCCTTCGTCGACGAAGAGGTGCGCTTGTCGAGTGTGTCCGATACGCTTGCAGCTATCGTAGAAGAGAATAAGAATCTCAAGAAAGAGCTTGAAGTCAAGAAGAAAAACGCCGAAATGATTCTTGCCGACCTCAAAGAACAAAAGGCCGAGCTTGCCGAGACTGAGCGCCAACAGGCCCAGTTGCTTGCTGAGACTCGTGCTAATCAAGCCAATTATGTTTCCAAGAAAAACCAGCTCAACGAAGAAAAGAAAAAGCTTCAGAATGAGCAATATCGCGTCAACCAAGAAGCGGCCAAGCTGCTCAATGCGCAAATCACTTCTGGCGACCCGAACAAGGGCGGTTATCCATATTCGAAATATTGTCCAGGAGGCATCGACTCCTTCGTCGATCGTTGGGGCATGTATGTCTGCGAATGCGTCAGCTATGCCGCCTGGAAAGTCGAGCAAAATTACGGCATTACGCTCCGCTGGGGTGGCCGTGGTAATGCTAAGCAATGGCCAGCCAATGCCCGCGCCGCTGGTTACCGCGTTACTACCACGCCAAAATACGGCGCCGTAGCTATTCGCATGAGTGGCACCTACGGACATGCCGCATGGGTGGAATGGACTGATGGCGTCACTGTAAAAGTCTCGCAGTATAACTGGACGCGCGGCGAGTTCTCTGTCATGACTGTGAATAAGAGTATGTTTGATTACTATATTTACTTTGGCGGCTAAAATCGCCGGTTTTCAGGTATAAGCACAAGCTTCGTGTTAAAATTAGTCTATGACTAATCAACGCGAAGCTAATTTATCTAAGAAAAATGAGACGCGCGATCTTTATTATCGCAGCCCAGCGTCTGAGAAAAAAGTAAACCTCACCTCTACAATTATTGCCTGTGCGGTCACTTTGGCGGCCGGCTTCTTGTTGGGCTTTAATTTCGATACGCTTTCGGCGCAATTTTCGCCATATCTTGGCGGCTCGACTACGGCAAAAATCGACTTCAGCTCACTAAATGATGTTTACCAAGAATTAGTTGCTGATTTCGACGGCACGATTAGTCCAGAAGTAGCTATCCAAGAGGCCAAGCGCGGTCTCGTAAAAGCGGCCGACGATCCGTACACCTACTACATGACTGCGGCCGAGGCGAATGACTTTAATAAAGATTTAAACGGCGACGTTGGTGCTGGCATCGGTGTTGAGATCGGTTTACGCGATGGTTTAGTTAAAGTTTTGCGCACTACGCCAGATAATCCAGCGCGACGTGCAGGCGTGCTCGCGGGTGATATTATCTACAAGGCTGACGGCGAAGATATTTCCGCACTCAGCGTAGAAGAAGTCGCCAAGAAGCTTCGTGGCACTGAAGGGTCGAAGGTGAAACTAACCGTCGTCCGCGACAGCAAAGAAATTGACTTTGATTTAACTCGCGAAGTTATTAATAACCCGAGCGTCTATGCTGAAATGCGCGGCAAGACATCTATCATTACAATTACGCGTTTCGATGAAGACACCGGCAAATTAGCGCGCGAAGAGGCGAACAAGGCTAAGAGCAACGGCGCTAACAAGATTATCCTCGATTTGCGCGGCAACGGTGGCGGCTACGTCAGTGCGGCCGTCGACGTGGCTTCGCTCTGGCTCGATGGCGACGTGATTATGGTCCAAAAGTCTACGAATGGTATTTACAACAAGACCTATTATGCCAACCGTGGCGAGGCCGTGTTGTCCGGTATTAAGACTATCGTACTCGTAAACGGTTCGACTGCCTCTGCTTCGGAAATTGTCGCCGGCGCACTTAAAGATCATGGCAAAGCTACCTTGATTGGCGAGAAAACTTACGGTAAAGGTAGCGTACAGTCGCTCGAACCGCTATCTGGCGGCGAAATCCTCCGCGTCACTATTGCTAAGTGGTACACGCCAAAAGACGTGAATATTAATAAAGAGGGCATCGAGCCAGACGAAGTGGTCGAACGCAGCTTTGAACAAATCAATAAAGAAATTGACCCACAGCTCGACGCCGCACTCAAGAAATAATCTGTTATAATAACAGGGAAATATAGGAGGAGAAAATGGAAGAACCAACCACCGCGACAGGTAAGCCGGAATTCGACGTTTTTCAGTGGGCAAATTCCGTCGACGAAGTAAAAAATAACGTTTCCGTCGAGCTATTTCTGTTCAATAAAAACTACACGCCATATAAGGTGCGTTATAGCGACGCCTTAATGTCTGCAATTAAGAATACCTTCATGCTTGAGGCGGTCGAATATATCATTAAAGAAGCCGACAAAGGCCTCGAGTGCCGCGAATATGAGCTATCTGATGGCGAAGATAAAGTCATTTATCGCATTGAGCTCGAAAAAGTCGGTCGCGCCGAAACCCTTATTCATCTTATTGAAAATGAATATAAAGATATCGCCTTCTTTACGGATGACGAATATGAATTCAAGCGTATCAAAGGTATCGTTGCGAAATTTACCTATCCTGGCGATAATGGTCAAGAAACCTTCTATATCGCCAAGAATCTTGCCGCCAGCTCCGCGCTCAAAGGTAAACTTGGTTGGGAATTGAATGGCGAAAGCTTTGAGCCGCTTACGGCCGACGTCGCGATTAAAGTTCCAGAGGGCAACGAAACCGCCATCGTGGACGGTCAGATCGTCATCTTTAACCAATCTAAATTCGAAAAACTCTTCCAATACGATTACAAATCTCAGGTTATTTCCGAGCAAAAAGCTAAAGAGCTCCAAGAAGCCTATAGTCTTAGCTTCCCAGAAGGCCTCACTTTGAATGCTCTTCTTGAAGATAAAAAACCACTCATCAAGAAACTCCAGAGCATCGAAGTTGGCGAAATGAAGCAGGATCAGTTACTCGACTATGCTGACGAAATGCAGCTCGAACTCATGACTGATGACCAGGGTAAAATCATCATTATGGACGAAAAAGACCTTGGCATGTTCGTCAATCTCCTCAGTGAAGATTATTTCGTATCTCCGGTTAATGGCCGCCGCTACGAGATCAAGAGTAAAAAACTCCTCGACGAGCCGGAAGGCGAACCGCCACGCGGCCTTGAAGGCTAATTATGTTAATCGATTCACATTGTCACATTCATGATAAGCAGTTTTTTGACCTCTCGCAGACCGATGAGATTCTGGCGCATATGCACGAGAACGGCGTTGATAAATGCATCGTCATCGGCACCGACCCGCTCGATTCGGCGGCAGCGCGCGATTTTGCGAATCAGCACGCCGAAGTTTGGTGGACTTTCGGCTATCATCCGAACGATTTTAGCGGCGATAAGACCGGGCTCGCCAGAGCACTCGAGAGCGCCGAGTCGCTTTTTGATGATAAAAGACTCGTCGCAATTGGCGAAATTGGCTTAGATTACCATTTTGATGGCTATAACAAGGATTTTCAACGCTACTTGCTCGAAAATATGCTTCAAATCGCTCAAGATCGCCAGCTTCCAGTTAGCTTCCATATTCGCGACGCTTTTGAAGATTTTTGGCCAATTTATCATAACTTTCATCTTCCGACCTCTGTTTTACACTCATATTCAGACTCCAAAAAGAATCTCAAGCTTGGCCTCGAGGAGGGTTTCTACTTTGGCGTGAACGGCCTTGCGACCTTCGCCGATATTGCGCACCCGCCGCTTGAAAGAATTATACTCGAAACTGACGCTCCCTTCTTGACACCGAAGCCATTTCGTGGTACAATTAATAAGCCAGGCTATATTCGGAATATAGCCGAATGGGCAGCGGATTATTATCAGCAGGATTTAGAGGTGGTCGCAAAAATCACTACTGAAAACGCTGAAAAAATCTTCAAAATCTAAAAAGGGAGGACATTATGGAAGAGTTAGATAATTCTGTATTTCAGATTCCTGTTTCGGGTGCCGTCGTAGAAGCGCAGCAAGTTTCTCTTGACGCCAATCCAGTTACGCCAGAAACGCCGATCGTGATCGCGCAAGCTTTTCCTGTGAAGTCTGATTTTATCCAAGACCGCGCCATCTTTGATGAATTAAGTGCTATTTCCGACGAGGTAATTGAATGCCGAAACTCGATCTTAAACAACATCTATTAAAGATGACTACGCCGCCGAACTACAAGGATCGTCGTAAGGCGGTGGAGCGTAATCTCATCAATGCAGAATCGGCGCTTGGCCGCACGCTTTTTGGTATCATTCCAGCCGGTGGCACGCGCGAATTCTTTTGTCTCAAAAAGAATGTTTGGGTTTGGTACGAGAATGGCATGACAATCCGTTATGAAGTTCGCGAAAATGGCGTCTTCAAGAAAGTCGACGACGGCGGATATACAAAAGTCACCGGCGAAGAACTCGAACATTTTACGGCTGCTACGAAAGCTTACTTACAATTAGTTAAAACTCGCATTTATAACAAATAAACCACTTCATAAAAGGAGCGGTTTTTTGGCGCTTATGCTAAAATATAAGTAATAAAGGGAGTTTTTGATGGAAGAAGATACGCCAGAGACGAATATTTTCGGCGAGTCGACGAATAAGGCTAACAAACCGCACGAGGCAAATATTTTCGAACAGGCTGCGGCTGAGGAGACGAAATCCGACGAACCGCACGAAGCTAATATTTTTGAACAAGCCGCCCAAGCGGAGTCTGAATCAAAGCCTGAACCTGAGTCAGAGCCGGGGCCTGAGCCGAAACTAAAGCCCGAACCGGTCGAAACGTCCGTAATTACCAGAAGTCAACCAGTCGTTGGCGAAGGTACTCATGACATCAATCATATAGCTGCCGAAGAGACTCCCGCCGGACCAGCGAAAAAGAAAAAAGGCAAAAAATGGCTCGTCTTTCTTATTGTTGTAGCCTTGTTAATTGGCGGCGGTCTCGCAGCCTACTTCTTCGTCTTTAAGAAAGGCGATATTGTTGCTGCTGAGCACGAAAAGAAAATTCCAGCGCCGGAGGCCTATTCTACCGAAGCTAAACTTAGGGCAGACTATGAGGCCGGTGCCATTACGGCAGATACTTATTTCACCCAATTGTATTATTCCGTATTTAAGGGCGAACAGCTTGACGAAAAATACAAGGCAGACGATGGCGCCCTAGTGGGGCGTTCTAGCATCGATGTTTTGTTAGACCTATTTAAAAACCATCGAAGCGAAATCAGCTCTACTATTTTAGAAGATTTTGCCACGAAATATGCGTTAGCCGACGTAGCCTTTGGCACTGCTAATTCAGATGTTTCTTCTGCTACTAATATACGTTTAGCCAAGGAAGAAGCATATTCACATCGGCTGGACAAGGTTATCAGTTCGGAGCAGGGTAATTTCTTAATTTGGTATACGACTTCGGGCGATGACGCCATTTCGGACGAACAAGCTAAGGCTATCGCAAAGGAGCTAGAGTCGTCCATCACGAAATATACCGAGCTCACGGGGGTTGCGTATTCATATGACGGCCTCATCAGCGGATCGTATACTGGTGAATTGTCGAATTCGATTATCACGATGATGAAGAATTCCAATATTGATTCTTCGAAATTCTTTAATTCCATGAGCGTTTATGTCTTACACTTTAGTTACGACAACACGGTTGCATACTATGATCACGCTTCTACGAGCGGTGTAGCCGCGGACGTTATTAGCTTGCTACTTAATGCGCGAGGTAACAGGGGTGCCGCAGCTTGGCCGAATATTGTAATCGATAGCAAAAAAGGCTTTACGGACAATAACGGGGTTTCGCAACAAGCCATAGACCATGAGTTGTATCATCATTATCAAGTGCTAATCTGTAGCATCGGCACTCAAAAAAATACAGATTGCGATCAGTCCGAAACGGCGGCTAGATATACTGAAGCTACGGCAAATTACGCTAGCTCGATGATTGATGGCGCCGGTACGATGTTGAACGGTTGGGCTGGCATATATTACGAAAGCAATTCCGTAGATTTGCGCGAAAAATACAATCCTGGCGGTTATGGTTATGGTCAGTTCCCATATTTCTATTCGTATCGACAAGTCGCCGGTTTTGATAATCTAGTCGAAGCGCAAAAAGCTGCGGATCCTTATCAATATTTGCAAGACCATACCGCAAAAGACACTTTAATTAATGTAATAAATGATTCAGCTTACCGTACACTATCGCATGATTTCAATGGCAACAACAGCTATAAAAATGAAGCTACTGTGACTTTTGAGAATGACGGTGACTATAATATCGATTATTCCAGTACTATAAACGCCGGTGCGATGAATTATTACGTCTTAGGTAAAGATTGGTCACTATCGTTTAGTAGCGCAAACGAATATATATCAGGTGTAGTTATCGGATATAAGAATAATACATATTCAGTTATTAAAACTGACCAGAAGAAAATCGACGTTAAGAGCACTGATTTTTCCGGCTATGAAAATTATTATTTTGCCGTTACGAACGGTAATTTAATAAATAGCGGCGAGTATCATATAAAATTCGAGTTACGCGATGCGCCCGGCACATTGTTGTTTAGGAATAAATACGACAACTATGCCGTCGATCTCACGATGCATATGAAAATGGGCGGTATTACTGTAGATGCCAAGGGTACGGGCGTAGTCGACGAAAAACATCAGCGCGAGTATCTCAAAACCACTATGACGACGGTTATGAGTATGGAAATCGAGATGGAAACTTATTCCGATTTCTATAATGGTATTGATTACTATCAGAATCCAGAATCATCGCTCGGCGGCAATCTTGGTGAGATAATTGGCACAATTGCGGGCGAAGATAAGCCGAAGTGGCTTAGGCAAAATACTGCTTCGCATACGCTCGATATCGACTTTGTCGCAAAAAAGATGATGACGGCCGACAAGGCGCAAAAAGTTGGCGATGGGCACTATAAACTTAAAATGACCGCGGCAGAACTGGCAGACTTGATGAAGACGGCTAATAGCTCGTCGAGCGATGCGAATTATCAAATTATGAATGGCGAAATTGATGTTGACGTCTACATTGACAAATATGGTCGCATTAGTAAGCTTGATTATGATTTTAGTTCATTAATGTCCGGCATCGACGAATTTACATGTACGATGGTTTTGTCGAAATATAACGAAGCTGGCAATGTGATGATTCCGCCTTCAATTCTATCTGGCGCCGTCGAAGAAAAGGCTGCTAAATAATTCGACTAGAAAAGCGCGCAGTGTTAAAATAGGCTTATGTTTAAAAAGCTGCGCGCTTTGCGCACGAACGAAAATATATTAATCGCTACCGACGTCTTACTAAGTAGCAAGGCGTCATTTATAAATGTCTTTTTGATGGCATTTATGATTAATGTTTCACTTGCTAGCTCGCCGATTAATTTCATCGTTTATTGTATCGTGCGCTATGCGGCGATGGGCGTTTTCGCAATACTACTGCTTAGGGTTTTTCACAAGCATACTTTAGCTGCTTGGCGTGCAAGTATGCTTTTTTCGATCTTGGAGGTGCTAGCTATTATTCTGCTAGATTCGACAGCATTTTATTATCCATTCATTTTAGCAATTCTCAATTCGCTTGAATCATCCTTATATTGGCGACCGAAAATGTATTTCGACATTACTGAAGTTGCCGATTCGCGCCGCTTGCGTCAGCGTAGCGTTACCACGGTGCTAACTGAAGCGGTGAAGATTATTATGCCGGTTATACTCGGTTTTACGATTGGCGCAACTGGCTATACGAATGCAGCATTAATTATTTTAGCTATCTCAGCTATACAATTAGTACTATCATTTTGCTTTCATCCAGACGCAAAAAAGAAAGCCACTAGCGCACATACACCGAGCCAAATCTATCAAAAAATCTGCGCCCATGAATCATTGCGAAAACTTCTAGCTTTCTCATTTGTGCGCGGTTGGGTTATTTGCAGCTCGGCATATTTGGTAATTTCGCAAATCATTTTATATCGTAGCGTTGATTCTGACGCGGATCTTGGTATATATACATCACTTGCGGCCGTTATTGCAATTATTTTCGTCTCTATCTATCGCAAACTCAAAAATCAAAAAGCCCAAAAGACTATATTAATTACTTTTCTGCCCGCCGTCATTTTAATGCCGCTAAGTCTGATATTATTTCCGAATAATACCATTCTCGCCATCTCTTTTTATGTATTTATGCAAAGTATTGTAAATGGCCTCTATGACGGCACGGTTACGTTAACGCGCCTTCAGGGTATGATTAGTACCCACTTAGACGATTCATCATATCGTTTAGAGGTTGAATGCGTTGTTGAAGTGGCATTATCAATTGGGCGCACAATCGGTTTTCTGATATTGCTATTCTTCATTATGATGGGTTGGGAACAATATATAATTTGGCTAGCATTTATTGAATCACTATTTATTATTCCATGGTTCAAAATGGCATTACCGAAGAAACATCGCTATAACTGATATAATATAAACATGATTTATTTAGACCATGCTGCGGCCACGCCGCTCTCAGAAAAAGCTTTTAAAGCGATGGAGCCGTATTTTGCCGATTTTTTCTTCAATCCATCAGCCGCTTATTTGCCGGCTGTTGATGTACGCCATCACTACGAGGCGGCTAAGGATGAAATCGCGCACGTGATTGGTGCCAAAGGCGCCGACTTAGTGATGACTTCGGGCGCGACCGAATCGATTAATTTAGCTTTCTCAATTGTGCAGTCAAATACCGATGCGGAGGTGCTGATTTCTGCCGTTGAACATGCCGCTGTGACTGAAAACGCACGCCGTGCTGGCGATTATCAGACTATTAAAGTCGACGAAAATGGTCGCGTAGATTTAGAAGATTTCGCATTAAAACTTACGCCAAAAACTCAATTTGTGTCAGTGTGTTTAGTTTGCTCAGAACTCGGTGCAATTCAGCCAATCTCTGATCTTGCACGCATTATTCAGGCTGAGCGCGAGCGTCGTGCTTTCGCCGGCGAAAGCACGCCACTTTATTTCCACTGCGACGCTTCGCAAGGTTTAGGCTTAATGGAAGTGAAGGTTGCACGTCTCGGCGTCGATTTACTTACGCTTAATGCGGCAAAAATTTATGGGCCAAAGGGAATCGGCACACTTTATGCTGGCCATAACGTCCGCCTACGGCCACTAACGGTTGGTGGCGGTCAGGAGATGGGCTTGCGCAGCGGTACGGAAAATGTGCCGGCTACGATGGCTTTTGCGGCGGCGATAGCTGAAGCAGAAAAACATATTAATTCCGAGCGCAAACGCTTAGCGGATATTAAACGCGATTTGCGGAAAAACCTTGAAGATTTGCCGAATATCATCTTCCTTGGTAAAGATAAAGTTCAGCTGCCAAGTTTTTTGCCAATCTCTTTGCCAGGTCTCGACGCCGAACGTCTCATTTTTGCACTCGAAGATCGCCATGTCTATGTTTCAACCGGCGCGGCTTGTTCGGCGAGTAAAGGCATTAAATCCCCAACGCTCGTTGCGATCGGGCTCGATGACGAGGCAATTGCCGGCTCGCTTCGTATTTCGATGGGTAAACTTACTACTCCGGAAAATGCCATCGAATTTAGTAAAATTCTCCACGAAGTCGTGGAGAATGAGCTGCGTCGTTTGGATAAATAATTTACCAACGATATTGATTGCTATTATTCCAACTACTACCCTGGCCTTTGCCGAGGCTGTTTTGGAGTGCGCGGATACTATTTTCGGTTTCTTCGTCGTTCATCAAATCTTTAATCTTATCCGGCGTCAATTCGCCATCGTCATCACCGTCTCCATCGCCACCATTGCCATCGGCGTTGTTCATTTGTTCGACTGCGCGACGACGCTTGCTATTAATACGCTCTTTGGAATCCTCGGCGCGCTTGTCATTGCCAGGAGAATCATCACTTTTTGAAGCACAGTTGTTTTCGTATAATATTGATTCGGCGCGGTTATACAGCACTAACGCGTCATCGAATAATCTTCGTTGCGCCGCCTTGTCGGCCTGCATCTCAATACTGTAAGATAAGTTAACATATATTTGGCAGAGCATTGCCTTTGGTGGATTCTCGCGTAAGCTATCGCGGAAATCTTCTTCCGCTTCCGCATATTGTGCCAGATTTAATTCGGCCGTGCCGCGGTTATAGTACGCAATATAAGATTCAATCATATTACCAAATAGCTGCATGTTTGAAATCGATGCCGGCGTGTCGTAATTGTGATTTTCATAAGACAAACTATAGATAATGTTATAAACGCCAGTGCGCACGAAGAAGATGCCAATCAGTATCACGATTATTACAGGTAATGAACAATATTTAATTAAATTACGGCGCCGGCGGAGGCGAATTTTATTTTGGTCGACAATTTCTGGATCGAGGTTTAACATTACTTCGCCTTTCTTTCTAGTAACACTTTATTAAATACGACATAGAAATCCCACAGCATTAAGCCGAGTAATGCCAGACAGACAATCCAATACAATTCTATGTATGAATCTACACTTTCGACGCTTTCTGATTTGGCATTTTTCATTACTTCGTCGCCGAGTGTTTTATCGATTTCACCTTCGGTGCGATTGTAGTATTTAATTCCTAGCGCATTCGCATAGTCATTCAAGACCTTTTCGTTAATGCGCGAAACATGATAGCCGCCGCTCGGGTCAGAAACGTAATAGTCTTCACTAAAATAACTATCATCCTCAAAATCGCGATACGAACTAACGCTCGGTACTTTACCGCCATTCTTTGTGCCGTAGCCGAGTACGGCGCCAGCACCAATTAATTTTTGCAAGCTTTTTGCACTCACGATATCGTTGCTCGTGCGCGTCTCTTCACCGTCGCTTAGCACGAATAATACATTCACGCGGTCTGGATGACCTTTTTTGTAGGTCGAAATATTTTCGGCGGCGAGTTCGAATAATGCACTTAAATTACTACCGCTACTATAATATTCGCTTTTTGGAATGATCGCATTTGCATATGAAAATAGAGTGTCGGAATTTGTAGATAGCGGCAAAGCAATATAAGTCGAAATATCTTGCGCGAAAATTGAATATTGTGCGCCAGGGAATTGTTTAGCAATTTCTTTAATATCTTCGGCGACCTTCTCATAGCGTCGCTTCGCGCCATTGTCGCAATCTTTTACGGCCATACTATTCGTCACGTCGACGATGAAATAAACATTAATATTTGTAAGCTGCGCCTCACTCGTGCCGCCACGAATGACTGGTCGGAAGATAATGATAATGATTAATATCAACATACCAATGCGACGGAAATTGTCGATGGTGCGATATTTTTTCTTGATAATGCAGAATATCAACAAAACAGCCGCAATAATTGTTAATCCAATCACGGCCCAAATTGGAATAATTGGCATAACTTTCATAGACGTAGACTCCAAATTATTACTAGATAAACAGTCAGCATTGCGAGCGAAATAATAATGAAAATTCCTGGTGCATCATTTTTAACATATTTATCTGCGCCCTCTAGCAAAGCAGCTTGCTGCTCCATAATTTGATCAACGATGCGATCCATATCGGCATCGCTGGCGTTTGCGGCATAATATGAGCCACCAGTAATTGAAACGGCGCGCATAAATTCTTCGCTCGAACCATAGCGCTGACTACTTTGCGAGGAAGAATAGTCGGCCGGATTAATGCCGTAGAAAGTGATGCCGTAGTGGCTGGCGTATTTGGCGGCTTGTGCGATGTTAATTTGCTGATTTGACGATGCGAAATTGTCTGTATAGATAATAATTGAGCGCGAACGATCGACCTCGTTTAGTCTATCGAAGCCATTTATGCAGCCGAGCACACCCGGGCCAATTAGTGACGTGCCGACATTCGAATTGTAATGAGACGCCGACAAATATGTCCATTCGTCTTTTCCAATACTTTCGAGAATAGAATCAATTGTGTCGTAATCGTTACTGAGTGGCGACACAGTAATCGGTGTTCCGTCAAAGACCGTGATACCAAAACGTTCACCCTTCATGTTGCCGACAATTTCGCGCAAACGCTTAATCATTTGGTCGAAATAGTCATTCATTGAGCCACTCACGTCGAGACAGAGCATAATATCGCGGTTGTCGTATTCAGATTCAATTAAGTCCATAGTTACTGGGCGCGATGCGACAATCGTGCTTGAAACTAACGAAAGCAACAAGAAGAATCCAGCTAAAATCACTAACACTACATAGCGTTTACGCGCCCTTTGGTATTCGGGCAAGTTTCGAATTGCCGTCGTATGCGCGATAGTTGTAATGTGGCGCTTACTTTTCTTTTTCTTGCGCTTCGCATTGATAATTGCTAGCGAATATAGCACGATTACGACCGCGATAGCGGTAGGAACAACGAAAAGCCACGGATAGAGTGTCATTGATTCCTCACTAACTCGCGGGCACGTTCCGCGGCATCTTTTACGCTACCTTTTTCGAGTGTATCGAATTCGTCTGGATAATACTCCTCAATTAACTTCACTAGGTCTTCTTTGAATGAATTTTTTAAATCGGTTAATGTCATAATATCCGCGTGAAAACCGAGCCCTTCGGCGTAGAACATGCGCACAATTAAACTAAAGTGCTGGTGCGCGACGGAAGCCTTAATCATGTGGTTATTGTAATTGCGCTCGGCCTGGTCAATGAGGCCAATATATTTTTTCTTTAATTCATTTAAGTCAATAATCTTTGGTGCTTCGACTTTGAGCGTACTTAAAGTACGAATTTTCTTGCGTCGCGTAAAATAGAAAATCGCAACAATAATTGCAATCGCAAGTAATAGAAAACCTACGCCGATCAGTGTCCACGAGATGTTGTAGAAGACTGGACCGTAAAATAAACTACCTTCGGACATGTTTTTGCTCCTCAAGCATTTGGAAAATGCGTGGAATCGCATTATCGGTACTGTCGACGCTGCAGCTTACGATGCCGAAACGACGCAAACCTTTCGCAATTAGCTCTTTTTGGTTGGCGCGGAATTGCGTTTCGGCGGCGGCGATCTTCTTGTTTGAACGGAAATAATGCGGCAGACGTACGTTGCCATCAATATCATTCACGGTGTCGTTCACGATTAAATCATTCGTCATTGGCGAATCCTCGACCAAAATATACATTTGCTCATGGCGCGCGTTTAGGCGACGAATTATTTCGCGGTTCACTGTGGCGGCGTTTGCTGGATCAGTAATAATAATTAGGAACATGCGCTCGCGGAATGACTTCGTAACGTAGGTCAAGAGGGAATTAATGTCGCTATCGTCGGCTTCGAGGCTCATTGACTTGGCGTACTTATCCAAGAAGTTTTCGATATATGCCGTGTCTTCCTTCATAGAATAGCGCTTGTTGCTACCTTTATTGCCATAAACAATGCCGACTAAATCATTATGGCGCTGCGCTACGTAGGCAATTACGCCGGCGCAAAATGCGGCGATTTCGCTTTTCGTCTCGCCACTCGGTGCCAGCGTCGCCATCGAGCGACCGTTGTCGGCTACGATGAGAATATTATGTTTACGAATCGCGACATAGCGCCGAATCATAATATTGCGCGAGCGCGCCGTCGCTTTCCAGTCGATATCTTTTACGTCATCGCCATAGGCATATTCGCGCAGATCGTCAAAATCCATACTACGTCCTTTAAATACGGAGCCGTAGTTGCCAGAAAGGACATTTCTACTACGTCGTTGCGAGTAGATATCCATCTTCTTGCGAACTTTTACGAGATAACTTGGCATATTTTTTCTTTAATTATTCCTTTTTCCCAAACTATGGCGTCTGAATCTTATTAAAGATAGCGTCGATAATTGCTTCTGGATGAACTTCATCAGCGGCCGCTTCGAAGTTAAGGATGATGCGATGGCGGAGTGCCGCATAGCGAAGACGTTTCACGTCATCAGGAATTACATAGGTGCGACCTTCAATTAAAGCGATAGCCTGTGCAACTTGCATTAAGGCAATGGCGCCACGTGGACTCACGCCGTATTCGACGTAGCGGGCAAGGGAAGCATCGATTAATTCGCGTGGGTTGCGCGAAGCGGTAATAATATTCACGATGTAATTCTTAATTGAATCATCTACGGCAATGCGTTTGCAGAGACCTTGGAGTTTCTTGACGTCTTCGATGGCGACTTTCTGATCATCGGCGAGCTTACCGGTAGTGTTGCCGTTCAAAGTGTAATTCAAAATTTGCAATTCATCATTGCGAGTTGGGTAGCCGATAATTTCCTTGAGCAAGAAGCGGTCGAGCTGAGCTTCTGGCAACTCGTAGGTACCTTCTTGTTCGATTGGGTTTTGTGTTGCGAGTACGACGAATGGCTCTGGCATCTTGTACATGACGCCACCGACGGAAACTTGATGTTCTTGCATAGCCTCGAGCATAGCGGATTGAGTCTTTGCGCTGGAGCGGTTAATTTCATCCAAGAGTACGAAGTTGGCATGGACCGGACCAATTTTCGTCTCGAAGGAGTTGGAGTTGTAGTTGAAAATCTGTGTGCCAATAATATCGCTCGGGAGTAAATCCGGCGTACATTGAATACGACTAAAGCTACCGTTGGCTGCTTCGGCAATAGTCTTGGCCGCCAAAGTTTTTGCAAGACCTGGCACAGACTCGAGCAAAACGTGACCACCAGCAATTAGCGCAACTAGCATACAGAGTCGCAACTCGTCTTGGCCCACGACTTTTGTGGCATAAGCTTTAGAAATGCGGGTAATGACGGCTTTGGCGCCTTCGAGCTCCGCATCCGTCAGATTGTTAGGGTTTTTATTGTTTTGGTCCATTTTGGTACTCCTTTTATGCCCAATACAGGCTAATGTTATTTGCCATACTTATTTTTTGTTCTTCCGTATAGGTATCTGGTTGGTCGAAATAATGATCATCGTCGAAGAAGGTATTCGGCAAGATGTCCATATAAGTGCATCCGTCTGTCTCGATGTTGAATTTATCGGAAATCGGCGCGGTAATGTTGCCGCAAGTACCAGTAATCTTGGTCGGACTATAGGCTTTAAGCATATTTAGCGCAATCTGAATCTGGAATGAAGTCATTAAAATATCCGCGAAGAGTAAAATGTTGCGGTTATTAAAGGCGTGCGGGTCAAAATTCGGATTCGGATCGGCCTCGGCGTTAATCTTCGAGAAGGCTTCACGTTTGCGCTCTTCAATTACGCTCATAAAGTCGGAATTAATATATTCAAACTCACTCTGAGAGATTTCCGGGTTTAATACGAATTCGCCCTTATTCGTCACGGCGCCGAGATTGCGCGTAATATCGAACGGATCGGCAATTTCAGAATATTGCAATATGTAAATATAGGCATGCAGATGCGCTGCCAATTCAATACATGACAAGAGGGAACTTTTTTTGAGGCAGAAAATAATCGAATCGGTATCTTTGTATTCAGTCAACTTCACGGCCAACTGGTCGCCCAAAGCTTGTCGATTAGGATAAAACATCCCACCTCCGTCAAAAGTTAGTACTGTATTAATTTTAGCATAAACGTCATCTAGTGTTTCGCTTGATTTTTCTCTTATTTATGATGTTGAAGACATTATAACTACAGAGCGCGTCAGCCAGCCGACTTCGAGGATATTACGGAGGCTACGGCCGAGTAGAAAGTAGCCATCGCCCGTGACGACGGGCCGATGGACTGCTGGTCCTCGAAGTTGGCTGGCTGGGGTATTCGATGTTATAATATCTTCAATGAAAGTTTTCTTAGGTATGTCTGGTGGCGTTGATTCGGCCGTCTCGGCTTATCTTTTGCAGCAACAAGGCTACGAAGTCGTCGGTGTCTATATGAAGAACTGGAGCAAGAATCTTCCCGGCATGAAGTGTCCATGGGCAGAAGATCTCGCCGACGCTAAGCGTGTCGCCGTCAAGCTCGGCATTGATTTCCAGGTTTTTGATTTTGAATCCGAATATAAGCAAAAAGTAGTTGATTACATGCTGGCTGAATATCAAAAGGGCAATACGCCAAATCCAGATATCATGTGCAATCAGGAGATTAAGTTCAAACTCTTTGCTAACACGGCTTTTGAACAGGGCGCCGACAGGATTGCGACCGGTCATTACGCCAAAACTGACGGTCGCGCGCTCCTGAAAGCTAAGGACGAGAACAAAGATCAGACCTATTTCCTTTATCGCATTACCGAAGATGTGATTGAGAAAACGATTTTTCCAGTTGGCGACATGCTAAAGCCAGAAGTAAAAGCGCTAGCCGCCGAAATTGGCCTCAGTGTGGCGCATAAAGCCGAATCGATGGGCGTCTGTTTTGTGGGCGAGGCAAATATGAAAGATTTTCTCGCGGAATTTGTTGAGACTAAACCGGGTAAAATTGTAGAACTTGAAACTAATCAGGAAATCGGTGTACATGATGGCGCGATTTTCTACACGCTCGGTCAGCGCCACGGCCTCAATCTAAAAGCCGGTCTGCCGTATTATGTCGTCAAAAAAGACATGGATGCCAACATCGTCTATGTCTCGCAAAATCTCAACTCGCTCAAACTTTGGACCAATACGATTAAACTCAAGGATGTTATTTTGCGCCACGGCGACGACGGCCGTCATATTCAGGCGCGCATTCGCCATCGCGCACCGCTCGTAGATGCGGATTATCAGGACAGCATATTAACTTTCGCCGAAGAACAAAAATCGCTTACGCCAGGTCAATCGGTCGTCTTTTATCGTGGCGATGTTTGCCTTGGCGGCGGCATTATTGAAGCCTAGAAAATGCCGCCCCCGGAGGGGCGGCTGTCGTAAAAAGAAGAAGGTGTGATTTGCCTGACGGTCAGGCTTTATATTGCTTCAGCCAGCTTTTGACGGCTTTGGCGGAAGATGATTTATTCTCGCGCAGGTAGCTCGTGACAATTTTGCTGTTTTTGCGGACGCATGATACGACCGCGGCGAATTTGTACTTGCTATTGCTGAAGGTTAGCTTATTATTCGCTTTGCCCTTCTTGTAGCTTTCGCCCTGCGTTACGGACCATCCACGCTTAATGGCATATTTTTTCAAAGCTTCGGCCTTGATGGCGGCTTCGTCTTCGAGCATCGCTCGAATATCGGCGGAAATGGCATATTTCTTCAGGGTCGTTTTGATCCCATTCAGAGTATAGGCCTTTTTATCGATTTTATAGGTCGTGCCGATACGTCCATTCTTTTGCGTGGTAGTTACAGTGACGATCATTCTCCATTTGGAGTTCCGTAAGGTTGCAATTGTTACGATTTTACTGGGCGATCCAGTTTTGCCGCGTAAATCGGCATGCCAGCCATGATATTCGGCCGCATCGGTTAACGCGGCGACATCTTTGCTATGGCGGCTCTGGATTGGACTAACGTTCGCAGTGGCGGCGTAAGCCGGTGTAGCGAAGCCGGCCAACAGGACAACAATTGCAAGAACCAACAATGATTTACACGTGATCTTTTTCATCATGATCACTCCTTCCTAGTGTAAAGGTGCCTAGGGGCAGAAGAATAACCCCGACCGTACAGAAAAGTAGTTGACTTAACAACTACATACTCTCATTATAGCACAAGCATCATAAAAAGTCAATACTTTTAATAAAATATCTAAAAATGTCAAGCTATTGTATAATAATGAGATGAATGCAAGTGAAGTACGTCAAAAATACCTCGACTTTATGAAGTCGAAGGGCCACGTGGTGATTGAGCCAGCGCCACTGGTGCTCGAAAATGATCCGACGACATTATTTACCGGCTCCGGCATGCAACCGTTATTGCCATATTTGCTCGGCCAACCACACAAAGATGGTCAACGCCTCACTGATTCGCAGCCATGTTTGCGCCTCCAGGATATCGACGATGTGGGTGATCCGCGTCACACCACCGTCTTTGAGATGCTCGGCAACTGGTCGCTTGGCGATTACTTCAAGGAAGAGCAGATTCGTAACTTCTTTACTTTCCTTACCAAAGAGGTCGGTCTCGATCCACAGAAAATCTACGTCACCTGCTTTATTGGTAGTGAAAAATACGGCATCCCGCGCGACGACGAGGCGGCCGCCATCTGGCAAAAAGTCTTTGCCGAGGTTGGCATTAAGGCCGACATTGCCGAAATTGACACCGCCGAAAATGGCGACAAGCGCGGCATTAAGGGCGACGAACGCATTTTCTTCTACAACGATAAAGAAAACTGGTGGTCCCGCGGCGGCGGCATCGAAACTACACCAATCGGCGACCCATGCGGTCCAGATTCTGAAGTCTTCTACGATTTCGGCGCAGAGCACCAAGACGAAGCCAAATACGGTAAGGCTCATCCAGCTTCCGATGGTGCCCGTTTCATGGAAATCGGCAACCAAGTCTTTATGCAATATCGCCGTCTCGAAGATGGTAGCTTCGAAGAGCTCGAACATAAAAACGTCGACTTCGGCGCCGGTCTCGAGCGCATTACGGCTGCTTCGATGGATTCTTACGACGTCTTCCAAATTTCCTTGCTTAAACCAATCGTAGATAAATTGGTTTCTCTTTCCGGCAAAAAATACGAATCTAACACCGCTGAAATGCGCGTGATTGCTGACCATTTGCGCGGCGCTTATCTCTTGTCTGCGCAGGGCTTAAAGCCATCTAATAAGCAACAAGGTTATGCGCTTCGCCGCTTGATTCGTCGTGCCATTTTAAAGGCGCTCAACCTCGGCATCGAGCAAGATTTCCTCGCTGAAGTTTTGCCATTGATTGCTGATAATTATAAAGATTTGCCAGATAGCATTCTGACTACTCGCGAGCAGGTACTTGATGTACTCAGTCACGAAGAGCAAGCTTTCCGCAAGACGCTCCGTCGCGGCATGAAAGAGCTCGCTCGCTTCCAGAAAGATGGCCTCACTGGCAACGAACTCTTTATGCTTCAGGATACCTATGGCTTTCCACTCGAACTCTCTGTCGAGGAAGCTTATCGCCAGGATATTCCACTTAGCGAGAATTGGCGTAAAGAATTCGATGCCGCGCTCGAAGAGCAGCGCAACCGCTCCAAGACGGCTAGCAAGGGTATGTTTAAGGGCGGCCTCGAGGACCATGGCGAACAAACCACGAAATATCACACTGCTACACACTTACTTTTGGCGGCCTTGCAGAAGTTAATCGATCCAGAAATCGGTCAGCAAGGTTCAAATATCACCGCCGAGCGTCTCCGCTTCGACTTCAATCTCGACCGTAAGCTTACTCCAGAAGAGAAGCAGCAAATCGAAGACCAGGTTAACGAATGGATTCAGGCCGACCTCAAGGTGGTTCACGATGAATACGATAAGGCCTACGCGCGCGATACTCTAAAGGCGCATGGCCAGTTCTGGGATAAATATCCAGAGAAACTCACCGTCTACACGATCGGCGATTTCGATAATCCAGTCTCGCGCGAAGTTTGTGGCGGTCCACATGTTGAACATACTGGCGTAATTGGTCATTTCAAGATCAAAAAAGAAGAGTCTAGCTCGGCTGGCGTTCGTCGTATTAAAGCAATTGTGGAGTAATATCTCATGCAGCAAGATTTCTACCGCATCCGCCCAGCTACTGTGGCCGACGCGCTTGCGATGGCGCAAGTTAAGCAAATCACCTGGGAAGCAACCTATCGTGGCATCTATCCAGATACGAAATTAGATAATTACAGCATTCCAGAGAACGTGCAAAAATTCGAAAAAATCATCAACGCGCCAGATATAGATGTCTGGGTGGCGGAATGTAATCATCAAGGTAAGCTCTTTGTTTGTGGCTACATGAGTTGCGGTACGCCACGCTATCCGTTCTCGCGCTATGACCAAGAGATTGGCTTGCTGTATATCTTGCCACAGCATCAAGGCAAAGGCCTCGGTCGCCAGCTGTTCGCGAAAGCCGTTGAAATCATTAAGTCGCACGGCTTTGATGAATTCTTCGTTTCCTGCAATAAATACAATTTGCCAGCTCAGCAATTTTATCTTGCGATGGGCGGCATTTTGGTCCAAACTGACCCGGACGATGAAGACCGCTCCGTGCCGCAGGTGAAGTTCGTCTATACTATAGAAGATTAAGCAAAAGTGCTATAATAATCTCATACATGAGCTTTTTGAAGCGACGCAAAAACACACCAGAAGAACCCCCGAAAAAGCCGAAAGCTAAAGATCCGGACGATTATTTATTGGCGCTCGATATTGGCACCGAATTCGTCAAAGCCCTCATTGCCAAGAAAGGCAAGGGTACGATGAAAATTGTCGGCGTCGGCAAGGCGCACGAAGCACCGACCAATATGTACGCCGGTGCGATTTCTGATATTGCTGGTGTCGCCAAGACTTGCGAAGATGCCCTCGTCAAAGCCGAAGAAATGGCCGGCGTGCGCGCTCGCGACGTCGTGGTCGGTATCGCTGGTGAGCTAATCAAGGGCAATACGACTTCCGTTAAATTCCGCCGCGCCGATGCGAGCAAGCCGATTAATGACGAAGAAATGCATAAAATCATCCAACAAGTCCAAAAGAAGGCTGGCGAACGCGCTCGCCTTGAAGTGGCGACCGAAACAAACAATCCGGACGTTGAAGTACGCCTGATTAATTCCGCGCTAGTTTCGCTGCGTATCGACGGGTACAAGGTGACGAATCCAATCGGCTTTAAGGGCAAGGAAGTCGTGGTACAGATTTATACCGCTTTTGCGCCACTCGTGCATATTTCTGCCATCGAACGCGTTTGTGACGAGCTTCAGCTCGATCTTGTAACGGTGGCCGTGGAGCCATTTGCCGTGTGCCGCGCTTGCCTTGGCGACGACATTGAATCTAGTTTCTCTGGCATCGTAATGGATATTGGCGGTGGCACGACGGATATTGCCGTCGTAGACGACGGCGGCGTGGATGGCACCAAGATGTTTAGTATTGGCGGCCGTAGCTTTACGCATCAAATTTCCGAGCGCCTCGGCCTCAGCCTTGAAGATGCCGAAAAACTGAAACTTCTCGCCGATAATCCGAGCATGAAACCAGAAATTCGTAAGAAATTCGACCAGGCCATCGAGCGTAATCTCGAAGTTTGGCAATCTGGCGTGGAACTTGCGCTCGAAGAATTTGATAATCTTGAAGCTCTGCCGGGGCAGATTCTACTGTGCGGCGGCGGCGCTAGCCTTTCGGCCATTCCAGAGATCCTCGCCACCGGCGACTGGTACAAAGATCTGCCATTCGTGCGCCGACCGATTATTAGTTTGATTGAACCAGAAGAAATTGCCGGTATTGATAACGCTACCGACCGCGAACTCGACCATACTTTCGTCACCGCCATGGGTCTACTCCGTGTGGGCATGGATACGCTCGTCGGCACCGATAGTAATACGGGTATTAAAGCAAGATTGGCCCGCTTCTTAAAGAATTAGGCCATATCTTATTATTATAGCACAAGCACGATAAAAAGTCAAGCTTAAGCTTTTTGCACCTCTGTAAATTTGCCCTCCAGTAGGTCAGCTAGCTCGTAGTCGCCAAACTTAATACGATGGAGTGCTACGACTTTATAACCGAGCGCCTCAAAGGTGCGGCGAATCTGACGATTACGCCCCTCGCTCATCGTAACTTGCCACTCCAAGCGATTGTCGTCCGATATCCGCGCTAAGCCTAACTGGCTGCGCCCATCCGGCAGTTGCACGCCAAAGTCGGCAATCATTTGCTGATGTAGCGGCTCTAGCTCGCGATCGATTTTAACTTCGTAAATTTTCGTCTTCACGAATTTTGGATGCGTCATCTGGAAAGCGAAATCGCCATCGTTAGTTAGCAAAATTAACCCAGAAGAATCCCGGTCTAGGCGTCCAACATTCTTGAGACTCTGGTATTTCTCTGGTAACAATTCGAAAATCGTTGGCGTGTCGCCTTGGCGTTTGCGGCTACAAACGTAGCCAACTGGCTTATTCAATGCGAGATAAACCATCTTTTGCTCGGCGACCATCTTGCCGCTGATTGTCACTTTGTCACCGTCTTCGACGCGCTGCCCAATCTCGGCTTTCGCGCCATTAATCATAACCTTACCTTGCTGAATCAATAAATCAGCCTCGCGCCGCGAGACTCCAAAATTTGTCGCAATGTATTTATTTAATCGCATCATTTAGATTCAACTACCATCTCCGGATTGGCCGGTCCCATACCGTCATCGCTAATTGCGGGCGAATCGGACTGAACAATAGTTACGGCGCCGTTGTCGAAATCTTCATCTTCGCCTTCTTCGCCGGTTGAATAATTAATGTTTGGATTCTGCTCGTCAGTATGAGTCAATGCATCTTTCAGCACATCCGGCAGTTCAACTTCTGGTTCTTCTATTTCGGCGGCTTCTTTAATTACTGGGCGCTCCATCTGGCTGGCGGCAATAGTTATCTCATCGTCTTTAAGCTCATTAAACATGCGGGCGGCCATCGTATTCTTTGCGCCATCGAGATCGTTCATGTCAGCGCTCAAATCTTCCTCGAGCTCGGAAATGTAAGCCGGTTTGATGGCTTCAATCACCTCGTCTTCATCATGAACAGTGTTGACCTTCGTGGCCTGTACGACTTGTGCAATCATTTCCGGCGACATGTTGTTGACCGGATTCTTCTTCGATGCTGGCTTTGCGGCGACTTGTTGTGGTGCCGGTTGTTGCGGCGTTGGCGCTGGCTGTGCTACCTGGGGAGAAGCTTGCTGAGGGCTATTATTTGGGGTAGCATTTTGCGCTTGTGGCGCCAGTTGTTGCGGCGTTGGCGCTGGTTGTTGCGGCGTTGGCGCTGGTTGTTGCGGCGTCGGCGGCATTTGTGGCGGCATCGGCATGGCCGGTGGCGGGGTAGGCTGCCCTGGCATCGTTGCCGTAGATCCTGGTTTTGGCTGCGACGGTTGAGCAGAGCCTTGTAATGCGGCCGACAATGTTATATTCGGCTGCTTTGGCGGAATCGTCACTGGTGCGGCATTATTAGCCTGGTTTGCAATTGCTTGAGCTGCGAATTGCTGACCGGTCGCCGTCATGGCCGGGTTATTCGCAAGTTGCGGATTCGGTACAGAGTCTGCTGGCGCTTGCGGGGCAGAATATGCTTCGCCCGCCGAACGTGGCGCTGGTTGGCCTTCGTTTAATAGTTCTTCCATCAAGCGTTCATTTGACTGGCGCCTACGTTCGAAGGCGGCCGGGTCATCGAGCGGAGCAATGATACGTTCGCCGCCCGTGGATTTTCTAGCTTGATTTACCGGCATCTGAGGATTAGCCCCTGCAGCTGGCTGCATGGTTACAACTGCCGGATAAGCGACAGGGGCTTGATTAAAATTTGCGGGGTTACCTCCTGGCGGCCCTTGCGGTGCGGGCGGCTCCGGAATCATCGATTGCGGTGCAGTCGGCGCTTGTGGCGCGGCTGGCGTAGCCGGTGCGGCCGGCGCTTCCGGTATGGCAGTTTGCATTTGCTGGTTCACGTCTGGCGCTGGCGTACTTGAATTTTGCGGCGCTATCGTTGTCTCGGCGGTAGTCGGCGCATCAATATTTACTGGCGCTTCGGCGGCTTCAGCTTCTTTGGCTGCCTGTTCGACGGCCGGCATTACGGCTGCGGTACTCATACTCGTATGCGCACTGGCGTTTGGCTGATCGCCAAGAACCTCGTGAACGGTGTTTACGACATCTTCGATGCCGACCTGGGATTTAACCAAGTAGCGATCGGCGCCAAGCGTTTCGCCACGTTGGCGTTGATCTTCGCTCGAGAGCGCGGTCATCATGATTACTTTGATATCTTTGGTTTCAGGTTGGGAACGCAGAATGTCTAGCATATCGAAGCCGGAAATCTTTGGCATCATCACGTCGGAGATGATAAGATCCGGTTTTTCCTGCGCAGCCAAAGCGAGTGCCTCCTCGCCATCGCCGGCAGATACAATATTGTAGCCCTCAGCGACCAACCTAATGCTATAAATTTCTCGCAAGGACTTATCGTCCTCGACTAACATTATTTTGATCATACTGCTTATGATTTTATCGTATTTTGAGCAAAAAATCTACAAGTCTAGCGCATCTTTTCTTGCGCTTCTTGGTTCTCGATTAAGAATTTTTGTTGCTCGTAAGCTTCTTTTGAAATGCGCGGCAACAATACGATAAAACGTGTGCCTTTGCCAACTTCCGATTCGGCCCAAATACGACCATTCATCATCTCAACGCGCTGCTTCACAAGATAAAGACCGAGGCCAGTGCCACCGATTTCGCGGGTGTCGCGGTTGTCGACGCGATAGAACTTCTGAAAGACATGCGAAAGCTCCTCACGCGCGATGCCAATGCCGGTATCTTGCACAATGATTTGCACGTTGTAATTATCTGCTTTCACATTTACGGTCACCCAGCCAGACGGCGTGTATTTTACGGCGTTTTCAATCAAGTTATTCAGAATCTCGCGCAAGAAATCTTCGTCCACGGTGGCGTAAATTAATTGCTCAAGGTGATGTCCGCCACCAAGCTGTTGATCCACTGAGCCGCTGCCAAATTGATAACCGAGGCCCTTGTCGGTAATGCGCGGAATTTGCCCATCGGCGATTTTTTTGACCAAGTGGACAATTTCGACTGGCTTCATTACTGGTTGAATCTTGCCATCGTCAAGTTTCGTAGTGTCGAGCAAATCTTGGAATAGGTGGCCTAAGTGCTGCGAAGCTTCGTGGGCTTTTTCGAGATAGCCCATGGCGCGCTCGTCCACCGTGGCGGTTGCGCTATTCATGGCGAGACCAAGATAACCTTCAATGCTCGCGACTGGCGTGCGCATTTCGTGGCTGGCGGTCGAGATAAATTCATTCCGCTCGTGTTCTTCGCGGAGCTCGCGATCGATATCACGGAAAGTTACAATGATGTTCGGATTGTCGCCCTGTGAAGGCATCGTAATAATTGAGACTGGCGTCGTGTTATTGCTATCGGCGGCCACTAAATCCAAATCGCGGGTTTCCTTGTATTCTTTTTGTTTAATCGCGAGATTAATCGGACTACGCGCCGCGCTAATGCGGTTGCCAGTTTTATCAAGAAAAGTAATCACGGCATCATGATTGACGTGGAGCAGCTCGTCTGCATCGCGGCCAATTAACTTGCAAGCGGCTGGGTTTACGAGCTGGATGTTGCCTTTCGGATCGACAATCATCACGCCTTCATTAATAGAAGTCAAAACGAGCTCGTTTAAGCTTTGGCGTTCTGCTTCGACGTTCGTATCAGTCGTGATGGCAACCTTAGCGTCTGGTTCTGCCTCTTTCTTTTCGGTTTTTTTACTAAATAAGCCCATTTATCTCTATTTTAGCACAAGCGTGATTGTGGTTTGATTATATTTTTTAACTTTTATATAATTAGCTTATGAATAAAGACGTCATCTACATCGAGCCAGAGCACGATATTACCGATATTCTGGCTAACATTAAAGGCGCCAAGAGCAAAATCGTCGCTCTTGTTCCGCCAAAGAAATCTAGCGTCTTGCGTAGCGCCGTAAATTTCAAACTGATTAGTAAAGCCGCTACCAAAGCCGAAAAAACCGTCGTTTTGATTACTTCCGACGAGTCTCTTTTGCGCCTCGCCGACAGCGTTAAAATGCCGACCGCGAAGAATCTGCAGAGTAAGCCAAAACTTCCAGATACCGAAGACGCCACCGAATTCGGCGCCGAACCAGAAGATGCGACCGAAGATGTGGATACTGCTTCCGGAGAAGAGATAGTAGAAGACGTCGAAACCGCCACGCCAGAGCCGAAGGATGACGCCAAAAAGGCTAAGGTTGGCAAAGCCGCTAAAAACGCCGCCGCAATTGCGGCCGAGCAAGAAGTGGTCGAAGAACTTACTGTAGATGACGAAGAAAAACCAAAAGCCGCCAAAAAGAAAAACACCAAGGTGCCAAATTTCAAAAAATGGCGCAAGTTGATTATTGTTGGCGTGCCAATCATTATTTTGCTTGTATTGTTGTTAGTTTGGGCAAATGTGATTGCACCAGCCGCTACGATTTCCGTAAAAGTACGCACTACGGCGTCCAACTTTAGCGAAGTCATCAATCTTACTACCGACAGTAGCAAAGTTGATCCGGAAAATGGCATCTTCTTAATGACCGAGAAGACCGTCGAAAAAACCACTGAGGCTGAATTTGAGGCTACTGGCCAAAAGGACGTCGGTACCAAAGCCACCGGCAAGATTACCGTCACTCGCCCGGCGGGCCAAAGAGTTTCTGGAAGTGACGACCTTAAATTTTCCATACCAAAAGGCGTCACGGTTACCATTAGTGGCAAGGAGTATGTCACCACTACCGCAGAAACAATTACATCTACCCATACAACATGTGGTTTAGGCACTTTTTCGCCTTATCCATGCACCGCATCGGACGCTTCGGCTACGATTGGGGTTGAGGCAAAAGCAGTTGGCGATTCTTATAATATCGCCGCCGCATCTACTGGCGTTACGCTAGGGATTACCACGAACAAAAAATATACCGCTTCTAGCACTGCTATGACTGGCGGCACGAGTAAAATCATTAAAATCGTTTCCGAAGACGACATTAAAGACGCTGAGTCTGATTTGCCAAATGCCGACGCCGAGGCGCGCGAAGAGCTTGCGCGCGATTGTAGCGGCAACTGTGTCTTGATTGGCTCGAGTTTCAAAATCAGTAAGGATGAACTCAGCTCCTCGCCACAGCTTAATGCCGAGGTTGGCGATAATGTCACGCCGCGCATTGTGCGCAAGGTGACTTATTCTGTCTACGCAGTCGATCGCGACGATATCGACATCTTTATCCGCGCCAAAGTGGCTGAAAAAAAGGGCGATAACACGCAAGGCATCTATTCCACTGGCCTCGTCCAGGAGGGCGAAGAAGGTTCCGATAAGGTCTTCTTTGACAATTACAAAGAAGATGACGGCAAGATTACCGCTAAACTCAAGAGTACCGTCAAGACTGGTCCGCGCGTCACCGCCGAGATGGTAGCCGAAAAGAGCTACGGCGAGAAGGTTGGCAAAGTCAAATCCATTCTCACTTCTATTAATGGCGTTTCTGGCGTCGACATCGACACTTCCTATTTCTGGGTCACTTCCATTCCTTCCGATCCAAACAAAGTAGAAATCAAGATTACGGTAGAATAATGCGCATTTTAGCACTCGACGTTGGCACAAAACGTATCGGGGTGGCTTTCGCGGATAGTTCCGTACGTATTGCGGTGCCGCGCGGTATGATTCCGGTGGATGGCAATGAACTGGCGGAAATCGCGAAGCAATTCCGCCTCGAAAAAGCCGATTTAATCGTTTCTGGGTTGCCACGCAATAATAGCGGAGAAGAGACCCGCCAAACGGAGGCGGTACATTCTTTTATTATATCACTTCAAGACTATTTTGTCAAGCATGAGCAGAAAGCGCCTTTGATCAAGTTTCAGGACGAATCATGGACTTCAGTGGAGGCTGAGTCGCATTTTGCGCAAAATCACCATGAGCTTAATCGCCAAGACCGTGCCGATGGCATCGTTGATGCTGAAGCAGCGGCGATTATTTTGCAAGATTTTCTCGAAGGCGCCGACCTTACTGCAATTGAAACTGAATTAAAGGAGAACGCATGAAAAAGAAAAGTGCACTAAAAATTATTGGTTTTATCATTCTTGGCCTATTGATTTTAGGCATTCTTGCTGCCATCGCGGGCGTTTTGTGGTACAAGGCGATGCTCGCGCCAATTGACGCCACTGAATGCAAAGAAAACTGCGGTGACACGAATTTCGTGATTACCGATGGTACGGTTACGGCAAATATCGCTAAGGGCCTCGAGGAAAAAGGTCTCATCAAGTCGGCTTTTGCTTTTCGTGTCTACATGAAACTCGAAGGTCGCGACAAAACGCTCAAAACTGGCGAGTACACGCTTAATCCTCATATGTCCGTGCAAGATATCGTCGAGCGCTTTAATAAGGGCGCTCTTGCCAAGACTTTTCGGCTTACTTTCTTGCCGGGTGGCACCGTAGCGCAGGCTAAAGCCGTGCTAAAAACTCGCGGTTTCTCCGACGAGTCTATTGAAGCCGCCTTCAATGCGGAATACGACCATTCTATCCTTAAAAATAAGCCAGTTGGCACTTCGCTCGAGGGGTATATCTATGGTGAAACTTATGAATTCTATATGGACGCTACGCCACAAGATATCCTAAAGCGTACGTTTGACGAGCTGCAAAAAGTCGTTAAAGAAAATGATCTCGAAAATAAATTTAAAGCCCAAGGCCTCAGTCTCCACGAAGGTATTACGCTCGCCTCGGTCGTGCAGCGCGAATCCGGCACGATTCCAGACGAAATGCCACACGTGGCGCAAGTATTTCTACTTCGCTACAAAAAGGGTATGGTACTTGGCTCGGATGCAATTATTGGCTATCGCGCCGACCAACTTAATCCAAATCGCGACAAAACCGATATGAGCTATCTCAAGACTATTGGTTGTCCATGGAATTCGCGCCAATGTGCCGGTTTGCCGCCGACTCCAATTTCCGCGCCAGGCAAAGGCGCCTTACTCGCGGTCGCTAATCCAACTAATACTCAGGATCTCTATTTCCTCACTGGCGATGACAATAAAATGTATTACGCCACCACCGAGGCTGGCCATAACGCTAATATTAAGAATCACTGTAAAGAGATGTGTAAACTTTTGTAGAAATAGCGAATATGCTATAATATAGAAGGTTTTTCGGTCAAAATGTTCACAATTTGACACGAGAATCCCACTGCCGGTGGGCAGCAGCGTTATTTAATTATGAAACGATTCCAACTTTTAATTAAACAATTATTCCCATATCTCATCGCCTTTGCCGCGATTTTTGCGGTCATGTATTTTGGCTCGCGCACTACCACCGAGACGGTTAAAGCGCCAATCATGGCTTCGCTCGACGACGCTAGTTTTACGGTTACCGCCGATCAGATTTCCGAGGCTTACACTTTGGCGAATATTGCCAACACGGTCTCTTTGCCATCTAGCTCTACTATCACTAACAACTACGTTGACGTACGCTTGGTTTACGAAGCCACCGGCACGGCCAGCTCGTCTACGAGCACTATCGTAGAGAAACCGACTATTATCGATACTTCTAATCTCACCCGTGGCGTGATTGAATACGAAGTTCAAGCTGGCGACACACTTGCGGCGCTCGCTGCCAAATATGGCGTCACTAAAGATCAAATTCGTTGGTCGAATGGCATGAAAAAAGAAACCCTCACTACCGGGTCTAAGATTTACATCCCGAGCGTGCCGGGCATCGTCTATAAAGTCAAAAGTGGCGATACGGTTTCGGGCATTGCTTCGAAGTACAAATCCAACGCCGAAGAAATTATTGCCCATAACGACCTCGAGACGAGCGACATCTCCGCCGGCCAATTAATTTTATTACCGAACGGTGAATTACCAGAAAAAGAGCGTCCAGAATATGTCGCGCCAACGCCGAAGCCGTCTACGAATTACAACTACGGCAGCACCTATGTCCGTGACTCGGCCGACCGCATGAACATGGTTGTGATTTCCAACTATTTCTACACTAGCTCTCCGGGCAACAAAATGGTCGCCGGCCAGTGTACTTGGTATGCTTGGTGGTGGCGCCAAGCTAACGGCATGGCACTTCCAAGCGCCGCGCTCGGCAACGCCCGCTCTTGGAATGTCTCGCTCGCGCGCTATGGCTACACCGTTAACCACACGCCATCTTACGGCGCAGTCATGCAGTCTACACGCAGCTCCAGCGGCAACGGCCACGTCGCCATTGTGGTTGGCGTCGTTGAGGGTCAATATATTACCATCCGCGAGATGAACTGGCGCCGCCGTTATCAAGTGACGCAGGCAAATATCTCCTGGGCGAATGCGATTAAATATAACTTTATTCACTAACTATGAGCCGCCCTGCGAGGCGGCTTTTTGGTGTAAGAAAGCTTTTTACATAACGCAGAAATTATGTTAAAATATAGATAATTATGTTTGTAGATACAGCGAAAGTTTATGTCAAAGCGGGCAAAGGCGGCAATGGTGCCATTTCTTTCCGCCGCGAAATTTATATTCCGAAAGGCGGCCCAGATGGCGGCGACGGCGGCAAAGGTGGCGACGTGGTTTTTGTGGCCAGCAAAGATTGCGACACGCTGATTGACTTTCGTTTCCAACCAAAATTAATCGCCGAAGACGGCAAAGCTGGCTCTGGTCAAAAATCTTCTGGCAAATCCGGCAAAGACCTGATCGTGGAAGTGCCAATTGGTACAGTCGTTAAACGTGGCGACGAAATTGTAGCCGATTTAACGCATGACGAAGAACGTGCAATTGTGGCGCACGGCGGCGACGGCGGCTATGGTAACTGGCATTTTCGCTCCAGCACGCGCCAAACGCCGCGCATTGCCGAGCTTGGTAATCCAGGCGAAGCTTTTGAGGCCGAGCTCGAACTCAAGCTTCTCGCCGACGTGGGCTTAATTGGCTTTCCGAATGCGGGCAAATCGACCTTCCTATCTGTCGTGAGTAACGCTACGCCGGAAATTGCCGATTATCCATTCACGACCATCACGCCAAATCTTGGCGTTGCCCAAATTGATGATCATTCAATCTTAATTGCTGATATTCCAGGTCTTATCGAAGGCGCTTCCGAAGGGAAGGGCTTGGGTGACCGTTTCTTGCGCCACGTCGAGCGCACGAAGGTGCTTTTGCATCTCATCGACGTTTATTCTGACGATGCCGGCAAGGCTTATCGCGACATTCGCCAAGAACTCGCTAATTACTCCGACGAGCTTGCCACCCGTCCGGAATTGGTAGTTTTAACCAAAGTAGAAGGCGTTGATCAAGAAATTATCGACATGCAAATGGCGGCGATTCTTAAAGAAAATCCGGACGCTAAGGTGATGGCGATTTCTTCGTCTGCCCATCAAGGCCTGACAGAAGTGCTACGTGAGTTGCGTGACATGATGAAAGAGATTGAACCGGCCGCTGAGGAAAAGCCTATTGAAGCTGAGCCGGAAATTCCAGTCATTACGCTCGAAGTCAAAGAACAAAAGCACCGCGCGCACCACCAAAAGTATCAATTAGGCGAGCGCAACGCCATTCTTGAGCTTGGCGAAAAAGCTGCCGACGACGCTCTCGAAGACGCTGAAAGTATCTAGTAAAATTTACAACACCCCTTGACGCTAACGCTTAATTTTGCTTTAATAAATTCAAGCTGGTACGCTTCACGGGGTTCCACTGAATACGTGGAAAGTGTGGAGACTAGAAACAAAAATAAACAGCGGATTAAAACAAACCAATGTGCCCCAGGGTGGGCGCGTAACAGCGTAGAAAACCGGAGAAATCCGGTTTTCTTGTGTTTTAATAAAGATATGAATCTTGATGCGCTTAAAGACGACTATGACCAAATGCAAGCGCAATATGGCGCGCCGCATCTGCACTCGATTTATTTTGGCGGTTGCGCACATCATCCAAAACTCTGTCTCGTCTTTATGAATCCGACCGCCCGCAATATTGCTACTCATCTCGAGTGGCCTGGAATTCGTGCGCCATGGGTCGGCACGAAAAATGTCTGGAATTTCTTCGCGCGGATCGGTGTGATTTCTCCCGAAATCCATGCGCAAATTCAAGCCATCAAAGGAGCGGACTGGACACCAGAATTTGCGCAAGCGGTCTATAATGATGTCGCACGGCGCGGTGTTTTTATTACGAATCTTGCCAAATGTGCGCAAATTGATGCGCGCCCGCTGCCTGATATGGTTTTTGAGCAATATCGCGCACATTTACTAAGAGAGTTGCAAATTGTTCAGCCAAAAGATGTGGTTTTATTCGGCAACCAAGTTAGCTCGATTATTTTGCGCCAAAAAATATCCGTCTCGCAATGTCGTCAAATCAAATTCGCGCAAGACGGACAGAGTTTTTGGCCGGTCTTTTATCCGGTCGGTAATGGTTTTATGAATATCGATAAAGCAGTCGAAGATGTATTAGCGATACTGCACAATCAGTAAGCCACCTTGGCGTACTGGGCGTGGCTCAGCGCCGGTGAAATCGATAATTGTGCTCGGCAAATTGCCGCCCGCTTTGCCATTCACGACGCCGTCGATGGTTGGAATGCGCGCGATCAATTCGTCACTGGTGCGGCACGGCGCTTCACCGCGCGGATTTGCGCTCGTAACGAGCAGTGGGCCAGTCTCTTGGAGTAATGCAAGCATATAGTCATGTTCTGGAATGCGAATGCCAATCGTGTCGAAATTATTGAAATATGGATTCAAAAAGCCTTTGCGCTTCGGCAAAATCATCGTTAATTCGCCAGGGAAATAACGGCGCGCAAGATTAGTAGTCTGCCAAGTCATAGTGGCATATTTGCGCATCTCGTCTACATCCGCCACCATCATGGTCAACACCTTACCACTTCCGACGGCGCGATTCTTGAGATTGAGTAATTTTTTAATCGCCTGAACATTGTCGGCTTTTACGGCGAGGCCATAAACAGTCTCGGTCGGTACACCCAAAATGCCACCTTTATTCAAGATGTCTTTTGCATTTTTGATATTCTTTTGGGATACAGACCTCATAACTCCATTATAGCACAAAACAGAGAAAAAGTCAAGGTAATGGTACAATGGGGATATGAAAAAGGTCTTGCTAATTAACCGAAAAACAGAAATCATCGACAACGTAAATCAGTTCAAAACCGAGCTGGAACGCAATGGTGAATTGCAAGTATCAACGGCAAGCTTCGCTGATATTAATCTGCTTTTAGATGGCGAGAATAGTTTCGCCCGGATTGATCGTATTGGCATGGATCTTGCCGACTTCGATAAGATACTCTGTATTACTACGGCCGCATTTGATAAATTGTACGTTTTTAGCGCCTTCGGCTGTTATTGTCGCAAAAAAGGCGTCAAAATGCTGGACGATGTCTTTTCTAACACGCGCGGCAAACTTTATGAGATGTGGTGTCTTTGGGAAAAAGATATTCCTGTACCAAAGACCGCCTATGGTTCCGGAATCTTCCTTGGCGAATGTCTAGTGCATTCGTTTAATAACATTGGCGTACTGAAGGCTATAGATGGCACTAAAGGACGCGATAACCATTTGGTTAATTCGCCGGTCGAAATTGCGCGCATTGTCTCGGATAATCCAAGCACGGACTATATTTTGCAAGAATACATCCCAAGCGACGGTGATTATCGCGTAATCACGCTGGATTACCAGCCGTATTATGCGGCGCATTTCTCAAATCGCAAGAACTATTGGCGCGGCACCGCTTCGGACAAGAGCGAGCGCACCATCATTCCGCTTGAATCGATGCCGCCAGAGCTTCTTCATGCATCGGTTGAAGCGGCACATGCTTTGGAGCGCAGTTTTGCTGGCGTTGACATTATTACGAATAATGAGACCGGCAAGCATTACGTTCTTGAAGTAAATCATACCCCGCAAATTGTTACTGGCAGCTTCACGGGCGACAAAATTGCTCGCCTCCGCGACTTTTTACTTGCCGATTAGTACTAGCCATCTAAAAATGCTATACTAAAAGCATGAGCAAGTTGAACTATGGTGGGCCGGTCGTCCTCGTCGTGATGGACGGTGTTGGCTTACGTGACCAAACCGCAGGAAACGCCGTCAAGCAGGCGCATCTTGAAACCTTAAATGAGTTAATGACGAAATATCCAACCGCCAAACTTGGCGCCGCCGGTGAATATGTGGGCGTACCAAAAGACGACATGGGCAACTCCGAGGTCGGCCATAATGCGATGGGTGCTGGCGAGATTGTTTTACAACGTTCCGCCAAAGTCGAGGAAGATGTCCGCACGGGCAAAATCTTCGAGACACAAACTTGGCATGATATTACCGAGCGCATCCGTGCGCACAATTCAACTTTGCACTTTATGGGCATTTTTAGTGATGGTAACGTCCATTCCAATATCGCCCATCTTGAAAAAATGCTTGCTCAGGCTCAAAAAGACGGCATCGCGCGCGTGCGCGTGCATATTTTGATTGATGGCCGCGATGTACCGCCGCAAAGCGAGCCGAAATTTATTCAACGTCTCGAGAAATTCATTCATGATCTGGGCGATCCAGATTATAAGATTGCTTCTGGCGGTGGTCGCATGGTTATCACTTGTGATCGTTATGAAAACGATTGGCCGATGGTTGAAAAAGGCTGGCATACGCATGTGCTCGGCGAAGGCCGCCAGTTTGCCAACGCAACTGAGGCGGTCGAGACTTTCCGCGCCGAAACGCCAGGCCTACAAGATCAATATATGCCAGCGTTCGTAATTGCTGAAAATGGTCAACCTATCGGTACGATTAATGACGGCGACGCTGTTGTTTATATCGATTTCCGCGCCGATCGCGCTGTCGAGATGGCACAGGCCTTTACTTATGACGAATTTCCGCATTTTGACCGCGTCCGTCGCCCAGATATCTATTTCACGGGCATGACCGAATACAACGAAGATTTACATGTGCCAGCACATGTTTTGGTTGGTTCGCCAGTTTTTGAACATACTTTGACCGAATATCTTGCCACCAAGGGCGTTAAGCAATATGCCATTTCCGAAACGGTCAAATTTGGTCACATTACCTATTATTTCAATGGCAATAGCTACCATATTCCAGAGGGGGAAGTCGACGAGGAAGTCCCTTCCTACACGGAGCCATTCAATACGCGGCCGTGGATGAAGTGCGCCGAAATTACCGACAAACTCGTCGAGGCAATCGAGTCCGGTAAATATGATTTTCTGCGCATTAATTATCCGGGCGGTGACATGGTTGGACATTTTGGCGAACTCGAGCCGACTATTAATGCTATGGAGGCAATTGATATTAGCCTCAAACGCATCGTGGAAGCCGTCAATAAGCTCGGCGGCATTACGGTCATTACGGCCGATCATGGCAACGCTGAAGAGCTACTAAACGAAGATGGTACTGCAAAAACCTCTCATACGACCAATCGCGTGCCATGTATCTTCGTCGACGACACCGAAAATGCAAATCTATACCGGTTGAGCGCTAACGATTGTGGCCTTGCTAATCTCGCCTCAACTATCGCAATTTTACTTGGGCAGGAACCGCATGAGGCCTGGTTGCCAGCCATTATAGAGGAGAAATAAGATGGATCCAATGGTTAGCTGTTGTGTTGCGGCTGTAGCGGTTTTGCTTGCGATTGCTTGCGCATTTCGCCTAGCGCGCATGAAAAATAAATTAATCGTCACAATTCGTAAGCTTTCACCATATCTAGCAATTACGCTTGGAGTTTTGTCGGTATTTATGTTTATTATGGATGACGTTGTCGAATATATTGGCTTTACTTCATTTTTCGTCGTTGTCGGCATCGTAATCGCAGCCTTAATTTTGATTGGACACTCCTTCTCAATCTGTCGGCGCAGCCTTCTACATTCAGATAATAAAGCCGAAAAAACTGCCAAAAAGAAAAGTCGTTTCGGCACTGGCGCACTCAGCGCACTCTGTTTTATCGACGCCCTTTCGATGGCGATGGCCGGCTTTGCACTCGGCGTAAACTTCCATCTCAATAACGGCACTGGTGCCATCGTAGCGATCACTTTGTTCTTCTTTATCTTCCTTCAACAAATCGCGAGTATCGAACGAATGGAATCGGTAATTCCGGTAAACGCCGCGAGAGCAAATGTACTAATCTCGCTAGGCGCTTTTCTGGCAGCGGCTATTATTAGTCACGTCGTCCTCGCGGACGACTTAACGGCAAGCTGTATCTCAATATCGATTGCAGCTGGCTATTTGATGTATCTATCGCTTTGGCAATTCTACTTCCTTGCGAAGAACGCCAAAAAATGATAAATTAATCGAAAACGGAGAACCCTTTTTTATGCAAATCAATAAAGCTATTATTCCAGTGGCAGGTTGGGGTACACGTCGTTTGCCAGTTACGAAAGTTATCGAGAAAGCCATGTTGCCAATCGGCAACCGCCCACTCGTCGATTATGTCGTAGAAGATTGTTATAAGGCTGGCATCAAAGAGGCTTACATCGTAATTGATGAGAAGCCATTCTCACAGATTAAGGCATATTACGAAGAAAATGCCAAATTAAATAACTATTTAATTGCTCGCGGCAAGGAAGACAAATTGACGCTTGCCAACACTTCCCGCGATGGTCTCACGATTCATTTCTTCTGCCAGAAGAATGTTGACGAACGTTACGGCAGTGCAGAGCCGGTCGCTCAAGTGGTCGAAGAATTCGGTATCGATGAACCGACTGTGGTTTTAATGGGCGACGATTTTATTTACAACGAAGACGGTTCTTCGGACCTCGTCCGCTTAATGGACGCGATTGAAGAAACGACCGATTCGGCAATTTTGACAACCGAAATCCCGATTGACGATGTCGAGAAGTATGGCGTACTTATCGTGAAGGACGGGCTTCTCAAAGGTTTCTACGAAAAACCGAAGAAGGAAGAAGCGCCAAGTAATTTGATTAATATTAGCAAATACATTATGTCGCCAAAATTACTCCAGCGCATCGTAAAATATTGTCACGATAACGATTTTGGCCCGAAAGACCAAGAATACCTCATTACCGATCCAATAATTGAACACATTAAGGCTGGTGAAAAAATCCACGTATTGCCAATCAGGGGCGAATACCTTGATGGTGGCTCAATGGAGGGCTGGCTCCACGCGAATAACGTAGTTTGCGGAGGCAAAAAATAATTTATGCGCATAGCGGTGCGCGTAAAACCTGGTACAAAAGGGGCGTCCCGCCTCGAACGACAAGAAGACGGCAGCTATGTCGCCTTTTTGCATGCGCGTGCGCACGATGGTGAAGCAAACAGGGCTTTGCTCGAGCTCGTTGCGCGCGAATTTAAGATTGCCAAAACTCAGGTTACGATAAAAAGTGGCGCCAAAGCGCGCGGAAAGGTTCTCGAATGGTAAAATTCACCTGGCATGAAGCACATGTTCCGGTCAATATGCCACTTCGCCAAGTCTATGGCGTTTTATTCTCGCCAGACGGACGAATCTTATTAAGGGTGGAAAAAGGAATCTATCAACTTACGGGCGGCAAGCCGGAACCGTGGGAGCCGCTCAAAGACACGCTTAAGCGTGAGGCGCTTGAAGAGGTTAATTGCCAAATCGACAAAATCCATACTGTCGGCTACCAAGAAGTTGACGATGGGGAAGAAAAGTATGCTCAGCTTCGCTTTGCAGCAATTATTCGCGAAATTGGCCCGGCTCATCCCGATCCAGATCGTCCTGGTTGGACTTATGGCCGCGTACTCGTTTCTCCGGAGCGTGCCATTGAACTGCTGCCATATGGTCAAATCTCCGAGGATCTTATCCTAGCTGCTATTAAAATCGCCAAGAAGTATGATTTTTATCGCCAATTTAACCTCCCGGACGAAGTATTAAACGAAGAAATCCTGGAAGACTAAAACAATTTAGTATCTTTAATTTCGTCTGGTAGATATTTTTTGTCGAGATGGAAACCAGCTTCCCATTTTTGACCTTTGCCAAAGCCAAGCTCTTTCATGAGTTTAGTTGGCGCATTACGTAGCCAAATTGGTACCGGCAATCCCATGGTTCTACGAGCTAAATCCTGCGCCGCATACCAGGCGTCCGTGCTCTCGCGTGACTTCTTTGCGCGCGTCAGCGCCGTTACAGTATGCGCGAGAATTAACCCGCTCTCTGGCATGCCGATACGTTCTACCGCCATAAAAGCATTCAAAGCTAAGCCAAGTGCGCCATTACCGGCCAAACCAATATCCTCAGAAGCAAAAATCACCATCCGTCGCGCGATAAACTTCGGATCTTCGCCGGCATTCACCATGCGTGCCAAATAGTATAGTGCCGCGTTATCGTCGCCGCCGCGCATTGATTTAATAAACGCGGAAATATTGTCGTAATGCGCATCGCCAGCTTTGTCGTAGCCAGGTACTTTGCGGCCAGCCGCTTCTTTTACCTGGTCGACGTCAACTTTCTTCGCTAAACTCAACGCCAGTTCTAAATCGCCCAACGCCGAACGCGCATCGCCACCAGACAACTCTGCTAAATAATCAATTGCCGCCTTCGTGACGCGTTTTGTAGCTTTTTCAGTCTTAATCGCACGATTAAGGACAGTAATGATATCCTTCTTCGATAAATGCTTCACAATCACCACGCGACTACGCGAAAGTAGCGGGGAAATCACTTCGAAACTTGGGTTCTCGGTCGTGGCGCCAATCAAGGTAATTAGGCCACTTTCAACGTGTGGCAAAAACGCATCTTGCTGAGCCTTATTAAAACGGTGAATTTCATCCACGAACAGTACGGTGCGTTGCTTGAGATTCCAGTTCTGCTTCGCAATTTCCACTACACGCTCGACGTCTTTTTTACCGGCCGTCACCGCCGAAATTTCGATAAAATCGGCTTTAAATTCCTTCGCGATAATCCGCGCGAGCGTGGTCTTGCCGGTGCCGGGCGGTCCCCAGAAAATAATGTTCACCGGCTCTTGCTTGCGCACGATTTCCGTCAAAATTTTGCCATCACCGATAATGTCGTCTTGCCCCACCACTTCGTCTAAGCTTTGCGGACGCATCCGCTCCGCGAGTGGTACTCGATTGTCCATAATTAATCCTCAAGTAAGCGCTTGGCGTACTCTAGCGTATCTATCTCTCTCTTTGTAAAGAAGTATGCGCCATAAAAGCCGATCTCGTCCAGCTTAACCGATTTCAATGCCTCGATTGCATCGTCGAACGAATCAAACCATTCGAGCGTATCGCCGTCTTCGATTTCATCCTCCATCTGTTCTTTACCGACAAATTCGTCCGTCTCACACAAATACATCCAAGCCTCGGCGCGCATCTGCCATTCGTGGCGAGTGTTGCGACCGACGCCGATGGCTCGTACGTTCTTAATCGTATAACCGGTTTCTTCTAGCACCTCGCGCTGGAGGTTTTCGCGGCGCAATTCATCATTTTCGTGTCCACCACCAGGAAGCTTATACCAGCCGCGATTTGTGCTGTGAATTAAGGCAATTTGGCCTTTTTCGTTGCGCAAGATTGCCCGCGCGCCAGTCTTAAATATATAGCTCGTCGCATCGCCGGTGGCTGGCGGCAAGCCGACGTCGCCGTCCTCAATATCGTCAATTAGCGTATCGTTAATTTCGTCCACCCAAAAATCATCAAAAGTATCATCTTCATTAAAGTGAAACCAAGCCTGAATTTTCTTGCCCTCGAGCACTCGTGGCAGCCAATGGCGGTCATCCACCCACATCTTGTCGTAATCGAGGTCTGCGATTTTTACCCATTCCGGCTTAATTTCGTCGGTTTCGGTCGGTTCGCCCTCCCAATCGGTGGCCACAAAGCCATACATCACGTTGCGCTCCGGCGTGCCCTTGTAATAAAGATTATCAAAAGCAATCTCGACCATTTTCTCCATCTTAGTCACTTTGACGCCGATTTCTTCTTGCGTCTCGCGAATCGCCGCTTCTTCCACGGATTCGCCCGGCTCAACTTTACCACCCACGCCATTCATGCGTCCTTCGCCAAAGCCGCGCTTTTTTAGACCTAATAATACTTCATCGCCACGACGAAGTAGCATCCAAGTAGTGTGAATACTCATATCTCATACCTTTCGTGCGTAATTTTATTGATTGGACGTGCGTGTAAGATAAATAATATACCATGGTCAAAACACCAGTCGACGCTGACCGGATGGTCGAATTGTTTTTCGACTTTTCGAATTAGGTTATGTAAGCGTTCAATTTGCTCTGGCGTCAAGCAAATCTCGGAATCTTCGTTGCTTTCGACTGCTACCGCGCCGGTCGATTTATTAATTAAAATCATATCCGCATCGGTTTCGCCACTTAGCACGGTTTCGTTCATCCAAATATTCGCCTCGATTAGGATTTCGTTCTGGTCGTGCGTGACTGGATTATAAGAGTGAATCGTGCCAGAGAATTCTGCCTCGAGATTTTCTTGCACTACCACGGCCGCTGGATCGCCACGCCGTCCCGCATTTTGCTGCACGTAACTAATCGTAGAAATCAGATCATTGCGTTTGACATCGCGGATAGTCTCACTATCAAACACCTTCGGATCAACGTATGACGCTCGTAAAACGGCGCTTTTTGCCTCAAGCTTATCATAATCGCGCAAAATTTCGTTACTGAGTCCAAACTCAATCTCCTGATTAACAGGGACAACAAAACCATCAACCACACGCAAGTGGGCCTTTTTGATCCGGTAAAGGGAAGCGCCGAGATTACCGACAATTTCAGGATTACCGCATTCGTCAAGCATCAAAATCCGGCTCATGCTTATATTTTAACACAGCTTTTATCTCTAAAATCTCTTAATATACTTGACTTTTTTGCTAATGTGTGCTATAATGAATAACGTTGTTGTTTCATGGCAATCCAGATCCGCCGTGAGGCGGCTGGCACATTACAAGGAGGTTTTTCCATGAAAAAGTACGTTGTTCGCTACGCATTCGCCACTAACCTGATCGAGTTCCTGTCCGGCGCCGAGCTCAACCTGGCCGAGGCCAACTGCTGCAAGCTGCCCCTCGGGGAGCCCATCGCCGATCACGTCCTGGCCAATACGATCAAGACTATCGACGCTCCGTTCTCTGTGGACTGCGAGTGTGACGCCGTTCTGTTGCGCGTCGAGCAGACCGAGAGCGGCCCGCAGCTGTTCTACATCGACGAGATCAACGCTGTCAAGGCGGTGCAGTCTGAGCTGAAGGCCGGCATCATGCACCTGGGCCTCAAGCCTGACGGCACGACTACTGGTCGCGCTTTCCTGGCTCTGCCGTACTGCGGCGAGACCTACGGCCACATCGTTGGCTTCGTGAAGGCCGGCGGCCAGAAGGTCGCGCCCAAGAAGGCGCCCAAGCACAACCCCAATCCCGACCCGGCGCCCGCGCAGCCCGCGAATCCCTTCGACGACGATTCGTCCTGCCCCGAGTGCACCCCGCGCCATAGGCGTCCGTAATTAACACCGGCGCCTCGCGCGCCAAAAACCTCTACACCCAAGCCACCGCAGCCAGCGGTGGCTTTTTCTATTTACCAAAAGCGCAATAAAACGTTATAATCGTATTAAGAAAAGGAGAAAAAAATGGGAGAAGCAATTGTTGCTGTCATCTTTATAATAATATTAGTCTTCTGCGTCGTTATCGCTCCTGGATTCCGTGTAATCCGTCAGTTTGAGCGCGGCGTAGTTTTTACGCTAGGTAAGTTCTCGGGCGTGCGTGGTCCAGGTTTGCGCATTATTGTGCCATATTTCCAGACCATCACTCGCGTCGATGTGCGCTCTACGCCAATCGATGTGCCAAAGCAAGAAGTTATCACTAAAGATAACGTTACTGTCGGCGTGGATGCCATCGTTTACTTCCGCGTGCTCGATCCAAGCAAAGCCTTGCTTGAGACTACTAACTACATTTACGCTACTACTAACTTCGCGCAGGCCGCTCTTCGCGACATCACCGGTAACTTCGAGCTCGATGAACTTTTGAGCAAGCGCGATGAAATTTCCGCTCAGATTAAGGAAATCGTCGACAAAGAGACTGATAAGTGGGGTATCGATATCGAGAATGTGAAGCTTCAGAATATTGAGCTCCCGGGCGATATGAAACGCGCTATGGCGAAGCAAGCTGAGGCCGAACGTGAACGTCGCGCCGCTATCATCGTGGCCGATGGTGAAAAGGCCTCCGCAAACGCCGTTGCTGAAGCTGCTCATCTCTTGGCGCGCACGCCAGGCGGTTTGCAGATTCGTACGCTCCAGACTCTCGAGAAAATTTCTTCAGATCCGAGCCAAAAGACCGTTATTGTCTTACCAGACGGCATGAAAGATGCCATCGGTAAGCTCGCCGCTTAAATAAAGCATCAAAAATCTCCTCTAAATGAGGAGATTTTTTGTCGGCTTATTGTTTGCTGGCTAGACCAGCATCAAGCAAGAGTTTAGCTTGCTCCCAGTCATAACCTTCGGCGTCCCACTGGCCAAGGAAGCCGTTCGCAGTATATTTATCAAACACGAAGTAAGGCACGCCACTCTGGAGTGCATTTTGAGCGCGCTTTGTATTCGAGTCGAGCTTTGCGAGCATCTCGTCGCTCTCCATGCAAGCGTTGAATTTTTCGACGTCAAGCCCGCCTTTTTCGGCCGCATCACTAAAGTAGCTGTCCGGCAAATCTGGAATATGTTCAGAATCCTTTGATACGCCAATACCTTTGGAATGATAATCGTCATAAAGTTTCGTGAGTAGTGCATCATAGTATCCCCAGAAGTTGTCTTGAGCCGCCGCACAGTAAGCCCCCTCGCCGCCCGGGCGACTATTATTTGAGTGACCGTAAGTATAGTTTACGTCGGTCATGCGAATCTCAAAGAAAACATTTTTGTCTTCGATGTAATCTTTTTGAAAATCTTCTGCATGCGCGCGCAGGGCATTCGAAAATTTATCGCAATATGGGCAGAAAATGTCCGTATACATAATGAAATGATGCTTCGCGGTCTCTTTGTCACCTTTCGTCATTGCCATTTCCCACGGCGTAAAATCGACTGGCTTAGTGGCATTAAAGACAATCAGCGCGACTAAGAAGCCAATCACTACACAGACAGCTACAATCCTAATTACTCTTTGCATTTTTCTCCTCCTTATTTTTTGTGGCCTTTGCGGCGCTAATAGTAACGTAATTGACATATCCGAGTTTAATGATGGTGTAAAAGAGTAGAGCGAAAGCTAAAACCGTAAAGATGCCAGAGATAGTTTCTGCCATCGCCATCGCGCCGGCGCCAGCCAGTGTGGTTAAAATTGGCGTCAGCAAACCTACGCCGCAACTCGGACAGCCTAATGCGATAAAACCAAAAATTGCTCCAATGCCACCAGTGCTGGCGCCGTCGATAGTGGCGTCTTTTTGGCGATGTCGCCAAGCAAAGACGAGTAGTATAATCACTAATGCTTGTAGTAACGAAATTAAGACAATCGATAAACCATACCGACTCACGAAATTTCCAAGCATGCTCACACAGACTTGGCCGAGTACGGTTATCTTGCGGTCGAAGGCTAGGCCAGACCAAAGCAGTTGCCAGTTGCCGTCGCCGTCTTTAAAGAAGCTTAGAATAAACAGGAAAAGCAGAAAGCTAATAATAAAGCATGCGAGATATTTCGGATTTTGCCAGATTTCATTGATGGCAAACAAGGAATACTTAACGCGGTCGCAAAAAGACTCCCAAAAATCTGAGAGCCTCCGCTTGAAGGTCTTTTTTACTTTTCGGTTACCCATAAGCCGTGAATGTTACAGAATGCATATGCACGGAGTTTGCCGCTGCCGTCCATCTTGGAAAAACGTGCAACCGGTGGAGTAGTCAAGCCGAGTTTTTGGACTTCGATGCGTTCGCCGTCGGTGAGCACCATCCATTCAATACGATGCTGTGCGCTCATTGGATGAAGCTGCAAGCCGACGCGCACTTCGGTGTAATCTTCGTGAATGTCAATAATTGGTAAATGTTTCTCGCTACCCTCATGCGTATGATGTGAAGAATCGAGTAATTGCATTTCACTACCGCAGCAACTAGGCGTCACGCTCGGATCAATCATTACTAAAAACAGATTACCACACGTGTTGCAACGATAGAATTTAAGACCTTCTTGTCCCATATACCTCCTTAGATTAATTCTATTCTAACATAATGGTGGCGAAAAATGTAGCCATAAGTATGATTATGATTTCACAATCAAAAATAGAAAAGTCAATAGATTTTACAAAACGACCTCTGTAAAAATCTAAAAAACAACAACATATATTCTTCGAAAATCAATGTTGACACTCAACCCGCTTGCGCTAAAATAGAATTAGAGTTCGGACGAAGTTGAGAGATCGCCCGAGCGATCTAAGAATCGATGTTTGAAGAGTGTGACTAAAAATACCACTGGGAGGTGGTATTTTCTTTTACTTGCTATAATATTTGCATGAACGAAGTAGATTATTCTCAGCTTAAAATTCCTACTCATGTCGGCATTATTGTTGATGGTAATGGTCGCTGGGCTAAAGAGCGTGGTTTAACGCGTTTACAAGGGCATGATGCGGGCTTTGAAAACCTTAAACAGCTCGCGCAATATATTCTCAAGCGCGGCGTCAAGGTCTTAAGTTTATATGTTTTTTCTACGGAAAATTTCAAGCGCGCCGAGGAAGAGGTGAACCATCTAATGGATCTCTTTGTCATTATGTACAAGAAAAATCTCCATTTCTTTATGGAGAATAATATCAAGGTGGTCTTTTCTGGTCGCAACGAACCGCTTCCACCACGCGTCATCAAGGCGCGCGATGAGCTGGTTGAGGCTACAAAGGATAACGCTGGCGGTATCGTCAACTTCTGTATGAATTATGGTGGACGCGCCGAAATTATGGATGCCGTCAAAAAAATCGCTAAATCTGGCATCGACGTCGACACGCTCGCCGACGAAGATTTCCGCCACTATCTCTATCAAGATTTGCCGGACATTGACCTCATGATCCGCACGAGCGGGGAATTACGCCTCAGCAACTTCCTTCTCTGGCTAAACTCCTACGCCGAATTTTATTTCCCAAAAACCAAATTCCCAGATTTTCACGAAGCGGATTTTGACCAAGCTATTATCGAATATACTTCTCGCGACCGGCGTTTCGGCGGCATTAAAAATAATTAATTTAAACGTCAATAGCTGTTATTATATAAATATACCGTTAATGTTTTTTTAATTAGGGAAATAAAAGAGACGATATTTATATGAAAAGAAGTATTAAAATTATTACTCCGGCTGTAATATTTAGTGCGACGCTTATTGCAATCTTCTCCCAGCCAGCTTTTGCCGCTAGCGACTGCGCCATTTTATTGTCCGCCTTCTGCGATGGTGATCTAGGCGGCCTGCTGACTTTAATTATCAACATTTTAACTGGCGGTATTGTGGTAGCAGGCACTATTGGTATTATCTGGTTTGGCCGAATTATCCTTATGGCGCGCGATGACGTATCCGAAGTTGCGAAGGCTAAAAAACGCTTACTTGAAGTCGTCGTCGGTCTTGCTATGTGGTCTATCGCCTATGCAGGTGCCAGCTTCTTTATTCCGGGCTTTTATGGTTCGCTCGATGCGCCAAGCGTCGCTGGTTTGTCGTTTAGTCGTTCTGATTCGCCAAGTCTTAATGATTTGTCTAAAATTAGCCCAGGCTATGATTATGGCCCAGGCACTACTAGTCCAGGTTCCGGCGGATCAAGTACGCCGTCGACACCTAGCACTCCGTCAGACCCTAGCACCCCATCAGGCCCAAGTACAGTTGCGGCGGGCGATTTGCCGATTGGTCCACTTACTCAGTCGTCAGATAACATCGACTGCGATCCGCGTACTACTTTTTATAAAAAATATCCAAATGCACATACGAATGGCGTAAAAATCTCCATTACACTCTGTCAGGTGCCAAATATCAACGGTAGTAATATCGTCAATTCGCGCGTATCGGGCGCATATTACGCCATAGCCGATGCTTATCAAAAAGCTACCGGCAAGACTTTGACTGGCTCTAGTTCGTTCCGCTCATATGAAGATCAAGAATATTTCTACAGCTGTTACGTTAATTGTAATTGCAATAACTGTAACTTAGCTGCTGCACCGGGCACATCTAAGCACGAAGGTGGCTACGCTATTGACTTTGAAATTCCGGCTGGTAGCACCTCGGTTTCGAAAGTGACTTCGTGCGCATCGACTAGCAATTTTGGCAGCGTTACGGATAGACAGAGTCCGAACCGGTGGTATTATGCGGAGATATCGCGTTGGTTTTGCAATAATCTCGGCAGCTATGGTATGACTCGCCCAGTATCTAATGAAGTTTGGCACGTCAACCCGACGAGTAGTTATTATTAAGGAGGTATATGAACAACGATAATCCTTATGCCGCACAATTCATGGCTTCTATTAACAATCCTCAGCCGGTCCAAGCTCCTCAAGCGGGAGTTGGCAAGAAAAAGATAGTAGTCATAGCCGGCATTGTAGCTCTAGCCGCAGTGCTAATCACTATCGTAATAATCGGGCTTATTAAGCTTAACGCTACGCCAAGATCTGTTAATACGGGCGTTTCGATAATGCTCGTTCCGCTAAACGCTACGGCGGAGATAAACGGAGAAAAAATCACTAACGGCACCTATACGGTTGAACCGGGACAATATACTGCACGCCTCTCGGCTGATGGCTTTGTTGAACAAGACGTCGCATTTGAGGTTAAAGAAAACGAGCTCACTACTGTAGCGGTCTACCTATTACCAAATGGCGGTCATTATAGCGATGAAGATATCGACCTATTGCGCTTTATGTCTAATGATAATGAGACTAATTCATTGATTGAAATGCGTCTCCTCGAAAAAGGCCAAGATTTTAAATTTAATTCATACGAAAAAGGCCTGCTAAAGGCCGAAGACGTACCGCTTAGCGATGAATATGTTGGAAATTCCAAAAAACTAATTGCAGAGATGGTCTCGGCATATTTCTATTTTGCTCATCCGGAAATTACGGCCATTAAAAAAATTGGGCAGCCAACGAAAGAACAAACTTTCTCGATTACTGTCAATAGCGGCCAAGAATACCTTGTCAATTTTGTAGCCTACAAAGACGAAACTGTTACGACGGGGAATGTCTATAATATTACAAGCGCTTCCTTACGCAAGTCGGGCAGCGACATTGATATATTCCGATATGATGGAAGCTTTAGTTATGGTCCTATTGTTCCGCCGACTACCTACGATACAGACGATATATCCTTTGATTAGAAATGCGTGCACGAATTGTTGAAATCGATGAATTTACGATGGTGCTCAAGGATGAGCGTAAGCGCTTTTTAACCGTCGATAAGAAAAGTCTAAATTTTGACTATGAGCTCGGCGATACGGTCGAGGTTGAGCGCGACAAAGACGGTAAGCGCAAATTTCGCGTTTATGGCGGCAACGAGCCACTCGAGGGGAGTGCCTACCCGCTTCGTCCATCGGTTGGTCATGCGAGCGCTAAAAAGAAACCTGTCCGAGAGCCGCTTACTGGCGGTACGTTAGTGTTCTTTGTGGCTGCTGTGCTGATTTTTCTTTGGCAACTTGTCGATATTGTGTCAACGCACGTGTTGGTTGATAATGCTACTTGCATCACTTTGAATCAATCCTATAACGGCTCTTGCACGCCGCATAGTGTAATGCTAATCGTCGAACTGACCGCAAAAATCATCCTCGCTATACTCAGCGTCTCCGGAATCGCCGCTATTGTCGCTCGCCGACGCATTGCGCGCCGCATCTATGCTATTACTTGTATTTCGGCCGTCGTTTGGGTAGCAATTGATTGGCTAATTTATGGCATGATTAACCTGATTCATGGCTTGCCGGATTTTATCATCACGGCAGTAGACTTGCGCTCCATAAAATGGATTATTTTGCTTGCTATTCTGAGCGGCATTGTGATTCCGTATCTATATAAATCCGAGCGCGTCAGATATACACTAACGAGAAGATGATTTTACTTTTAGAAAGTAAATTGTATAATAAAAATAACTAAAAAGGAAAAACAAACATGGAAAACCAACCATTAGAACAGTCAAATACGCCGATTGCGTCAGAAGCTAATCAAGCTGCTGTTCCGGCACAGAATCTAGCCCCGGCACCAACGCCGGAAAATAAAAAAACTAGCCCACTCTCGGCAGTTATCTATATTCTAATCGGTGTCGCTATTGCGGTTGGAGCATATTTTATTGTTACGGCCGTCCTGAATAGTACCGACAATAGTAAGAAAGAAGAAACTACTATCGAAACGGCTAAAGAATACAAAACCGAGGACTACATTAAACTATCGACTCACACAGAAACAGGAGTTTTTAACGATACTACGGCGTCTGTATCGTACGACGATATTGAATTTCAGAATTTGTCAGAGGATTTGTACGCCGATTTTACAAAAGAGCATAAGAAACTGACGGGCGACAAGGCCTGTACTGATACTTTAGTGCAAGATGGTATTGAATGTTCGATGGGTAAAGAGGGTAAGATTAGTGCTTCTATTGACGGTTCCATTCTCTCCGTATATGAAGACGTAGTTGAACAAGATCCAAATGGCGAATACTCAAACCGCAATGTATTAAATATCGATCTGGAAGCTATGAAGAAGATTAGCGACACTGATTTATTGGAAAAATATGGAGTGGATACTACTACAGTACATGAAAAAATCATCCTTAATCTTGTCGATACAGTGAGTATAGATAGATTTCTTAATAACGTAGAGGGTATCATTAATGACGATACGACATCCGTGGCAACCATGAAGGAGAAATACCAAGACTATGCCAAGAAGCTTGATGGCAAGGATAGTGATTTGAAGTTAACTTATTTCATTAAAAACAGCAAACTTTATGTTTCATATGTGCATAACGATGTTCTAAAGGTTATGGGCATGGGGCAGCACATGGGCGCCGGCCTAGAAGGCAAAGCTCAAGAAGTGCAACTAAGCGAATAGTAATAAAAAGTCCTTACTTGACGATTATCCGTGATAAAACTCAAGTAAGGATTTTTAGTGGTGCCCGAGATGAGACTCGAACTCATAATCCGGTAAAGGAAGCAGATTTTAAGTCTGCCGCGTATACCAATTCCGCCACTCGGGCGAGTGGAGGCGCGTACCAGAGTTGCACTGGTCTAAAAGGTTTTGCAGACCTCTGCGTAACTGCTCCGCCAACGCGCCATGCGATTATTATAGCATAAGAAATAGCCCCGACCATAAAAGTCGGGGCCTTTTCATTCCTTACGCAGCTTTATAGTAATTGGAATTGCTAACGGCACAAAGATGAGTATTGTTGCGAGCAGAGCATAACGCACATCGATGTCGGCAGCGCGGTTAATTGCCCAGACCGCTCCGATATAAAGTGCTTGCGCGATTACGCGCGCCAGAGATTCGACTGAGCTTTGCTCGGCGGATCTCACTTGCTCTTTAATTAGCGGCATCATGGTGGTTGCGCTCCAGCCTTGCGCTAAGCCAAAGCAGGCATAAAGGCAAACCGTCACGATATTTAAATCGCAAAACATCACGAGACTTGCGCCACTTACCAGTACAATTGGCGTCACGAACAATTCCCAGGCTGGCCACTTTTGCGCGACGCGGCGAGCTAAGCGTGTACCGGCATAGGCGGCAATATAATTAATTACCCAGCCCATCGACACGACAGCCAGCGGCACGCCTACGGCTAACATTAGCGGCGTAAAAACCCAGATGATGCCGTGTGTTGCTTCACGCGCCACCGCAAAAGCAGCGAGGCGCAGGCGCAACTTGCGGTTGCGTACGTTGCGTTTTACAAGATTAACGATGTCGCTAAACGGGTTGCGCTCGGCGGCTAATTTCTCGCTGTCGTCCTGAATCAGCAAGCTAATCATCGCGCCCGCTACGTGGGGAATCGCCGAAATGGCAATCGCGAGACGAAAGTTGATCGCACCAATCGGTCCACCTAGCAGCATCACGACTAAGGTAGCAATCTGATTGATTGATGCCATTTTGCCGTACTTATCCTTAAATAACTTGCCCGAGCGATCTTTTTTCTCCGCGAAATGCTTTAGCAGAGTCGAGTCGACGCCTTGTGATAAGGCGCAGCCGACACCGCAGATAATCTCGCAGAGCACGCAAAACCAAAAGCCTTGTGCGGTGGAGTAGAGCAGAAGCGCGAGCGCAACCAAGCTGTCGCCGATTACGTTCGCCCACTTGCGGCTAAAACGATCCGCCACCCAACCCAGCGGCAAATTTAAGAGCATCGCCACGACCGTGAAGGCCATTTGTGACATCGCGATTTGCTCTTGGTTGAGCCCGATGCTGAGGTAAAACGGAGTCATGATCGGCACGGCCAGGATGCCCGCCGTGACTGCCGACTCCAGAATCACCAAGCGCATATTGCGCAAAGGATTATTTTTTCGCATAAAACATCCCTCCTTTGTTGCGAAAAGGCTTAAATGTACTAGCCGTCTCTTTTATACGGCTAGATAAATTTCAAAGGCGAGATGTTTTTCTAGATAAGTCTGCTCTTGAAACTTATCTAGATTTACAAGAATTAGACAGTTTCTGCGTAAATGACTTGTGGCATGACATTAAAACCGCCGAGAAGAACGGTTTTGACGACCATAAGCCAGTATGCGCAGATATAACTATTCATAAGTCCATTATATCACAGATTTTCTAAAAAGTCAATGCTTAAAAAATGCCCCAGTCGCACGGACCGGGGCGGGGCGCGTTTTTAGGCGCGCGGTTTGTCAGGCAAATCTTTCAGTATCGCATCGACGATGGCGGAATTGATCTCGCTACCGCCGCCCATTACGCCTACCACGATGGAATAATCACTCGGCTCATCGGCGAAGTAGAGTGTTTTGTATCCCAACTTGATCGTGTCGGGACCCCATCCCGTCGGAGCGACATTCTCGCCTTTTAGGTGGCGCACATGGGCATCATGAATATGCTTACGCAAGAAATCGACTTTATCGCGGTTATTGAAAGCCCCGACCGTCATCGATTCGCTCAGCACGAACTCATGAATGTTGCTGACGCTGTTTGCCTTGGGAAGGTTCTTGACTTCAACGGTGATTGCTCCGGTATTGAAGCCAATTTCTTTGCCGTACGCTACCGCATCGGTGATGGCGGCGCGCACTACGTCGAAAATCACGTAATCTACCATAGTCCCACCTCCTTCGCGTAGATTATTTGCATTATATCAGACTAAGCCTCTTATGCTGGCATTTTTCTGAGCATATCAGATGTGGTACAATAATTACATGGCAGTTTCATTGCGCAAGCAAATCGCGCAAAACAAACGTAACACCATCATGATTATGCTGGTGTTTGTCGCCTTTATTGCATTAATTGGCTGGCTTTTTGCTTGGCTAAATAATAATTATTCAATTTTGATTTGGTTCGTGGTAATTTCGGCTGGCTATGCTTTCTTCCAATATTTCTTGTCTGACAAAATCGCCATTGCGAGCGCTGGCGCGCGCGAAACTGACGAAAAAGAAAATCCGCGCCTTTATAAAACCGTGCAAAAACTCGCCACTGAGGCAAAATTACCGATGCCGCGCGTGTATATTATTAATGATTCGGCGCCAAACGCTTTTGCAACCGGTCGCGATCCAGCGCATGCGCGTGTCGCGGCGACTACGGGTTTGCTTGATGTGATGGATGACCGCGAATTGCGCGCCGTAATGGCGCACGAAATGTCGCACGTTAAGAATTACGATATTCGTATCAGCATGATTACTTTCGGGCTCGTGTCATTAGTTGGTTTTATTGCCGATTTTGGTATCCGCGTCCTCTTTTATTCCGATCGCGATGAAGAAAACAACTCACCGATTGGCGCACTGTTTGTGCTAATTACTTTAATTTTGTCGCCAATCGTGGCGAGTTTGGCGCAAATGGGCGTTTCGCGGCAACGCGAATACCTCGCCGACGCTTCCTCGGCCGATTTAACTGGTGATCCAGACAGCATGATTGATGCGCTGCGTGCGCTCGACGAGCATGCGCGGCCGATGCGTCAGCAAAATGTTGCCGCCGAGTCGATGTATATTGCGAACCCACTCCGCAAATCCGTCCTTAGCAAACTTTTTTCCACGCATCCGCCAATCGAATCGCGCATCGAGCGTCTAGAAAATTCTAAATAAAAAGCATAAAGTAGGTATATGAATAAAAAAACTGCGAAGAAATCCAAGAAGACTGTCGAAAAAACCAAATCCTCGCGTCCGCGCAAGACCTTTAAAGAAGCTTTCGTCGAGAAGCGTGAAAAAGTTTGGAGCAAAAAGCGTGCTCGCGTCAAATTACATCGCTCATTTAAGCGTTCATATCGCGAAGATTATAACCGCCCACTTGAAACTCCAGGCCTCGTTTCGCACGCCACTTCCACTTTGAAAATCATTTTCAAAAACTGGAAGATCTTCTTGCCGCTTTTGCTTATCGTAGTGATTGCTAATATTATTTTCGTCGGCCTCATGTCTGAGGAAACTTATTCCACCGTGCAGGAAAGCCTCGACGAGAGCTATGATGCTCTGCACAATGGCGAGCTTGGCCGCATCGCAAAATCTGGTCTTTTGCTAGTTTCGACGGTCACAACCGGCGGTCTTACAAAGGGGATGACCGAAGTTCAGCAAGTCTTTGCTATCTTCTTCTTCGCAATTACTTGGCTGTGCACGATTTATTATTTGCGCCATCTTATGGCGGGGAATCATCCGCGCATGCGCGACGGCTTATACAATGCCTTAACCCCACTCGTGTCGAGCTTGCTAGTGATTCTATTGTTATTTATTCATTTAATTCCAGTCTTCGTCTTTACGATCGTTTATACCACTGCTGTTTCGACTGATTTCTTATCGCAGCCACTTTACGCTTTCTTATTCTGGTTATTTGGCAGCTTGCTGCTATTATTATCGGCATATCTCGTGCCGTCGTCGCTGCTTGCGTTGGTAGCGGTTTCGGTTCCGGGTATTTATCCATTGCCGGCTATTAATGCCGCCACCGATCTCGTTCAAGGTCGCCGCACGAAATTTATTATTCGTATCATATTTGGTCTCATTTTCCTCGCGGTGATTTGGGTTATTGTAATGCTGCCGCTCATTTGGCTCGACCTCGTCATTAAGCAAAACTTTGAATTATTCGAAGGCTTCCCATTCATTCCATTCTGCCTGCAAGCCATGACGGTCTTTAGCTTCATTTACGGCACCGCCTACGTGTATCTCTACTACAGAAGGATGCTTGATGGTACCGACTAATGTCACTGAGCGGGTGGCAAAATTACGGAATCTCATCAATGATTATCGCTACCACTACCACGTTTTAGACGAGTCGATTATGTCTGAGGCGGCGGCAGATAGTTTAAAGCACGAATTATCGCTACTCGAAGAACAATATCCAGAATTAATCACACCTGATTCGCCCACTCAGCGCGTAGCCGGCCAAGCACTCGATAAGTTTCAGAAAGTCGCCCATGCCGAGCGCATGATTTCGCTGGCCGACGTTTTTTCAGAGGCCGAGGTGCGCGACTGGCTCGATCGTATCGCTAAACTTGGCGCCATTAACCCAGAACTGTTTGTTGATATTAAGATGGATGGTCTCGCGATGGCATTGATTTATGAAGACGGCTTACTCAAACAGGCTGTCACGCGCGGCGATGGCAAAGTTGGCGAAGATGTCACGATGAATGTGCGCACGATCGAAAATGTGCCGCTTTCGATTCCGCAAAAAGAGCATACCGAGGTGCGCGGTGAAGTGGTGATTTTTAAGAAAGATTTTGATGAGTTGAATGCAAAGCAGCGCGCCATGGGTAAGCCGGAATTTGCTAATCCGCGCAATCTCGCGGCTGGTTCGATTCGCCAGCTCGATCCAAAAGTTGCTGCTAGCCGCCCGCTCAAATTTATGGGCTACGATATGGTTTCGCCGAATCTCGACACGAATGTGCATGTTTATGATCGTCTCAAAGAACTCGGCTTTCGCATTTCTGGCCAACAACATATTTACCACTCGTTACGCGAGGCGATGGATTTTATTAATGAGCTGAATGAAACGCGCCAAGATTTGCCGTTTAATACGGACGGTGCCGTCATTAAAGTTAACGATCGTAAAGTTTATCAAGCGCTCGGCATTGTCGGTAAGACGCCACGTGCTGCAATTGCTTTTAAATATCCGGCCGAAGAGGCTACGACTATCGTGAAAGACATTGTGATTTCAATTGGTCGCACCGGCGCCGCCACGCCAGTAGCCGTCTTCGATCCGGTCCAAGTGGCTGGCACCACCGTTAAGCACGCATCGCTGCATAATGCCGACGAAATCGCACGCCTCGACGTGCGTATTGGCGATACGGTCGTATTTTATAAAGCTGGCGACATCATCCCGCAAGTTAATCGCGTACTAACCGAATTGCGTCCGGACAATTCAGAGCCGTACGACTATGAGAAAGCTTTGCATGAGCAGTATCCAGAACTCGAGTTTGAACGTCCAGCCGGCGAGGTAGTTTATCGCGTGAAAGGTAGCGATGCTAGTGAAATGCTCAAGCGTGCCATTGAATATTACGCTAGCAAACCGGCGCTAAATATCGAAGGACTAGGCGAGAAGAATGTCGAGGCTCTTATCGATGCTGGCCTAGTTGGCTCGATTGCGGATTTATACACGCTTACGGCTGGTCAGGTACAAGATTTGGATCGCTTTGCGGAAATCTCTGCCCGCAAACTCGTAGACAATATTCAAGCCAGCAAGAATCCGCCACTTGCGCGCTTTATTACGGCGATTGGCATTCGTCATATCGGCAGCCAAACCGCTATTGATCTCGCTGCGCATTACAAAACTTTTGATGCTCTGCGCGAAACTACCGAAACGGAGCTGATGGAGCTCCCAGGCATCGGCAAGGTGGTAGCCGAATCGATTGTGGCCTTTTTCTCGGACGAGGATAATTTGAAACTATTGGATGATTTGAAGGCTAACGGCGTAGAACCAGTTTATCAAGATACTTCTAGCGGTCATCTGAATGGCTTATCTTTCGTGGTCACTGGCACGCTCGATTCGATGGGGCGCGACGCGGCAGCAGAGAAGATTCGTGCGCTCGGCGGAGAATTCCACAGTAGCGTTGTAAAAAATACCAAGTACCTCGTTGCCGGCCATAATACTGGCAAGTCAAAACTCGAAAAAGCTGCCAGGTATGGCACTGAAGTAATCGACGAGGCAAGATTTCTCGAATTATTAGGCAAATAAAAAGCCGGCCAAGAATGACCGGCGGATGCTAAAGTGATGCGCGAATCTGGCGCAAGACTTTGCGTGGTTGGAATTTAGGCGGATATTGCTCATCGACGTAGTTGACGGCATTAAAGAATTCGCGACCAAGCTGCACGTGCGTGACGGGATTGTTAAAATAGAGCCGATTCCCGTTATTCGCGCTAGCGTGCATGCTATTGTAGTCGACAGATACACTGGTTGCACCGTCAAAAAAGCATTTAAAACGATAACTATTTGAAGCGGAATTTCGTTCTACGAGCAGCTCGCGCAATAAATCAAAGCGTTCGCCGCGATAATTCCGGCAACTAAACATTGTCGCTCCCTCCTTTTCCTAAGATACGAATTCAGGCGAATTCTAATTTCATCTTATCGATACTGTGTTTAAAATGCGAGCATAAGGGAAATATAAAAGCAAGCTAAAAATTCTAAATTACAAAACGGAACGCAGTTCCGCTTTTTTGTGGCCCAATAGGAGAGAGCCCAGGTTCGTCCAATGACCGGCGAAGCGACGGCGCATTGTTTATATCCTATCGGGTGTACCACAAAAAAGGCGTTAGCCCGTTTTTTATAGCCCGATAGGGTATAATATAAGCATAATGAGTATTCTGGAAGTCAAAAATTTAGTTAAGACCTACGGCAAAGGTGACAGCCTCGTCAAAGCCGTGGACGACGTGAGCTTCGAAGTCGAAGAAGGTGAATTTGTCGCCATTATCGGCGCTTCGGGTTCCGGAAAATCAACCTTACTGCACATGATTGGCGGCGTCGATCGCGCCACTAGCGGCGAAATTATCGTCGACGGTGAAAATATCGCCAAATACAAGGCCGACAAGCTCGCTATCTATCGCCGCGAAAAAGTCGGCATCATTTACCAGTTCTACAATCTCATTCCAGTACTCACGGTAGCCGAAAATATCACACTTCCAGTCGACTTGGCCAAGAAAAAACCAGACGAAGAATATCTTGCCGAGCTCATTGAAGACCTCGGCCTGACTGACCGCATCAAATATTTACCGAACCAGCTTTCTGGTGGCCAACAGCAACGCGTCGCAATTGGTCGCGCGCTATTTAATCGACCCAAAATCGTCCTCGCCGACGAGCCGACTGGCAACCTCGACAAAAAATCTGGCGACGAAATCGTGCGTTTGCTCAAAGAAGCTAATCATAAATATCACCAGACTATTATTCTGGTAACACATGACGAGCGTATCGCCGAAAAAGCCGACCGTATCATCACTTTCGAGGATGGTAAAATTGTCGACGATCAAAAGAAATATCGCGACGCGCCAAAGCAAACCGACGAAATTACGCCAGAAGTTGAAGCCGAAATCGAGCGCATCGAAGCCGAGGAAGAACATGAAGATTCTCACGAATCTTAATTTACAAAACTTGCGCCAAAATCGCGCCCGCACCGCCATGACTATTATTGGCGTGGCGCTTTCGGTAGCACTGATTCTTTCCGTCATTGGCATTGTGACCAGCTTTTTACATACCGAGCGCATGTTTGCTATCGGGGCTTATGGCGATTTTCATATCATGTATCGCGATGTGCCTGGCGATAAAGTTGCTATTCTTGAAGACTCCAAATTCTACAATTTGCAATATTATGCCTATCAAGTCGAATGTGCAGAGCGCGACGATTATAACGATTGTTATGTCTATGGTCCATATCTCACTAGCGATTACGAGTCGTTTACCGACTCTAGTAAAATCATCCGCGATGACGAGCATTTTTATAACGTCTTCCTAAAATACAAAGATCCGCATAATTACAACAAAGCCTGGGAGCGCACCGAGCGCGCCTTTGAGGACGCGGACTATTACGATATTACTGTGCGTTATAATTCCGTCGTCTCCGACCTCGACGGCGCTATTCCGGAAACCGCACGCATCGTAGTTTGGTCACTTTCCACGCTTGTGATTGGCATTATGGCTATCGTCGCTGCTTTTGTGATTCGCAACTCATTTAACATTTCCATCACCGAACGTGTGCGCCAGTTTGGTATGCTCGCGAGCATCGGCGCTCGCCCGCGTCAAATTCGCCGCATGGTTTACCAAGAGGCACTTCTAGTCGGTCTCGTTGCGATTCCGCTCGGCATTTTGCTCGGCGCCGCGGCTACTTTCGCAGTCATTCTTACAATCAATGGCCTCGTCGGCGAAGGCCTTGAACTTACCATGACTTTCTATATTCCACTCGTAGCTTACGTCGCGATTATCGGCGTCGGTTTATTTATTATTTTCCTATCTGCCGCTTCGCCAGCGATTGTCGCCAGCCGCGTTAGTCCAATCGCCGCTTTGCGCAACGTCCAAGACATCAAAGTTAAAGCCCGCAAAGTTCGCACATCGAAACTCACGCAAAAAATCTGGGGAATTGGCGGCGTTATCGCGGCGAAGAATCTCAAACGCAGTCGCCGCAAATATCGCACCACGGTCGTTTCGATTGTTCTTAGCGTCTCGGTCTTTATCGGCGTGTCGTCATTCATGGCCTACGGTCACAAAATCATCAACTTGTTCGTGGAAGATAATGGTGCCAATGTGATGGTAATGGCGCAAGACGAAGAAGTTTATCGCGATATTATTAAACGCTTTGATGTTAAAACCTACGCGTATTATTATGAAGCTGGCGTTTATATCGAAGAGGGCAGTAAAATGTCGCGCCCAATGGTCATGATTACTTCGCGCGACGAGTTTGAGCGTTTTGCGAAGCGCGCCGGTCTCCTATTTGGCAACTATTCCAACATGTCCATTTTACTTGATAGCTATCGCACGACTGATTTTAATGGCAATATTACTTCCGTGCGCGTCACGGATGTTAAGCCGGGCGATTTTATCGGTTTACGTTTTTCGAAGCCATCTGGCGAGACTGAAATGCGCACCGAAATATGCGATCCGAATCTAGACGATGACTTTTATGAAGAAGAGGAGTGCGAAGTCGAAGTACCGATTCAGAAAGTTTCTGACGAGGTTCGGATTCAGGTCGCAGCTGTTGCTGACAATATCTCGCCACTTGGCTTCTCGTCGAGCACTTGGTCGCCGACCGGCATCTTGTTTATTCCAGAAGATCATCCGGCCGTCGAATATATCAAAGAATATTTCTATCTTGGCGAGCTCTATATTGCCGATAGTGGCGTCGGCAAAGCCATTACCGACTACACGAGCAGCGAAGAATACCTCGCCAATCATGCAGAGTCAGTATCGTATGTCGAAGATATCGAAGGTCTCATGTCGACCATTCGCAATACGGTTTTGTTATTCGAGATTCTCATTTATGGTTTCATTATTGTAGTATCATTAATCGGCGTCACGAATATCTTTAACACTATTACTACGAACGTCGCTTTGCGCGCTAAAGAATTCGCTGTGCTTAAGTCTATCGGCATGACTAACCAAGAATTCAATCGCATGATTCGGCTCGAAAGCGCTATGTATACCACGCGCGCCTTACTAATCGGCCTGCCGATTGGCCTCTTGATGTCTTATGGTGTTTCGCGCCTCTTCCGTGGCGCCGCGCTCGACCTTGGCTGGATTATTCCGTGGACTTCCATTGCGATTAGTATCGTCGCCGTCGCAGCATTAATCGCCGCCATCATGCACTATTCGGTGCGCAAAATCAAGAAGCAAAATATCATCGAAACTATCCGCAAAGAAAGTTTCTAAACTAATTATTTCTCTAAGGATTCTTCAATCATTTTGGCGTCAATTGCAATTGTACCACCATTGTCCAGCTCGCCACCCAAAACAGCTTTCGCAATAATATTCTCAACGGTTTTTTGTACGATGCGGCGCATCGGGCGCGCACCAAGCTTCGGATCGTAGCCGTGCTCCACAAGTACGTCTTTCGCCTCGTCGTCGAGCTCGACATGCATTTTCTTTGGCTCGAGCGTCTTATTCACGCCATCAATTATCAAATCAACAATTTTACGCAGCGCTTCTTTCGGCAATTGCGAGAAGATACAGACTTCGTCGAAGCGGTTAATGAATTCCGGTTTAAATTCGCCGTTACGAATTAGGCGTTCGGTCAATTCGTCTTTAATTTCGGCAAGGTCCATACCGCTATCTACGAAATGCCGAATGTCTTGCGCGCCGGCATTACTCGTCGCAATCACGATTGCATCGCGGAAACTCACTTCGCGGTTGCGCACGTCGCGCAAAATCCCTTCGTCGAGCATTTGTAAAAGGGTAGTGAGCACTTGCGGATGCGCTTTTTCAATCTCATCGAGCAATACTACCGAGAATGGATGCTTCATTACTTGCGCCGTGAGGCTGAGCTCATCTTCCGAGCCGTCCGCAATCAAACGACTCACATCGTCAGCAGTCACATATTCGTTCATGTCGAGGCGCACAATCTCACCCTCGCCCTTGAAATAAACATCGCTAATTGCTTTTGCAAGTTCGGTTTTGCCTACGCCAGTCGGGCCAAGGAAGAGGAAAGTGCCAATCGGCCGATTTTCGTTGCGTACGCCTGCGGCCGCGCGACGCAGAGCATCACTGACGGCTTTCACGGCATTTTCTTGGTCCACCATGCGCTCATGGATTAAGTCTTCGAGATTTAATAGACGTTGTTTCTCTTCTTCGTTTTGTGAAGCTTGCATCTTTACACCATAGACTTTTTCGACCGCCATTTGCACTGATTCGTCAGTCACGAGTCCGTCTTCAGCGTGTCCGGCTGCCGCTTCGAGTAAGTTAATCGCGCGTCCTGGCATCACGAGGTCGTGTACATAGCGTTCACTTAAGCGATAAGCCTCGCGCAAAGCCCAATAAGTGTAGCGCACGTTGTGCTGGTATTCGAGTTGCGGCACATGATCTTGCATAATCCGCATGGTTTCTTCTTCGGTTGCTTGTTCGACCATGATTTTGTTCAAAGCATTCGCGAGCTGACTATTATGCGCTGAAATTTCCAAATAACGCTGCTCATTCATCGTAAAGATAATTCGCACGCTACCACCTTGAATCACCGGCAATAGGATATTTGCGAGGTTTACCGAACCCACACCTTCTTCAAAGAAGAGCTGTGCGTTATCAAGCCACAAGATAATATTTTTCGCAAGGTAGGCCTCGTTTAAAATGCGCGTCACGAGGCTTTCCAGCTCGCCACGTCCACTCGCTACGCCAATTAGCGCCGCTGCATCGAGCTTAAAAATCTGGCGGAATTTGAGTTTCGAAGAAATTTTGCTGTCTGCGTCCAAAATCCGATCCGCAAAGGTCGTCACGAGCGTGGAGCGCCCAGAGCCTTCTGGCCCGATAATAGCAATATTTTGCCGGCCGCCTTTCGAAAAGACATCAATCATCCGATCGACCGCTTCTTGCTGTTGTTCGAGATGCACTTGCTCTTTCACGATGCCTTCGCGGTAGCGCGAAATATTCACAGCGAATTGTTGCAAAAGTGGCGTATAGCCAAACATTAAATCGCGCCCAAGTCCGCCCGTATGGCGTGGCTTGTGCATGCTTTTTACTTGACCATGTAAATAGTTGTACCAAATGATGCCATTATATAAATCCGACACTTCGAGTTTCATGCGGTGCAACATATCTTCATGGTCCGCCATACATTCAATCATCGCTACGCCCAAAACCGCACCTGCTAGTTGCTCTGAATCGGTCTTTTTCTGGATGTCTTGGGCTTTCACAAAAATGCGCTCTGCGTCGTCTTCCTTTAGTGTCGCCGCTACGATGCTGAGTAGCATTGGCGTCACGCCGTAGCGTAGCGCCAAGAATCCGCCACTTTGGGTTTTGCCGACAATTTCGCTAAGTGTGAGCGGATCCGGCTTTTTGGGCATTAGACGCAATAAATCGCGCGAAAGATTATCGTCAATACTGTCGCTCGGTCCATTAGGCACGTGCATTAGTTCGTATTTATTCCAGAAGATAAACATCCAAAGTATCACCGCAAAGCCGACCGCTAGCCAACCTAGCGCATCTTTCGTAAAAACTAGCATATAGATGCCGAGTCCAAAACTCACCGCTAGAATAATCCAAAGCAAAATACGTAGCGGCTTACTATCAAACATTTTGCCAAAACGCGCTTCTTTGGCGCGACGCGAATCGTAATTATATACACTCATAGTGTCACCCCCATCACGCACAGTACGATTGCCGCAAACGGCGCGAGCGGCATCAGCGGCCATGCTAGTACGAGAATACTGCCAATCGCTGCCTCGAAGAAGAGAAAAATCAAACCAAACACAATGATTAGCAGACGCACCACGAAACCAACCGCACGCGACACGAGCTTATCAATAAAAGCCATAAAGCGCTGTTGAAGTGGCGCAAAGTCGTCCGTATAGGCCGATATCTGTCGAAACGGCGCAAACAAAGTCCTAAGTAATAACCCTAATGAAAAGAAATCTGCCGACCCTTTGAGCTTCTCTAGAAACCCATATCCAAAAGTCAGCCAACCGCGGCTATACCACCACTGCAAAAAGCTAACGACTAACATACTACAATTATAGCACTAGCATCTTGCGAAAAGCGAATGATTATGCTAAAGTAAAAGCAAAGTAATAACAAGGAAATAAACATGCAAAAACAGAAGAACTTCCAACTCGCCGTTATCGGTGTTCTCGCCTTTGCGGTGCTCTTTATGTCGGTAGGTTTCGCTGCCTATTCGTCAGTATTAAATATCAATGGTACCGCCAATGTCTCTGCAAACAAATGGAGCGTCCATTTCGATACTGATACTTACCAGCTCGGTGACGGCTCTGTCAATGAGGCCGATATCTCCGTCAGCGATACAGCTGTCGAATATACCGTCGACCTCGAGAAACCGGGCGACTACTATCTCTTCTCAATTGACGTAGTCAACGACGGCACCTTTGGCGCAGTGCTCGACAAAATTACTATGACCGCCCTCACTGAAGCGCAGAAAAAATACTTAACTTACACCGTTAAGTACGACGATCAAACTTACACCGCTTCAGCCGATTCTCTTAGCATTGCCTTGCCAACCACTACTGGTGCAAACCGCAAGAATGTCACCGTAAAGGTTACTTACGTTCAGCCAGCCAATTCAGATGATCTTCCATCTGAAGCCGTGACGGTCAATCTTGCTGCAGCCTTCGACTATAGTCAAGCTGAATAATATCAACTTTGATTTTTCGCTTTGCCTCGCCTCGAGCGGGGCAAAGTGTCAAGAAAATGCGCATCAATATAAACGACCGAAAAATCTATTTATTTGAACTTTTTATGCTAGTAGCAATACTAGTTTTTTGCGTTTATTTGGCGGATTTTCCGAACCTCTTCAAAACTTATGCCACGATTATTAGCTTTGCGCTGATTTTTGGCATCAGCGTGCTTGTTTTAGGGTTTCGGAAAGATCGTCATTATTTACGCGGCGGCGCTACGCGCACCATTATCACGGTAACGCTCGCGACCGCAATCGTCACTTATACGGCCGGGATCTTCCTTGGTTTTAATCGCAGCTATGCATCGCTCAACTTTAATAAAATCCTCGAAGGCCTCCTGCCGGCGATTCTTCTCGCGGTAGTGGTAGAACTTTTACGCCATTCGCTTTATCGCAAGTCGAACGGGAAGTGGCAATCTGTTGTACTTTTTACAACATTATCCAGCCTTACCTATATTTTTCTCGCCCTCAATCCCGCTCAGCTCGTCGATGCGGAAAAAATCTTTCTTTTTATTTGCGGTAGCGTCTTTCCAATCATCGCTACCGAACTCCTGTGTACCTATCTCACAAAAAACATCGGTTTGCAGCCAAGCCTCGTATATAAATTAATCGTCAAAACTTATATCTACATCTTGCCGATTATTCCAAATCTCGGTAATTATCTTTACGCGGTCGCCGCGATTGTGATGCCATTTGTGATTTATCGCATGATTGATCGCATGGACACTTTCGACTCGCGCGCTCGCCAACGCATGCGCAAAGTAAACTTCGGCATTATTGCGGTCCCACTCACGGTTTTTCTACTTGTTCTCGTCATTTTCGTGTCTGGCTTTTTCAAATATTGGCTCATCGCTATTGGCTCCGATTCAATGGCCGGCACTTTTGACCGCGGCGACGCCGTAATGATAGAGAAGATGTCTGCCGACAAGCTTAAGGAGAATGATATAATAGCATTTAAAAAGGATGGGATAATTATCACCCACCGCGTCGTCAAAATTAATAGAGACGGCGACAAATATGAGTTCGTTACCAAAGGTGATGCTAATGATGACGTAGATAATTTCACTACGTCCGGCGAAAATGTTATCGGTCGAATAAATTTTCGCACCAAATACATTGGCTTTCCAACCATCTGGATGAACGCAATATTTAATAGGAAGATGTGATGAAAAAGAAGACAATCAAAAAACCAATCAAAAAAGCGACTAAAAAATCGCTTAAAACCCCTAAAAAACTACCATTTAAGCTGAACTACATCATTTTTGCCGTCTCGGCGATTTTTCTACTTGTGCTCGGTGGTTTTGCAATGATGGCGGGTTTTAATCCTGGCTACGATCATTCCATCAATTACTCCGCAGGCGGCAACATCGACTACAAGGTCTATCTCAAAGAAAATAACTTATTTAAAGAGCCATTTCTTAAGCCTGGCATGAGTTATGTCACTAATTTGATTGACTATCTCGACGTAGATTTTACTTACAATCTCAATTTTGATGACCCAGTCAACTTAGAATATAATTACCATTTCGTGGCGACGGTTACGGCCGATAAGACTCGTTCCGGCGCCAGTTCTACTAGTGGCAACGGTGAATTCCTTACCCGTACCTACAATCTTACCGATATCATTTCTGGCCGCCAGGATGATACGCGCAACCTAAGCCTTTCAAAGCACCTCAAAATCAATTACGACGAATATAATAAATTCCTTAGCGAATTCAAAGCAAGTACGCGCGTTGCCGCTACTGGCAATTTAAAAGTTGCACTGGTGTTTGACGGCACGGCTTATTCTGAGGAAATTGGCGAGCCGGTCGCTATAGAATATGAAGAAGTTTATTTCAATATTCCGCTCGCCGAATCGTCAGTCGAAGCTACTATAACGGGCACTTCGAGCGAGCCGCATACTCATACAATCTCGCGCCATATCGAGCCAAACCTTGTGCTGAGTATTTTTCTCCGCACCATCGGTACCATGATGCTAATCGCGGGCGTCTTCGTGACGATAATTGCCATTCGCGACTATCGCGACCAGCAATCCGACAAGCGCTTCGAAAATACCGTTAAACATCTCTTGAATACGTACGATAGCGTAATTGTTGAAGTCGACAAACAGCCGAAACTTACCGGTATCAACGTCCTCACAGTCAACGATTTTGACGAATTGCTTGATGTCTATAACTCCATTCACATGCCAGTCAGTTATTATCGCGATAACGTCGGTGCACATTTCGTCGTGATTAGTGAACATATGGCCTGGCGCTATTCGATTCTGGAGCGCGATTTTAGGAAAAAGAAATAATCCACGATGCGCAAATCTAGTCTCCACCAAAAACCAAACAAATCGCGTCTCAGTGTGGTGATTTCGATTTTGGTAGTGGCCGTACTTGGTTTTATGACGGTTGGTTTTGCGGCATATAACCAAATTCTCACTTTCGACGGCGCCGTCACATTGCAGCCGCAGGGAACAATCCACATTACGAACGTGCAATATACGGGCGGTCAGCATTCATCGGCAAATCCGACTTTTACTGACAATACAGTCGATTTTGGCCTAAGCTTTACTACTGTCAATCAGCAAAGCGCCACTTATACCGCATCTTTCGATATTACGATTCGCAACGATACTTTCTACGATCAAATCTTCTCGATTCCAAATTTTGATCCGGTTATCAAAGATTCGAATGGGGAAGTTGTAGAAGATGCGGAAGTTAATTACGAATTATCCGGTCTAGCGAATGGTGACGCAATCCCGATGGGTACGGAGGTAACTTTTAGTGTCACATTTACTTTCTCGCCATCGAGCAGTGGCACTTTTACGGTCGACCCAGAGATGGATGTCGAGTTTACGAATGAGCAAACTGGCCAAATGTTTGCGCGCATTTCTAGTTCTACTACGGGCAATTTGCGCTCGCCAAATACCAGTGCCGCATTTACAATCACTATAATTAACACGTTTGACTACGAGCGCGATTTTACCATCGAGCTCGTAAATAATGGCAATTTTTACGCTTCAACCGCAAGCAGTGGTCGTGCAGTTTCCGGTACAATTGCGGCGAACGCAACGCAAGATTTTACGGTCTATGTGCGTGAGGAAGATCCAAATAAGCAATATTCCACCGATTACGAACGCGCCAATCTTTATGTAAAATCTGCCGGTATCACCGACATTAATGCTGGCCGCATCACTTTATTGGTAGATAAAGTTATCATTTCTACCGACACCGAAGCGCCAGTTATCTCAAATGTTGCCGCTACGCAGCAAACGGCTGAGGGCGAGGCCCTGGTTACTTGGGATGCAACTGACGAATCAACCATCGATAATTTTACGATTCAGGTCTATCGCGTAAACGGCAACGACGCGACGCTCGAGCAGACTATCACGACGGAAGACGACGAAGATAGTTATGCCATTACTGGACTGGGCGATAATAGCTATTACTTCGTAGTTTACGGCACCGATGCACACGGCAATACGGCCACCCCCATCGAAATTGGCGCCGCATCCACCGGTGGCGGCCATGCTTCACGTAGCGCTACCACGCCTTTCGACTGGAATTTTACGATTAGCTATGATTTAGGCAGCGGTAATAATGCTATCACTTCATCCAACCGCACCACCACAATTAAATATGGCCAAGCTTATACCACGACCTTGAGCTATGGCACGGGCAATCGTAACCATCCAACTACTGTCACGATTACAATGGGCGGCCAAACACTTACGAACAACTCCGGCTATACATATAGCGCCACCACTGGCGAATTAACTATCCCGAACGTCACTGGCGATCTGACTATTTATGCGCGCCGTCCGAGCACTTGCCTAATTGAAGGTACGGAAATTTCGCTTTGGAATGGCGCCACGAAGAAAATTGAAGATGTGAAATATGACGATTTGCTTAAAGTCTGGAGTTATGATCTTGGCCAGTTTGTGCCAGCCTATCCAATTTGGATGGAAAAACAACACCAAAGCGATATTTATCGTCTTTCCACCTTTAGCGACGGCTCTACGCTCGGCACGGTCGGCTATCACAGCATTTTTAGCCTCGACAAGGGCGAATTTGTGTCCGTCGAAAGCGAAGATTATCATGTCGGCATTCGCATCCTAAAAGAACAAGATGGTAAACTCGCGCCGGTCACAGTGACAAAAATCGAGATTATTGAACGGCCAGTCAATTATTATAACGTCGTTTCAACCTATTATTACAATGTGTTCGCAAATGACATTCTTACCGCCGATGGCATGTCGATTATTTCAAACTTATATGGCTTTACCGATGATTATCGTTGGCCGGCTACGCGCGCGCAAATCATGACGCAGCCAGATATCCTTTATAATTACTCGCTCTTCCGCAAAACGGTGCCATACTACGCTTTCAAAGGCCTACGTATCGCCGAGGCTGGCGTGGTACGCGATTATTTCCCAGCCACCGAGCTTGGTGATTTCCTCGCCGATAAACTCTTTAGCGACTATATGCTTCAACCAAATACGCTCCGCCCGCAATTTGTCACCGACCTCAACGCGCGCTATTGGATGTTCACGACGTCGGAAGATAATCTTGCAAACAAACAAAAATATCTCGTGCGCGAGGGTAGTATAAAAATCGTTCCGACCGGCACTTGGTTTAATACTTCAGATGGCCAAACCTATCATGGCGGCGACAAAATCCAAGTCTGGACTAGCATCCATCTTATTCGGACTGATGATTAAAGCTTAAAACAATCACGCCTTTAGCATCGGCGACGTCAATTTCGTCGCTTTCAAGTTTTTGTGCGCTAGCAAACGGCGCCAAAAATTCCTCTTCCGTCGAGAGTACGTCGTAGCCAAAATCTGTGCCTTTATAATGCATCGGAATCACGCTTTTGGGCTTTAAGTCGGACACGATTTGCGCGGCCTGCGCGCCGGAAATTGTGTAATATCCGCCGACCGGGATTAATAAAACGTCTAAATCAGCTAATTGCGCGCGTTGTTCATCGTCTAAAGCGCAGCCTAAATCGCCCAGATGCGCCACGCGTTGCCTGTCGCATTCAAAAATCTGAATCGTGTTTGGACCGCGCAAAGCGCCTTGCTGATCATCGTGCCAACTCGCGATTTGTGTGCGCTCAAAATCGCTATCCTCACCGTCGAATTCTACGCAATCGACGCCGTTATGGTCGGCATGTTGATGTGAACAATACACGGCGTTTGTTTTCACGCGGAGTGGCGCCAAGCCCGGCACGCTGCCGTCGGAATAAGGATCGATTACGATGCTTTGGTTTTCGCTGAAAAGCTGAAAACATGAATGGCCTAAATATTTAATCTTCATCCTTACCTCCTGTGATTTTATATAAATAATGCGCGCGATGTTGCTTTTGGATTTTTAATCCCGGCACTTCGAATGCATTCGAAATTAAATAAATTGGGTGACCGATTTTTGTCGCTTGTTTCTGAATAAGTTTAGCAATTTTCTTAATATCGCGCGAATCGCCAAAGGCATAGACTGCCGTTGTCTCGGACGGGAAGTCCATTTTGAAGAAATTTTTACATGCGATTTTAATTTGCGGATTTTGGCGAAAACGCCAACGCGAAAACAGCGCTAGCAGGGGATTGATTTCTACGCCGAGCGCCTTTGCGCCGTGTTTGTTTGCGACTTTTAATACCACGCCGTCGCCAGAGCCAAGGTCAATCAATAAATCTTTCTTGCTTAGCTTGTAGAGCTTCGTAAAAGCCTCTTCGAGTTCATTCGGAGACGACGGCACGTATGGCGCACCTGTAAAAACCGTGAATAAAAACAAAAAAGCCACTAAAATCACGATTCCGCCAAAGATATAAAAGGCTATTTGCATATCTTTATTATACACAATCCAGCCGCAGCTAAACGCTTGCCAAAACCTCAAAACTTTGGTATAATACACCAAGTGAGCGGGCCGGTAGCTCAGTTGGTTAGAGCACGAGCCTCTTAAGCTTGGTGTCGTGGGTTCGAATCCCACCCGGCTCACCATTTCGTTTAAAAACAAGCCCCGCAGGGCTTATTTTTTATTCTGGTGGTAATTTCGGGCCCTTGTATTTCTTGCCGCGAAACCAAGTTATAACGTTATCTGTCTCCGTCGGTAATATCGATGCGAAAAACCTTCTCGTTCGCGAGCATGTTATCTATGGAAGTGATGTGATAGGAGAAGATGAGCATATGGTGTGATTATAGCAATGATTACAAGGGAAAGCCATCATCTAGAAGAGTCGTCTAAACTTTACGTTAAAAATCAGGGTTAGCGGCAATTTTAAACGTAAAGTTGCAAAAGTTCGAATCTCTTTGTCTGTATATGTATACCTCAGAACTCGCATGGCATCAGTACCGGATAATCTTTCTTAGGTATAACCTTGATCTTCGCAGTGTATTCGGGGTGGTCAATACACCAGTCCACCACCATGCAAAGCCGAGTAAGTATGTCTAGTCACCTCTTCCTGCACGCAATCGATAACTCTGAGCGTCTGCGATTCTTTCATTGATTAGATTATAACAATGATTTAAAACCCCGAAGCAGCTTTTTGATGCCTTTCTCGGCGTCGGCAACTCTCTCGCTTGGCTTCTTTACTACAAATCTATCCAAAGTTGCTAGCAAGGCAGGGAGCAATACCAAGATAATCAAAGTTGCGCAGAAAGTACCTAATGAAATCGCCTGGCAGACTGCCGCCGCGATTGCCGTCGCCATATTGCCAACGATTGCTGTCACGATAATTAGAATCGATGCCGAAGTGAGAATGGCATTAATGGAACGATTATAAGTACTAATCAGCGCATCGCGTATATTCATTTTGAAGTAACTGCGGTTTTCAACATAATACGATGTAAATAGAATCGCATAGTCAATCGTCGCGCCCATCAAAATCGACTGCACGATAATTAGCGCAATGAAGAAAATGCTCGATCCGGTCAGCGATAAATATGCCATCACAATGTAGACTGCACATTGAATAACTAGCACTAGCAACATCGACACGAAGAACGACTTAAACGTGCAGACTACAACTGCAAAAATCGCCAACATTGTCAGAATCGTAATAAAATTCATTTCGTCGCCAAACGTCTGAGACATTTCGTAGGCCATAGCCGAGTCGCCCACCATGAAATAATCCTGTTTATTGCGCGGCCCTAGCGCATTTTTGAGATCGCTAATTAATGCAAAAGTTTGCCCACCCTCCGCCGGCAGATTTGATTCGATTAATGCGCGGTAATGCTGCGGCCCCACTAGCAAATCTTTCGCTTCGTTAATAGTCTTGCGACCGTCGGTGATTTTCTCGCGCATCTCGTCGTCAATTCTTTCCGCAAAACGACTGTCTGGCAAAATTTTATCCGAGACAAAGTTGATAAACTTTTCGACCGTCAAAGTCCAGTTTTCGTCATAATCATACAGCGAACCATGATAGAGATAGGCTAAGAATAATTGATTCTTATCTAGATTTCCTGCCAGTGGAAGAACTGCACGATATAGCGCTTCATAATTATACGTATTACCATTTGCCGCTGCGCGCATTAACGTTGCGATCGTATGTAGTTGGGTTTGTTCGCTCTTACTGAGTCTACTGGCATAATCTGGATTTGGTAAAACTTTTTCGTCGATAAAATTAATCAAAGTTTTGAGTGACAACTTTAGATTCTTATTTTCGTAGCGGTAATTGTATAGCGCATATACCAGCTTCACTTTTTCTTGATCCAAGTTAAAAGTCTGTGCCAAACTTCCGGCCGAAAACTTCGTGTTCTGGTTGTTCATAATGTACTGTGCTAAACCTAGCTGCTTAATCGTATCGCTCGTTAAAGCGCCTTTTAGCTTGTCGTCATTCTGATGCTTTAGTAGAAAATTTACTAATTCGCGCGGTGAGATTTTCGCGACATTTGCCGTTGTCTCGGCTTGGTAAAGTTTGTATATATTTTTGAGCTTCGCAAGCTTGTCATTAAAATCAATCTTTTGGCGTGCCGAATTGATCTCGTCACTGATTTTCTGCGCAGTTTCCAAAATCGTAGTTTTATCTTCTTCGCTCAAATCTGCAAATACTTCAGGGTAATTCATCTCCAAATTATTCAGCCAATTTGTTGCCGTGACCAAAGCGTTATCAACTTTTGTTGCGGCGCTGGCGATATCCGCATAAGTGTATTTCTTCGTCAAAGCTTTTTCTGCCTCGCCGACTTTCGCGACCAACTCTGCGCGTAGTGCGGTAATTTGTGGCGCCAAAGCTTCCTGGGTTTCGGCTGGCAATTCCGCCACGGCCTGATCAAACATTGTAGGCGCGTTCTTTAATTCAGAAATCTTCGTCTTTGCGGCTGTGAACTGAGTCTTTAATTGGGCGACTTCATCTGCCGACAAGCCCATCTCGTTAATTACGTTCTGGTTTGACAATGCAAAATTCACTAACTCCTCAATCGAAGCCGAAGCGGTCGGCGCGTCGTTGGTAGTGTATCCGTAATAAACTAACAATTGCTCCAAAGTCTTTTGGTCAATGCCGAAAATCTTCGAAAGTTCCGCCGCGCTTTTTGGCGTATCGGTCACGTTCTTATTGCTAAATAATTGCAACTTCGCGAGGTCGGCCCGTTGCGCTGGCGTAACCATATCTGCGTATTCGGAATTCGTCAAAATATCGTTCGTTACAAACTGTGCAAATTGATACAAGGTCAGCTTGGTTGGAATATTCTGCTCGGACAAATACAGAACATATACATCGTCCAACTTTTTACTGTCGACGCCCAAAACGTTCGCAATGTCTTGCTTAGCGCGCAAGCGATTAACTTTGTTCTGGTTAGTGAAGTTTGAGAAACGGTCAACTTTCGAAACCATTTCGTCAGAAATGTTGTCCGCAAAATTCTTGTTCGGGAAGACTTCATTTTGCAGAAAAGTTACCAAATCATCGAGCGAAATTTCATGTGCGTCAACGTCTTTATAATAGTGATAATAAATCGCCTTGATTAAGTAATCTTCTGTTTCGACTTTTTCAGAGCTCAGGCTATTAATCTTCGCGACTAGCTCGTTATATTTTTCTGGTTCATTAATCGTATTGCCGTAGCAAAGTACGCGTGTTGTATCTTCGCGTTTATCGAAATCCTTGCATACTTTCGTGACCTCGTCGTCCATTTTGGCGTCATAAACCAACGCCATTTGATTAGTCTCGCTAAATACATCCTTAATGCAATTGTTCTGTTCGGCCGTAAAAGTAATGCCGGTACTGCCTTTGAGGATGGCGCTGCCAATAAAAACTAACAAGAATAATGGCATTGCAATCTTGCGCAAGTCGTAACTACGTTTGCCGAACCAATCCATCTTAAAATTCAAAGTTTTCTTTTGAGTCTTTTCGATGGCTTTATCGAATATCAATAACAACGCCGGTAGGGAGGTAAAAATTGACACTAAGCTCAAAACTACACCTTTGCTCAGCACGAGCCCCATATCGCGTCCGATCGTAAAACTCATCGCGACCAGTACGACCAGGCCAACTACTGTCGTAACGGAACTGGACGAAATCGCACCAAACGAATAACGCATCGCACGACGCATGGCGGTCTTTTTGTCGGGGTGGTCTGGCTTGGCCTTCTCCTGATGATAGCGCGTAGAAAGCATGATGGCGTAGTCCATCGACAGGGCCATTTGTAGAATAGCCGAAATTGCATCCGTAATATGTGAGACATTCGGGAAGATAATATTCGTGCCTTTATTAGCTATTACGGCCAACAAAATTGCAAACAAAAACAGCCATGGCTCTACCCACGATTTGCTCATTAGCAGCAGAATCAACATTGCACAGCCGATTGCTAATAATGTGACGTGCAGTTTCATGACTTCGCCGTTGAAGTTGTAAACTTGGCCCGCCTCTTCGATTTCGAAGCGTTCTTTATACTCGTCGTGGATCGTACTATAAACACGGTCGGCAGTCTCGGAATCGGCTGGCGCATCTACATTAATTTTGTAGCGCGCATACTGATCGCGATTATAAGTGTCGCTTTCGTCGTACTCGACCGAGCTTACGCCCTCAATCGATTCAATATCATTTTTGATTTTCATTTTCTCATCATCTGGCACATTAGTTAGCATCATTTCGTAGGCGCTGGTCGAGTCGTAACTAAACTCGTCATTCATAATGTTTAGGCCTAAGGTCGTTTCTGAATCGGACGGCATGTAAGAATAAATATCTTTATTGATATTTACGTGCGTAGACAAGACTGCGCAAATTGCTACAAACACCAAAAAAACGCCAAAAATGACATAGCAATGATTCACGATAAAATCTGAAATTTTGCGCATATTCGTACATTATAACTACTCCTGTTTAAACAAAGAAGAACAGTATTATCGAACTGTGTCTAAAATTGAACACTATATTGACATTTTGTATGAAGAGTGGTATAATTATATTATGGTCAAAAAATCTTATCTTAGAGCAACCGAGAAAACTCGTCGCAAAATTCGCAAAGCCTTCGCGGATCTATTGGCGACGCGCGGTTCTGTCAAAAATATCACAGTGACCGATTTGGCTGAACGCGCCGAAATTACCCGTGGTACTTTTTATAATTATTACAATAACCTGTATGAGGTTGGCGCCGAGCTTCAGGCTGAGATTGAGAAAGAGCTTTTTACTGAGCGCTATGAATTTAATACTATTAGCGATGTTGAGCAATATGTGAATCAGATTTTTACTTTTCTTAGGCAGCAAGAGAGCGTCTATCGCCAGCTTCTATCTAGCGATGCGCCAACAGCCTTCCTGAGCCAGCTTGAAAGCGGTATGACGCAACGCGTTTTTTCAATTATGCGCGAAAAAGGCATCGAGGACAAAAACGCCGAGTTCGAGCTTTTAATTCTTACGAGCGGCACTTTCGCCATTTTGCGTAAATATTACCGCAACGAAGTCTCTGTAACGCTCGAAGATATCCAGGACTACCTTAGCCATAAGCTTCGAATAATGTTTGAACGATATGTCTAATAATCTAATCGCTGGCGTCCACGCCTAATGTAAGGTTCGAAAACTTTTCTAGACCCAAGCGCATTTTTTAGGGTTCTGCATAGGCTATTTGCAGATTATTTCTTGACACCCCTCATCCGCTTCCTCGATCTCTATTACGGAATGCGAAATACTGTGCTTCTTCAAAACTTCCTTTACGGTATTCTTAATATTCTTGTCGTATTTTTTAACTACAACATGGAGCGTGGCATGATTTTCTTCGCCATTTATACTCCTAACGTGGATATGATGAATATCTACAACGCCCTTCACATGTTTAATATCTATCTTAATTTCCTCTAAATCTATATCTTTTGGCGTAATCTCCAAAAATATCTTTACGATTTCGCGTAGATTTTTAGCGGCTTCGATTAAGATGAATATTGCGACGCCCAGTGAGAGAATTGGATCTATAACTGCGATTCCTGTGAATTTCATCACAATAGCACCAATTAGCACTACTGCCCAGCCTAGTACATCTTCCAACATATGGAGATTTACTGATTTTTGGTTTAATGAATCGCCATCGCGTGTGACGTAGCTCGCGATGCTATTTATGATCAAGCCAATAATTGCAAAGATAATCATGCCGTCATAATTTACTTCGACGGGGTCTGCGATACGCTGAATTGCTTCATAAATCACGAATGAAGAGCCGACGAGTAGGATTACCGTTGTGATAATGCTCCCAACTAATGAATACCGTGCGTAACCGTAAGTATGCTTCGCGTCTGGTCCTTTCTTACTTTTTCGTTCCAGGCCATATGCAATGCCAATGCTTAAAGCATCCCCTAGATCATGGACTGCATCGGAAGTGATAGCGATGCTTCCAGTAATAATGCCACATATGAACTCAAATATTGAGAAGCTGGCATTTAGAAGAAATGCTATTAATATATTTTTCTCGGTTTTATATGCATGGTGATGTGAATGATGCGCATGCTCCGAGCTGTGAAAAGATTTACTCATAAAAATCCTTGGAGTATTATTCATTCGCTTTTAGGCTTTTGACCATGTCAATTTTTGCCACACGGCGCGTGAGCCAGCTTGATACTATAAACGAAACGAGAAATGTCCCCAGAGCCGAAATTAGACAAGTCGAGAGCGTCACGAATACGCCAAAGTCATACGAATCTTCAATCGCTTCTTTGAAGATGAAATCTGTCACAGCATAACCTACTGGCAAACCAATAATAATCGCAACAATTGCTACCCATAAGTTTTGTTGAATAAATACACGTCCAATCTTGCGGTCAGAAAACCCAAGCACTTTCAAGGTCGAGAATTGGTAGTCTTTTTCAGTAAAACTAAGAACGCCCATATTGTAAACAATTATCGCGCCAAGTAGCGCCGCAAAGACAACCAGAAGTACGACCATGCTCATCATTGTATCGAGCATCATATTCATGCCATCGCGGATAGCGTCTATATTCTGAATTGATGCTACGCCTTTTGGTAAATCACCCACTTCGTCGTCCGTATAAATCGAATCAGGTAAATATTCGCGGCCGAGCGACTCATAGAATTTTCGCGTCATCGTGATATTTTGATTCTGTGGATCGCGATTCATGCCGACAATTTTCGTGCGGTAATATTCTTTTTCACCCATTACGTGCCATTCGATTTCATCGCCGAGTTTAAGGCCCTCATTTTCGGCTAGTTTTTGTGTAATAATTACGCCGTCTTCCGGGATATCCATCGGTTTCCAATCTTTGTCTAGTGTACGTACGGCGTCACCAGAATCGTTAATGAGAATCGAATTAAGTTTAAGTTCGCCGTCTTTTTTAACTTCTACAGCAAGCGTCTTTGAACTATTGTGCGAGTATTCGTCCATTAACTCGTTAATGCGCTTTGGAGTTGCATCTTCTGCTATGTTTAGACGGTACTTGTAATTATTAATGACGCTAAGTTCGGTTTCTAGATAATTATTCATTGTATCTTTGATACCGAAACCACAGACAAGTAGGAGCATGCAACCGACCACCCCAACTACACCAGCAATGGTACGAGCTTTGTTGCGAATAATATCGCGGATATTCCAGCGAGTAGAGAACGACATCTTGCTAAAAAATTTAGAAGTCGTAAAGCGCAAATTACGACTTTTGACTTTTGGTCTCTCGACACGCAAAATCTCTGCCGCCGGTTGGCGCACATAACTACGCACGACCAAATAGCAAGTGAAACAAGTCGCGACAATGACGAGCGCCATCACTAGCCAGACGTCCCAGCTTGTAACCGTATGATATTCTGCAACTTCAAAATAAGTCATTTGCATGTCGAGGAAAAAGTTGCCGAACCAGAAGTAGCCAAGCAGCAAACCTACGCTCGTGCCGAGAATCGCAAGCAGAAGCGCGTAAGAAATGTAATGCCACGCAATACGACCATCCGTAAAACCAAGTGCTTTCATCGCGCCGATTTGCATGCAATCTTTGCGCACGATACGCGCCATCGTCGTCACGACGCAGAGTAGGGCAATCGCAATGAATAAACCTGAAAAGATGCCGACATAAGTCTTACCCTCGTCAATTTCACCTTGATAACTAGCGGCCGAGTATTGATCTTTCGTATAAACTACCGAAACTACGCCATCTATATTATCCGTCAAGGCCGTTTTTACGGCGCTTCGATCATCTTCGTTTTCCACGTCAACCATAACACTAGAATAAAAACGCATTGCTTCTGGTAATTCATTCTGGCTAATATATGCGTAGCCGTATTTGTCGTGCGTCGGAAATATTTCCGTATCATCTTTTACGTATCCGACATGGTCTGGCGTATAAATTAAGCCAACGATTTTTTCTTCAAGCTTTACGCCATTTGTGTCGAATTTCAGAGTATCGCCGACTTTCAAATCATTGTTCCTAGCAAAATATTCGTCTAGCCAAATGCCGGATTTATTATTATCAAATGCTTCACCATCTACGACATGAAACTTCGAAATGTTATTAGATTTAATAAAATTTAATTGCAGATCGCGCGAATCTAGATTCTTTACTTCAGCAAGCACAGTCAGCTTACCCTCAGCGTTTTGGACATGTTCCGTTTTCTTTATGTCCGCAACCGTATCGTCATTTAACTTACCGAACGCATCTAAATCCTGCAAATTGTTATCGGCATAATATTTATCTGCCGATACTTCCATACCGGTCATATAAGCTTTAATGCCAGAGTAGGCCATCATGCCAATAAAAAGCATCAGAAATATTGTGATAAATTGCGAGAAATTCTTACGCATGTCGCGTAGCATTTTCCGCCTTAACATATTTCGTCCGACCATACTACCAACTCACTTCGTCAATTGCTTTTGGCTTTTTATTGATGGTGTCTCGTTCGATTTCGCCGTTTTTTAAATAGATGACGTGGTCGGCAATTTCGGCGATTTGAGCATTGTGCGTTACTATTACGACAGTCGTATTCTCATCTGCCTGTTGACGAAGGAGTTTTAAAACTTCGACGCCAGTCTTAGAGTCAAGCGCGCCAGTCGGTTCATCGCAAAGTAGAAGTGCTGGGTCTTTCATGATTGCGCGCGCAATCGAAACGCGTTGTTGTTCGCCGCCGGAAAGTTCATTCGGGAATTTCTTTGCGTGCCTTGCGAGTCCTACACTTTTAAGAACGTCGAGTGCATTTCTGTCCGTTTCAGAGACGTCTTCGACAATGCGTACATTCTCCTCGACAGTCAATGTTGGCATGATGTTATAGAACTGGAAGATGAATCCAACTTTCTCTGCGCGGTAACGCGTGAGCTGCTTGGCGGTATACTTTGACACTTCGTGTCCATCCGCAAAGAGCTGCCCGGAAGTCGGAGAATCCATGCCGCCCAAAATATTTAGCAAAGTGGATTTGCCTGCGCCTGAAGGCCCGAGAATTACGACAAATTCGCCGCGTTTAATATTGATATTTACTTTATTGAGAGCTCTGTATTCCTGCTCGCCGATAAGATATGTGCGGCTTACATTTTTAAGCTCCATAAAATTAGTACTCATTTATACTCCTAGAGCGTTAAAAATATCAATAGATTAAGATTTGTCCCTAAAACAGCATCACGTTAAGGGAAAAATGGTTGATACTGTGTCATTTTTGACAGTTCTAGTATAGCGATTTTTTATAATCTCCGCAAGTTGGCAGAATTTAGCTTTTTATTATAATAAATATATGGACAAAAAGATTATAGCGATAATCTTGGTTGCCGTGGGACTCCTCGCCGTAGCTGCAGGAGCCATTTTCTTAATTAATAGCGGTAATGAAGATCGAAATACTTCAAACACTACTAATAACGAAGGAGGAAACAGTATAAACAAAGACGGTAAAATTATCGTGGTGTATTTCTCGGCGCAAAATCACACCCGTAATGTGGCAAGCAAAATTGCCAGCAATCTCAGTGCGGACATCTTCGAAATCGTACCAGAGCAAATTTATACGGAAGCTGACTTAAGCTGGACTGATTCTGATTCGCGCGTTTCGCGCGAACACAACGACGAATCCCTGCAAGACGTCGCGCTCAAATCTACTTCTGTGCCAAACTGGGACGAATATGAAACGGTCTTTCTCGGTTATCCGATTTGGTGGGGCGGTTCTGCTTGGCCGATGGATTCTTTCGTGAAGAAAGTCGACTTCGGTGATAAAACCGTTATTCCGTTCTGTACCTCGCATTCTTCCGGCATTGGCTCGAGCGACACGGATCTCAAGGCTAAAGCCAAAGGCGGTAACTGGCAATCTGGCTATCGCTTCTCGCAAGACGCCTCCGATGAAGATATTAAGGCTTGGACGGATAAACTTAACTAGATTAAGGAGAAATAAATGAGTCTAAATTTAACTACAGAATGGGATAAGGTTTTCCCAAAAAGCGACAAAGTTGACCACAAGAAAGTTACTTTCAAAAACCATTTCGGCATCGAACTTGCGGCGGATATGTATACGCCAAAAGCTGCGAGCGGTAAATTGCCAGCTATTGCCGTAGCCGGCCCATACGGCGCCGTCAAGGAGCAATCAAGCGGCCTCTATGCGCAAGAGATGGCCGAGCGCGGCTTTGTTGCAATCGCTTTTGATCCGTCATACACCGGCGAATCCGGCGGCGAGCCACGCTATGTTACGAGTTGGGATTTAAATGTCGAGGATTATCAAGCGGCGATAGATTTCTTGAGTAACGAGCCAAATGTTGATGCGGACAAAATATCGATTATTGGCGTTTGTGGCTGGGGCGGAGTAGCTTTGCAGACTGCCTGTCTTGATACACGCATTAAAGCAACGATTTGTTCTACGATGTATGACATGCCACGCGTCGCACGCAATGGTTATTTCGATGCCGATAACAATGCCGAGGCGCGCCAAAAGGCCAAAGAAGCCATGAATGCTCAGCGCACAGAAGATTACAAGAATGGCGAATTAAAACTTGCGGGTGGTGTCGTCGATCCATTGCCAGAAGATGCGCCAAAATTCTTGCAGGACTATCACACCTACTATAAAACACCACGTGGCTATCATGCGCGCAGTCTCAATTCAAACGGCGGCTGGGCAATGACGGGCAATATCTCGCTTGCTAATACAACTGCATTTACAAATTCGAATGAAATTAAGAATGCTGTATTAATTATCCACGGCGAAAAAGCTCATTCGCGTTATTTGGGCGAAGATGCTTTTGCGGCTATGACGGGTTACGAATTTGCAACCCATCATGCCCCAGCACCATACGAAGGCAACGCTCCAGTTGGTCCCACAAAAGTAGGCAACAAAGAATTGCTCATTATCGAAGGCGCCTCGCATTGTGATTTATATGATCAAAAAGATATCATTCCGTTCAACAAAATTGAAACATTTATTAAGGAGAATTTTTAATGGAGCCAACATTCGGACTTGGGCAACCAAACGATGCCTATGCGCAGTATTTTATTGGTCGCAGTTATCTAAATATGTTATCCGACCCAGAAAGAGTGAAGCTGGGCGTCTTTAACGTTACATTTGAGCCAGGCTGCCGCAATAATTGGCATATTCATCATGCAAAAACTGGCGGCGGTCAGGTATTAATCTGCGTAGACGGCGAAGGTTGGTATCAAGAAGAAGGGAAACCAGCGCAAAGTCTTAAGCCGGGCGACGTCGTTTCGATTCCGGCGAATGTTAAACATTGGCATGGCGCTAAGAAAGACTCCTGGTTTTCGCATATCGCCATTGAAGTTCCTGGCGAGGAAACTTCAAATGAGTGGTGCGAGCCGGTAGCGGACGAAGAATATAATAAGCTGTAGCTATTTCTTGCTACAATATTTTAGACAAAGCGCCCAACGAAATAGCTTAAATTTTATCTCACATTTTTAAGCTTTATTCAAGCATTGGCTTTTATAATTAAATTACAATAAATTAGGAGCATCGTAATGGAAAAGGAAAAGAAAGATAATACCAAGAAAGGAATAATTATATTTGTGATTGGCGTGCTAGTTGGCGCTGTTATTTCGACTGCCTCATTCTGCGTCTATACGACCACGCTTGGTGCAAATAACTCCTCCAACACTAGCTCGTCGCAACAAATGCCAAGTGGCACGCCACCGGAAATGCCGGGCGGCGATAATTCTGGCAACGCTCCGAGCGGCACACCGCCAGAAAAACCAGGCGAAAACAACAATTCTGGAAACACAGAAGATTCGCAGAGCGAGAATAACTGAAGGGCAAAAAGGAGGTCGTAATGGAGAAGAAGCAACTTACTACCTACATTGCCATTATCGCCATCCTGACCGTGACTCTTGGCGCGCTGTGGTCCGTAATTGTCGATACAGTTAATAAGAATTATGTAGTCAGCAATGGTGGCGCGCCAGCGGCAAGCAACGGCAGTAGTGGTTCGTCCGCCTCGTATGCGGCTGCAAAAGAAATCACTAGCAACGAGGATGTTACGGGCGGCGAATTCAGCTCGTCTACGGCGGATGAAAATGCCATTTCTGTCTCGGGTAATATCGCGGCAAATTTATCAAACATCACCGTAACTAAAACCGGCGATTCTGATGGCGGCGATAATACTAGCTTTTATGGCACCAATTCCGCCATTATTGCCAAAAACGGCGCCACGCTAACTATCAAAGACGCCACTATCACCACTGACGCAAAAGGCGCTAACGGCGTGTTTAGTTACGGCGGCTCGGCCACCACGAACAATTCCTCGTCAGACGGTACGACTGTAAATATTTCCAATTCCACCATCACTACCAGCAAAGATAATTCTGGCGGCATCATGACCACTGGCGGCGGCGTGATGAATGCGGAAAACCTTACTATTACTACGGCCGGTACGTCTAGCGCAGCGATTCGTTCCGATCGTGGCGGCGGTACCGTTACAGTCAATAAAGGCACCTACAAGACTACTGGTAAAGGTTCGCCGGCTATCTATTCCACGGCGGATATTACCGTCAAGAATGCCACGCTCGTCGCCACCGCTTCCGAAGGCGTGGTAATTGAGGGCAAAAACAGCGTCACGCTTGAAAGTGTCAATCTCACCGACACAAACAGCACGCTCAATGGCCAATCGACTACTTATAAGAATATTTTCTTGTATCAATCGATGTCCGGCGATGCGGCCTCGGGCGAGGCGGTCTTTACGGCGAAAAACTCCACCATCACCACCAACAAAGGCGACAGTTTTTATGTTACTAACACCACCGCTACAATCAATCTCGAGAATAACAAGATCGTCAACAACGACGCGTCTGGCAATTTCTTGCGCATCCAAAAAGATTCGTGGGGCAATTCTGGCAGCAACGGCGGCACGGTTACGCTCAACTTAAGCAACCAATCCGCCACTGGCAACATCGTGGTTGACTCGATTTCGACATTGACGATGAATCTCAAAAACGGTTCGTCATTCAAGGGCGCAATCAATAGCGATAACGCGGGTTCAGTATCACTCACCCTAGATAGCTCCAGCACGCTCACGCTAACTGGCAATACTTACGTCAAATCGCTCACGAACGCCGATTCGACCAATAGTAACATCAATCTAAATGGCTACAAACTCTACGTCAACGGCGTTGAATTGAAGAAATAAAAACTAAAACGAAAATCCCCCGTCAGCTTGCGCCGGCGGGGGTCATTTTGTTTTGATTACGTTTAATCTTCTTTCTTTTTACTGATGGAAAACATGGTGATGCAGAGCGATAGGAGCGCCGCTGTCCAGAATCCACTTACCCAGAATCCGCTTAACCACTTACTCAGCAGCAAGATTGCGATGATTTCGGAGAAGAAGATCCCGATTAAAGGAATTATCACCCAGGTGACGCTTTCGAGCGCTGCGCCAGCCGCCATGATAAGCACGAGCAGCAAGGCAATCGCGGTGCCGACTATCCAAATCAGCACTGCCGCAAGTAGCAGCCAGCCAAAGCTGTCCGCATGCACGTGCGCCGGGAAAAAGTGGCTCGCAAGGAAAAGAATTAATACGGTAATCAGAAAGTTCAAAATCCGTCTCATCTGACATCCCTCCCATGGTTTTATAGTGATTCGACGGGAATCATTTCTTATTATATCACAGATTACTCAAAAAGTCAATAGTAGGCAAGCCGAGATGCGATTCTACTCCTGTTATTTTTCTGGTTGGCAGAGCTTTGCGAATTCTGCCAATTCCTCATCGCTCGGATTAGTGTATTCTGAATCGTCTAAAGATTTGCCGTAGCGACCTTTTTCATCGGCATTAAAATATAGGAAACAAGTCAGCACTAAAGCATCTTTTTTGCTAATCTTATCTACTTTTTCACCCATATATCTATGGTCTGGCGTGGTGTCGTAGAAATATGAAATGACGTTGCCGTTGCTGTGAATTAATGTCTTTATCGCGCCAATCCCATCGTTGTAAAAACGCATCAATGCGCTCGCATGGTCGTTCATTGTCCAATCAAAAATCGTCCCATTTTGATCGTTCATATAATAAGTTTTGCCATTTTCTTCGAGATCTTCTGGTCTTACGCCTACCAGGTTTTCCGACAAAGCATCATCGATAATCTTGATAATTCGTTCTTTTGGATTCATTTTGTTCCTTTGTTACGTTTTTCGTTGTGCTCGCGCATGACCTTTGCGAATCGTTTTGGTGTGCGCGTAATATATTCAACCTCCGTTAGCGCGCCAGCGAAATTTGGATCATCAAAATACATGGTGGACGCCGCATATCCATCCGGTGAATATTTTTCGCGCAGATGCACGCGCGCCTCTTCGATAATTTCATCTTCGGTCATTTCGGGATGCAAATGTTTCGTGTAATCATAGACGCGGCTCAGCATCACTTTTACATTTGCATTGCGGTCGGCAGACGACACGATTTTTCCATAAATACTGCGCGGTTCGCGGCCGAGCGAAGCGCGATGGTCTTCTACGGCTTGCGCCATCGTCTCAATCTCTTCGGCAGTGAAGTACGCCTTTAAAAAGTCATCAGCGCGCATCATTTTGGCTGATTCGAAATTATGCGTCTCGTCGTCTACTAAACGACCTAAATCATGGTAAGCTGCGACGACATAAACCATGTCGATATTCACGCCAGGCGCTTGTTTTGCGAAGCGCAGACTGCGCGTTATTACTTGCTGGATATGGCTATCGGTATGGCCGCCGAGCCCTACATACTTCGGCAAAATCTCAGTTTCGATATATTTTTGAATCTCCGCACTCACTTTTTCCATACCAAAATTATATAATATGAGCATGACGGAACAGAAGAAAAATACCGAACCAAAACCAAATCTACTAAAAAAGCTTTTTTATGGCCTCAATCTAACCTGGCCAAAATTAATAATCGCATCAGTGGCAATCGGTGTTTTTGTGGGCGTGCTCATGTGCATTCCGCCACTCAAAGATACGTCTTTTACGCGTATCGGCGTCATCATGTATTGGTGGGTACTTTTTGGCACGATTATTATCACCAACAGCAAAACTAATCTTGAGTCAGCGCTAAAATGCTTTGTTTTCTTTCTGATTTCGCAGCCGGTTATTTATCTTGTGCAGGTGCCGTTTTCGGTTTCGGGATGGGGCCTATTTGCTTTTTATAAATATTGGTTTATGTGGACACTCGCCACTTTGCCGATGGGCTTTATTGGACACTGGCTGATTGCGCGTAAAGATATTTGGTCTGCACTAATTTTGGCGCCAGCCGTTATGATAGTTTTATATGAAGGTTTCGGCGAGTTCGGCGCTGCTTTTGCGCATTTTCCACAATACCTGCTCAGCGGTTGTTTTTGCCTTGCGATTGCCACGATTATAATTCTTGGCGTGCTCGAACCGTGGAAGTTGCGCAGCATTGCAATCGCGGTTTCAATTATCGCGACCATTATATTTATTTTTGCCACCATCGCAAAACCAGAGGACCATATGATGGGCTTATCTTTCGCCGGCGCGGATTATGGCGTAAACACCGACAAAGAATGGCATATTGAATCGGAATTTGGCGAGCGACTTCGAATCAAAAAAGAACCGGTTTATGGCGAAGATGACCAGGAGACGGGTGAATACATCTATACCATTTTCTTCAATGGCAACGGCAACGATTTTGGCTCGCATGAATTCAAAATCATAAGCGAAGATGAAACTAAAAGCTGCCAACTGACCATTGATAAGACTAGTAGCAGTCTTTCCTGCGAATAATTAAATATATTCTACAAGTTCGGCAATTTCTTTACGCACGCCATGGTTTTTGCTGCCATGGTCTTCTTCTGCGCGATAACCAAGCGGCAATACGCAGACCGGCTCTACGCCTTCTGGCATCGCAAACTCTTGCATCATTTTCGTGTTGCCCCAGGCCCAGGTCCAAATATTATCGACATCGAGGTTGGTCGCTTCGAGCATCATGTGCGTCGCTACGATGCAAGCGTCAATTGCACCGCTTTTGTGTGATTCGTCCGTAGAAAAACCGTTACGATTGTCGGCGCAAACAATTGGGGAAGTCGGCGCACCGTAGCGACACGGATGCGCTTCGTCGAGCTTCTTAATCGCCGATTCGCTCTCCACGATATAGATCTTGAAATCTTGCAGGTTTTTGGCGGTTGGCGCTAGCCGGCCCGCCTCCAAGATTTGTTCGAGTTTATCTCGTTCGAGCTTTTTATCACTGAAGCGACGTGTTGATTCGCGCTTGCGGATTACGGTTTCAAAGTCCATTATTGCCTCCTTATATCTGTATCTATTATATAATATTGCCATGAAACTATTGCTTCACACCTGCTGTGCGCCGTGTAGCGTTTATTGCATCAAGGAACTCCGCTCCGAAGGCATTGAGCCGACGCTATTTTGGTATAATCCCAACATTCATCCTTATGCCGAGTATAAAGCGCGTCGTGATTGTCTGCGCGAATATGCTAAGCTCGTCAAAGTTGAACTGCTTGAAGAAGATGCCTATGGTCTCGATGAATTTGTCTGCAATGTCTACGATAAACTAACTACCCGCTGTGAAGATTATTGTTATCCGAAGCGGTTGCGCGCCGCCTTTGAATTTGCCAAAACGCATGGCTTTGACGCAATTTCGACTACGCTGCTATATAGTATTTACCAAAAACACGAATATATTGACGATCTGATGACCGGCCTCGCGGAGGAATATGGCGTTGAATTCGTCTATCGCGACTTCCGTGAGGGCTGGCAGGAAGGGCAAGACGAAGCGCGCCGGATTGGCTTATATATGCAAAAATACTGCGGTTGCGTCTTCTCGGAAGAAGAATCCGGTCTCGGTCGCGAGCTTGGCCGCAAGATGAAAAAAGCCGGCATTTCGCCGACCAATGCCAACGTGCGCCGCGTCATCGAAAAAGGGAAAGTCGATAACCTCGTGAAGCCAGAATTACTCCAAGATGTCATTCAGCAAGAATTTTTCCAAGAATAAAAAATATCTCCCGCGAGGGAGATATTTATTTAGCGACCATCTTTCAAACTGTAGTGTTTGCGCTTTTCGCTGTGCTTGTGATTGTTGTTGCGGTTAAGCTTAGCTTTAGCGACAACTTTTTTAATTTTTCTTGCCATAATATCTGTTATTTTACCATATTTCTGCACAAAACCAAAACGCGCTATTTGTTTTCTGACGTAATATAGCGCATTTCGACCGACTCCTTAATGTCTGTGCGTACAATTTCGGCGTATCTGTCGGTGTATTTATTAGATAATTCTTGCGCTTCGAGTTCAATGTCGTCGTTTTCGATCTGGTAAATCGCAATCTTGTATAGCGTCAGTTTCTTCTGTAAGGCTTCGGCGGCGCGGAAGAGTAGGTTGCTCGCAGTGCCTTCTTTGGTTGCGAAGACCTTCACCTCTATAACATGGTTTTCGTCCGCAAGGTATTCTTCTAAAGTGTCGTCCTTGTTGTCTGAACTGAGCTTTATATCCTCAACCACCAACACTTTTGTGGCACCATAAACTGGCTCCAGCGCGTCGGCGATAGTTTTTTCGACATCTTTGGCATATTTTGTTGCCACGTAATTGTCGCTAATCTCGCGCTTTGTTGCATCGGACAAATCCGTGATGCGAACTAACACTTCCTTATCGCCCAAAGCTTCGCATTTAACGTAAATTTCCTCAACGGTTACGTCGTCGCCTTCAACGTGGCGCGCAAAAACGCATTTGTCGCCATATTTTTCGGAAATCAAATTCGCCGCTAACTCGCGCGGAGCCACGTCGGCTACTTCCGTGTTGTATTTTCCGTCAATTACAAGATAGGCGACAATCCCAATTAGTACTAGCCCGATACCGACCGCAATTAGCGTGATGCCAAATTTTGGTTTGGTTTTTTCTTCTTTAGCCGGCTCTAGTGAGGTTGGCTCGGTATTATTCACTTCGTCGACCGGCTTTGGCTCGGTCGGCTCATTTTGAATCGTTGGGGTTTCCGTTGAGTTATCCATTACCACTATCATAACAAAAAGCGCCTCGTTTGTGAGGCACTTTTCCAGAAATCGTACTATTTATCAGCTTTTTCGGCTTTTTTCGCAGCTTCTTTCTTAGCTTTAGCGACTTTGTTACCAAGCTGGCTCTTGAGAGCGGCGGCCTTCTTAGCGCGAGCCTTGAAGCGATCGACGCGACCTTCAGTATCGATAATCTTCTCTTCGCCAGTGAAGAATGGGTGCGAAGCGCTCGAGATCTGCATCTTTACGAGCGGATATTCTTTGCCATCCGTCCACTTGATGGTTTCTTCCGACTTTGCGGTAGAGCGAGTCAAAAAAGAAAACTTTGCTTGCTCATCGGCGAAGACCACAAAACGGTAATCTTTAGGTTGGATTAATTCTTTCATAATTACAGACAATTATATCAGATAAAACCCCATAAGTAAAGCGCCAGAATATCACTCACCATTATCGCCAAAAAACTTAAAACTTGTTAAAATAAACATAAGAAGTATTAATACGAAGGAAAAATATGACTCCTGAACAGCCATTTGCGAGTCCAGTTCCTGGCGTACCGCCAACGACGCCATCAGCTCCGGACCCATCTATGCCCGTTGCTGATCCGTATGCGCAAGCCATGCCAGTAAATCCGTACGCGGGCGCCGTTAATCAACCGCAACCCGTTGCTGATCCATATGCTCAGCCAATGGCGAGCGCACAGCCAATGATGGGACCTCAGCCAATGCCAGAGATGCAACCTGCCATGGGTGCCGTTCCGATGGAGCCAGCTATGGGCGCAACTCCAATGGAGGCCACCACGCAGCCAGTGCCAAATCCAAGTAATGTCGGTCCAACGATTACTCAGGCGCCAACTGCACAGGTAAACAATCCGATTACTGCCGCGCCAGCCGCAATGCCACCAGCCGGTGTTGCTCCAGAACCGGTTAAAAAGAAGAGTAAACTACCGCTCATTATTGGTATTATTGTCGGCTTAGCGGCGGTTATAGGTGTCGTTATATTAATAATCTCGCTACTTGGTGGTGTTAAAGAGGTCACTGTCTTAGAAGATATTGGCTTTTTCCTTCCAGATAGCAAAGGCGATTCGTCTAAATATGCCCTCTTTAATGGCGATGGCGATAAGCTAACCGATTTCGAATATGTGAGTGTTGCTGGCCCGGTTGGCGGTTATGCCGTTGTTACAAACACCAATAATGAATCCGGCATCATTAACGTCAAAGGCGAGATGACTGTCAAATATGGCAAATATGATTCCATTTTTAGTCGCGGTGCGCTTTATGAAGCTACGAGCGGCGATTCTGCCGAGTTGATTACTGCTATGGGCAAGAAAGTTCTTTCTCTCGAAGAAGGTGATAAAGCCTCTACTGTGGCGGAAAGTTACTTCACTATCGTTCATCATAAAGATGGCAAAAACGAGATTTATGACATCAAGGGCAACAAAGTCGATTCCTTCGAATCATCCGACGATAAGTTTGCGCTCTATGCCGTAGACGATATCGCCTCCGTTGGCTATTCCGGTGGTCTTATTGTCTTAAACAACAAAGAAATGACTGTTCGCAAAAAATATGACGCCAAGTTGGCTTACGGTGTCACTAGCACATCACAAGACCTCAGCTATATGGTCGTGCATACCGACGAAGAGGAGTATTCCCAAAATAAATACGGTTTAATTATCGATGATAAGCTTTATGATTTAGCTGATAAATGCTATCGTGTCGTACTGCAATATAGCTACGAACTCGATAGTCGTCAGAATGTCGCCTATTGTGAAGACGAAGAATACGACGATTATTTAATTCATAGTGACGGCACGGTCGATTCGAAAGATACCAGTAATTACATTTATTTCTCCGAAAAAGATTACGTCTATAACGATCGTGAAGGCAATATAATCTTCTATAATGACGGTCAGAAGGTTAAAACTATCACCAAGAAATATGCTACCGCCTACGAAACGTTCGGCTACGTTAGTGTTCACGACTACGGCTCTGATGGCACGACTACACTGTATGATAAATCCGGCACAGAAATCGTAGCTATTAAGGGCGCTTCGTTAATTAGCGGCGTCGATCCAAACGGCAACATCGTCGTCAGCGGCTATCAATCTGGCAAAGGCCATAGCGAATACCTTGCCGACAAGACTGGCAAAAAGCTCTCGAGCGACTACTACAACATGAGCTACGTCGCTGGCGACTATTACCGCGCCTTAAAGAATAGCTCTGAATCCGGCTATATTTTAGTCGACAAGACCGGCAAAGAGCTTACGACCACCGGATATAAGCGCCTATATTATAGCCACGAAAGCCATGCGCTCTTTGGCATTCAAGATTACGGCGAATACGACTTGCTCGACAAAGACGGCAAAGTGCTTGCCGAACTTCGCGGCGACGAAGTCTATGATTACGATAATATGATTGTGGTAGAGTTGGCCAACGGTGGTCGCCAATTCTACACTTATAGCGGTAAAAAGTTCCACGAATATGGAAATTAATCTATGGAAGACGACAATAAAACGGGCAGCTTAATTCCAGATCCAACTCCGAGCACTGACGCGGGTGGATCCAGCGATTTGCCAGTAGCATCAATTATCCCTAGCGAAGATACCGCTACGACGCCAGCCGAGACTAGCTTGATGAATGATACCGGCTCACTCGTCCCAGACGAGACGGTCATGATTGCACATGATGATTCAACCGCTGCGCCATCCGCGCCGGCCGCATCAGAATCGGCGCCAAAAGAGCAGTCGAAAGACGACAGTTACACGGTACCGCCGGAGCCAGACTTGCCAGTGGCGGGCGCCATTAAGAATGACGACCAAAAAACCGAAAAGAAGCCAATTAACAAGAAACTGATCGGCATCATTGCCGGTAGCGTTGCCGGCGTGGCAGTATTAACCCTATTAATTATCTTTGTCATTGTGCCACTAATCGCCAACCTTACTCGTGGTAGCCTCGACACGGAAGCGAAGTCTTTCTTTGTGCGCGAAAAACTCGACGATGGCAACTATGCCGTCTTTAGCGAAGAGGGCAAACCACTTACAGGCTTTGTCTACGGCTCGGCTACCGATTTCGTTAAAGGCTATGCTCTTGTAACCGACGAGGCCGGCGAGAAATTCGGTATTATGTCAGCCGGCGGCAAGATGAGCGTCGACTTCGGCATTTATACTAAAATTCAGCAATATGGCGCGCTTTATGATGTTGCCACTGAGAATGGTGGCCATAAGTTGATTAGTGGTGACAATACTACTGTTGCGGAATACGGCGGTACGATTGAACGCCTTGATGCGAATGGTACTTTCCTATTCCTAAAGGATGACAAATATTTCTTCTACGACGCTAATGGCGAAAAACTTCTTGAATTCGATTCGTCCGACAAGCCGGAGATTGAATTCGAGAAAAATTCGATTGCCTATTCCGTTCGTGGCAAAAAGCATGTCTATATTATGAACGTCAATACAAACGAAATCTTTTTCGAACAAGAAACCGGCAGCACGATGGATATCCGGTCTTATTCTGAGGATTTTGCCTGTGTCTTATTGCAAGATGCGAAAGATAAGAACAAATACGGCGTTAAATATAACGGCGAATACAAGGAGCTAGAATCTAGCGCTTCAATTAGTATCGAGAATGCTGGCTACATCTCGAAAGACGGTGGAGTGAGACAAAAAACTAGCTGCTACTTCTATACGGACGATAATTCCAGTGGCTCCTATGACACTGGCTATTATCATCCTAACTACACGATGATGGACACGTCGTTTAATTTCATCGCCGTTCCGGCTTATCGCACTAAGGAGGGGAATAAGAGCATTAACTTTGCTCGCATTGATCCAACGCATTTTGCTAAAATCGCCAACGATACGAAGGCCGAAGATTATACGATTCAATTCTATAGCGACGGCAAAGTTACTAACACCGTGCGTAGCTTATCTTCGATCAGCTATTACAAATCCGTAATTGACGGTAAATACTACTTTAGCATCTCTCAGGAGCAAGCTGGCAGTACGTATGGCACCTATGTCTACAATTCATACGACCGCGACGGCAAACTCCTATCGAGCGGCAAAGAGCAAAATAATATCCCGCAAGATATCTACGGCAACCGTATTAGTAGCGGCTACAAAAGCGTCATCTACGATAAAGATTTCAACGTCAAGTACGAAGGCAGTTTTGATTACAATGCTGTCACGGACCTGAATGGCAAATACTTTATTAATAACAAAACCTACAAATTCATCATCGACCCAGAGAGCGGCAAGGAGCTAATTCCAGACAATGTTTATAAAGAGCTTACTTACAGCCAGCAATATAATATATATCTCGGCGTTCGCGATGATGGCACTGCCGATGCTATCGATGGTGAATTCAATACTGTTGGTAGCTTCTCCGGTAAGACTACGCTCAAGCAAAATCATGTTGCCGTCCGTGGCGGTTCGGTGACCGAGCTCTATACATTAAAAGGTGAAAAGTTTTATACTTACGAGTAATAAATAGGAGGAAAAATGGACCCCAATAATCCAAATATCAACCCAACTCCAGCACCGGCACCAACGCCGACGCCGGCTCCGCAGCCAGCTCCAGCGCCGGCTCCGCAGCCAGCTCCAGCGCCAGCGCCACAGCCAACACCACAACCGGCGCCAGCTCCAGCCCCAACAGTACCAGCTGCGCCAGCTCCAGCCACGGGTGAGCCAAAAACCCCAAAGGCTAAAAAAGGTGGTAAGAAAATCGGTCTTATCGTCGGCCTTATCGTTGGTGTATTAGCCATCGTGGGCGTGATTATTCTGATTATTAATCTCACTGGCAGCACTTTCAATAAACCAATTTACGAAACTGACGCCTTCTTCATCAAGAATAAGGACGACAAATATATCCTCTTTAATAAGAGCGGCGAACGCCTGTCGGACGCTACCTTTGATGATTGTGGTGAAATCATTAACGGTGCCGCACTTGTCAAGAAAGATGGCAAATATGGCGTCATTAAGGACAACGGCGAAATGTCGGTCGATTTCGACCAATATGAGGGCGAAATCTTCGAAGTTGGCGCCGGCCTCTATGCGGTTTCCGACAAGATTGACGAAAACGGCATGGGCTACATTCTCTTCAACGGCTCCGGCAAAGAAGTTACCACCGTTTCTGCACCGTTCCTTTCCTCCGCATTCATCGGTGACGACGATATTCCATTTGTCATCATCAAGGGCGAAGATAATGAATATGATCTCTACAATGCCTACGGCAAGCGTGCGCTAAGTTTCGAGAGCAGCTCCACGCCATACCTCTCGATGGGCGAGAAATATAATGGTGAAGACAACGACAACTATGTAGTTTTGTCTTACAGTGGCGGCTTGGCCATCTATGGCGCCAATAAGCTCGAAGAACTCTATAAGACCGAGGAAGGCATCTCTGGTATTTACCAAGTTGACCGCGTCTTTGATCAAGACCGCATCTTCTTGACTGAATATTCTGAAGATTACAAGAGCCGCGATGAGCGCAAATCGCTCTACTACGTCAACAAGAACGTCTACGACGGCGAAACTATCTGCGGCAGCAAGAAGCTTTCAGTTTCTGCCTATATGGTCGTTTGTGAAAAGGATGATTATGACTATCCAATCACCGACGACGGCAAACTCCGCGAATATCCAGATTCCACCAAGGACGGCAAGCGTGCTTATTATGCTGACGCGAACCACTATTATGTGCTCAACAATAGCAGCGATGAGCTCGCCATTTACTCCGGCAACGACGTCGTAAAGACCTATAGCAACGTTTACGACCAAAGCATCATTCGCGACGAAGATAATAATATCTACTTCTCCATCCGCACTGGCGACTATAAGGAGCGCAAGACTACGCTCATTAAAGATGACGGCACGGAAATCTTCACCAGCAGTATCGGTAGTACCGTGCGCAGCATCTCCAAAGATGGCACAATTCTTGTCTATGACTACGGTTGTTCCTATAACTGTCCTGGCGACGAAAAGCGCGAAGAGGGTTATTACCTTTATGACAAAGATGGCAAAAAGGTTTATGACCGCTCATATCGCATTTCGAGCATTGGCCACAACTACTTCGTAGTCCAAACCGGTAGCACCTACTACGATGAGGATGTGAAATATAAACTCATCGACAGCCAAGGCAAAGAGCTCATCTCTGGCACTGAATATATTGACTTCGCCATCGAAGATCATGGCCTACTCTTTGCCCGCAAGAAAGTCGGCACTGGTTACTACGATTACAAATATGTCCTTCTCGACAGCGAGTACAAGGCCACTCTCGAATTCGAGTCGAGCGACATTGATCTCAAGGATGATTACTTCCGCATCGAGGACGGCGACAAATATCGCTACTACAACTACGAAGCGAAAGAATTCTACAGCGAATAATCGCAAAAATAGAGATAAAAATTAATGCTTGAAGAGCTTCTTGGTAAGCTCTTCAAGTTTTTGGGTGCCATTTTCAAGTTGATAATAATGGCGCACGTAAAATAGTGTCACCACGAAGAGGATCGCCAGAATTAAACCAATGCCAATCATCAAGAAGTTTGAGGCACCATTGGTCGGCAAATAAATCGCGAGCAGCAAGAAGAGAATAAAGAAAATAATCATAAATAGCGCGAAAAACATCGTTACAATGAGGTGGATGAAGCGTTCGTGCTGAAATTGCTGAGTCATGGTTTTGTGATACTCTATGAGCTCATTAGACGGCTTCTCAGCGGCCTTTTCAATAAAATCTATATAATCTTTCAGCTTTTTATCCATAAGTATATTGTAGCACGTAAAAAAAGGGTAGGAAAAAGCCCGGGCGCAAGGCCCGGGCGCAAAGGTGCGAGTCGTTACTCGGTCTGGTCGTCGAAATCTGCTTCGGAAAAATAGCTGATCTTCGGGCCGCCACTCGGCGGATCGACCTGTTCGGCCTCAACGTGTTCCGGCTCTGCGTCTTCCGGCTGAGGCGGGATGCCAAACCTGGCAATGCAGTTCTCGATGGCTTCAATCTTGCGATTGTTGTGTCGGATAGTTCTCTCCATACGCACGATATCTGCCCTGCAGGTGTAATACTCCGCCCACTTCTCGTAGCGTTCTTCGGAGAACCACTTCGCCTTGCGAGCCTGCTTACGCAGTTCCTTCTTCGTTTGATAAAGCTGACACAGAGTCGCATCGAACTCCCCGCGGTCCATCAGGGCATTGCCCAGATCGTCCAGATACTCCTCGTACGACTTCCTTGTTTTTGTTGCCATATACTCACCTCCCCGAGTCGCAATTGGGTTTGACGCCAATTGGCCAAAAACAACCATATCCGCATCGAAAATCGCGGACACTATATCTATTATAGCATATTTTGCCCAAAAAATCAATATGCTAATGTATGAACCGTTAAGATATAGTGTTGTAATATTTACAATAACGCTAGATATAGCGTAATTTGACTATTGACCACGCTATATATAGTGCTTATAATTAAATTAAATTGCTAGAGCAAATCAGAAACAATTATCAATAAACGAGGAAGATTACTATGAAAAATATCATTTATTTTGATGCCAGCGACGCGACTAAGTTCGACCTTGAGCGCTATGCGAAATCGCTCAATTCTTACGCCAAAGTCTCTAAAAAAGACATCGAGGCCGCACTCAAAGAGCTCGACAATTACGAAAATCTGCATGTGAGTCGCCTTGTCGAAACCGGCGCCGCACTCATCGCGAAAAACGGCAATCTTGACACTGCCAAATCTTATTTCGATGACCACAGTCAATATTTTGGCGACAAATTTGAGCGTCTCCGCCGCATTACCGGCTATCTTGTCGGCACGCTCGACCGCTGGAACGATGGCAAGAAAGCCGAAGAAAAAGCTCGCGTCAAACATTCTGTCAATTCCAGTATTGACGATGCTACGCGCGCCGAGCGTCTTGAGCAACAGGCCGTCGCTCATAATATCGCTTATGCTTGCGCTTAAAAACCAATTCTGTCCTAATCTGTAAATATCTTAAACCACCGCTAGTCACAACGGTGGTTTGATGGTAGAATATAAGTACTATGTTAGATATTAACTATATCCGTGCGAATCGCCAGAAGGTCGAGGACGCCATTCATAACAAGGCCTATGATATAGACCTCGATGAGGTGCTCCAGCTCGATGACGAGCGCAAGAGTCTATCGCAGAAAATTGACAGCTTGCGCCAAGAACGCAATCAAATCTCTGCGCAGATGAAAAACGGTAAGCCGGATCAGAAGCTGATTTCCCGTGGCAAAGAGCTCAAGAGCGAGCTATCCGAACTCGAATCCAAACTTTCCGAAGTTGAACCATCTTATCTGGCCAAATTGAAGTTAATTCCAAACGTCCCAGAAGATGACGTGCCAGTTGGCCTCTCTGAAGACGACAACGAAGTTGCCGAGGTAATTGGTGAGCCAACCAAATTTGCTTTCGAGCCAAAAAATCATTACGAAATCGGCATGGCTCGTGGCTGGATTGACAAAGAGCGTGCCGCCAAGGTTACTGGTGCCCGCTTCGCCTACATCAAAGGCGACATGGTTAAGCTTCAGATGGCCGTCGTCAATTTCGTCATGAACAGCCTCTCCAACGAGGGCGTGATTAAAGAAATTATCAAGAAAAATAAGCTCACTGGCCTCTCGAGCAAGCCATTTACGCTCGTTTTGCCGCCACTCATGCTCCGTACCGAGATGTATGATGCCATGGATCGCCTTGAGCCGCGCGAAGACCGCTACAAGATCGAGGGCGAAGAGCTCTGGCTCCAAGGTAGCGCCGAGCACGTACTTGGCTCCATGCATGCTAACGAAATTTTCCCAGAATCCGAACTTCCAGTCCGTTATTTGGGCTATGCGACCTCCTTCCGTCAAGAAGCCGGCACTTACGGCAAAGATATGGAAGGCATTATCCGCATGCACCAATTCGACAAACTTGAGATGGAGAGCTTCTCCACTAAAGAAACTAGCCGCCAGGAGCACGAACTCTTCGTTGCCATTCAACGCTGGCTGATTGAACAACTTCGACTTCCATACCGCGTGATTCGCAAATGTACTTTCGATATTGGCAAGCCTGACGCTCGCGGTATCGACATGGAAGTTTGGCTCCCGGGCCAAAATAAGTACCGCGAAACTCATACCGCAGATTATATGACCGACTACCAGTCGCGTCGCCTCAACACTCGCGTGCGCCGCGAGGATGGCGAGGTAGAGCTCGTTCATACGAACGACGCTACCGCCTTTGCGCTGGGTCGCATTATGATTGCAATTATCGAGAATTACCAAAACGAGGATATGACGGTTCGTATTCCTGAAGTTTTGCGTAAATATATGGATGGAAAGGAGATCCTATAACATGATTGAAAATATTGACATTAGTGGCTCTAACTACAAGGTTGAAGAGAGCTTCCAGAAATATGTCCACAAGCGCATCGGCAAGCTCGATCGCTATCTTCCACGCCAGAACCGCAAAGATGTCGTTGCTAAGGTGGTGGTTACGCAAGTTAACCGCGATCACGGCAACAAATACGAGATCTCCGCTACATTAGATATTCCGGGCGGCAAAGTCCTCAACGCCAAAGAAGAATCTTCCAACGTTTTCGCTGGTGTCGATATCCTCGAGGCTAAGTTGATGGGCCAGATTCGCCGTTTTAAGACCGAAAAAACTAATTACGACAAGAAAGGATTTCTCAAGCGCTTTTTGAAGAAATAAGCCGCGTGATATACTAGAACGATGAAAGAGAAGAGGTCCGAGAATCAGAAAAGGGTGGCTGAAAAAACCAAAAAATCCGGCAAAAAATCTCCAGTAGAAGCGGAGATTAAAACCAAAACTTCCAAAAAAGCTGTCGCCGAGGCTGACGCTAAGGCAAAAGCATCCAAAAAACCGAAAAAAGAGAAGAAACCTACCGATAAACTCGCCGATAAATCCGGCTTGACTATCTTTTTGCAACATATTTTTGGCGATGCACAGAAGCGCACTTTGCGCCGTCTCGAAAAACGCGTCGTCGATATTAACAAGCTCGCGCCAAAATATTCCGAAATGGACGACGAAGAGCTCCAGGCTCAAACCGAAAAACTCAAGAGCAAGCTCAAAAAGCTCCAAAAGCAAGACGAAGCCAAGATTGCTATCGCCAAGGTTAAAGGTGCCAAAAATGCCGACAGAGACGACAAGAAGGCCGCCAAAAAGACCAAAAAAGAAGACAAGAAGGCTAAAATCGCTGAGGCGAACCGTGCGCTCGACAAGATCTTGCCAGATGCTTTTGCGCTCGTGCGTGAAGCTTCCGACCGCGTCTTAAAACTTCGTCCGTTTGACGTACAGCTCATCGGTGGCATCGTCCTTCACGAAGGCAACGTGGCTGAGATGAAGACTGGTGAAGGTAAAACTCTCGTGGCTACCTTGCCAGTTTGCCTTAATGCCTTGACTGGTCGCGGTGTACATGTTGTTACTGTCAACGATTATCTCGCTCAGCGCGACGCTGGCTGGATGGGCGAACTCTACGATTTCCTCGGTCTCTCGGTTGGTGTCATCATTAACGAGGCTAGCTTCACCTACGACAAAGAATATATCAACGAAGACCACGACGATGAGCGCATGCGCCATCTTCGCCCATGCACCCGCAAGGAAGCCTATCAGTGTGACGTTACTTACGGCACGAACAACGAATTCGGTTTCGATTATCTTCGCGACAACATGGTACAAGATGCGCAATACCTCCGCCAACGCGAACTCAACTTCGCTATCGTCGATGAGGTCGACTCTATCTTGATTGATGAAGCTCGTACGCCATTGATTATTTCCGCGCCAGCTGCCGACAACCCAAAGAGCTATTATCAGTTTGCTAAGGTTTGCGCCCAGCTTTCCGACGAAGATTACGTCGTCGACGAAAAACGCCGCACCGTCGCTTTGACTGATAAGGGCGTTGACAAGGTTCAAAAGATTCTCGGCGTCGACACGCTTTATTCCACCGAAAACACTCGCGTGGTTTATCACCTTGAGCAGGCTCTCCGTGCCGAAACGCTCTTTAAGCGTGATAAAGATTACGTCGTTACTAATTCCGGCGAAGTTATTATTGTCGATGAGCACACCGGCCGCTTGATGCATGGCCGCCGTTACAATGAAGGCCTCCATCAGGCCATCGAAGCTAAGGAAGGCGTTGCTGTCCGCGAAGAGTCTATGACGCTCGCTACGGTTTCCTTCCAGAATTTCTTCCGCCTTTATAATAAGCTTTCCGGTATGACCGGTACCGCTTTCACCGAGGCTGAGGAATTCCAGCAGATTTACGCTCTCGACGTGATTCAAATTCCGCCGAACAAACCAATCATCCGCGTCGATAAGGATGACCTCATCTATCGCACCGAAGCTGCCAAGCTCAAGGCAATTGCCGCCGAGGTCAAGAAATACCATGATCGCGGTCAACCGGTCCTCGTCGGTTCCGATTCGATTGCGAACAACGAACGCATTGCGGCCTACCTCGAGAAAGAAGGTATCCCATTCGAACTCTTGAACGCTAAGAACAACGAGCGTGAGGCTGCGATTATCGCTAAAGCTGGCGAAAAAGGCGCCGTCACTCTCGCTACGAACATGGCCGGTCGTGGTACCGATATTAAGCTCGCGCCAGGCGTAGCTAAGCTTGGTGGTCTCGTAGTGATTGGCACGGCGCGTCACGATTCCCGCCGCGTTGATAACCAGCTCCGTGGTCGTGGTGGTCGCCAGGGCGATCCGGGCACGACGCAATTCTTCGTATCTTGCGAAGACGACCTTATGCGCATCTTCCAAGGCGACCGCATCGGTATGATTATGCAGCGCCTCGGCGTTGACGATGATATGCCGATTCAAAACAAGACCGTCAGCAAGACGCTCGAGAACGCCCAGAAGCGTATTGAAGGTTTCAACTTCGACTCCCGCAAGAACGTCGTCCAGTACGATAACGTGATTAACCGTCACCGTAAGGTGGTTTATACCATGCGCCGCAAGATTCTCGATGGCGATAACATTCGCCCAGAGATTACGCGCCTTTATAAAGATGAAATTGCCGAGCTCGTACAGTTCAGCTCCCGCGTAAACAAGAAATTCGCCGAGAACTTCAAGCGTGTCTTCGACCTCGACGAAGACCTCATTGACACGATTAGTCTCATGCGTAAAGAAAAAGACCGCTACAAGCTTGCTCTCGCCGCCGTGGAAGAAATGTACCACGACAAAGAGGTGGAATTTGGCGAAGAAGTTATGCGTAAAGCCGAACGCGAGATTTATCTCAACGTCCTCGATACGCTCTGGATGCAGCATCTCGAAAACATGCAGCATCTTCGCGAAGGTATCCACTGGCGCTCCGTTGGCCAGCGTGATCCGCTCGTCGAATATCGCTCCGAATCGCAGAAGCTCTTTGACGGCCTCCAGCGCGCGCTTCGCGAGGAAGTTATGCATATCTTACTTAACCTCAGAATGCAAGATATGGGCGAGGTTGCCGACGACAAGTATGAAACTGAGCTCACTAAGATGGCCGATACTGCCACAAATAAGGGTGTGAACGAAGTTTCTGCCGGCGTTAAGAATATGGACGACGAATTCGCCAAAGATGAACACGGCATCAGCAAGCCTGTCGAAAAAACCAGCGCGCCAAAGACTGCCACTGGCAAAAATACGAACAAGAATGCCAAGCGCAACGCTGCACGCAAGTCTAAGAAAAAGGCTCGCCAGAACAAGAAGAAAGGCCGCCGCTAGTTAGAAAAATGCGACTCCTATGAAGGGGGGTCGCATTTGATAAGCTATCTACTCATTATAGCACACTTTTTAATCTTTGTCAAGCATAAGCGATTTCTATGAAACACACTATCGAAGAAGTACATCTTAAATCCGGCGCCCGCGGGCTGCTTATCGATGCGCCTGGCTCCGGTGTCCTCAGCATTAAAGTGATTTTTCGCGCCGGCAACAAATTCGTCAAAAAGCCGGAAATCTATGAAGTAGCGCACCTAATGGAACACATGGCTTTTGGTCGCAACGCCGAATATAAAGACGAGCAGGCCTACGAGTCCGAATTTACCAAGAACGGCGCCTACCATAACGCCTGGACCTCTGACTGTTTCATCGCCTATGAGGCGGAATGTGCTGATTTTGAATGGGAACGCATCCTAAAGCTTCAAGAGCTAGCCGTCGCGAAGCCAAAGTTCAACGAAGAAGAGCTCGCAGCCGAAAAAGGCAATGTTCGCTCTGAGCTTACCGGCTATCAAAACGATTATGCTCGTCTCATTTGGCCAAAGCTTCAGCAAGAACTCGGCGAGAAAGTCCTCACTTACGGCGAGCGCCTCAAAACGATCAATAACATCGAGCTAAAAGATGTGCGCGAGCATCATCGCCGTACTCACACCGCCGCCAATATGCAATTTATCATCTGCGGCAACCTCCGCTTACGCAAGAAAAAAATTATTCAAATGCTCGAAAACTGGGATTTGAAGCCGGGCGAGAAATTTGAGGTACCGATGAGCGCCTATGTTGGCACGGATCCAGTTTTGATTCGCCGTAAAGACGCCTCGAATGTCTGCTTCGGTTTTAGCTTCATTATTCCGCGCGCCCTCGAGCCGAAAGAGAAGTATGCCATGGATTGTCTTAACCATGTCTTGAATGGCACTATGAGCTCTAAGATTTTTGGCACTGCCCGTCGCCGCGGTATAGTCTATGGTATTGGTTCGAATGCCGAGAGTGACAAATGGAGTAGCACTTGGGACTTCGATGGTGAAGTCAATCACGAAAACGCTGCCGAACTCTTCGATTTGATTGCGGTGGAACTTGCTAAGGTGATTAACGGCGACATTAGCGAAACCGATATTAATGCCGCCAAGACCTATGCGCTCGGCCGTCATCAGATGCTTGCGCAGACCGCCGACCAAATTTGTACTTATTATATGCGCGATTATATTACCACCGGCACCTTTGAGCCGATGAATGAGGCGCCAAAGATGATTGAAGCTATTGACAAAAGCACTATCGTGAGTTTAGCGCGCGAATTTATGCAATCCGGCATTTCCGGTCTCGCTGCCGTCGGCAATATGAATAAATCCGTCGTCGATGAGCTCTGGTCGCGCGTTCTCGGCGCCATTTGATAGTATATTGACAAAAGATTCCTTTCTTGCTATTATAAACATAAGTGGAAAGTGTGTGAGATCAAAAAAACTATTTTTGATAGGAGACACACGGTGAGGTATTTAAACAAATACGCAAAAACTCGAATTGTTTTAGGAATCGTATTTTTTGTTTTTAGCATATTAGGAATCATAGCTATTAATACTATTAGCAAAAATATAGCATATGGCGACGAAATTACTCAAAGTATTCGGGTAGCAGAAAATTCCACTCTTACTTATTACCTAAAAGTGAAGTATGACGGTGTCGATAAGAGCGGTGTTGAATCAACGGATAGCGTAATGGCAGATATGAGAAGTGGCCAAATTAATGTGTCAGACATTATTCCCGAAGGTCTAGCCTTCGAGGGTTTCGAAATGACCGAGGATGGAACTTTCAACGCCGTTAGCCGTGCAGACAATACTATTATCTGTCCTGGACATGTCGTAGACGATACTAGAGAAGTAAACCTCACTTCTGGCACTTGGGACGGGGACGATTACTTCTACCATGGCCTACATTATTCGTCTTCTACCAGAAAGGTCGAATTTAAGGTCGAAAACTTACGAGCAGGCTGCGAGCTCGTTGTTGGCGTAATCACTAGAACCCCAACCATTGAAGAAGGTGAGCGCCGCGACTTTTATGATAACGCCTTCGTGTTGGATAGAAATGTAGCAAATATTTCTAATACTGTTCACGCATGGATGGGTAAAGAAAATGCAGTTATTCATAATGTTAATTATGAATATGTTGGCGATGTGCCAGCCGGAGCGCCTCAATCGCCGGTAACTACAAGCTACATTGAAGGCGCGAGGGTCGGCGTAATGGTCGAGCCAGAACTAGATGGGTATGTTTTTTCAGGCTGGAGTACTAGTGACGTTCAGATTACGAACGGCAGTTTTACTATGCCTAATAACGACGTAACTCTTCGTGGTAGTTGGGTAGAAAATGTGCAAGAAGAATTCGAAGTATCTTATAGCATAAATGGCGATGCGCCGTCCGATTATGTTGCGCCAAAAACACGTAGTTATCCCGAAAACAAGTATGTTAAACTCGACTCTACCGAGAGTGGCGAGATAATTGATGGATACGAATTTAAGGGATGGGATTCAGACGATGTCGCCATTGATGATGGCGGTTTTGAAATGCCAAATCGAGATGTGGAGATAGTCGGCGAATTTGAACGGGTTAGTTATGAGGTGAAGTATGAATTTCAGGGCGACTTGTTACCGCCTAATGCTAATAGCCTACTTCCAGCTACGCAATCTTATTATCCTGGTGACACTGTAACTACGGCGCCAGATCCAACATATGACGGGTATCGTTTTACGGGATGGTTTAAAAATAGTTCATTCATTATGCCGGAAGAAGATGTTGTAATCTATGGTGAATGGTCATACTTTAATGGATTATTTGCGCCAAATATATCAGTAGCCATAATTGACCAAAAAGATGAATATTCTAAGGGGACAAAGTTCAATTCGCTATTACTATCAAGAATCCTGACAGTATTGAAATAAACGATATTCAGTTAGTATCAAGGCTAGACGGTGCTACTTTTAAAGACGGAGATGACTATGTAATAGAAGGCGATTCTAATGTGTTGATTGGATCAATTTCTGCTAATAGCGAAGTTTTAGTATATGGCGAATATGCCGTCAATGATAGTGCAGAGCTTACTATGGAGTATATCGTGGAAATTGTAGGCGCAATCGCGTCGGATAATTATTATCTCGATACCGGCAAAGATTATAAAGCATCAGTCACATTTAGAACGACCAATAAAGTCGCGCCGGTAATTGACACTGATGATATTATTAGCCCGCAAACGATAGACACTATTAAGAGGACTCTAATCATATTTATTGTTGGGTTTGGGCTAGTGGTTGCCGTTCTCTATGTTAATCGCAGAACAAGGAGACGCCTGCATACTAGAAGAGTACTATATGTGGCCCTATTTAGTACTGTCGGACTATTAGCTTTACAGCTTATAGCAGTTAATACTACAATCTTCACGTCGGCACAATCTGGCAATCTAAACGATATAATTGGCTTTTCGTCGATGAGCCTTAACTATGAAAATGGCGACCCTGGAGCCTGGAACGTAACTAAAACTGCCGAATGGACTGGGAAAGGTAAGGCAAAGATTACATTCCATGTAGATTCGATTGCGGTAGAATCTAACAAAAAGAAGGACATACTGTTAATTCTAGATAGAAGTGGATCAATGAAAGGAGAACGAATTGAGCGTTTGCGTGAAGACGCGGCCGACTTGGTAGATAGCGTATTGGATGATCCCGAAAACACAGTTGGTATAGTTGTTTTTGATACATGGGCAGAATTGATGTCGCATTTTGATAATGATAAGGCAACGAAAATTAACCAGATTACTAATTATATAAATCCAGATAGTGGTCTAACGAACTACTATAAAGCACTTAAGACGGGAGATTCGTTAATCCAAATCGACGGAATCCGAAGTACGGAAGATAGGGATCTTATTATATTAATGCTTACTGACGGCTATCCAGAAATAGACACCCCAAACGAAGTTGAACAATACCATATATTAAAACAGAAATACCCTTATGCTAGCATTCATGCAATTCAATACGAGATGGATAGAGAGATACTTGATGCTCTTAAGGTAATATCGGATCGCCAATTCGTGGCCTATAAAGACAGCCTAAGGAATGTTTTATACGAAGCTATAGACACTTCCGAAGAATATGATAAGTTTGTTCTTACTGACATAATCAATAATGATATCTTCATTATTAATGAGGATGCGACAATTACGGCTGACTGGGGCAGCGTATCGCTAACGAATGATGGAGATGGCAAACAAAAAGTAACTTGGGATCTCAGCGCGATTCTTCATTCCGGTTTGTCCGCAAATCTAACTATAGAAGTTAGTCTAAAAGAGGAATACTACTCGTCGGAAGAGTTATTGCGCACTAATGTGGGCGAGCAAATCGAAGCGAAGATTGACGGGATATTAGATGAAACTGTTATTGAAGACGCTTCGCCGGTTCTGCGTAATAATTATACGGTTAGTTATGAAGCTAATAGTCCATCCGATTGCTCTGTTTCCGGAATTCCGAACGCTGAGACGCATCTCGTCTATGATACCGTCGAAATAAGCGATGCTACGCCAACATGTTCTGGCTATAACTTTGATGGCTTCGAATTGATTACAACTAATTTGCAAAAATTGAACGATGACTATATTCGCATGCCAGAACACGATGTTGTTTTTCGAGCTACTTGGTCTAAACCGACAATTGAAGTAAATATGGACGGCGAAGTTTATTTCGTAAAGACTCTATATAACATGATTGCTCGCGAATCGGTCGGCAGTGATGCTACTCTGAATTTCAATACTAAACCGACTGCGGCCGAGGTATACACTTATGCTGATAGTGAGAATAATCAATTCCCAGTCTATTATTATCGTGGGCCTACGACTAATAATAATTTAATCTTTGCGGGATACTGTTGGAAGATGGTTAGAACTACCGACACCGGCGGCGTTAAAATTCTCTATAATGGCATAGCCGACGGCTCTATGCAATGCGCCGACTCTAATAGACCATATGTAGATTCGGTATCCTCTTATTCCTACAGTATTCTATCTTATATGTACGGAGTAGCTCCAACTATTACGACGTCTAGCGAGTTAGATGGCGTAGTGTTTGGTAATGATGTTACGTGGAATGGTCGAAGCTACACGCTAAAAGATACATGCACGGTTACACAGTGGGCCGATAATAATGATGATATCTCGCAGGTATCACAAAAGTATCATTATACCTGCAAGACAACCGGGACCACTTGTAACACGGTTTACTATGGTGTGGCATTTTCTAACATCGTCAACGTTTCCAGTCGAAAATGCGACACAAGATTTATGACACTCACAAACGGCGACAATATAAACACTATGATGGGTAAAATTGCCCAAAATACCACCGACAGCAGAGCAAAAACTATCGTAGATCAGTGGTATGAGTCTAATTTAGCTTCGCATAGCGATAAAATTGAAGATACCGTTTATTGTGGCGATAGGACAATTGATAGAGGAATATTATATTCGAAAGACGAGGATGATCCGTTCGCTTCGGAGTATTCAACGATATATAATTCGTATGGTCGGTATGCGTCATTTAATCGGCTAGGAGCATATGATTTCTCGAATGCTCATGGCACTCCAACCGAAAGGCCTACTCTGAACTGTAGTAGAAATGATTCATACTCGAAGAGTGCAGCTATCGGAAATGGCGCATTAACTTATCCAATTGCGCTATTAAGTATGGATGAGGTATTAATGGCTGGCGCGAGCAACAGCTCATATAATGGTAATACCTACATAGGCGGCAATGTTTCCTATGGAAATCTAACGATGACGCCAGGACTATATGATGCATCTATTGCTTTCTATAAAAATAGGATTTATGCCGTGAATAATAAGAGTACTTCAATCTATTATGTCAGACCGGTGATATCGCTAGTTTCAGATATAACATTCGCGGCCGGCGATGGATCGTTAGAATCCCCTTATATAATTGAAGATTAGTTTAATTTGATATAATATCCGTAATGGATAAGAAAGATATTAAGTTAGTCGCTATTGTTGGTATGTGCGGTAGCGGCAAATCTACGGCGGTAGACTATCTTACCGGACGTAATATTCCGAAAGTGTATTTCGGTGGCGTGGTTTTGAACGCCGTTAAAGAAGCGGGATTAGAGATCAATCCTGAAAACGAAAAGATGATTCGCGAAAGCCTCCGCGAGAAAGAGGGTAAAGACTTTATCGTGAATCGCGTAGTTGAGAGTGTCAAAAAGCTAATCGAAGCTGGCCAAAAGCGCATCGTATTAGATGGCCTTTATAGCTGGACCGAATATAAGATTTTACGCAAAGAATTTCCGAATGAAATGACCGTCGTGGCCATCGTGGCGCCAAAGGCTTTGCGTCGCAAACGCCTTGCCGAGCGCCCAGAGCGCCCATTCACAGCACAGCAGGTTGCCGAACGTGATCAGAGCGAGATTGAGAACCTTGAAAAGGGTGGTCCGATTGCGATTGCCGATTACTACGTTGATAATTCCGGCACTATCAAAGAGTTCTACGAAAAATTCGGCGAACTGATGAAAGAAATTAAATTTATTGACTAATGGCCGTTGATTTACAAATCCCAGATCGCGAGACGCAACTTTTACTTACCGAACTCGCCAAAACCGCTGACATTCCAGGCGACGTCGTGGAATTCGGTTGCTATCAGGGCGGCACTTCTGTCCAACTGGCGCGCGCCATGCAAGACAATCCAGATAAGTGGCTCTATCTTTACGATTCTTTTGAAGGTCTGCCAGCCAAAACCGCCGCAGACCAATCAGCTGATGGCTGGCGCTTTAAAGAGGGCGAATTAAAAGCTTCGCCAGAAACTGTGGCACATAAATTCAAGAAATATCAATTACCAGACCCAGTCATCGTGAAGGGCTGGTTTAATGAACTTTCCGAAAATGATTTGCCGGCACAGATTTCGTTTGCGCTCCTCGACGGCGATTTTTACGAATCAATTAAAACCAGTTTTGCACTCGTTGCTCCGCGCCTAAATTCGGGCGGCATTATTGCCGTACACGATTATCGCAATGCCGCTTTGCCGGGTAGTGCCAAAGCCGTCGCGGAATTTATGGAAGCGCACGAAGCAGAATATGATTTTCGCATCGCTGGCACCATGGCCATCTTAGTGAAGCGCAACTCGGATTAATAGAATTACTAATAAGTGGGCTGGATAATACCAGTAATTTAGGCGATATGGTATACGCTTGCCTTTTTCGCCGCTGTATAACGCCAGCGGCACAATCGCCATGGCGCACCAAGCTTGCGTCCACCAGTGGGCATTATAAGCCGTCGCTATCGCAAAGATAGCAATCGCAAGAGATAATGTTATTACGTAGGTAACGTGAAAATCGCGTAAGTTGCAAATAAAATAGAATGCCACCGCCAGCAGCACGGCCGGCGCGCCATATTCGAAATTAAACAGATAGGCCGCCACTGCGAGTGCGGCCACCCCAAGCCACCCCACGCCGCCTTTTTCGGCGCAGAGCATGGCAATAAAGCTGAGCGACAAAGTCATTACTACATTTAAGGGCAAGTCAAACCCCGTATATTGGCGTTCTAAAATAAAGACAAACTCCGAAATAATCGCGAGAATCCCCAATCGCATGAAATATTTTTGGCGGGATTTGGTATGAATGAAGCCTTCGGCCAAGCAAAACACGAAAATCGGCATCGCAATGCGGCCAATCACGCGCAAAATGGTCAACTTCGGAAAAAGTAGGAAGCCGACATGGTCAATTGTCATCGTGATAAGGGCTATCCATTGTAGCGCGCTAGAACTTAGCATAACTATATCTTAGCACACTCTTAGCTCTTTTATTTATAGACAAATGTGGTAAAATATGTTCTAAATGAAACCATACAAGCGCGGAATCTTATTATTCATCAAAGTTGCTTTGCTTTTGTTTGCGGTCGTCGTTGGTATCAAATGTTTTACCGATCCTACATATAATAAATATGGCGGCTTTCTAGCTGGCCTAGTTTTGCCATTTTTGCCAGAGATTGTTGAAGCAATTTATAAATGTAAATTCTCCTTCCGCATCAGCCTACTTTATTATGCTTTCTTGTTTATTGCGCTCGACATGGGTATTTGCATGGATCTTTATCGTCTCTGGCCATTCTTCGATAAAATTGTGCACTTTTTCTCAGGTGTTTTCTCAGCGCTAGTCGGTCATTATGCACTCGTTTACTTCAAGACTAATAAGTCGCCAAAAGTCTTTAAGGCGATGTTTATTATGTTTTTCTCGATGGCGATTGCCGTTACTTGGGAATTTTTCGAATTTGCTTGCGATAAGTTCCTTGGACAGAGCATGCAACAGCTAATTTCGGTTGGCGTAGACGACACGATGTTCGATCTCTTGGCGGCTACTTTGGGTGCCGGTTTGGGCGGCTATTTGCTAACTATCCCGCATCTCATTGAATATTTGGAAGCCTAACAAAAAACTCAAAAAATCTTGGATTTGCCTCTGTTTAGCAGACTTGACATGCGAGTGCCAGCGCGCTACAATGATAGTAAATTAGCACTCACAAGGTGCGAGTGCTAAAACATGAAAATCGTTTTTAATCAAGGAGGATAAATCCACATGAGTAAAATTATTGGTATCGACCTCGGTACAACCAACTCGGCTTTTGCCTATATGGTTGCCGGTAAACCAGAGGTTATCACGAATAGTGAAGGCGATCGCACTACGCCGTCCGTCGTCGCCATCACGAAAAAAGGCGAGCGCTTGGTTGGTAAGGTCGCCCAACGCCAACGTGTTACGAACCCAGAGAATACCATTTATGGCATCAAGCGTTTGATTGGCCGCAAGTATGAAGATAAGGAAGTCCAAGACGATATCGACATTTTACCGTATAAAATCGTTGAAAAGGGTGCCGGCGTTGCTGTAAAATTTGGCGACAAAGAGCAAACCCCAGAACAGATTTCCGCAATGATTCTCTCGAAGATCAAAGCTGACGCCGAAGCATATCTCGGCGAGAAAGTCACCGAAGCGGTCATTACTGTCCCAGCCTATTTCGACGATTCTCAGCGCCAAGCTACGAAGGATGCCGGTAAGATTGCTGGCCTCGAGGTTAAGCGTATCGTTCCAGAACCGACTGCTGCGGCTTTGGCCTACGGTATTGATAAAAAAGCCGATGAAAAAATCGTCGTCTTCGACCTTGGTGGCGGTACTTTCGATGTTTCCGTGCTTGAGCTTGGCGATGGCGTGCTTGAAGTAAAAGCCACGAACGGCGATACTCACCTCGGTGGCGAAGATTTCGATAACCGCATCGTCGATTACATCCTTGAGGAATTTGAAAAAGACAATCATATTGATCTTCGCAAAGATGCGGCCGCCATGCAGCGCATTAAGGATGAAGCAGAAAAGGCTAAGAAGGAACTTTCTAGCGCTACTGAAACCGACATTAATCTCCCATATATTACTGCTGACGCCGATGGCCCTAAGCATCTTGAATTGACGCTTACTCGCGCCAAACTCGAGGAGCTCGTCTCGCCACTCCTCGATCGTCTCGATGGCCCAGTCAAGAAGGCGCTCGAAGATGCTGATCTTAAGACTTCGGATATCGCCGACGTCGTAATGGTTGGCGGTATGACTCGTATGCCAGCCGTCGTCGAACGTGCCAAGAAACTCTTCGGTAAGGATCCAATGCAGGGCGTGAATCCAGACGAGGTTGTCGCAGTCGGCGCAGCCATCCAAGGCGGCGTTTTGGCTGGTGACGTAAAAGACGTCTTGCTTCTTGATGTTACTCCGCTCACCCTCGGCATCGAAACCATGGGCGGCGTGCGTACTCCACTTATCAACCGCAACACCACGATTCCTACCAGCGCCTCCGAGGTCTTTAGCACGGCTTCCGATAATCAGAATCAAGTGGAGATCAACGTTCTCCAAGGTGAACGCGAATTCGCTAAGGATAACAAATCGCTCGGTCGTTTCATCTTGGATGGCATCGCTCCGGCTCCACGCGGCATTCCGCAGATTGAAGTCACCTTCAATCTTGACGCAAACGGCATCTTAAATGTTACCGCCAAGGATAAGGGCACCGGCAAAGAGCAGAGCATTACAATCCAAAACTCCGGCAATATGAGCAAGGATGATATCGAGAAGGCTCAAAAAGAGGCCGAAATGCACGCCGAGGACGATAAGAAACGCAAGGAAGCTGTCGACGCCAAGAACCAGCTCGAGAATGCGATTTATCAAGCCGAAAAGATGCCGGATGAATATAAGGACAAGATTTCTGACGACGATAAAGAGACTATCAAGAAAGCCGTAGCGGACGCCAAAGAAGAGCTCGCTAAGTATGCAGATGATAAGGATAAACTCGAAGCTGCAACTAAGGCTTTGAATGATGCCATTATGCCAATCGGCGCCAAGATGTATCAACAAGCTTCCTCCGATTCAAAAGAAGAGAAGAAGTCCGACAAAAAGTCCGACGATGGCGACACCGTCGAAGGCGAAGTAGTCGATAAATAATCCCCATCAAAGATTATGCTCCAAAAGTTACCCCCGAAAATGGGGTAACTTTTTTGTTGTATAATATTGCTTATGGATAATGTTTTGGAAATTATTTTAGTTATCGTTATGATTGTTGTATTTTTTACAACAATAATTTTTATGATGCGCCAAATGAATCAAATCAGTAAATCAATCGATCAGAAAATCGATAAGGAAAACCGCCGTACGCAAGATAAAATCGATCAGATGAATGAGGCGGTTAATCGCAAAATTGATTACAATAACTCGCGCGTTCAAGATTCAATTTCACGCCAGCTCACCGAATCCGGTCGCCAGATGCGCGACAGCAAACAGGCCATCGCCGAAATTTCTGCCCGTCTCGCCACTATCAATGAAACTAATAAGCATGTTGAATCGGTCGCTGACGAGCTTAAAACTCTCCAAGCGGTTTTACAAAATCCAAAGCAACGCGGTGTCTTTGGCGAATATTATCTCGACACAGTACTCGGCAATGTTTTGCCGGTCGGCTCCTACGATCTGCAATACAAATTCAAAGACGGCGAAATCGTGGATGCAGTGGTCTATCTCGATAAGGGAAAGATTCTCCCGATTGACTCCAAATTCTCACTCGAGAATTACAATCGCATGGTGGCGGCCAAAGACAAAGCCGAACGCGAAAAATATGCTAAAAAAGTTCGCGAAGATCTGAAAGGTCGCATCGACGAGACTGCCAAATATATTCGCCCAGCCGAAAAGACGATGGAATTTGCTTTTATGTTTATTCCGTCCGAAAGTCTCTACTACGATTTGCTTATTAATAAGGTTGGCACTACTAGCTCTGAGCGTGACCTCATTGAATATGCTTACCGCGACAAAAAAGTCATCGTCACGAGCCCAACTAGTTTTATGGCTTATTTGCAAACTATTTTGCAGGGTCTGCGCAGCCTCGAGATCGAAAAGGATACCGCCGAAATTCAAGCCCGCGTCGCCAAGCTCGGTCAACATATTACAGCCTTTGATGTCTATATGGGTAAACTTGGCTCATCGCTCGGCACGACCGTTAATCATTACAATTCCGCACATAAAACTCTCGCCCAAATCGACAAAGATGTCGTTAAAATCACTGGCGCCGACGCGACTATTGAGGCAAACGTAATCGACAAGCCGCTACTTGAAGAATAAAAAATCCCCCGAATGGGGGATATTTTAAAATCCGCGTAATGCTGTAAACGGCCAGATTCTAAACGTGACCGGCCCTTGCACGCGACAATACGGAATCGTGCCGAGGCCACTACGCGAATCGAGCGAATTATTGCCTTCGCGATTATCGCCAGCCACGAATAGCTCGCCCTCTGGTACGATTATATTAACGCTACCGGAAATATTTTCTTTCGGACCATCGTCGGCCGACTTGCGCGTTTCTAAATCAGGATTGAAACCCTCGGGATGCTCTTCGTTATAGACTGTTAAAACACCATTTTCTACCACCACGCGCTCGCCTGGAAAAGCAATCACGCGTTTAATAATATATTGGTCCGCAATGCCAGTTTGCGGCTCGCAATTTGTGTTTGAGGTATTACCGCCATTTGCGAAGACGATTACTTGTCCGCGCTCTGGCACATACTCTTGCTCGGCCAGGTGCGCCAAAGTAACCGGGATACGGTTTACGATTACACGATCGTTAGAATGTAAGGTGTTTTCCATGCTGCCGCCAACGACGTTAAAACTACGAAAAACAAAACTATTTAAAATAAAAGTTCCAATTGCGACGGCGCCAACGAAGCCAAGAAAACTCAGAATATCTTTGAGAGCCGGGTATTTTTGCGCAAAAGAAGGTTTTTGTTCCATACAGACTATTTTAGCATAAGTGGCGGAAAACCGCTTGAGCGTGTTAAAATATATAAAGATATGGCCGATTATGTCATGCTCCGCAAGGGGCGCAATGCGCTCAGTTCAGCTACGCACGTCGTCTTAAACATCGCTTTGGCGGTTATTTCGACGGCGCTTACGGTTATTAGTGGTAACTGGGTTTTTGGTGTACTTTTAGTAATCCTATCAAAGTGGCGCATTGTGGCGGTTCGCCCACGTTACTGGTGGCTCAACTTCAAGGCTAACCTCGTCGACCTTACGGTCGGCATTAGCTTGGCGCTATTGGTATATTTGGCCGGTACGGATGGCCTTAACGTTTGGCATATCATTTTAACCACGATTTATGCCATCTGGCTAGTCATTATCAAGCCAATGAGCCAAACTTTCGCTACGGAAGTGCAAGCAATGTTTGCTATTTTCTTTGGCACTTTCGCCACAGCGCTCATTACGTCTGGGCTCGATCCGATTGTCGGCGTAGTTTGTAGCTTCGCTATCGGTTACGGCGCCACGCGCCATATCTTGATGCAAGGCTCCGATCATGATTTCAACCTTACGACTTTTATTTGTGGCCTTCTGCTTGGCGAATTGAGCTGGATTTTTTACCATTGGTCCATCGTCTATCGCATCGGCATCGAAAAAGCCTTCGTGATTCCGCAATTTCCAATTGTCGCAAGCTTAATGTTCTTTGTCTTTGCGCGCGGCTACGGCTCGGCCCTTCGACACGATGGTAAAATTCGTGCCGACGACATCATGCTTCCAGCGCTATTTTCAGCTTTAATTATGTTTGTAATGGTATTCTTTTTCTCAGTTGCGAATTTTGATATTTAAGCCCTCACAGAAAGGAGAAATATGGAGAGTGGGAATTCAAACACGGAAATAAACAATAATCCAGCATCATCAGAAGGCGAGCCACTAGTTGCCGCCGCGCCAGAACCGGTTGCGCCACCAGTAGCGCCATCTCCAAAGCCCACTGCGCCAGCCGAGGATAGCTGGAAAAATTATAAGCCGAAGACAAATCAAGACAATCATCCACCACGCAGCCGTGGTGGCAGTAATGCGGGCGTAATTGTTGGCGTAATTATCGCCATTCTGCTCGCTGGTGGAGCGCTTGCGGTTTCGCTCATCAATATGCTCAGTCCGCAACAAACCCAACCGACCTCCACTGTTTCTCCAGAGGGCTATTACGCCGGCAACAGCATCGAATTCGAAGAAACATCCATTGCAAATATCGTCTCTAAGGTTACGCCGGCCGTCGTCTCTATTATCTCTGAGGTTCGCACGTCTAGTTATTTCGGTTACGGCACCGCGCAAGCTTCCGGCACCGGCATGATTGTTACGAGCGATGGCTATATTATCACGAATAAACACGTTATCGATGGTGCTCGTTCGGTCCAAGTTATTACCGACTCTGGTGATACTTATGATAATGTCACCATCGTTGGCACTGACCCGCTCAATGACGTTGCTTATCTAAAAGTGAGCGGCGTGAGTGATTTACCAACCATCCCACTCGGCGATTCTAAGACTATCGCTGTTGGCCAGCCAGTGTTAGCTATTGGTAACGCACTCGGTGCCTACCAAAACTCCGTTACGCAAGGCATCATCGGTGGTACTGGCCGTTCCATTCAAGCTGGCGACTCCAGCGGCAACAATATCGAATATCTTACTGATATGCTCCAGACTGACGCCGCTATTAACCCAGGCAACTCTGGTGGCCCGCTTGTTAATGCTGCCGGCGAGGTAATTGGCATTAACACTGCCGTTTCCACCGACGCACAAGGTCTTGGCTTCGCGATTCCGATTTCTGCCGTTAAGGGTATGTTGAATAATATCATCGACAACGGTCGCGCCGAACGCGCCTACCTTGGTCTGTCATACATTACAATCACTTCTGAAGTCGCCAAAGAGTTCGATCTCTCCGTCTCGCAGGGCGCTTATGTCCATTCTGATAATAGCCGCCAAAGCGCAATTGTCACTGGTGGTCCGGCCGCAAAAGCGGGCATCAAAGACGGCGACATTATTTCAAAGATTAATGGCGTACAAGTCGGTCGCGCCGGTTCCATTTCAACTTTAATTGGCGAATATAAGGTCGGTGATGTTGTCCTAGTCACGATTATTCGCGACGGTTCCGAAATGACCATCAACGTTACGCTTGAAGCTTATCGCGGATAAAAAATGAGCCGCCGTTGTATCAAAGCAACGCGGCTCTTTTTGTTGGGGTGAAAACTCAGAATTACTCCTCGCAATCACAATCGTCATCGTCGCAGTAAAACATCGGCTCGACGCGGTCCAGCACATCGTTCGTGTTTTCTAGCTCGGCAGTAATCTTCGCCAGCGTTTCCTCGTCGACATGCTCGCCGATGGCATCGCAAAGCTCGGCCGCGCTATCAAATAATTCGGCCAGAGCGGACGAAACCTCGCATAGACACTCCTCGAGGTAGTCGGAATACTCTTCGGTCTCCCTCAGATTGCGCTGGGCGACTTTCAGTCGGCGGGACAGCTTGTCGCGGTTGCGCACGATCTCTAGCACTAAAGCGTTGGGAATCAGTACGCGCTCCCCATTGGTGGATATCAGTGTCCTCAGACGCGAAGTCATCAGGTCGCCGTGCGCCGTCGAAACGCTACGCTTGAAACAAGGGCCTAATTGCGGGGAAGGATCTTCGTAGAGAATTCGAAGTTCATTGGTTGTCGTTTTCATATTTTCAAACCCCTTTCTAAGAACTTTGGGACTTTTTGTTGGAACAAAAAGCCTAACCAACATCAATTACTATACCACAAAAGCGGAAGATTGCAAATAATAGAGTAGAAAACTCTGGCGCAATCTGTAAATATATGGTAAAATAATCTAGTAATAATTTTTAACGAATCAGTTCTGCGTGGAGCAGAACGAAGGAGAAGGTAGAAGATGCCTGTTCAAGCAGATATCAAGGAGCTCCTTGCTGCCGGTGCGCATTTTGGTCATAAAACCAGCCGCTGGCACCCAAAGATGGCTCCATACATTCACAGCAAGCGCCAAGGCGCTCACATTATCAACCTCGAAAAGACCGTTGAGGCTCTCGACGAAGCTTTGCCAAAGATGGCAGAGCTAGCTAGCAAGGGTGAAAAGGTTCTTTTCGTTGGCACTAAGAAACAACTCAAAGACACCGTCAAGGAAGTCGCCGAGTCTGTCGACATGCCATATGTTACCGTCCGTTGGGTTGGCGGTATGCTTACTAATGTCGAAACTGTGACTAAACAAATTCGCAAGCTCAAAGATCTCGAACGCCGCATGGCTTCGGGTGAACTCGAAAAACGCTATAGCAAGCTCGAAGTTCAGCGCTATCAAGAAGAAATCGACATGCTCAACGAACGTTATGGCGGTATCAAAGATATGGCTAAGCAGCCAATTGCCGTCATCGTTACCGACATGAACGAAGACAAGAACGCCGTCAAAGAAGCTAAGACTCTCAATATCCCAGTCTTCGCTATCTGCGACACCAATACCAACCCAGAGGAAGTTGAATATCCAATTCCAGCTAACGACGACGCTATTAAGTCCGTTAAGCTCATTCTTGATTACTTTGCCGCTGCTATCAAAGAAGGCAAAGCTAAAACTGCAAAGAACTAACATTTAAATAAGGAGTTTTTAAAAATGGCAGAAAAGAAAAAAGCTGCAGCTAAAACTACCAAAGAAGTTGCCGGCGAAGCCAAGGCAATCAGCATCGAATTAATCAAGAAGCTCAAGGAACTTTCCGGCGTTGGTTTAACTGATGCTAAGAACGCTCTTGTTGAAGCAAAAGGCGATTTCGACAAAGCTCTCGCCGCTATGCGTAAGAAAGGTCTCACTAAGGCCGAAAAGCGTGGCGACCGCGAAACCCGCGAAGGTCTCGTCGAGGCTTACATCCACGATGGTCGTCTCGGCGCTATCGTCGAGGTCAACTGCGAAACTTCCTTCGTCGCTAAGACCGACGAATTCAAAGATCTCGCGCATAAGATTGCTATTCAGGTTGCTAGCATGAATCCGCAATGGGTTTCTGAAGCTGATATCCCAGCCGACAAACTCAAAGAAGCTCGCGAAGCTGCTGAGAAATCTCTCACTGGCAAAGAGCCAGAAAACCGCAAAGAGCAGATTATTGCCTCCAAGGTTAGCAAGACTTTCGCCGATCGCGTTTTGTTGAGCCAAGCTTACATCTTCGATGAGACCAAGACGGTCGCCGAATATGTCAAAGATGTCATGGCTAAGACTGGCGAAAACATCCAAATCAAACAATTCAAGCGCATTGAGCTCGGTGTTACTGAGTAATTGCACTATAAAAAATATCTCCCGTTTGGGAGATATTTTTTGTTCGCTTTAAGTTAGGCTACGAGCTTTTCGCCACGGAACTTAGCCGCAATATCGGAAAGATAGAAACCGATGATGCCACCAAGGACAGGGAAGATAACGTAGGTTACTAACATTGGCATGAGCGCACTCATTAACGCATCGAAGCCTTCGGCGGATGCTGGCAATAGACCATACATAAGGCCGGCGGCTGGGTTCATAATGAATACATTGTCACCAATACCAAGGAAGGTATTGCAGATAACTACAGCGAAGAGCATTGCGAGGAAGACACCACTTGCAGCAATTGCGGCAAAGGTGAATACGCCACGGCGATAGTTGGTTGCGCGTGCGTAGCAGAACGCGATGATGATTGCGCCAACGAATTCAATCATCGTAATTGGCCAGAAGAAGCTAAAACCTTCTGTTGCGGCGGTAAGATTGTCGGCGGCAACCAAGGTCGGTAAAGCTACGGATTCTGCAGCGATGTTGCCGGATGCGATGCCAGCATTATAGAAGCCGTTTACAATCATGAAACCGAACCAGGCACCGAGAATCTGGGCGATGAAATAAAGCACGCCACGGATAGCTGAGATGCGGCGGCTAGCCATCATGCCAGCGGTAATGATTGGGTTGAGATGCGCGCCAGAAAGTGCGTGCACGGCGGCAATGATGCCAATGTAGGCAAAGATGAGATATAGTGGATTGAACAAACCGAGCGTCAAAGCAACGGAAGTTACCAAACCAGTACCAATAATCTCGCCGATCAAAGCGCCAACAATTTTAGTATCCTTGAAGATAGTAAGAATATTCTCGGTCGGATCGCCTTTGCGCGCGAAAAACTCCTTCACCGGATGAGTCTTCTCGGACATGATTTTTGGTTTTTCTTCTACCGGCTCAGCGATTACTTCCTTTGCGACTACTTTTGGTTTTTTAGTAGTCTTGGCGGAAGTCGTCTTTACGGTAGTCTTAGCCTTAGAAGCAGTGCTTTTTGCCTTCGTAGACTTATTAACAGTCTTCTTGGCAGCAGACTTCTTGGCCGACTTGGCTTTAGATGTTGCCATTTCTCCTCCTTTTAAGATATATACCCCTATAATAACATAGTTTTTTAGCGGTCGCACACTTTAAATAAAAAATAAACAGATTATGCTTGTATGATATACTAGATACATTCGTATAAAACACAGGAAGGAGCACGCAATATGGGGATTATGGTAGAGAAGGACGAACAAAGCTCATTGCTCACTGAGCGTATTACGGCTGATTTGCGCGAGCGCGCTCAACGCAACTCCGCCCAGGACGAAATGGACGTCGAAGATTCCGCTATGCTCGAAAACACACAAAAGAGCTCTCGCGCCGGTTGGTTTTGGATCACTTTAGTTGTATTAGCATTGATTTCTCTCGGCATCATCTTCTTCATTAAATAAAAATGCACTAAAATATGCGCCCGAAACCGGGCGCTTTTTTATTAGAGGCACATCTCTCTATAATATGGTAAAATATAAGGTGTTATGCCTAGTATTTCGGAGTTAAAACAAGAGCTAAAGAAGCTCAATGCAGAATACGCCAAAATCAAAGACATTCCTGCCGCCGAGCGGGCCGATTTTGGCAAACAACTAAATATCAAAAAACAAAGCTTAATGCAACAAATCGCCGCCGCGGAAGCTGAAGCGGAAGTTGCCAACGTTGAAGCCTTGGATATTACCGCGCCATGCGACATTAACGGCGCACAACCGGAGTTTCTTACGGCCGATTTTGGCAGTAAGCATCCGCTCATGACCGAGCTCGATCGCGTGATTGGCATTTATCAGGGTATGGGCTTCGATATTATGGAGTCGCGTCAACTTGATGACGAATTTCATATGTTCGACAGTCTCAACTTCGCCAAAGGCCACCCGGCTCGTGATGGCTACGACACCTTCCGTACCGAAGAAGGATTTATTCCGCCGGCCCACACCAGCACTATGCAGCATCGCGTTTTGAAGGCTTATAAATATAAGCTTGACGAAGGTCAAGCGATTGCAGTCGCCGTGCCAGGCCGCGTTTATCGCAACGAAGACGTTGATGCTACCCATGAACATACTTTCTATCAATGCGAAGGCGTTTATGTCTCCAAAGATTGTACTCTCGGCAATATGCTCGCAATTCTGCGCGAGTTCTTCGAAAAATACTATGGCCAAAAACTTAACATCAAGACTCAACCAGGCTACTTCCCATTTACTGAACCATCGCTCGAATTCTTGATCGAGAAACCAAAATCCCTTGGTGGCAAAGGCGACGGTTGGCTCGAAATGCTCGGCTGCGGCATGATTCATCCGAACGTTCTTAAAATGGCCGGCATCGACCCTACCAAATATCAGGGCTTCGCTTGGGGCGGCGGCATCGATCGCCTCGTTATGTTGCGCTACGGTCTAGGCGATGTCCGCAACTTCGAATCTGCGAAACTTGATTTCTTAAAGGAGTTCACATGCTAATTTCCCTCAACTGGCTCAAAGGCGGCCTCGACACTGACGCGATTCCCGATGAGGAGCTCGTCAAATTAATCGGTGCCCGCCTCGTCGAAATCGAACAAGTCATCGACGAAACGCATAAATACGACAATATCTATGTTGTAGAAGTAAAGTATTGCGAAAAAATTCCAGATACGCATCTCAGTCTCTGCAAGATTGATGATGGCGGCGTCGTTAAAGATATTGAACGCGATGCTGACGGCTATATTCAAGTCATGTGCGGCGCGCCAAATGTTCGCGAAGGCATGTTCGCGGCCTGGATTGCTCCGGGCGCCATTGTCCCGTCGACCTTTCATGATGCTGAACCATTCAAAATCGGCATGCGCAAAATGCTCAAAAAATACGATAGTTATGGCATGATGGCCGGTGCTGACGAGTTAGATTTTGGAGACGACCATTCTGGCATCGTCGAAATCAATCCGGGCTATGCCCACGCGGGTAAGACTTTATCGGAGACTTTTGGCAATTTGAATGACGAAATTCTCGACATCGAAAACAAGTCTCTTACGCACCGCCCAGACACTTTCGGCATTCTTGGCTTTCGCCGTGAAGTCGCCGGCATTCTTGGGCAGCATCACGTTTCTGAAGATTGGTATTTAAATCCAAAACAAGAATTCGATAACGATCCGAGCATTAAGCTTGATATTGAAATCGACAAAACGCTCTGTCCGCGCTATACGGCCATCGTTTTCGACGCTAAACTCGAAGATAAAAAGTCATATCTCGATTACGAATCGACTATTTTAGCTCGTTCTGGTATGCGTCCGGTTAGCCCGATTGTTGATGCAACAAATCTCGCCATGCTCGCTTTTGGCCAACCGCTCCACGCCTTCGACTACGACAAATTCGTCGCTGTGGGCGGGAGTAAAAATCCAAAAATTATCGTCCGCGCCGCGAAAGCCGGCGAAAAACTCGAATTGCTCGACGGTAGCATTGTTGAGCTAAAATCTGATGACATCGTAATTACGAGCAATAATATCCCAGTTGCGCTCGCCGGCGCGATGGGTGGCGCCAATACTGCCATCGACGAAAACACTAAGCGAGTCATCCTCGAATCAGCTACCTTTAGCCTCTATAATTTGCGCAAAACCCAAATGGCGCATGGTATTTTCTCCGAGGCCATCACGCGCTTTACGAAAGGCCAGCCGGCCGGTCAAACTAAGGCCGTCGCTCTCCGTTTTGGCGAAATTACCCAAAAATATCTCAAGCCACTTGCGCTATTTGATAGCCAAAAAACCGATCCAGCCGTCGAGAAAGTTGTCGTTAGTCTTTCGCAGATCAACGGCCTACTCGGCACTAACTTCGCTATGAACGAAGTCCAAAATATTCTCGAAAATGTCGAATTTGATACTGAAATCAACGGCGACAAACTAACCGTCGAAGTGCCTTTCTGGCGCACCGATATTCACATCCCAGAAGATATTATTGAAGAAGTTGGCCGTCTCTCTGGCTTCGATAATATCGAGCCAATCTTGCCACTTCATGCTACTAGCGATCCAAATCCAATGTTTAGTCTCAAGACACAAATTCGCGACCATTTGGCCGCGCATGGTGCCAACGAAGTGCTTACTTATAGCTTCGTTCATGGCGATTTGCTTACCAAGGTCGGCCAAAAGCCAGAAAATTCCTACAAAATCGTCAATTCTATCTCGCCGGAGCTGCAATATATCCGCCAAAGCATCGTGCCGAGCCTGCTCGACAAGACTTATGGAAACATTCGCGCTGGCCATGCTAAATTCGCACTCTTTGAGATGAACCAAGTTTATCCACGCACGAACGGCGTTGATGAAGATGGCGTGCCAAAAAACACCTATCAACTCGGTTTCGTTTTTGCGGATGGTGCTGCCAAGTCGAATTATTATGTCGCCAAGAAATATCTCGAAACGCTCCTCGAGGCGCTCGGTGTCGAATATGGCATCCAGCCATTTGAGGTTAATGGCGATAATTCGAATGCCTATTATGAACCAAAACGCTCCGCGCTCATTAAGTCGCACGGCAAAGTTCTCGGCTATCTCGGCGAAATTAAAGCTGGCATTCTGCGCGGCTTCAAGCTCGCGCATGGCACGGCGGCTTTCGAGCTCGACCTTGAAGCACTTTTACGCGTCGCCGAAGGCACTAAGCATAAAGATTTCCGCGTCAGTCAATATCCGTCCGTCTCGCGTGACGTCACGCTGACTGTGCCACTCGACGTGGCTTACGCTAGCCTCGAGCAACAAATTCGCGACGTTCTCGCGCGCAAGCAATTCATTTTCAAGGTCGCTTGCACCTCGATTTATCAGGCGGACGGCGCCGACACGAAGAACGTCAGCTTCCATATCGATTTCGCTCATCCAGATAAAACTTTGGACAAAGCCGAAATTCAAGCTATAATGAATAAATTAGAGAGTATTAAATAACGGGTGGACACGGAGGTAAAATGATAGTAAACGACGAGAAAAAGACGTCTCCCAAGCAGCGCATCATTATTGTTTTGATCGCTATCTTTATGTTGGTGTCTACTTTTGCGCTTTATGCGGGTATCGTCTTGCAATACCAAAATGGCGGTAGTAGTAGCTCTACTGGCGCTTTGACGGACGAAGAGCAAAACGAGCTCGCTACGCTTCTAACCGATTATCAAGCATTAGTCGATAAGCAAACTAAGGAGCTTTCCGATAAATATTTCGACACTTTTAAACAATATCGCAATCAAGTAAAATCATTCAACGCCGCCGCCACGACTAATCTAGCCGTAAAGGACCTCAAAGTTGGCTCTGGTCGCGAAATTACCGAGATTGACGACGTTAATTACGCCGCTTATTATATCGGCTGGCTCTCTGATGAAACCATTTTCGATTCATCGTTCGACGATGCGGAGAATCCTACTAGCCTCATTGCGCCTCTCCAAGAATCCACTGATATGATTCAGGGTTGGAAAGAGGGCATCGCTAAGGGCACCGAAGACGGCTTTATCTGGGACGGTATGCGCATTGGCGGCATCCGTGAGATTACCATTCCATCTGCGCTTGGCTACGGTAGCGTCGATAAAGGCGTAATTCCGCCAAATAGCCCACTCAAATTTGTCGTAATGATTATTGAGGTGCCAGAGGAAATTCCACTTCCAGAGCGCCTCGAAGAGCTTTATCATAAGCTCGGCTACTATTAAAGCGCCCTGCAACTCAAAAATCCCGACTCAAATCGGGATTTTTTGACGCCAAAACAGAGAAATAAGCATAAGCATACTTGACTTTTTGTGCCATGTGTGCTATAATGGTTGTATGGTTGCAAAAATATTGTAGCCAAGCACATTCAAAGTAGTTCAATCATTCCTAGAACCATAATTTCATCTGTTTTATTCGCGCAGCCATCTGCATTCCTGCTTACCAACTTGGCCGGCAGAAATGCAGGTGAGCTGCACACGAAGCTCTGCAGCTCGTGAAAATGAATAGAAAGGCCCTTTTAGGAAAGGGGAAGGTGAGTATTATGGCAAGTAGTTGGTATCATGCGTTTGAAGCTCAGATGAGCTGGGAAGTTGTAGGAGTAGTTGTTGCGCTTTTGGCGTTGGCTTATTTGATCGGCCGCAAGGCAGTTCAGTTCGTAACCGTCAAGAAGGCATGCGAAATCAAGGGCGACTTTGTCGCTCCTAAGAAGGCTCCGCATTATGAACCCGTTAAGGAAGATGAAGTTGCCCGTCGTATCGACAAGAAATACGAAAAGGTCGCAGGACGCAGAGTCCTTAAGCCTAATAGCACTGTTATGGTCATCCACAGCAGCACTTTCGACAACGTCATCGCCTGCGTGTTCGCGGCAATCTTCATTTATGTTTTCGCAACGGAGCATTTGTTCGGACTAATCCAGTTCTTCATTAACCATCTCGGAGCTAACGATGGTGCCGCTTGGGGCGATATTCTCGCCTTTGGGACACTTAGCGTGTTATTCGCTTGCTTCTATGGTTTGGTTTACCATCTCGTAAGACTTGGCCAAGTCCACACTGTTGCTATGAAGAGCGAAAACTACCTTGATTCCGGATTCAAGCCGATGTTCTTCGAGAAAGAATCAGTTGGCTATATCGTTAAGCTTGTCGCTTGGAGCTTCGAACAGAAGCGCACTAAAAAGCAGGCAGCCAAAATCAAGGCCGAAAAAGACAACGTTATCAAATTTCCCGAAATTGCGTAATGAATGAACTACAACTACCAAGGCCCGCCTCGGCGGGCCTTTTCCCATGCCCAAAAACTTGTGTTAAGATGAAGTTATGGAACAGACTTTCTTCTTTTATGACCTTGAAACTTCCGGCCTCGATGCTCGCGCCGATCGCATTATGCAATTTGCCGGCCAGCGCACGAATTTAAACCTCGAGCCAATTGGCGATCCAGTCAATGTGCTCGTTAAAATGAATGAGGATACTTTGCCGAGCCCATATGCGATTATGGTGACCAAAATTACGCCACAATCGACCTTAATGGACGGCTTTACGGAAGCGGAATTTTGCAAATATGCCAGCGAAGAAATTTTTACGCCCGGCACGATTGTGATGGGTTATAATTCCGTGCGCTTCGATGATGAATTTATGCGCCACATTTTTTGGCGCTGTTTTTATGATCCATATGAATGGCAGTGGAAAGACGGCCGTAGTAAATGGGATGCGCTCGACGTCGTGCGCATGACGCGTGCGTTGCGCCCAGAAGGCATCGAATGGCCGGTGACTGAAGACGGCAAATCGACTAATCGCCTCGAGTTGATTACGAAGCTGAATGGCATTGAGCACAAACATGCCCACGACGCGTTGTCGGACGTTGAAGCCTTAATTGACGTAACGCGCCTAATCAAAGAAAAACAGCCACAATTATATAACTACTTGTTTAAAATGCGCGAAAAACGTGCCGTACAGCAGCTGGTTAATCTTGAAAGACCGCAGCCGTTCGTTTATTCGTGCGGTCAATATAGTAGCGAATTCGAGAAAACTTCCGTCGCCTTTCCAATTGCGCCGGCGCGCAATGGCAACGTATTAGTTTTTGATTTGCGCCAGAATCTCGATGAGTTGTTGGCGCAAGAAGAGCCGAAATTTTATCCAATCGTGAAAGAGTTAAAATACAATCATTGTCCGGCCGTGGCGCCACTCGGCGTATTAGAGCAGGGTGATGGTTGGCAAAAAATCGGCCTCACTAAGGAGCAGATCGAAAAGAATAAAAAGGCACTGCTTGCGCATCCGGAATTTATCGAACAAATGCGCACCGAAAATGAAGAACGTCCAGAATTCCCGCCGGCTGTCGATGCCGAATCGGCGCTCTACGATGGATTTCTCGATCCGTCCGACAAGACACGCTGCGATGCTGTGCGTGTGGCGAAGCTAAATGATCTCGCGGACTTTCATCCAGATTTCCATGATCCGCGTTTACCAGATTTGCTGTTGCATTATAAAGCGCGCAACTTCGAACGTGCGCTCACGGAATCCGAGCATAAAAAGTGGGAAGAATATCGCCTCGCTCGCATTAAGTCCAAGCAAAACGAATACATCAAGGCCATTCAACAGCTTGCCGAGAAAGATGGCGACCCATACGTACTTGAAGAGTTGCAACTTTGGTATCAATCGCTTCTACCATATTAATGTTTCACGCTCAAGTTTTTATTTCGCGCCGTAAGTCGTTATAATAAAAATATGCAGTGGATTATTGGTATAAATGCGTTGAGATTTTTTGCGATTATTCTCATCGTCGCTTATCACCTCTTCCGCTCCTTCTTGCCGGGTGGCTTTATTGCGGTAGAAATATTTTTTACGTTTTCTGGCTTCTTTATTGTTTCAAAGTTGGTTGAAGAATATCGCGAGAATGGTACAATTAAATACTTTAAATTTATCGGCAAACGTTTGGCGCGCATTTTGCCAGGACTTTTGCTCTGTATTGCGACGATTCTTTTATTGTCATTTTTAGTACATCCAGATATCGTTGCTGGCATCCAAAAACATGCGCTTTCTGCCGTGACATTTTCGACGAATATTATCGAAATTCTATTCGGTGGCGGTTATGAAAATACGATTTCGCCAAATCTGTTTGAGCACACTTGGTTTATTGCGCTCGAAATGCAGTTCTATTTACTCGTGCCAATTATTGTCAAGCTGATGCTTGGTCAGGCTAAAAAAATCAAAACTGGCCTTAAGGCGCTTTGTGTTTTCTTCATTTTGCTCGGTGCGCTGTCGATGGCACTAATGATGGCTTATGGTGGCATTTTTCATATGTTCGATCGCGCTTACTTTGCGCCAGATTCGCATTTGGCCGGCTTCTGTTTTGGCGCCGCTTTTGCCGTGTTGAATAATCTTGTGCCGCGTACGCCGCGTACCAAAAAAATCTTGCCGAGTCTCGGCGTTCTGACGAGCCTAGTGATTGTCGTCATCCTCAGCTTCAAACTCAATTATCAAAATGCGATGACTTATTTCTTTGGCCTACCATTTACAAGCATTCTCACGGTCATTATGATTTTCTGCATCATTAAATTACAGCCGAATTGGCGTTCGCGCCGTAAAGTTCCAGCCGTGCTAATTGCGCTAGAAAAGCTCGGCGAGACCTCCTACGGCATTTATCTATTCCATTGGCCGCTATTTATCCTGTTCGGCGAGCTCTTTGCGCGGCTCGACGCCTGGTTCGCGCCGACACTAAATATCGTTCTAAGCCTCATTGCCGGCTATATTGTTTCGCGTATTAATTTTCCGCACTTTTGGGCACATTACAAAACCGCCAAACCTGCCTATCGCACCCGTTGGGGAATTGCGCTTACAATTTTAATTATTCCGCTCGTCTTAGCGCTTGTACGCGCGCCACTTACATCGAGTATTGCTACGCAGCTCGAAGAAATTAGTGCTGAAGGCGTCGAAAATGCCGAGGAGACCGGCCGCGACGCAGATTATATCGGTATCGCGAGCGCTTTACGTGATAGTAGCGCTGCACTGGATAATCAATTTAAGATTACACTTAATCCGGAAATGGCCTTCAAGCACAATGAGCAGGCCGCGCCAAATGCTAATGCTGCTAAGGTTCTCGTGATTGGCGATTCAGTAACGCTTGGCGCAAAGGCTGCGCTTGAATCGACTATTCCAGGCACTTTTGTGGACGCCAAAGAATCGCGCGGCATCGAAACCGCTACTGGAATTATCGCCGGCTATAAAGCTTCCGGAAAATTGCCAGAAATTATCGTAATCAGCCTTGCGACCAACGAGCGTACCATCACAGACTCGTTGCTGCAAAATATCGTAAATGTCGCCGGAAACGATCGTAAATTTATCCTTGTTACGGCCTATGCTGGTCCACAGCAACCGCGCGACCGTCAAAACCAAACACTCAAAGATTTTGCCAATAAACACGACAATGTTTATATTGCCGACTGGTGGACCATTTCGCACGATAACTGGTCGCTCATGTATGCCGATCATATTCATTTAAATCCAGAAGGTCGTATGACCTATGCTAACTTAATTTATAACGTCGTGAGGAGTATGTGATGAAAAATAGAACCACTAGTCGCTCGCATATTCGTCGCCAAATCCGCAAAGCTAATCGCATTGCAGCCGTGGATATCGAAAAACCAAAGCGCATTCGTCGCCGCACTATTTTAATAATTTTTGCAATTGTGTTATTTGTGACTGAAGGTTTCGCTGTGCATTTTGCCAAGCAACGTTACGAATATGGCGAAAGCGTTAAGTTGGCCGAAGATATGATTGTGCAGCTAAGTCTGATTGACTCAGCCTTACGTACCGGTGATCGCGCCGTCTACGATAAATCCTATGCGCAATTTCATCAGACGCTTTCGGATTTTGTTGCCAATGAGCACGTCAAAAAACGTGCCGCCGACCTTTCCGGGAAGCTTGCGAGCTATCACAATAATCTGCTCGACAATCGCGAGCTCGAAGAAATCATCAATTTGCGCACCGCAACGCTAAAAATTAGCAATTCCGCAAATCTTGTTGAAGCCCAAGCACTGGACAGCAAAAATATCTATCAAACCAAGAAAGATTTTGAAGCTCTGCGCGCAAGTCTTGAACTAATCGAAACGCCGGAGCTTGCGGAGCTTAAAGAAAAAACACTTGCTATGACGAAAGAATACATTAGCTATTTGGATGGCGCGGCAGTTTGTATCGGCGTTTGCTCATCGAATACGATTTCAAATCGTCAAAACCAGCTTCGAAAACTTACCGATAAATACCTAGCCGATTTTGAGGCGCTCGACAATCAGTATTCTGCTCCATATAATCCGAATTTACTCATTATCGAACTGAGTAAATATAGTAAAATGTAATTATGCACAAGATTCTTTTTCCAGAAGCCTATAACGACTTCGTACAAAGCGCCGCAACGCGTTTGCGCATCGAAAAGGTATGCGAACCTATCTTGGAGCTTTGCGACCTTCCTAAAGCCTCAAAAATGCTCTCAGACGGGAAAGTAGACGCGATGGTGGTCGGCATCGACTATTCATCGCGCGACGTTATTCTATCTTGCCGCGACGTCATCGGCATGGCCGGCGGCGAATTAGAACCGGGCGAAAAGCGTACCTTTTCAAGTCTATTTGTGGCTGAATTTCCAGATGGTCATAAACTCATTATTGGTGATGGTGCTACCTGTAAAAATCCGACCGACATTCAGCTAGCTGATATTATTGAATTGATTCACGATGCGGCGAATCGCATTCTTGACGAAGAACCACTCATCGCAATGCTGTCATTCTCGACTATGGGTTCCGGTGGTAGCGATCCGTCAATGGATAAAATCGCCAACGCCATGACACTCGTGCGTCAACGCCGCCCAGACATTATTGTCGATGGGGAAATGCAGCTCGATGCTGCCGTGAATCCGCGTATTGGTATGAAAAAAGCACCAGAATCAAAGGTTGCCGGTCAAGCCAATGTTCTCATCACACCGGATATTAATTCGGGCAATATCCTTTATAAATCCATTGAGCAATTTGGCAATGCGCAGCTTGCTGGCCCAATTCTACTCGGCTTTGGCAAGCCAGTTTCTGATCTTTCGCGCGGTTCGACTGTTGATGACATAGTGTTCACGACTAAATGCCTGGAAAAATTAATCTAGGAGGAAATATGTACGAAAACCAAAAAATACTCGTCTTCGGTATGGCTCGAAGCGGCTATGAAGTCGCCAAACTTCTGAGTCACTACAATAATGAAATCGTCGTTACCGACGCAGTTGAGCAAGACGCCGAGCATGTGGCGGTGCTGCATGACTATAATGTTAAGGTTGAAATTACTGACGAACCCGCCAAGCTTCTCAATGATACTTTTGATGTGGTTGTGAAAAATCCAGGCATCAAATCTGATCACCCACTGCTTAATCTCGCGCGCGAGCTAAACATCCCAATCGTCAACGAGCTCGAAGTAGCCTATCACTTCATGGACCACGATGCGCAAATTATCGGCGTCACTGGCAGCAATGGCAAGACGACTACGATTAATCTTGTCTATGAATTCCTTGCCAAAGAAAAAGATGATGTGATTCTCGGCGGCAATATCGGCACCCCATTGTCGCACTATGTAAACGACATTAAATCTTCCACAATTCTCGCACTCGAAATTAGCGATCATCAGCTCTGCGACATGTATAAATTTAAGACAAACGTCAGCGTCGTGACGAACATTACGCCGACTCATCTAGATTTTCATGGCTCTTTTGAACGCTATAAAGCCATTAAGCATCGCATTTTTAATAACCATACCGCTGACGACTATGCGATTTTAAATACAAATAACGAAGAGTCGCTCAAAATGGCCGAGGATGTGCCGAGCCAAAAAGTCTATTATGGCAGCAACAATCTTAATAAGTGTTATTTTGACCAGCGTGCAATCTATTATGACGGCGAAGAAGTAGTTGAGCTGAAAGATATTTTACTCAAAGGCAAACATAACTACGAAAATATTTGCGCGGCTATCGCGGCAGTGAAAATCTTTGACATTAGCAACGCGGCGATTCGCGAAGTGCTTGCCGAATTTAAGGGTGTCGAGCATCGTCTCGAATTCGTAGCCGAATATGGCGGTGTCAAATATTACAACGACTCCAAGGCTACAAACTGCGTCTCCACGAATATTGCGTTACAGTCTTTTACTGAGCCGACTATTCTTTTGCTTGGCGGCACAGATCGTGGACATTCCTTCTATGATTTACAAGACTCTATGACGCATGTCAAAGCCATCGTTGCCTACGGCGAAACCAAACATCGCATTGCAGATTTTGCAAAAGACATGCATATCGATTGCGAAGTTTGCGATACTCTAACCGACGCAATGCAAATTGTAAAAAATATGCAATCTTCGGGTGACGTTGTTTTACTATCGCCGGCCTGCGCATCTTGGGACCAATATGCCAAGTTTGAGGATCGCGGCGATGAATTTAAGCGCCTAGTTAAAGAAATTAACCAATAAAAATCCCCCCGTAAGGGGAGAATTTTTAATCTTGATTTGCTAGCGTAGTGCCCTTAACCTCTAACTCTGGTTTCTTCATATATTTATCGAGGCGCGTACGTATGTCGCGCATGACATTCATAAAGTAGAGGAATGCATCAAATGGGGAATCATATGGCGAGAAATAGGCGTGCACATCGCCATCGTTGAAGTATTTCGTGCACATGTAATAAACCAAGTCGGATGTTTGCAAGCGACGCCAATCTTCAATTAAATCTTTATCACCAGTCGCGATAATCTCTGGTTTCAAATCGTAAAGATTTTTCATCGCTTCGTGCTGCATGGAGTTGCCTAGCCATGCGGTGAGGTCGCGCTCGCTGTCTGCCCAAGTGACCGTCCATGGCATAGAAATCTCGTCTTTTGGCTCCATCGAGTCGCAAGCTTCTGACAGAGTGAGAAAATTTGCCTCATCATCTTTGCTCCAGCGGCTAACTAGAGTTTCGAAGAATTCAAAAATGCCAGTATCTTTCCAAATATTTTCACCGAAAGTCTCGAAGTCCATGAAGAGATTGAGCAATGGCCCTTTTTCAGCATCTTCATCGAGCCAGCGGAGGTATTTATCGATCGTGAGTGGCCATTCGTCCCAAGTCTTGTCGGAGAAACGGAAAGCGATATCGTCGGAGCGCTTATAATTCTTGGTTAAAAGTTTGATATTTTGGCAACCTTCTGGACGATAAACATAATTTGGGCTACGTTCGCCGAGCACCTTGTCCCAACCTTCAGCCAAGATGCCCTTAAAGCCGTAATCTTCAGCCCAACGTGCAAGATCATTATTGTAGCTAAATTCAGTGTTGCGGAAAATCTTTGTCTCTACGCCAAACAATTCACGCACGCGATCTTGATGAATGCGCACTTGCTCGGCAAATTCTTCTTGGTCGTAAAAGAAAGCTAGGGAATGGTAATAAGTTTCGGCGGCAATCTCCATGCGACCAGTCTTAGCGAGGCGCTGTAAAGCTTCGATAACTTCTGGCGCCCACTCTTCGGCTTGCTCAATGAAGGAGCCGGTTAGAGAAATTGAGAACCTAAAATTAGGATAAGTGTTAATAAGCTTTTCGAGACGCTTCAGCATTGGGATGTACGATTTTTCGGCGACTTTTTTAAAAATACGCTCATTATTCGTACCTGCAAACCAATCTTTTTCGGTCCAATATTCGTGATCGTAACCGACAGAGAAGATATTGTAGTGCTTCAGTCGGCGTGGCTGATGCATGTGCAAATACAATACAATCGATTTCACCTTAGCGTCTCCTCCACTTAGAATCGGTTTCTTTTATTCTTGCTTACTTCATCATACACCTGAATGCACTTAGCCGCAACGTCATCCCAAGAGATGCGAGCATATTCGCGACGCACGCCGTCTCTGAGCGTATTCGTAAGGGCCGGGCTTTCAGCGATGTTTACGAGTGCTCCTGCTAGTTTATCTTCATCCCAGAAATCATATCTTACAATCGAATTCAAAACTTCGCCCACGCCAGATTGCTTCGTGATAATTAGGGCGTTGCCGTGGTGAGCTGCCTCGAGGGCGGTAAGGCCAAACGGTTCAGATACAGAAGACATTACAAAGACGTCGGAGATGCTATAAATATCGCGTAGCTGTTTGCCGCGAATGAAGCCGGTGAAGATAACGTTTGAAGAAATGCCAAGTTCGGCCGACATCCGCATCAGTTCATCTTTTTGCTCACCATCACCGGCGAAGAGGAAAATCATCTTCGGATGAATGCTGACTGCACGGGCGGCAGCGCGCATCAAGTGGAAGAGGCCTTTCTGCAAAGTGAAGCGACCAACCGTTGAAACGATGGTGTAGCCTTTCTTCTTGAGACCTTCGATATACTGATAGCTCGAGCCGTCATAGTGATAATCATCATCCGGAGCATCGAAGCCATTGTAGGCCACATCAATCTTGCTCGGCGGAATACCATATTTCTCGACAATGATGTTCTTAGTGGCTTGGCTGACCGCGATAATCTTATCTGCCCAGACCAAACCTTCATATTCAATCTGATGGATAAGTGGGTTACCACCGTTTGCACCACCGCGGTCAAATTCGGTCGCATGGACGTGCGCTACGAGCGGGACGCCGAAATTCTTTTTCGCAAGAATACCAGCTTCGTAGGTTAGCCAATCGTGTGCATGTACGAGATCTGGCTTAAAATGCATCAGATATTGTTCGACGAATTTGCAGTAATCTTTCTGAATATCCCGAATTGAACATGGGCGGCCTTGCGGACAGATGCAGTTCTTGTCTTCGACGGTCTTTGATGAGTAAGCATTACCGCCACCATAGAGAAAATCTGGGCTCATCGGCGTAGCAGAGAGTACGTGCATGTAGTCAAGGTGATGCTCGGCTTCGTATGGGACCACAAAATCAATGTCAGCGCCCATTTTTGCCAAAGATTTCGACAAATTTAAGCAAGCTACCCCAAGTCCACCGCTGTTGTGTGGTGGTAGCTCCCACCCTAACATTAAAATTTTCATCTACTTTTTAGTTTAGTACTTATGCTTCCAAAACACAAGCGAAATGACTCGATTTTTTCGGATTTTTTTTGTAAAATGTGGAAAAGGTACAGATAAGGAAATCATATGACCAGAAAATCAACTGCCAAAACATCGAAATCCGTTGTAAAAAATACAAAGACAGATAATGACGCAGAATCAACGAATGTTGTAAAAAATACTAAAATAGATGCCAAAATCGACCCGAAGCTTTCCGAAATTGCCAAAATCAAGCACAATGAGCAGCCAGATATTGTCGACAGTCCACGCTGGTATCATTTCACTGCATTAATCGCTGTACTAATTCTGGCCGGTTTCGCAGTCTATAAGCTAATTAATCGTTATGACGTATCGATTCTGGGCGCTAGCCACACGGTAGATATCTATCATGGTTGCGACGCCGTGAATCCAGACGAGCCAACGGACGACAGTGATCGCAAATATCGAAGTTATGGTCTGCGCGAAGGCGATATGTTTGGCAAGGATGGCCTCACGAGCAACGAAGAGGAAGCCTATGTGCGCATTATCAAGTTCGAGGGCGACTATGCGGTGGTTAGCCGTCATAGCGACGACAACGATTGGGCCGAGCGCACAGTAGACTATGGTGTTATTCAGAGCGTCTACCTCTATCAGAATGACGAAAGTTGTGTAGAATCTTTGGTTTTCACAATACGTTAAGAAATTGTCAAGCCCACCACTATTATTGACAAATACGTGAAAATATGCTAGTATATACTGGCATGCGGATTTCGTGTCCGCAGTACTTTTCTAGCGCTTTGTTATTCCTATGATTCTTAGGATTGGCAGGGAGGAGGTAAATAATGCCAATTTACTTCAACGTACCAACTTGCATTTCCGGTGGGCAAAGTTATAGCTCCGGCTTCATCTGCCGTCGTTCGAGACCGCGTGGCTTCGGCCATCGCGAGGCTCCGATGGAAATCAGCCAGGGCTATATGCGCTCAATAGGCCCAAGTAATTTTCCGCAAGGAATTGAAACTGGCCTCACGGTTTTGGAATATTCCTACTACAGCGGCTTTTATATCAGCGCACGTAAGAGTCGCTCGGCCACGTCACGACTGTCATATGTCACGCTTGACCTATATACGGTCAATCCGAATGCGGACTTGCATAATCGCACTGACGCCGTACTGGTGCGCAACTGCGATCGCGATCGTGTTGAAGTCCTTTCTGGTGGCGGATATAATCATAGCGGCGAACGCTGTTTCGATAATATCTTTCTCCGCGTGAAGGTGCCGGCGATTATCGCCATTCAACGTCATCGCAAGCTGAAGTTTTTTACGCGTTACGACTATTTCTACCTGGTTACCAAGGACGGCATTAAGGAGATAGCCGCCCATCGTGGCGATGATACTAATCCTTTATCTGGCGTTTCTTCCAACATCGAGACGGATTGGGAATACGTCTAAGCCAAAAGCCGCCGGCCTCGCGCTGGCGGATTTTTCGTACCTTTTTACAGAGCAAATTGCGAGTTGTATAGGTCGGCATAAAAGCCGCCCTTTGCCATTAGTTCTTTGTGGTTGCCAGTCTCGATGATGTTTCCCTCATTCATCACAAGAATCAAATCGGCATTCTTAATCGTCGATAGACGGTGCGCAATAATAAACGACGTATGTCCTTCCATCAACTTGTCCATCGCTTTTTGGACCAGCTCCTCTGTACGCGTATCGACATTTGAAGTTGCTTCGTCGAGAATTAAGAATGGCGCATCCTCAATCATGCCACGCGCAATCGTGATCAGCTGCTTTTGGCCGGCCGAAATCGAATCATTTTCACCAACTTCAGTTTTTAAGCCATGCGGCAAAGTCTTAATAAAGTGACTAAGGCCAACCGTGTCGCAAACTTTCATCACATCTTTATCGCTTACGCCGGGATGGTTATAAACAATATTATCGCGCACAGTGCCACTAAACATCCAAGTATCTTGCAGAACCATCGTAAAGAGCGAATGAATTTCTTCGCGCGTCATCTCTTTGGTAGATTTTCCATCAATGCGAATATCGCCAGATTGGATGTCGTAGAATTTCATTAGTAAATTTACCATCGTAGTTTTGCCGGCACCAGTTGGGCCAACGATAGCGATTTTTTGGCCAGCTTTTGCCTTAGCGGAAAAGCCTTTGATGGTAAGCTTATCTTCGCTGTAACCAAACTTAACATTGTCGAATTCAATATCGCCGCGTACAGCGTCTTTATCGATATGCGCCTCGAGCCCGTGTTCGCTCGGCATCTCTTCTTCGTCTAAGAATTCAAAGACGCGTTCGCTCGAAGCGGCGGCTGGTTGCAAGCTACCAATCGCCTGCGCGATGCGCGAAAGCGGTGAAGAGAAGAGGCGTACGTAAGAGATGAATGCTACGATAATGCCAAAACTAATCATGCTATTCATCGTGAGTAATGCGCCAGTCACACAGATTGCAACGTAGCCAAAGTTGCCCATGAACGCCATCAACGGGTGCATCATACCAGACAGGAATTGGCTGCGCTGGTTGGCGGTATGAATCTTTTTGTTGATACGGTCGAATTTTTGGTCGGCTGTTGATTTGCCGTCGTAGGCTTTTACGACCGCGATGCCAGAATAAACTTCTTCAATATGCGAGTTAATGTTGCCGAGCTCCACTTGGCGGTCGGTAAAGTATTTTTGCGATTTCGAAAGAATAATCGCAACAAAGACAAAGCCGATTAAACTAGACGCAATTGCGACGAGCGCCATAATCCAGTTCGTCCAGAACATCATCACGACCGCGCCAAGCAGTAATGATCCCTCGCCAATAATGGTGCCGAACGAATTATCAAGACTACTTGCTACTGAATCCACATCGTTCGTGATGCGCGACAGCACGTCGCCGATTTGGTGTTTATCAAAATATTTCAGCGGCAATTTGTTAATTTTGTGCGAAATGCGGTTGCGCAGAATACGCGCAAAACCGGCCGTTACGCGCGCCATCACCCAACCCTCTAAGAATTCCAGTAGGGCCGACGCAAGATAGACGCAAACCATAAAGATAGCTAAGCCCTTAATCTTCTCGTAATTCATTCGTGGCTTGATAATGTTTTGTACCGATTCCGGCATTTTATCGATTGCCGAATATAATTTCGTCGCAATCGTGGCACGATCGGCGCCATCGGTATTAGCATCGGCCATTGAATATTCGGATGACAATTCAATTATTTTCGCCTTATCTTCGACGGTGATTATTTGCCCATCAATAACGCTTTCGCTAGCCGGGTCTTTCATGATTTCGGCGAAAGTATTAGATATTTTTTCGTTGTCAATCATAATGCCCGCGGAGATTTCGTCGGTGATTTGCGCAAGTTTGTCCGGTGCAATGACGGACAAAATCGAACCACCGAGCGAGAAGACGATTGCAATTACGATTGCGAGATAGAAGCCTTTCATCTCGCTCAGCATGCGCTTAATAGATTTGCCGAAGTTTTTTGCTTTGGAGACTTCTTTTCCGCGTCCGCCGCCAGGACCGCCACCGTTAAACATTGAGCTCCTCCTTCGTCAGCTGCGAGAGCGCAATTTCTCGATAAATCTCGCAATGCTTCATTAATTCTCGATGCGTGCCATGGCCGACGCATTCGCCCTTATCGAGCACGATGATTTGGTCGGCGTGCATAATGGTGCCAATACGCTGCGCGACAATTAGCGAAGTTGCGTCTTTGGTATGTTCTTTTAAGGCTTGGCGCAAGGCTGCGTCGGTCTTATAATCGAGCGCCGAGAAAGAATCGTCGAAGATATAAATCTCTGGGTCGCGGGCGACGGCGCGCGCAATCGCCAGGCGCTGCTTTTGGCCGCCAGAAAGGTTCGTGCCCGATTGGGCGACATGCGAGTTGTATTGCTTGTCGAGTTTTTCGACGAAATTCTTTGCCTGCGCCACTTTTGCGGCGGTTTGGATTTGGCGCTCGCTCGGTTTGTTCTTGCCATTGTCGCCGTAGGTAATGTTGCTCGCGACGGTGCCAGAGAAAATTACCGCCTTTTGTGGGATATAGCCAAGTTTGCGGCGCAATGCTTTTTGCTTGTAATCTTTCACGTTTACGCCGTCTACGAACACTTCGCCGTCAGTCGCATCGTAAAAACGTGGCACGAGATTTATTAATGTTGACTTACCTGAGCCGGTTGAGCCAATGAAGGCGACGGTCTGTCCTTTTTCGGCTTTGAAAGAAATATTGCGTAGCAGATATTCCTCAGCATCCGGATACTTAAATGAGACATTGCGAAATTCTACCGTGCCTTTTTCGGCTGTATCGTCATCGAAGCTGCCGTCTTTGATGGTAATTTCTTGATCGAGCACTTCATTAATACGATCGGCGGAAACTTGCGCGCGCGGAATCATCATGAAGATCATTGCCACCATCAGGAAGCTCATAATCACATGAATCGCATAAGAAGAGAAAACGACCATATCGCTAAAGACAGTCAGTTTGTCTGCCATCATTGAATTGCCAATGAGATAGGCGCCGAGGAAGTAGATCACCAGTGTAATACCGTTCATAATCAAATACATCACTGGCGACATCACGCTCATTACGCGATCGACGAAGCGGTTGATGTCGGCAAGCTCGGTGTTGCTCTTGTCGAATTTGTGCTCCTGGTATTTTTCGGCATTAAAGGCACGCACTACGCGAATACCAGTCAAATTCTCGCGCGTGACGCCGTTTAGGCGGTCGGTCAATTTCTGAATAATCTTAAAGCGCGGAATTACAATCATCATCGTCGTAATCAAAGTCGCGAGCAGAATAACTACCGCAATACCAGTCGCCGTACTCCACTCCCAGCTTTTGCCGTGGATTTTTACAATCGCCCAAATGGCACTCATTGGCGCACGCACGAGCATATTCGCGCCCATTGTAATTAACATGCGCGTCTGCGTAATGTCATTCGTCGTGCGAGTAATGAGGGAAGAAGTCGAGAACTTTTTCACTTCATTAAGGCTTAGGCTCTCAACCTTGTCGAAGATGCGCTTGCGTGTAATATATGAAAAGTCTGCGCCTACGCACGATACGAAATAGCCAGCAATAATCGTCGATATTAAGCTACCAAATGCGCAGAGCAGCATCATGCCGCCGTTTTGCAAAATATCGCCCATTGCGCTACCTTCGGTTTGCACAAGTTTCGTGATGGCGGACATATATTCTGGCATTTTTAGCTCAAGCCAAACTTGGCCCGCAATAAACATGACAGCTAATAATATATATAGATAATCTTTTTTATAAAGATGTCGTAAAAGTTTAAACATATACTATGCTTTTGCTAGAAGTCTCCAATTAAATCATTTTATATATTTATATTTTTTGCTTTGCTAAATAAAATTTCCCGATCCCCCAACAGTACATCGGCTCATGGCCGTTCAGCATATGTATTATAACATGCGCGCACTGTCAATAAAAAGCCCCCCGAAGCAATCTCGGGGGGCGGGGTATCTCTGCGCCGTCAAAGGACCATTATTATTACTACATTCCCGTTCGAAAGGATGGTAAAGGTGAGAGCGCCTGGCTTAGCGCTGACGGCTTGCAGAGAAACTTTTTTAAAAAGAGATGCCGCTAAGGGCTGATTTTCGGGGGCGAAGACTCGGTTCACGATAACTTCTTCATCCGAAATTGCGTTAGCTTGTCTGATTTTTGTTGTTTCTGGCTCATTCTCGCGCCGGTGGCGGAGGAGGTGTGTGATTCTGGGTGTGGGTTATATAAATACGCGCCCCAGAAAGCTCAGACAATTAACGGCATCTCAAAGGGAACCATTCGCCCCAGCTGGCGTTGGCGCTCATAACAAGGGCACGCAGTGTGACAGGTATGCCCGGCCAAGCTAGATTGGCGAATCTAGACACATCATACGGCATTTTACGCCAGTTTGCAAGCATAAGCATTATATTTTATAATATTTTTTCCACAAAACCATGTATAATATGAACATATGCGAATTAAAGTAATTCTTGCCTCAATACTATTAACCTTAATACCTTTCGCCTCGAGCTATGCCGCTATTTCGTACGATGGAATTAACCCGATTGCCGATAACATCGTTTTTGTCGGCGATTCTTATTGCATGGGCGCAAATTTAGACAGCCCAGACGAGGGTTGGGCGGAGATTACTGCAAGATATTTTGGCTCCCAAAAATACATCCGTAGCTGTAAAGGCGGCACGGGTTTTTCAGCCACTTCCAGCGACGAAAGTTTTATTAATCTCGTTGAGCATGCCGCCGAGCAGAGCGAAGATCCAAATGCTATTGAATGGGTAGTGATTATGGGTGGCTATAATGATTATCGCGTTGACGACGATACGCTCCTAAGTGATGGCGCTCAGATGATTCTGCGCGCGAAGGAATTATTCCCGCAGGCCACAATCTTAGTCGGCATGAATGCCTGGGATTCCATTCGCGCCGATCGCCAAGAGCAACTCGATCGCGTGCTGCTTGATGTGCGCGCTATTGTACAATCTACGGGCGTGACTTATGTTGACCATATCGAAGAAGTTTTATATAACCATCCAGAATTTTTCACTAGCGACGGCGTGCACCCGAATAGCAATGGACAATCGCGCTTAGCCGAATGCCTAGCTACTTTTATTTCGAATATCGTCAGCGAACGTGCTAAGGCGGATGCTGAGGTGCAAACCGCCGAAAAGGTTAATGCCTATGGTAATATTACACTTTGGCTCGTGCTTGGAACTGGCATTATCATCTATCTCATTTACGGCATTCGTCATATCCTTGCCGAGAAAAAAACCGCAAAGTAAGCCAGCCATCATTTGTGCGAATCTGTTATAAAACGCATAAAAATAGCCCCACGTCCGCGGAGCTATTTTGCCTAGAAGCCTAGTTCGTAATCGTCGCCTCGCGCATCACCGAGGCAATATTTTTTCGGGGATTTCGACAGAGAATTGCGGATTTTTGACGCACCAATCTTGAATGGCGGTAGCGGCCGCGTCGGCAACTTCTTCGTCTTCGATAGCGGAAGCGCCTGATACGCACGCGATAATCATTGCAAACGCGCGATGGCTGAGCAGAAGATTGTAGCAGACGGCGCCACGATAAGACGCGAAGCCATGTTCTTCGTCGCAGGCCAAATCGCCTAAATCGCGACCGGAGCGACCACCGAGGCCAAGCTCGATTGACTTGAGGCAGGCGGCTACTTTCAACGCCGAAAAGGCGTAAGTGTCTACCGGCGAGCCTTCGCGTCGGTCGCGATTGATGACGTAGTTGCCTTGCGGCGTGATGCGCGCGGTCATTTCGCAGCGATCGGTAAACTGCGTGTCGATGCCAGGCATTTCGGAAGCAACGCGGCATTCCGGCAGGTAACATACGCGAATGCATCCATCGCCGCTTTCGAATCCTTCGAGTGTGGCTGCTTTCTCGCGGCAGGCCAAAACGATGTCATCGATTAAACGATAAAAACTGAATCTATCCATAATAAACCCTCCCTTGACAGATTTCTGAGCTTACTGGCTGGAAAAGTACGTGCTTGCAAAAAGCGCAGATATATAGTCTATTATATCACACATCGCCGAAAAAGTCAAGATTAACAGAGGCGACAACCACCAAAAAAGACCTCGCGGGTAAGCATATTAACGAGGTCTTTTTTGAGAATTTATAGAGTGTGTAGTAAGTCGATTAAGCCAGCGATAACTTCCGTCTTATGGCGAAGCTCGTGACGTTTTTCTTTGAGCTGTTCTTTTGCCGTGGCAAAATTCGGATCATTCTCGTCGAAGAGCGCATCCTCAAGTTTATCCATATCAACAATTAAAATGTTGCGCTCGACGCGAAGATGCTCGAGGCGTTTGCGAATAACATCGCGCATATCATCTCCTTTTGGCTCAGTTTCTTCAACATCTGCTACAACGGCAGGCTGCTCATCATGATGTTCTTCGGCAGGATGTTCTTCCTCAGGCTCATCATGATGTCCTTCGTCATGGTGTTCTTCTTCGGTCGGTACGTCATCATGATGCTCTTCATCATGGTGTTCCTCTTCCTTAGGTTCATCATGATGCTCCTCTTCTTTAGGCTCATCATGATGCTCTTCATCATGGTGTTCCTCATCATGGTGTTCCTCTTCCTTAGGTTCGTCATGATGTTCCTCATCATGATGTTCTTCGGCAGGATGTTCTTCCTCAGGCTCATCGTGATGTTCTTCGTCATGATGCTCCTCTTCTTTAGGCTCATCATGATGTTCTTCTTCGGCTGGCTTATCTTCATGTTTTTCCTCAGCCGGAGCAGGAGTCGGGATTAATGATTCTGGCTCTTTCTTTTCTTCGCGCGGCGGAATCACGACGCTTAACTCTTCGTCTTTACGGGCCATTTCTTCTGCGCGGCGCTCTTCATCAAGAATGCGTTTTTCTTCTGGGTCAACATCTTGTGTCGTACCGGCGCTTGGATCGGAAAAGAGGGAATGCATTTCCGCTTCACTACGGCTATCCACGAATTCCTCTTCTTTCTCTTCTTCTTTCTCGCCTTCGTTTGAATTAGCTTTAATGCCACTCTTCGCAGCAAGATCGTTTACATTTGTAACTTTATCTCCGCCAAAAGAGCTAAAATCTGTAACTGGCTTGTCGCCTTCTACCTCTTCGACTGGCGGGTTAAAAATTTGTTCCTGCATGGCGATCATATGTTCAAAAGAATCGCTCTTGCCGAAATTCTTGTCTTCCTTATTATCGGAATGATCGTTATTATTCATTTATTTTGCTCACCCTTTTATAGAATATGCTAAAATAATATTAACATAAACGGAATGAGATTGACAAAAATGCCTAAGAAAAAATCACATAAAGCCGAAGGCTCCACTATTAAAAAGGATGACAAAGTTACGCATTATCTCCATGCGTCTGGCATCTTAATGATCGTGTCTAGCGTTTTTATGGTAACGCTGCCGATTCTTTATTCGAAATTATATTATTATATGGTCGAGCATGCGGGGATGGGCAAGATTGACTGGTTAATTGACGGTTCAGTTGTCGCTGGTATCATAATTGCGCTACTTTATTGTTTACTCGGCCTCTTTGTCTTCCGTGCCGGCGAAAACAACACTCGTCTCGCGCAGGGTATGGGCGCACTCAATACCGCCATGGCTATTCTTGCGGTTGTTGCCGCAACTTTAATCTTCATGCCGGTCCCAGAAGCCACTTTTGAGTATGCTACGTCGTACTTTGTAGCCAATACTGCCGCGCCGGGCATTTTCCCAATGTTTATCATGATGTTAGTCGATGCAGCACTGCTTGTCGGCATGGTCTGTTCCGTCGCCGCGTTGGACGATATGTGCCTCGTCCGCGCAAAAAAGAAATAGTTTAAAAACAAACACTAAACCGGCTCAGAAAGGGCCGGTTTTTTGATGTATGATAAAGGCATGAAGAAAGCTCTAATCGTGCTCGACATGCAAAACGTTTGCGTCGGCAAGAATAATGCGCCAATTTTTCAATACAACAAAGAGGCGCTAATTTGGAATGTTAATAAAGTTATTGAGAGTCGCCAGCACGATTTAGTTGTCTATATTCGTACAGTCTTAAAAAATAATCCGTTATTGTGCGCTCTGTCGCCGCTCAAAGTTTTCGAGGGTTCGCCCGAAGCGAATTTGGTGGATGAACTGACGATTATTTCGGAGCACGTCCTACTTAAATATCGTGGCGACGCTTTCTCGAATCCCGAACTAGCGAAATTACTCAAGAAGCACCATATCGACGAAGTCGAGATTATCGGCGTAGATGGTGCTGGCTGCGTAGTGCGCACGGCGAATGGAGCTATCAAGAATGGTTTTAAGGCCATAATTAATGTTCAAGCAACCGACACAAATTATAAACTCCGCCAGAAGATTGCGTTCAAAAAGCTCAAGAAAAAAGGCGTCAAGTTTATTTAGCGCCAACAAAAATGGCAGGGGCGGCAAGACTCGAACTCGCGACACCTGGTTTTGGAGACCAGTGCTCTACCAACTGAGCTACGCCCCTACGGCTTCGTTTATTATAACATAACTCCTAGCATGGTAAAATAAGACCAGTATGTATGATAAGTTTACCGATTTTATAAAAGACAAGCAGCACATTTGCGTAGTGCAAGCTGAAAATCCTGACGGCGATTCGCTCGGTTCCGCGTTGGCACTCGAAGAAGCTTTAGCTGATAAGGAAGTTTCACTTTATTGTCCGGTCGACATTCCAAAATATATGCGCTATTTTGACGGCTGGGGTAGGGTAGATATCGAATTTGCCTACAAAGCCGACGCTATTATTATTGTCGACACTGCCAGTACGACTTTGCTTTCGAAGCTCCTGAACGACGCCGCCATTCGCAACTGCCTCTATAGTACGCCAGTGTTAGTGATTGATCACCATGAGACCGAGGCCGATCTGGAATTTCCATACAAAAGCATCATTGAGCCCACCTCTAGCTGCTGCGCATTGCTGCATAAGATTTTCAAAGATCAAAATGTCGTCATTAGTGCTAAATGCGGCGAGAATATCATTTATGGCGTTTTATCCGACACGCTTGGCCTCACTTCGCCAAGTACTACGTCCGAAGATTACCGCATTGTAGCCGAGCTCATCGATAACGGCGCTAATATCGCCGAGATGGAAGAGCGCCGGCGCGATTTTTCCAAGAAATCGCCACGCATTTTGGATTACAAAGCCGATCTTATTAAGCGTGTCGAATACCATCTAGATGGTAAGCTGGCGACGGTCTTGATTCCATTCGATGATATTCAGGAATATTCCGACGAATACAATCCAAATGTGCTGATTCTCGAGGAATTACGTCTCGTAGAGGGCGTAGAAATTGCGGTTGCGATTAAAACTTATCCAGACGGTAAGTTAACGGGAAAGATCCGCTCGGCGCAACCAGTGGCCGATCAAGTGGCGGGTTTCTTTGGCGGTGGCGGCCATCCATATGCGGCCGGTTTCCGCGTATATGACGATTATGAAAACGTTTTGCCGGATTTGATTGAAGCTACAATGAAGGCGCTAGATATTCATTAATTTCGCACCAAAGCATGGTGCTTATGGTAAAATAATTATATGCACGGGTTGGGCGTAAATATCAAAGAAATTAATGATCGTATCGATTTTTGCGACTATGTATCGGTTGCGCAAATCTTTTTGAAAGATAATTTCCTCCTCAACCGCCCGTTGGCTTTTTCAGACATTAAGCCACGTTTGCTTGGTCACTGGGGTTCTTGCCCAGGCATCAACCGCGCCTATGCGAATATTAAAGCGCGTTTTCCAGCGGCTGATTTTATTCTTGGCCCTGGTCACGGATTCCCGGCATTGCAAGCGAATCTCTTTTACGATGGTTTACTACACGAACGCTATCCAGAAGCCACGCATAATTTGCACGGCATCGAATATATCTGTCGTCAATTTTCTTGGCCATACGGTTTTCCGTCGCATGCTAGTCCGCTTACGCCACATGTGGTTTCGGAAGGTGGTGAGCTTGGCTATGCGCTTGCTACCGCTTACGGTGTAGTACTTGGTCGCCCAGAGCGCACGGTCGCCGTATTAATTGGTGATGGCGAACTCGAAACCGCCACGGCGCTTGCCAGCCTAAATCTTAATAAGATTCTTAATTCCAAATATAATGGCCAAGTTATCCCGATTTTACATCTGAATGGTTACAAGATTTCCGCGCCAACTATTTACGGCCGCAGTAGCGAACGCGAATTATTACAAATGTTCCGCGGCTTCGGCTACGATCCAGTCATTGTCGACGGCACGGATACGGATTCGTTCCAGCTTGTATTGAGCGAGCTCAATACAAATTCATTCATCATCATGAAGACGCCAAAAGGTTATGGCGGCCCGAAAGAAGTGAACGGTGTCAAGATTGAAGGAAATTGCGCCGCCCATCAAGTGCCACTGCCGAAGGCGAAGACCGACGAAACGCAATTACATATGCTTGAAGAATGGCTAAAATCATACAATTTTAAGGAGTTATACGATGAATTTACCGACCGAGATTAAGGACCCAGGACTCGAGCTAGCTTCTTCCGCAAAAGTTTTCGGTGAATGTGTCCGCGATGAACTCCGCACGCATGATGATTTCTATTTCTTTAGTCCAGACGAGACTACATCGAATCGCCTCGGCGCCGTCTATGAAGCTTCAAATCGTGCTTGGATTCGTAATACCGAAGCGTGGGATAAATATCTCTCATCGAATGGCCACGTAATCGAGCTGCTTTCGGAAAACACTTTATTTGCCGTTTTGGCCGGCCATATCTTAAGCGGCGGACGCGGCTGTATGACTAGTTATGAGAGCTTTTTGCCAATCGTTAGTTCACAAATCGATCAGCATCTAAAATTCCTTAAGCAGAGCAGAGAGATCGAATGGCGCCCGCGCGTTCCGGCGCTCAATATCCTCTCGACTTCCTGCTGGCAACGTCAGGATCATAACGGCTATACGCACCAAAATCCAGCACTAATCTCTAGCTTACTTGCAAAACCATCCAATCTAGCGAACTGTTTCTTCCCAGTTGACGATGTTGCCGCTTATGCGGCTTGGGGATTTATGGCACGCTCCAAAGATGTTGTAAATCTTACAACATTTAACAAGATCGAGCAGCCACGTTGGATCGACATCAATCATGCGCGCTTCCAATTGACAAACGGTGGTGCTTCGATCTTTGGTTTCGTCTCTGATGATAATCCTGAAATTGTTGTCGCTGCGGCGGGTGATATTCCGACAAACGAGGCCATTGAGGCTATTTCGCTAGCCAAAAAAGAAGTGCCAGAGCTTCGCGTGCGTTTTGTGGGCATTGCCGCGTTATCTTATGGCGCCATCGGTACCACCGAAAACAAGCTCAAGCCATCCGATTTCGATGATTATTTCACAATCGATAAGCCTATCGTCGTAAATTTCCACGGCTACGCCGAAACGATGCGCGGGATTATGTCACACTATACCGACACGCGCCGTGTTGATATTCATGGTTATGATGATCAGGGTTCGACCACCTCACCGATCGACGAACTCGCTCGCAACCGCTGTAGTCGCTACGACCTCGCTGCCGCCATCCTAGAGCGCTCCGGACATTACGGATTTGCCCGTAAATTTGAAGATATGATTGTTGAAAACGCCAACTATGCCGTACTCCGCGGCGTCGATAAATAATTTTTGACTTTTATGCATCCGATGATATAATTTTAAAGTTGTTTTTTGACGACAATGCACCTTGAAAGGAGTGATGTTTTCGTGGATTTTTAAATCCGAACGCTAATCTATCTGTTGTGATACCGAAGGGATGGTATAATACCACTATGAGCAAACTGATTCTTATTACGAACCCAGGCAGCGCCAGCCGCAAATACGCCCTTTATAATGGCGAAGAACTTATGGCGCAGTTCCATTTTGAGTATGAAGGGAAGAAGGTCGTCTGCACGATTAATGACGTCGATGATGGCAAGAAGAAAATCAAACCAGAAATCACTGATCTTAATGACGCAATTACGATTCTGCCGAAGATTCTCAACGATGAGCAGTACGTCACTGGTCAGCATAAGCTTGCCGCTGTCGTAGTACGCATTGTTGCGCCTGGTGATTATTTTACTGAAGACCACGTTGTTGATGCTGAATATATGACGCAGCTCAAAGAAGCCGAGAAGCGCAACCCAGTCCACGTGCCAACCACGGCGAACGAAATTCGCGGTATTCGCAAGTGCTTCAAAGATGTAAAGATTATTTCCGTATCCGACTCGGCTTTCCACTGGGAAAAGCCAGACACCTATAAATATTACAGTTTTGATCCAACCCTTGCTGACGAGTACGAAATTAAGCGCTATGGCTATCATGGCCTTAGCTACGCTTTCATTTCTCGTTACATGAAGGAGCAGGGCATCTTGCCAGAAAAACTCGTCGCAATGCATCTTGGCTCCGGTTCGAGCGTTTCTGCCATCTTGAATGGCCATGCCATGGATAATTCGATGGGCTACACCCCACTCGAAGGCCTCGCCATGAGCACTCGCGTCGGTACGATTGATGCCGCCGCTGCGCTTAACCTCAAGAAAGCACTCAAGATGACTTCCGATGAAGAATTTTTGCTCTATCTCAACAAGAAATGTGGTCTGCTCGGCCTTTCTGGCATTTCTGACGATATGCGCGACGTTATTAAGGCGCGCGACGAAGGTGATCTTCGTGCTAGTACGGCGCATTCGATTTTCATCTATCGCATTCAGAGCTACGTTGGTCAAATGGCCGCTACGCTTGGTGGTGCCGACGCCTTAGTCTTTGCTGGCACGATTGGTGAGCGCTCCGAAGAAATTCGTCGTCTCGTCACCCAAAAGATGGAATATCTTGGCTTTAAGCTCGACGAAGAGAAGAATATGAATCCAGAATTCACCGATCGCTATGCGATTATCTCTACGCCAGATAGCAAGCCAATTTACATTGTCTTTACCGATGAAACTTCGCAGATGATTTATCGCGCTCAAAAATTCTTGGAAGATTAATCACAAATCTCCTTTCGGAGCCCCCACGAGGGGGCTCTTTTTGTTATGATAGATATATGGAGAGATTTTTAGATTATTTTACCCCCGAGCACTACGATCTCGATTTAAATATTAACGACGAAAAGACGCGTATTAGCGGTACCGCGACTATCCGCGGCGAGGCAAAGGCCGAAAGCATTAAACTTCATGCTGTTCGAATGGATATAAAATCCGTTCAGTTAGACGGCGTTAAGTTTGAGGATTTCGTGCATGCCGAGAATGTTTTGACGCTTAGTCATATATCGTTGGGTGTGCACGAGCTGAAAATAAAATTTATTTCGCGCATCGAATCAGATATGGAGGGCGCTTATTTGTCGACTTACGAACACGATGGCGTTACAGAGAAAATTGTCGCCACGCAATTTGAGTCGCATTATGCGCGCGAATGTTTCCCGTGTATCGATGAACCAAGTGCTAAAGCGACTTTTGCACTCAAAATCACCTCTATTGATGGCGATCAAATTCTCTCCAATATGCCAGCCGCATTTACTACCGTCCAAGAAGGGCGCAAAACGGTTGAATTTGCCGAAACGCCACGCATGTCTACATATCTCGTGGCTTTTGCGGCGGGCAAATTTATCTCCACTGGCACTACTTCCGCTCATGGTGTCAAGATTAATGTCTTTGCTGGACTCCATCAAAACCCGGCCGATCTCGAATATGCGGCGCAATTTGCGGCTGATGTGCTAGATTTTTATGACGACCGTTTCAAGACGCCATTCCCGTTGCCAAAAATGGATTTGCTTGCCTTGCCAGACTTTGAGGCCGGCGCGATGGAAAACTGGGGACTCGTCACTTTCCGCGAAATCGCTTTACTCGCCAATGAAGAATCATCGCTCGACACGAAGCAATATGTCGCTATCGTGATTGCGCACGAACTGTCGCACATGTGGTTCGGCGACCTTGTGACGATGAAGTGGTGGGATGATCTTTGGCTCAACGAATCCTTTGCAAACATGATTGAGGTCTATTCGACCGATAAGATTCGGCCAGAACTCCGCGCCTGGGAAGATTTTTATCTTACCGCCGTATCTAGCTCGCTCTCGCGCGATAGTTTGCCAGGTGTTCAGCCAGTAAAAGTCGATGTCGCGAGCGTTGAAGATATTTCGAATCTCTTTGACAGTGCCATTGTTTACGGTAAGGGTTCGCACTTGCTCTTGATGCTAATGCGCACGATGGGTGAAGAGCAATTCTTCGCCGGTCTCACGGATTATTTTGCCAAGCACCAATATAGCAATACTTCGGCTGATGACTTATGGGACGCGCTTACACCACATGCTGATTTCAATGTTAAAGAATTCATGACGCCGTGGCTTACCCAATCTGGCTATCCAGTATTGAACGGCAAGAACCAAACCAGGTTCCTCTTAACCGGCGAGACGGACGATACGAAATATCCAATTCGTGAGATTCATGACGATTTGTCCGGCCACTATATTATTAATTATAGTGACGACGAATTTACCGAGAAGCTAAAACACGTTGACGCAATGAACAAAGAACAGAAGTTTCGTCTTTTGATGGACCGTCGTTTACTTGCTAAAACCGACATGGTCGAAAGTGTTTCGATGATGCCGTTAATTCAGGCCTTCGCGAGCGAGACCGATTCAGTCGTTTGGGAGCTAATTGCTGCAATTATTTCCGACTTGAAACAGTTCTTCGATCCGAATACCGATGAAAAACATCGATTTCAGGCTTTCATTGCTAAGCTCGCGCGCCCAAATTACGATCGCCTCGGTGTAGTCGCGAGAACAGAGGACAGCTACGACGACACGCAGCTTCGCTCAACTATTATGGGCTTAATGCTCTATGCGCATGACGAAAAATACTTCGCCGACGTAAAGGCTGCCTATGGTAATAAACATATTAAGGATGTTGACGCAAATTTGCGCTGGATTATCGGCTCAACTTTAATTCGCGATGATGCCAGCCTTGATAAAGAATATTTCCATATATATAACAGTACGCCAGACGCCGCGCTCAAGCGTGACCTAATGGACGCCATTACGAACACGCGCGACCGTGAAGTTTTGCTTGGATATATTAATAAGCTCAAAGACGAGAGCGTTGTCCGCTCGCAAGATCGCCTCATTTTCTATATGCGCCTACTCCGGAACTACATCGTTAAGGATGATGCTTTTGCCTGGATGTATCAAAACTGGGATTGGCTCCGCACCGCCGAGGGCGATAAGACAATTTCCGAATATCCGCGCTATGCTGCGACTTTTGTGCGCCATTCTGACGAGGCGGAGAAATATAAACAGTTCTTCCACGCGCTAGAGGACGAGAAAATTCTTAGCCGCGATATCAAAATCGCCTTTTCGGAAATTGACGCCCGCTTACATTTAATCGGACATGATCAAGCTGCCATCTTTGACTATCTAGCTCAGAACACCTAAAATAAACATAAATGGAATACGAATACGGATTAGATAAAGTCCAAAAAACTGCGCAAAAAGAAATCATGCGCCCATTTCATATTTTGATTGGCTTCATGATCGCCTTGTCGGCGCTGTTAATTTTAGTCTATGGGTATTTAACAGCAATGGGCTTGCTTCCATATGCGGATCATTTAGCACAACGCCTAGCAACGAGCTGGGAGGGGCTAATTGTCGTATATTATCTATTCGTTTCTGCTTTCGTCGCCATCCCATTTGCTATCCTTAGCTTCATTGGCCGTAAGAAATGCCTCGATATCGGAGACACTAAGAGTCCGCTAAACATCATATTTAAGTTCTGGGGATTTGTGGCAACGAATATTATTGCGATAGTTACGCCGATGCTCGCACTATTCTTGAATAGTAGAGACGCCGGACAGATGCACTTTTTGTCATACTTTATATTAATCGCATCGGTCATAGCCGCATTATTATATTACATCACGCCTAAAGTCGGTCAAGTTAGCGAGAGCGCCATAAATATAGTGTGCGTGGCAATGACAGTTTGCGGCATCGTAGATATCGCCGCACTAGGTTTAATTGTAGTCGCTATCTTCCTTGGGTAGTCCATTTTATAGATAAAAATGCCCGAAAAATCGCGAAAAACGCCCCAAAAAGCCCAAAATTCACAAAAAAGTCAAAAATCTTCAAAAAAACCCTTGCATTGGATCAAAATTTGCGCTAATATTAGAACAGTTTTTGATCAAGTTCTTCTTGAACCTCTGATATTAGTGGATAAATTGCGAGAAAGCCTAGAAAATCTTCTATTTTCTTCGCACCAAATTTATCTTTTAACAATTTGATTAGACAACAATAGGAAATTTTAATTGACGGTAAATTAGTATTTGAAGATCAATTACTAGTTAAGTCAATGCATAAAAAGGTACATAAGGGCACTGATAGTGGATGCCTTGACATTTGCAACCGATGAAGGACGTAGAACTCTGCGATAAGCTTCGGGTAGCTGAGAACAAGCTTTAATCCGGAGATTTCCGAATGGGGAAACCTAATACAAGTCATGTTGTATTGCCATTGCCTGAACACATAGGGCAACGAGACGGGAACCAGCCGAACTGAATCATCTTAGTAGGTTGAGGAAAAGAAAATAACCAATGATTCCGAAAGTAGTGGCGAGCGAAATTGGAATAGTCTAAACCTCAAGATAACCTAACGGTTTAACGACCTGAGTTATTAGGGGTGTTGCGTGTTTATACAATTTTTATGCTGAGCAGTTAAGCTTGCTTGACCGTTCGGCATAAAAACCAACAGCGTTAACTGAGTGGATAAGATTCTTAGTTGTTAGCGGAAGCGTTTGAATGGCGCGCCAAAGATGGTGAAAGCCCAGTATGCGAAAACAACTATTTGAACTTATATGTATTTTCACAAGTAAAACGGGGCACGAGAAACCCTGTTCGAATCCGGCAGGACCACCTGCCAAGACTAAATATTGCAAATGATCGATAGCGAACTAGTACAGTGATGGAAAGGTGAAAAGAACCCCGGGAGGGGAGTGAAATAGATCCTGAAACTCAGTGCCTACAAGGTGTCGGAGCATAGCGAACAAAACTCATGAACTGAGCGTCAAGCCGAAGGCTTGACGCAACTCAGCAAACGGAAGAGGAGTCGTGAGCTTTGTTCGCTATGTGACGGCGTGCTTTTTGTAGAACGATCCAGCGAGTTAATTTTTTCGGCAAGGCTAAGTGCACTCTTGACTTGCGAGTGCTAATTGCCTACAATAGATATAGTTACGCGAAAAATCTGTCAATTTCCTATTAAAAAGCGTAATCAAAAGGAGAAAAATGGTAGACGAATTTAATGAAATCATGGGCCACTTGAGCGAAAATGCTCGCTTTGCTTTGCAGAAAGCCGATTTATTTAGCAAACGTTACAATCAAGGCTACATGGGCACTGAGCATCTTTTAATGGGCATCATGGCGCAAGACACTAGCACTGGCGCGAAGCTCCTCCAAGAGCAAGGCATCGATATTGATCAGCTTGAGCGCGCCCAGGGTAAAGTTGCCGTCGATGTGCCGGCGGCACCGATGGCGATGATGTCGCTCTCGGAAGCTACGGTCTTAACTTTGCGTATGTCGCTTAATTACGCTCGTGAAAATGGTCTCGATGTTGTTGGCACGGAGCACATCGTCTATGCGATGTTGCGTCAGCCGAATTCTCGCGCTGCCGTATTGCTTGGTCAGCTCGACGTTGATACGGAGCAGCTCGCCGAAAATATCGAAAATCTCGTCGAGCAGCAAGCGAGCGAAGCAAAAATTGAAGCCCAAAAACGTAAAGCCGGCAAACGCGGCAGCTATCGTTGGCTCTCGAAATTTGGTACTGACCTTACGCAAATGGCTAAAGATGGCAAACTCGATACAGTGATTGGGCGCGAGCAAGAAATCGAACGCGCAATTACGGTTTTATGTCGTCGCACTAAAAGCAATCCTGTTCTAATCGGCGAAGCCGGTGTGGGTAAAACGGCCATCGTGGAAGGTCTCGCAACTCGCGTAGCGAAAAATGACGTACCGGGCAAACTAATTGGCAAGCGCATTTTTCAAGTCGATTTAAGCTCAGTCGTGGCGGGTACGAAATTCCGTGGCGAATTCGAGGAACGCATTAAAGGCATTATTGATGAAGCCGTAAATGACGATTCGGTGATTCTATTTATTGATGAGTTACACTTACTGTCTGGTGCTGGTTCGGCTGAAGGCAGCATGGATGCAGCGAATATCCTAAAACCGGCACTTGCACGCAATTCGATGCGCTTAATCGGTGCGACAACTTTGGATGAATATCGCAAAAATATCGAAAAAGACAAAGCCCTTGCGCGTCGTTTTCAGACTGTGATGGTAAACGAACCGTCTCCGACGATTACGCTTCGCATTTTAAAAGGCATCAAAAAACACTACGAAAACTATCACCAAGTTGTGATTTCGGATGAGATTTTGGAAGAAGCCATCACGCTTTCGCAACGTTATATTTCCGATCGCTTTATGCCAGACAAAGTCATTGACGTAATCGATGAAGCGAGTGCTATCGCGCGCGTTTCGCTCGACAAGAAAGGCGGCGGCGAATATAAGAAATGTAAAATTGAACTCGCCGATTTGGAAAACAAAATTGAAGCCGCGGCCGAAAAAGAGGATTACGAAAAAGCCGCCATGTATAAAACGCGCGCTGCGCAAGTTCAGGAGGAAATTAAGAAACTCGAAAAAGCCAACAAGGATGTCGATAAAGCTCCAGCTGTTTCGTCTGAAGATTTAGCCACGGCAATCAGTTTAAAAACTGGCATCCCAGTCAGCCGCGTGCACGGTTCCGAGCAAGAGATTCTAGTCAACCTCGAAAAGCATCTTAGCAAAGACATTATTGGCCAAGACGATGCTATTAAGGCCGTCAGTAAGGCGATTCGTCGTGGCCGCTCTGGCATTAGCGATCCGCGTCGTCCGATTGGCTCCTTCATTTTTATGGGCCCAACCGGCGTTGGTAAAACCGAGCTTGCCAAAGTAATTGCTCGCGAAGTTTTTGGCGGCGAAGATTCGCTCATCAAAATCGATATGTCCGAATTTGGCGAAAAGCACAACGTCGCTCGTCTTGTCGGCGCGCCGGCTGGTTATGTTGGTTATGAAGACGGCGGCAAACTTACGGAGCAAATTCGTCGCAAACCATATTCGGTCGTACTGTTCGATGAAATCGAGAAATCTCATCCAGACGTCTTTAATATTTTGCTACAAATTCTCGAGGACGGCACACTTACGGACGGGCAGGGTACTAAAGTTAAATTCAATAACTCGATCGTGATTTTGACCAGCAATCTCGGTGCAGAAGAAATGTATCGCGAGTCTGAAATGGGCTTCTCGGTCAAAACTAAGAAAGATGCCAAGGCACTTGAAGCGGAGCATGCCGCAAATGAAGCGTCCGCCATGAAGGCGTTACGTAAATTAATGCGTCCAGAACTCGTCAACCGTTTTGATGCGATTGTGACATTTAATGCGCTTAGCGAAAAGGACGTTGATCGCATCTTTACGAACATGGTTGAAGATCTCAAGAAGCGTCTGGCCGCCAAATCGATTGGCCTGCAACTTACCGACGCTGCCAAGAAGCATCTCATCGAAAAGGGTTACGACACCAAGAATGGCGCCCGTCCGCTCCGTCGCGAAATCGAAGATGAGCTCGAAACGTTAATTGCCGATAACATTCTTCGCGGCAAGCTTAATAATGGCGATATCGCAAAAGTTGACTATAAAAACACTGAATTAAATTTAAGCATCGCTAAAGAATAAGTTATACTTAAATTGTGAATCCAGAGCCAAAGAAAAAATCGAACGTCGGAAAAATCATTAGTACGATTGTTATTATTGCGATTGCTGCTGTAGGATTTGTTTATCACACGACAATTTCCGATTATATTATGGCCATCGGCTACGAACCGACTACGGAAATGGCTAGCGTGATTAATGACTTAGATTTAACTGGGGTGGGCAAACGCATTATGATGGCTTCGCGCCCAGAAATCCAGTCCGCCGACGTTTTCAATAATAACTGCCCAGGCAATGCCGATTCAGCTACGCTTGGCTGTTATTATATGAATAGCATTTTCATTTACGACGTCCAAAATTCTGAGCTCGCCGGCATCAAGCAAGCCGTGGCGGCGCACGAATTACTTCATGCGGTCTGGGCACGCATGAGTGAGAGCGAGCGCCAAGACATTACTGATGATTTGCAGAACGTCTATTTAGAAAACTCCACATCGCTCAAGGCGCATATGGAAAATTATGACAAAGATTCCGAGCTCGACGAGCTGCATTCGGTTATCGGCACCGAAATTCCGCCAAGCAAGTATCCGAGCGCGCTTAAAAAGCATTACGTCAAATATTTTACGAATCAACAAAAAATCTACGCCTATTTCGAGCAATATTATGAGAAATTTAGCGCCATCCAAGCGCGCAACGCCGAGCTCGATACCATCATTAAAGGCAAACAAGCTAAATTAGATCTCGACACAGAGACTTATCTTAATAATTTCAATCAGCTTAATAGCGACATCGATGCCTTTAACGCTAAAAATGCCGCCGGCGGCTTCTCGAGCGAATACCAATTTAATCTCGAGCGTAACGCGCTACTGGCTCGCCGCGACGCTTTGCAAAAGGATTATGATGCACTCATTAAACTCACTGATGAGATTAACGAATATATTAACGAATATAACCAAAACATTACGCGGTCGAACCAACTTTATGATAGTGTTAATAGTCGCGTAACCAAGCCGGGTAATTTATAATTAGCACTCTTGACTTGCGAGTGCTAATTGTCTACAATAGAAACATAAGGAGTGAACATGAAAGATTATTTAGTGCCAACTGTTGTTGAAGAAACTAATCGCGGCGAGCGGGCTTATGATATTTATTCTCGTCTTTTAAAAGAACGCGTGGTCTTCTTGGGCGACCAGGTCACGCCAGAGACTGCCAACATCGTGATTGCGCAGCTTTTACATCTTGCGTATGAAGATCCGAAGAAGGATATTAAGCTCTATATCAATTCGCCTGGCGGTTCGGTTTATGATGGTCTCGCGATTATCGATACGATGAACTATATTGAGCCAGATGTGCAAACTATCGGCATCGGCTTGCAGGCTTCGATGGGCGCCATGTTGCTTTCGGCCGGCGCAAAAGGGAAGCGCTTTGCCTTGCCGAACGCCCGCATCATGATTCATCAGCCAAGCTCTGGCACAGAAGGTAAGATTACTGACCAGGAAATCGCTCTCAAAGAAGGTATCTTCCTCAAGAAGCGCCTTGCGGAAATCTTTGCTAAGAACACCGGAAAATCTCTTTCTCAAGTCGAAAAAGATATGGATCGTGACAATTGGATGTCCGCCGGGGAAGCCAAGGATTACGGCATTATCGACGAAGTCATCGAAAAATAAAGCATGAGAAAACCCCCGCGGGTCCGGTCCCTCGGGGGTATTTTTTATTCTTCCGGAAAAATAAAATCGTCAGGGAGTTCGTAATATGATGCCAATTCGGCATCTACAGCTGCATTTACGACCTCGACCTTATTTTCTGGTGCGGTTAGTACGCGTATTTCTCGCCAAAGGTAATCCAATTCGTCGGCACCGATTAAAAATTCTTTGCTACCAAGAGTAGCGCCGAAAATGAAATCAGTTGCGGATTCGTGATTATGACTCTCGCGCCAAGTTCCATCTGCGTTGCTACCTTTGCCGGTCGTGCTTCCGCCCACGATTAAGTAAGGCGAATTATTAAACAGATGAATCTGTACGGCGAAGTCCGCCTCTGCGTTGTATTCAATTGGGGTAACGACGATGTCGTCGCCAACGAAATCGTAGCTTAAGCCTGCTAAGTTAAAGAATTTGTCGAAGTCGACGATGTATTCGTCGTCTCTGTCGGCAAGGATGTCGTCCATCGTTTTGCCATCGAAATTTTGGAAACTCATTTCTTTAAGCTGAGCAGTCTTATCTTCTTTTTCTGCAGTACTCTGTGGTGCTATTTCGGGTTCAGCGGCGACGTTTACGAGCGCCTCAGAACTCTCCCTTCTACCGCAACCCACTGCGATAAAGCAAGCGATTACGGCTAGAATCAAAAATGGAAATTTTTTTCCCATCACAACACCTCCTTCAAAGTTGCGAAAAAGTTCCGTCTTATTCTCCGGATGAATCTTAAGGAACTTTGCAACTATGCAATACTTTGATTATACCACATATGCTTAAAAATGTCAATAAGAAAGCCGCCCCCGGAGGGGCGGCGCTCAGAATAAAGTCAGCTAGTTGCAGGGGTTGTTATCTCTCAGGCGCATGGCATTTTCGTCGAATTCTTCGAGGATACCCGCGATTCGGGCGAACATTTCCGGCGCTTCATCGCTCGGCGCATCGTTCTTGTACTTGACATTATGTTCAACGCTGGCCCACAGATTCATCGCCTGGGTACGGATTTGTACCTCTACGGGCACAGATCTGGTCGTGCCGCTAAAGTAGACGTGTACAGAGATAATCAAGTGCAAGCTGCGGTAGCCGTTCGGCTTCGGATTGGCGATGTAGTCGCGTTCCTCGAGAACCTCGATTGACGGCTGACGCACTAATGCGTCGCGGATGCTGTAAACGTCGTCCTTATATAAGGTAATGATGCGGACGCCGGCGATATCGTGCAGCTTCTTGAGCGCTTTTATGTCGCAGGCTGTACCACGGTCGAGGCATTTGTTCACGGCAGACTCATAGGTTTTGATGCGAGTCTGAATATCGTAGAACGGGTTACGCTCGGCGGAGAAAATCTCCGCTTCCTGGCGCAGATTCTCGATGCGAGTAAGTACGATGCGCAGACCGCATTCGCACAGTGCAGCATATTGACTATATTCTTCTTTGGTAAAGTTTTCCATCTGATCCCTCCCCTTGATGGATAAAAATGCTTTGGTAAGTGCCAACCCTTTAATTATAGCATAAACGGATAAATAAGTCAATATCGGAGGTGTATTCTTGCCAGTTCGCAAATATAACAAGCTTATGCTTTTACCTTAAAATTAGCGTGTTAAACTAGAAATATATGGTGAAGGTAAAATCTAGGTTTGTCTGTCAAAATTGCGGAAGTAGCTTCGCGAAATGGGCTGGCCGTTGCGAAAATTGCGGCGAATGGAATTCTTTACTTGAGCAAGTGGCGCCGACAGAGGCTGAGGCGAAGTCTGCGCTCGCGAAAGGTGCAGTTTCTGGCAAAAAACTACAAGCCGTCTCTATTAATACTATTGAGCCTTCCGATTCGGGTAGCCGTCTTGGCACTGGTTTCGCCGATTTAGACACCGTGCTCGGCGGTGGGATTTTGCTCGGCTCGGTGAGCCTACTAGCTGGCCAGCCAGGCATCGGTAAGTCTACGCTCCTCATGCAGATTTGCGCACACGTTTCGGCGGCTGGGCATAAGGTGTTATATGTTTCTGGCGAGGAGTCGGCTGGTCAAGTCAAGCTGCGCGCCGTGCGCCTTGGTGCTACGTCCGATTTGCTACATTTTGCTAGTTCCGCCTCCGGTAATGACATTGCAAAAACTATCGAAGAGGGTGGTTATGATTTAGTGATCGTTGACTCAATCCAGACACTTAGTCTCGCCGAAATTAGCTCTGCGCCAGGCACGGTAAGCCAAGTAAGTAACTGCGGCAATCTAATTATTCGCGCCGCAAAGGCGAGTGGCACGGCGGTGGTAATTGTTGGTCATGTTACCAAAGAAGGCACGCTAGCTGGCCCGAAAGTACTCGAGCATCTCGTGGACGTGGTGTGTAATTTTGAGGGCGATCGCTATGGCGGCTTCAAGACCGTGCGCGCCGTTAAGAACCGCTTCGGCTCTACGACGGAGGTGGCGATTTTCGAGATGGCCGACAAAGGCCTAAAAGAGGTTAAAAATCCGTCCGAAGCGCTCCTTTCTGAGCGTCAGAATACCGACGGTAGTATTATTATGGCCACCATCGAGGGGACGCGCCCGCTTCTCGTGGAAATACAAGCCCTAGTAAATCCTACAAATTTCGGCTACCCAAAACGTACGGCGTCTGGCTTTGACTTAAATCGCCTCAATATTTTGATTGCTGTGCTCGAAAAACGCACTAAGCTCAGCTTGCAAGATAAAGATATTTTCATTAATGTCGTTGGCGGTCTGCGCCTCAATGATTCCGCGGCCGACCTCGCGATTTGTATGGCGATTGCTAGCGCCGCAGCCGGACGGAAGCTCAACGACAAGATTGTTGTCTTTGGTGAAGTTGGACTTGGCGGGGAAATTCGCAGTGTCATTGCGCCGGATCGCCGCATTGCTGAGGCGAAAAAGCTTGGCTTTGATCACGCCATCGCGCCAGCCACCATCAAAGACAAGTTCGTGCTGCCAGTCAAGGACCTTCGTTCCGCGCTCGTAAAGTATATGAATAACAAATAACTTGCGTTCCACCTCTAATTATGATAAAATCAACCCAATATGATTACTAAAGATAACAAAGCTAAAGCTATCAAGAAGCTTGCCCGTGGCGACAAAGATGTCGGCTCTCCAGAGGTTCAGGTTGCTATTTTGACCGAGCGCATTAAGGAAGTTACCGAGCATGTCAAGGCTAACAAGCATGATTTCATGGCAAAGCGTGGCCTCATCCAAATGGTTGGTCAGCGCAAAAAGCTCTTGAAATATCTTGAACGCACCGATTTCGAGACCTATAAAGCTACCGTTTCTAAGCTTGGTCTTCGCAAATAAGCATCATCAAAATTCGCCTCAGTACGAGGCGAATTTTTTATGGCATTAAAAAGGGCCCGGCGACTAGAGGAGATGCCGGGCTCATAATAGATAAACTCAGGGTCGAAGGATTTAGCGCGTGCTTGCGCCGCAAGAATTGCTGCCGAAGATTAAATCATCCGTATCGAATCTGCGCAGCCCCATCTTGGTCATGCGTTCGGTAGTCTCGTCGTCTTCTAGCTTGTGTAGACGTTCAGCCATCTCCATAGAGATTTCATCTAACAAGCGGGCAGACAGCATTAAGCTCGGATTGACGTCCTGTACGATTAGGCGAAGCTTTTCGCTCATAATTTGCGCGGCCGTATCGAGCGCCTCACTGATATCGGTGCGTTCGCAGCGAAAGTCCACGATAAAGCCGAGCTCGGTACCGTATTTGCCATATGGCATTGAAATACGTTTTGGCGGATACATCACCACCCATTGCATAGCGGATTTCTGCTTCTTTGCCGTTTTGTGCGTTGGAACCCAGTACTGTTCCACGATGTCGACGAAGCTCGGAATAGCGCCAAGCATCACGATGCGGCGTTCGAGACAAAGACTCTTCTTATTGCCGTGCTCAACGTCATACTCTACGTCTTGTATTACGCATGGGTAGAACTTGAGAATCGTTTGGTCTGAGTCCTCATCGTACTCTGCCTGCATCGAAGCTGGGCTGGTTTTGCAAACTTCACCGAACATCCTGTTAGCTTTCTCGAGCGAGAATTCACCCGAGATTACTATTTTGGTCCTATCGACCTTGATTACGTTAAAATTTCCCACTTACACATCACACTCCTCTCGTATATGGGGATACTAGCCGACTTTGTCGACTTACCTATTATTTTAGCATAAACGGCCAAATAAGTCAATACGACATAGGTGGTAGGGCGGGCGTAAACTGTGATATAATAGATATAGTCAATAAATCGAGAAAATGATAGATATCCGCGGCGAAGCGTCTCTTCGAAATGGATACTTATTATTTTCTCGAGGAAAGGAAAAAATGGATATTATTAACCCCAGCGGAAAGAAAACTTTCAAGGTGGAGACTGATTTTTGCGGTCGCAAACTCGGCCTTGAGGTGAATCGCGTCGGTTTTCGCACCACTTCTTCCGTTTTGGTCACCTACGGCGATACTGTCGTACTTGGCTCGGTAGTAGTTGGCAGCAAACCAGTGATGCAAGATTTCTTCCCACTATCAATCGACTACGAAGAAAAATACTATGCCTCCGGCAAGATTTCTTCGAGCAAATTTATCAAACGCGAAGGCAAACCTTCTGACAATGCTGTCTTGGTTGGCCGCTTGATTGACCGCCCAATTCGCCCGCTGTTTCCAAAGGGCTATCGCCAGGAAATTCAGGCTGTTACGACCGTACTCTCGATGGATCCAAATTTCCGTCCAGACGTCATCGCGATGATCGCCGCTTCGAGCGCGCTAATGCTTGCCGGTGTGCCATTCGATGGTCCAATTGCCGGTCTACGTATTGGTCGCGTCAACGGCGAATATAAAGCTTTCTTAACTCCAGAAGAGCGTAAAGCTTCCGATCTTGATCTCGTGGTGGCTGGCAAAGATTCCGGCATTACCATGGTTGAGGCGGGCGCCAACGAAGTTCCAGAAGATGTCATCATCGGCGGTCTCGAATGGGGCCTCAAGATGATTCAGCCGGCAATCAAGCTCCAAAACGAGCTTCGCGAAAAGGTTGGCGTCGAAGAGCTCGAGTATACGCTCATTTTGCCAAGCGAAGAAGTGCAAGCCAAAGTTGACGCTTGGATGGCTGGTAAACTTGATGACGATAAATTCCGCACTCAAAACACGATTGAGCGCGGTCAGCTCTTGAACGAGCTCAAATATGCCATGCATGATGAATTTGCTCAGAAACTCAGTGATGAAGAATGTGGCATTTCCGACAAGATGAGTGACGAAGAGAAGATGACTACTCGCACTGAATTCTACGACGAGCACTTCCGCGCCGATTATGGCGAAGCCTTTGAACTCGCCGTCAAGCGTGATGTGCGTAAAAATATCATCGAAAAAGGTGTTCGCCCAGATGGCCGCAAACTCGACGAAGTGCGTCCGCTCAGCTCACAAGTTGGCATTTTGCCGCGCACACACGGCTCAAGCCTCTTTACGCGTGGTGTCACTCAGGCGATGAATATCGTTACACTTGCTCCACTTAGCTATGCGCAACTCGTTGATACGATGGAAGTTACCGACGGCACTCGCCGCTACATGCACCACTACAACGCGCCAAGCTATACGGTTGGCGAAGTTGGTCGCCTCGGCAGTCCAGGCCGCCGCGAAATTGGCCACGGCTATCTTGCTGAACGCGCTTTGATGCCAGTTTTGCCAAGTGAAGAAGATTTTCCATACGCCATTCGCAGCGTCACCGAGATTATGTCTCAGAACGGTTCCACTTCGATGGCGGCCACTTGTAGCTCTTGTCTCGCCTTGATGGATGCTGGTGTGCCTTTGAAGCGCCCAGTAGCTGGCGTGGCAATGGGTCTTATGATGGATGGCGATAAGCCATACGTCTTGACCGACCTCATGGACGCCGAAGATTTCGCTGGAGATATGGACTTTAAAGTTACTGGCACTACCGAAGGTATCACGGCCTTGCAAATGGATATGAAGGTGCATGGCCTTCCGGTTAGCGTACTTTCTGAAGCCATCAAGAAAGCCCACAACGGTCGCATGTTTATTATGGAGCACATGCTCAGTGTCCTAGCTGGCCCGCGCGACCATCTCAGCCCATACGCTCCACGCATTGAGAAATTGATGATTAACCCAGACAAGATTGGTACCGTGATTGGCAAGGGCGGCGAAACTATCAATAAGATTACGACCGAAACTGGTGCCGAGATTAATATCGAAGAAAACGGTCTCATCACGGTTTCTGCTGCCGATAACGACAAAATCACTAAAGCTCTCAATTGGATTAAGTCGCTCGTCGAAGAACCAGAACCGGGCAAAATCTACAAAGGCAAAGTTGTCACTATCAAAGACTTCGGCGCCTTCGTGAATATTTTGCCAGGTATTGATGGTATGTTGCATATTTCGCAAATCAGCGAGAAGCGTCTCGCAAAGGTCACTGACGCCTTGCAAGTTGGCGACGAAATCAATGTTCGCCTTGACGCAATTGATGACAAGGGTCGCCTCAGCCTCTCGATGAAAGGTGTCGATCAAAAAGCCTAAAGCGAAAAGCTGAAAAATGTCTAAAAATGCCTAGTATTGACTAGGCATTTTTGTTGTATAATGGAATTAATTAAACATAAATGGAGTTTATATGGCAGAAACAGCAAATGCGCCGGTTGTGGATCCGGTGAAAATGCCAAAAATGAAAATATCAAGTTCAGCACTCGCGAAGATGAACGCGTGGGCCATTGCAGGTGCTACCTTCTTTGGTTTTTGCGCCATCTTTGTCGCAATTGCTGGTTTTACCCGCGGGAAATGGATTTTCTCCTTCCCAATTTTTACCGCCATTCTTGGCGTTAACGCAACTTCCTTTGTTTCTACAGCTTTGCTCGTAGCGCTCTTCTCAGTACTATTTGGTGTGTTTGGTATCATTACCATCAACAAAATCACCGATGCTGAAACCACCAAGAAGACTTGGGCTTGCATCGCTAAGACCTTCTTGGCCTTTGCGATTGTCTATGCGGTCGACATGGTTGGTATCATTATCTATTCATTAATGTCGATTGGTCGCAAGCACTATGATCAGGGCCCGCTCTGGCTTAGCAGCTTCTTGCCAACCGTAATTCTCTTCGGCGGTGCGCTTGGCATGCATTTTATCGCTCGCGCTATCGCTCATGGCAAGACCGGCCTACTTCGCGTGATGAGCATCATTGCTGTCTGTATCGCTGGTGTGGCTTTGATTCTTGTCTTTATTCAAAGCATGGTTTCCTTCTATGGTAAGGGTAGTAGCAAATCTAGCTACGAAGATTTGCTCGATGATTATAGTAGTCTCTTTGACTTGCTAAACTAGAACGTAGTAAATAAATAGGGAGTAGGCTTATGCTTGCTCCCTATTTTTATGGTATAATTGTTGCATGGCAAATAAAAAGCGAGGTAGAAGAAAAAAATCCCAGGAAGTCGAGCGTACGCATGAGCTGCCGGGCGGTTTTTGGCGCCAAATTATGGCGTTTTTGATGATTGTAATTGCATTAATGTTTGTATTGGCCTGGTTCGGTCAAGGCGGCGTTGCGCTCGCCACGGTTAATAGTGTTTGCCTGAACGTGATTGGTTATACGACTTACTTAATGCCATTTATTTTAACCTATCTCGCCGTATTAATTTTTCGCGCCGATAATAACCGGCTCGACCCGAGTGTTTGGATTGCTTCGCTTTTGATGATTTGTTGGTTCTCTGGCATTTTTGGCGTCCCGACTTTTGGCACCCCAAAGGCCACCGGCGGCATCGTCGGCGATGGACTGAACAGCGTCGTCGTAAAAAACCTCGACCAAGGCGTATCTTATATCATTTACGGCGTTTTAATTATCATTACAGCATTATTTATGTACGCCGAGACTCCCGCTGCGCTTTTCCGCAAAATCGGTTCTATTTTCAAAACTAGCAAAGACGGCGAAGATGCCGACAACGCCAAAGTTATGCGTCGTAATCATCCAAAGATGGTCGATGACGACGAAGGAGAGCCTCAGCACGATGGTATGAAGCACTTTAAAGTCAATCCGAATGTTGAAATTGTTGATGGAGATGACAAAAAAGGCCTCTTCAAACGCGGCACCGAAAAAGTCGAAAAGCCCGTCGCGGCCGAGCCTACGGCATTACTTATTGCGAATGATCCCGATTGGGAAATGCCGTCAATGGATCTTTTAAATAAAAAACATTCTCCGGCTGATCCGGGTGATACGCACGGTAACGCGTCGATTATCAAAGATACACTCGAGCAATTCGGTATCGATGTCGACGTCGAAGGTGCTAACGTTGGCCCGCGCATCACACAATATACCCTTCGCCCACCGGCAGGCGTGAAGATTAGTAAAATTGCCACACTTGACCGCGAGCTTGCTCTAAATCTTGGCGAAGAAAAGATTCGCATCGAAGCACCGATTCCTGGCACGCGCTCTGTGGGCGTCGAGGTGCCAAATAAGCGCGCTGCGAGCGTAAGTTTACATGAAATGCTCAAATCTTCCGAATGGAATAAGATGGTTGCCGACAAGCCACTCGCTTTCGCGGTCGGTAAAGATATTTCCGGCCATGTGATTGTAGGTAACTTAGCTAAAATGCCGCATTTACTCATCGCCGGTACCACTGGTTCCGGTAAATCTGTCATGACCAATACGATGATTATGTCGATGATTTACCATAATTCACCATCTGATTTGAAATTTATCATCGTTGATCCAAAGCAAGTTGAGATGGCTGCCTATGAGGGCATCCCACATTTGCTTGCGCCAGTTATCACCGACGTTAATGAGGCTTTAAGCGCTTTGCAGTGGGCAGTGATGGAAATGGAGCGCCGCTATTCACTCATGCGCGACGCGCACGTTAAAAAGATTGATGATTATAATGCGAAAATGGATGAGCTAATTGCCGCCGAAGCTAAGCAAAGCGCGCCAGAAACCGAGACGGAAGAGAGCGAAGAAGAGGAGTCGAAAGATAGCCACGATAAGCTTCCATACATCGTCATCGTAATTGATGAGATGGCGGATCTTATGATGATGGCGGGCAAAGAGCTCGAAAGCCGCATCGTACGTGTGGCGCAGAAAGGTCGTGCCGCGGGCTTAAATCTCGTGCTAGCTACTCAGCGTCCAGAAGTTAAAGTTGTCACTGGTTTAATTAAGTCGAATATTCCTGGTCGCATTGCTTTCGCTGTGAATACCAATATGGACTCGCGCGTGATGCTCGACCGTGGCGGTGCTGAAAAACTGCTCGGCATGGGCGATATGCTTTATCTTACTCAGGAGATGCAAGGTAAACCAATTCGTGTTCAGGGCGCCTTTGTGAGTGACAAAGAAATTAACGACGTAACGGATTTCTTGCGTAAGCAACGTCCGGCTCATTACGAACCAGCTGTCACCTCGCAATCTGTCGCGATTGGTGGACGTAGCTCTGGCTCAATAGGCGGCGGCGATTATGATGGTGCCGGCGGCGGCGACATCACGCGCCAAGCGGCCGAAATTGCCATTCGTGACGGCAAGATTTCCACGAGCCTATTGCAACGTCGTTTGCACGTTGGCTATGGCCGCGCCGCATCGATTATTGATGAGTTAGTCGAAAAAGGCGTTGTGGGCGAATCCGGCGGCGGTAATCGCGGCCGAGAGGTCTTAATTCGCTCGATGGATGAATATCCAGAAGATTAATTTGAACATAAACTTTAATAATTGAAAACTTTATTGTGTAAAGTGTAATTTTTGTGATAGGATAATAATTATGAAACTAAGTCAATCATTTACGAAAACCACCAAAACCGCACCAGCTGACGAAACCAGCCAAAGTGCGAAATACCTTTTGCGTGCCGGATATATTTATAAAGAAATGGCCGGCGTATATGATTACTTACCGCTCGGTATGCGTACTTTGGAGAAAATTATTCAGATTATCCGCGAAGAAATGAATGCTATCGGCGGCGAAGAGCTCCGTCTTACTGCTCTCCAACCAAAAGAGGTTTGGGAAGCCAGTAACCGCTGGAGTGACGACGTAATGGATGTCTGGTTTAAAACGAAACTTAACGCCGGCGGCGAACTAGGTCTTGCCCCAACGCACGAAGAACCACTTACGCACGTAATGAAATCGTACATTAGCAGCTATAAAGATTTGCCGGTTTATCCATATCAGTTCCAAACTAAATTCCGCAACGAGCTTCGTGCCAAATCTGGTATTATGCGCACGCGCGAGTTCATGATGAAAGATTTGTATAGCTTCAGTAAAGACCGCGCCGAGCATGACGTATTCTACGAAAAGTGTGCCGAAAGCTACAAGAAAATCTTTAACCGTCTCGGCATTGGCAACGATACCTTCCGTACTTTCGCTAGCGGCGGTGCTTTCAGTAAATATTCTGACGAATTCCAAACACTTTGCGATGTTGGTGAAGATATTATCTATCTCGACCGCGAAAAGGGAATCGCCGTCAACGAAGAAGTTTATACGGATGAAGTTTTGAAAGACCTCGGTCTGGATAAGTCGAAACTCGAGCAGTGTAAAGCGGCCGAAGTTGGCAATATCTTTACGCTCGGCTACCGCTTCTCGGATGCACTTGATCTTTGTTATAACGACGAAGATGGTAAACGCCAAAAAGTCTTTATGGGAAGTTACGGTATTGGCCCAAGCCGCGTCATGGGCGTAATCGCCGAAAAGCTTAGCGACGATAAAGGCCTGGTCTGGCCAGAAGAAATCGCACCTTACAAGTACTATATTGTCGGAATTGGTGAAAAAGGCGAACAGGAAGCCGCGAAACTTCACGATATGGCGCCAGAAGATATTATCCTCGATGATCGTAAATCTGCACGTATGGGCGAAAAATTCGCAGATGCAGACCTGATGGGCATCCCATATCGCGTCGTAATTAGCGACAAAACTCTCGCAGAAAATAAAGTTGAACTTAAAAACCGCCAAACCGGCGAAACAAAACTCTTGACCTTAACAGAATTTACTAGTAAAATCTCTTAGAATATAATTTTACCAACATCCTATTTTCGTGGGGAAATGGAGGCATATTATGGCTAAGACAGTTAGTATTACTGAAGAAGGTCGTAAAGATTTAGAAAAAGAACTAGAGCAACTAATTGCTCGTCGTCCAGAAATTGCCGAAAAGATCGCTCTCGCGCGCTCGTATGGTGATTTAAGTGAGAATGAAGATTACTCCGCTGCACGCGGCGAACAAAAAGTTGTTGAGGGGCGCATTTTAGAAATTCAAGATATTTTGCTCCATGCCAAGATTATTGAAGGTGGCAAGAAACAAAAAGTAGCGATGGGTAGCAAAGTTACGCTCGAACGTAACGGCAAGACTACCGAGTATACGCTGGTTGGCGCCGTCGAAGCGAACCCGCTTGAAGGCAAGATTAGCGACGAATCGCCAATTGGTAAAGCCATTATGGGCAAAAAAGTTGGCGAAGAAGCCAAACTACCAAACGGCAATACTTTCAAAGTTACTGCTATCAACTAATTGAATCTCTAAACGCGCTAAGACCTTTAAAAAATTAGCGCGTTTTTGTTTGCGCGCACATTAAAATAATCATAAAAGGAATATAATTTTAATATGACAAAATTAAATAATAGCAAGCAACGCGGCGTTGTCCGGCGCACGTTGTACTACTATTGGCAAGCGTCCAAAAAATACAAGTGGTACGCAATTGGAACGGTGCTTTCCACACCAATTGTCGTGCTGATTCGGACTACATTAATACCATTAATCTGCGCCGAAATGATTGATGCCATTTCGGCCGGCATTCCGAATGACCAGGTCATTCCGGTTTTGCTACCAAAAGGCCTATTATTAATTGGCCTCTACCTGGGCGGCAGCGCTATCTTGGGCTGGCTTCGCGTCTACTGGTGCTGGAAGTATGAACTTCTCGCCATGTATGATCTCGCCACGCTCTGTTTCAACACAATCAGCGCGCAGTCCATGCAGTTCCACAGCGACCGTTTTTCCGGCTCGCTCGTATCGCAAACCAACAAATTCATTGGCTCATTTGAACGTTTCTTTGATGTGATGATTTTCGACGTCATTTACTTAGTGTCGATGTTATTCTTCATCATGATCGTGCTCGTACCGCGTTCGCCAATCTTTGCCTTCAGTCTCATTGCCTTCGTGGCACTTTACACCCTCTGTTCGGCACTCACCTTCAAGCGCATCTCGCACTTGAGCTCTGAGCGCGCCGCCGCAGAAAACAAGCAGACTGGCCAATTGGCGGATTCGGTTTCCAACATTCTCGCCGTCAAATCTTACGGTCGCGAATCACATGAGCGCCATCGCTACGCCAACTTCAACCGCGCCAGTTACAATGCTGGTATTGCACAAATGAATGCTACCATGAAACGCGATCTTGCTTTCAACTTCGTAAACATTGGCATCATTGCGCTAATTGTGGCCTTCATGATGGCTGGCGTGCCAATCTTCGGTTTGTCCATTGCGACCCTAATTCTCATCGTCAACTACTCGATGTCAGTCATGGGTGAACTTTGGAACATCAACAACATTTTCAAGCACATCAACCGCGTATTTGGTGATGCGCGCGAAATGACCATCATTCTTGATACTAAGGATGATGTGGTTGACGAAGCTGGCGCAAAGGATCTCGTAGTAAAGAAGGGTAGTATCAAATTCGATAACATTTCCTTCCAACACAAAGATGCCAAAGAAGCCATCTTCAATGAATTTTCGCTCGACATCAAACCAGGCGAACGCATTGGTCTCGTAGGCGTCTCCGGCTCCGGCAAGACCACGCTCACTAAGCTGTTACTGCGCTTCGCTGACGTGGAATCTGGCGAGATTCTGATTGACGGCCAGGACATCCGTAAAGTACATCAGGTTTCTTTGCGCGAAAGCATTGCTTACGTGCCACAGGAAACTGCTTTATTCCATCGTTCGATTTCTGAGAACATTGCCTACGCGCGCCCAGACGCCTCGCAGGCAGAAATTGAGCGCGCCGCCAAGCTGGCCAACGCACACGATTTCGTTAAAGATCTCCCAGACGGCTACGAAACGCTCGTCGGTGAACGCGGCATCAAACTTTCAGGTGGCCAACGTCAGCGCATTGCAATTGCGCGCGCCATCTTAAAGGATGCCCCAGTCTTAGTGCTCGATGAAGCGACTTCTGCGCTCGACTCCGAATCGGAAGCGCTCATTCAAGATGCGCTCGAGAAGCTCATGAAAGGTCGCACTAGTATCGTAGTAGCGCACCGCTTATCTACAGTTGCTAGCATGGATCGCATCATTGTGCTCGATAATGGCAAAATTGCCGAGCAAGGCACGCATGAGGAGCTACTCAAGAAGAAAGATGGCGCCTACCATAAATTATGGTCACGTCAATCTGGCGCTTTCCTCGACGGCAACAAATAAAAATACCCCCGCAATGGGGGTATTTTTCATGAAAAATCGCATTGTTCTTATGCTATACTAAAAGCATGATAGGTGGTATTAAGAAAATATTTTTTGCAGCCACTGCGGCAATCCTTTTGGCCGCCAATGTCGCTGCGCCAGTATTAGCAATTCGAAGCGGCAGTTCGTCGCATAACACGAAGAACGTCGGATCATCCTATGTGGATGATTTAAGAATTACAAATATCCGATTTTACGATCTTACTAGCTCCACTGCGCAAAGCTTTGGCTTAGTCGGTGAAGCAAAAAACACTGGCGACAAAACTATTGATTATACCTCTAATGTCGACTACTACGATGCAAACGGGGCTATCATTGCATCTTCTATGCAAAAAAGCTCGCTCGAAGCCTCCGAGGCAGCAAGCTTCGTGCAGATGTCGCCGCCACAAGCCTTAGTTGGCAGTCATAGCGCGTCAGAAATTACCGCCTACAGATTAACTATTGTTGTTGAGGAAAAAGAGGCTGAGAAAGAAGAATCGGAGTATTTCTCTGACGGCGAAACAAACAAAACACCTAGCAAGAATCCTAAATATTCGTCGCTCGGTTATGTATTAGACGCCTACGACGTTGAGATTGACGTACACGATGACAACACTTTTGATGTCACCGAAAAAATCACCGCCTACTTTACGGCGTCAAATAAGCATGGTATCATCCGCACGCTGCCATTAAAAAATGAATTCGTCCACAATGACGGTGCTACTGTAAATAGCCGCGCGAAAATTAGTAATGTTTCCGTCTCGGGCGACAATTATACTACCTCCACGAGCGATGGCGAGCTGAGCATTAAAATTGGCTCGGCGAGCCGCACCGTAAAAGGTAGCAAAGAATATACTATTAAATATACTTACGATTTTGGCGAAGATAAAAATTCTGGCTACGATGAATTTTACTACAACATCATCGGCACGCAGTGGGATACAGTGATTGGCAACGTAACCTTCAGAATTCATATGCCAAAGGAATTCGACGCCGCTAAACTCGGCTTTTCGAGTGGCGAAAAATATAGTACCGCGAACGACAGCGTCATCTTCAAGGTTTCCGGAAAAGATATCGAGGGCAGCTATAACGGCATTCTAGGCACACGCGAAGGTATTACGATGCGCTTAACGCTAGATGAGGGTTATTTTGCTAACGCGCATTCTCTCATTCAACCATGGGAATACCTGATTTTTATCATTCCAGCCGCTGGCGCCATCGTGGCATTTATTTTATGGTTAATCTTCGGCAACGACGATCCGACTGTCGACGATTTGCAATATTATCCGCCGGAAGGCATGAACAGCCTCGACCTTGCCTATGCTTACAAGGGTAAAGTCGAAGGCAAAGATGTCGTATCATTGTTACTCCACTTGGCAAACCAAGGTTATATCAAGATTGTTGAGACCTCTTCGCGCTCAAATAGCTTTAAAATTGTAAAAATCAAAGAATATGACGGCAAAGACGAAAATGAAGAGAAGTTTATGAGTGGGCTTTTCCGTTCCGCTACGCGCCATCGCAGTACTTTCACGGTCGATGAAATCATCAAGAACATCGAAGATGGCGCCACGATGACGCGCGCTGAACTTCAGAAGGCGCTCGAAAAGGATACCGACGTCGGCATCGAAGAAACGACTGCTAGCCGCCTACGCTATAGTTTTTACCGCACCGTGGATAAAATCATCAAAGCAGTCAATACAAAAGAGAACCGCAAAAAATACTTCACGAACACTAGCTTCGCTTCGATACTTGTAGTTATTAGTATTATCATATCGATATTTGCGCTAGTTGCGGTTCCGGCTGCGGCTTCTTCCGATATCGAAATAGCCTTTATCCTACCTATCATCTTATGTTTCTATGCGCCATTCTTCGCAGTGGGCTTTGCAAAAGGCATGCCGCTTGGCTTTAGGATTATTTGGCTCGGCTTCACGACGCTGCACTTTGGCGCGATGATTGCTGGCGGCCTCGAACTTGGCGAACTATTTGAAACGGATACTTTCTATGTCTACGGCTTGCTAATTGGACTAGTCTGTATTATTATTCAGATTCTCTTCCTATACTTCATGCCGAAGCGTACTGCACATGGTCTTGAGGTTTACGGCAAAATCAAGGGCTTTAAGAAATTCCTTGAAACAGCTGAAAAAGATCGCCTCGAACGTCTCATGGCCGAAAAACCATCCTATGCTTACGACATTTTGCCATATGCATACGTACTCGGCGTCTCGACGAAATGGATGAAGAAGTTTGAAAGTCTCGCGATTGCGCCACCAGATTGGTATGACGGTTACGCAACCGGCTTTACTGTGTCGCACTTCAATAGCTTCATTTCGAGCGCTATGTCCTCATCGTCATCAGCCATGACCTCATCGCCATCATCGTCTGGCGGCGGAGGCGGCGGCTTCTCCGGCGGCGGTGGCGGCGGTTCATCCGGCGGCGGT